>ERZ840407.48-NODE-48-length-115912-cov-322.028906_pt1 | contig 115912 bp, 103 predicted proteins | sample MGYA00519877_ERZ840407 | MGnify/ENA primary metagenome ERZ840407 (study PRJEB31850, sample SAMEA3708875) | human gut metagenome | biome: human gut; feature: human-associated habitat; material: faeces | place: China | collected 2014 ...
CGTTAATTAACTCTCTCATTTTCAATCGATTACATAAGAATTAACAGAGTATTGTAGCATAATCAAAATTGTCTTTTGCTTTTACTTCTTTTAAGCCTAAAATATAACCAGCATGATCTCCCATACAATGCGGTACTGGAGCTGACGTACGCTCTTCTGGACGAAACGTCAGAAGCGGCAAACCACTATCGCCTCCTAAAGGTTCAAGACGTATGAAATTTCCTTTCTCATCTAAAACAATAGAATAATAAAAATCAACATACGCCATATCCATAGGAACGATATCATCACCGCATCTATTATAATAGTCATATAATGCTTTTAGTATCATTTTAAAATCTCCTCACTATTAATTGGTGGAACAATAATTACGCCATCTTTCATCTGTGGACGATAGAACATTGGCTGGATATTCTTCTTATCAGCAAAGTCCATATCATAGAGCATGATTCCTAAGTCTTTAGTACCACCTTGCTCTTCAGATATTGGTGGAGTCAATGTATCATCATCAGGATTAACGAGACGGAAAGAGGCAGAGAACTCACGAGTACCAAGATAAGGCTGATTGAAACATTGTCCCTTGCTTGCTCTACGCTCAAACATCTGATAATACTTCATCGGATTCTCATCTTTACCCGGCTCATGAGAAAACAAATCTCCTTCTGCCTTTCGCTTCAATACAGAACGGAACTCCATCTTTGCCCAAATTCGATAACCAACATCTTTTAAAAGCAAAGTATTTTTCTGCTGACGTTTTTCCTCTATAAAGATGACAGATTTACCAGCTACCGCCCCCACCTCATTTCTTCTTACAGAAGTCCATTTGATAGGTTTCAACACCTCTATCTTGGTTATCTGCCAATGAATGGCAGGCTTCCAAAATATAGCCTCGAATATAGCTCGTGCTGCTGATGGTGTAATCACATCATAGCTTACACGTTCAACTTTCAGTTCGGGTCTTGTGAAACAAGCCATATCGCCCCACACCTCCAAACAATATTCTTTATCAGTATATTCCATACCATTATATTTTTATTGTATTAATACTTCATTTGCCCAATTATTATCGATGCACAAGCCTATATGTTCATCATACTGCTGTTTATAATCGACAACAAAGAGTCCCTCTTTTTTCTCACTAATGACACCCATATCTAACAAAGTTTTAAAGTCTGTCTTAGTGATATTTACAATATACTTCGACAGTTTCCTTATCAGCATATATGAAGGTCCCTTTTCCAATAGCTGTTGTATAAGCTCGAAACTATTTCTCCAACAGACAACAACATTGATACCATTATCTTCAATCATCTGAAACTCTTTTGCAGCAGTAGCAAAACATATTTCCTTAGGATTATAAAGATAATGCTTCATATTCTTTACATCGAAACATTCCTTTCTGCAATATAATTGCTTGAAATATGATGTCATCACATCTGGAGCAAGCCAATCTATCCCTGTACCAAGACTTAATCTTGCATTATTTGCAGCCTGCATTTCTCCTTTAGGAAGATTATGCTCTTTAGACAAAGAAAAGACATAAGTAGTACTCAAACCATTCTTTCCTTCTCGATTACATCGGCCGGCAGCTTGCAATACAGAGTCAAGTCCTGCCTCTTGCCTATATACAATAGGAAAATCTATATCAACTCCAGCTTCTATCAATTGCGTTGAGACTACACGGATAACTTCATTCGTATCGTCCTTTAGAGCTTTTTTGAGCTTTTCTAACGTCTCGCTAATATGTGCCGGACACATCATCTTTGAAAGATGTAATGTAACACCCTCTTGCGGCAAACGTGTATAGAGTTCTCTAGCATCACGACGTGTATTCACAATACAAAGCACTCTTTTATGCTTGATTAACATCTCAGCAACCTCATCATACGTTCTTCCTTCGTTATTGATACTTAACTTTACCCTTCGCAACTTGTCATGCAAATTAAACTCTCGAGGAATGATTTCAGTAATATGGTCAATGCCTTTGAAGGCTGCCTTCGGATTACATCCTTCTATAAGTCCACTTAACACGGGTTGACTTGCCGTAGTGAACAAGAAAGAAACATTGAATAGTTTATGATACGTTTTCAATGAATCCACAACAGGCTGAAGATAGTCCATCGGAAGCATCTGAACCTCATCTAAGATTACTACACTATTGACTATATTGTGAAGCTTCCTACAAACAGATGGCTTATTGCTAAACATAGACTCAAATAATTGCACATTGGTTGTAACAATTATCGGATAGTCCCAATTTTCTGTTGCCAACTTCATTTTTTCCTGAAGTCTTTCATCTTTGATTTGCTCAGGATCTACATTACTATGATGCTCCAAAACATTCTCTTCTCCAAAGATGCTTCGTAGAACAGATGCCGTCTGAACAATGATACTTGTATATGGAATGGCTATAATAATTTTTTTCTGACCATTTCTGATAGCATGCTTCATTGCCCATACCAAAGAAGATAAAGTTTTTCCTCCACCAGTTGGTACCGTCAAACTATAAAAACCTATTTCTGTATCCGACATTTTAATACATTGCTGCTGGACTTGATTTCTTATAGCATTTACATTAGAATTATCTGCTTTAACTTTCAAATCATTCAGTTTATTTTCAAGTAAAGGCAGTAAATCATGTATCGAAGCTTTATTCCGTCTCAACATAGAAGACTCTTTATCCATAAAAGCTTCTGTATCAAGAAAGTCAGCATCCACCAAACATGAAAACATCATACGAGCTAAATGATGAAAATCATTAGCTTGAATCTTGAAAGCAGGTACATTTAATTTTTTCTTTTCAATATTGGCATTAACTTCTGCAGGAATATCTTGATTAAGAATTCCTTCTATTTCATCATAGTCATGTAAGCCTGTATGATGAGACACTATTTGATTAACAAAGAAAATATCAGCTGATTTACCATAAAGTCTTCGTGCCAAAACTCCACCAATAAATGCATGGTTATAATTACCACAAACTTTAATATCAGGCTCATATCCACTCTCTTTTTTAATATGTTGCTGAAAAGCTTGTGATTCCTTACCCTTATCATGAAGCAGCCCTAAAACTTTTCCCCATTCACTCATGCCAAATTCACCGGCAAAACGAGAAGCGAGCCTAGCTACACCAACAGAATGTTCTTCATTAGATTGTATAATCCAATGACCTGAATAATTTTGATATATATGTGATATTAATTCTGCCATTTTCAATTTACCATTATCGAATTTAATCAATTTTCTCTACTAATGATTCTAGTTAAAGAATACCAAACACATCGAAAACAATTTATTCATTATTATTTTGCTTCATATCTTTCTATTTAGAATCAAAATCAATCTGTTTTAACAGTTTCCATCTTCCTGTACGTGGAGCACCAACACGACAAATCATATCAGCCTTTTGCAATATAGAAAGTTCTCGTTCTATGGTGCGTTGAGGGATTCCCGACATTACCGCCATTTGTTTGGCGGTAATATCGAAATGCTTTGCTATGAAAGAAAGGATAATCTGCTGACGATAAGTAAGTTTCATTACCGCCACATTACCGCCACTATTACCGCCATCTCCGACATTTACACCGACATCCCCGCCACGCTCTGCGATAACTTCGTCTATCGTCTTGCGCTGAACAATCGCCATCACTCCACCTCCATTTTCTTCTATCGTTGGCAATGGCAAGCATGCACGTTCAAACTCCTCGGCAATCTTCTTGAAACCACGTCCCATGATTCCTTATATTCTATATTTTGACTTTCATTCTGCATATTCTATTCCTCCATACTTTTGATGATTGAGTTGACTCTCTTCTCCCTTCCCAATGTCTCAGGAAATGCATAGTGGCCATTACCTATTTCTCGTGGATTAGGCTCTATATGCTCGGCATACCATGCCCGTTTATACTCGGTGGTGATGATGCCGTAATCCCTGGCGGCGATGATGGAAGCGGCTAGAGATGCGCCATACAGTTCCTTGATGTCAATCATCTCCTCCAGCGTTATCTTCTCACGTTTCTTGGAACCCAACTCTTCGATAAGCGCCAATTTAGGAAGAAGGAAGAAACTGGCAAAGAGATCACAACGCTTCTCCAGCCTCAGCGGACTATCTTCCGGGAAGAGGAGAAGCAGATGAGCCAGTTCATGAACTGCCGTGAAACGAAGTTTCTCTACGCTACTCTTTTCCGGATTGAAATCGAGAATCATCAGCGGATGCTTCTTATCTGCCCAGGTGCTCATTCCGAAGACATACTCTGGAAGATTAGCAGCAAGTATCATGATACCTTTTCTTTCCAAGAGTCTCAGAATGCTGGCGATGGGACCATCACCGCAATGCCACTTTTCACGAAGAAGGTCGGCAGCATGGATGGCATCTTCAAGGGTTGATACCTTGGTGCCTTTTACCGGATTCTTGAACTGGGTAGGAAAACCCGCTTCTTTCTCCTTGGCAAGATACTGCTCCGCCCAAAAAGAGAGTTTTGCTTCAAGGGCTTGCAACTCGTCTTCGGATAACTTGCCATTGGAGGTGGTGCGGAGCATCGGAACATCTATCTTGATATTGGTACCATCGAAATATGCCTCGCTGATATTGAGGGCTTTGGCTATGGCTTGCAGGGCATCACGCTTGGGGCGCATGATGCCTTTCTCATAACGGGATATACTCTGCTTGGTGATGGCTCCATGGGTTCGCTCTACGAGTTTATCCATACTGAGCCCCATCATCAGGCGCGCTTCTCGCAATCTTATAGAAAATGAGTCATTAGTCATAATTGTCAGCTCTTTAATTTGTTGACAAATATAATAAAAATATCTGATATCGTCACTAAACAGCAGATAGATTTAACATAAAAAAGCACTTGAATATAGGAAGAACTAGAAGATTTAAGGAGAAACGGGGATTACACATTATTATATATAGGAATCCATAGGAAAATTTCATATAAAATTAGTGCCCAAAACATTTGTATATCCATAAATAATATCGTATCTTTGCAATCGGGTTTCAGACTCTATCCCAAAAAGAGGATCATATAAAAAATCAAACTATAAACAAATAAACGTCATGAAAAGATTATCAGTTATCGTCTGCCTCTTTATGTTCGCTCTGATGCCTCTTCTGGCACAGGTGAAGCAGACCGTTGCCGTTCTCGGCGACTCGTATTCAACATTCGAGGGTTTCATTCCAAAGGGATATGCCACCTGGTACACCACTGCGGTTCAAAAAGTAACCGATGTCAACAAGGTGGAACAAACCTGGTGGTGGCAGGTTATCAAGGAAGGTGGTTACAAGATGGGCAACATCAATTCCTATTCCGGTTCCACCATCTGCAACACCGGCTACAGCGATGAGGATTACAGCGACCGTTCATTCATCAACCGCACTACCCTTCTGGGCAATCCAGACATCATCTTGATTTGCGGCGGAACGAACGACAGTTGGGCAAATGCCCCTATCGGCAATTACCAGTACAGCAACTGGAAGCGTGCCGACCTCTACTGTTTCCGTCCTGCCCTGGCGAAGTTGCTTTCCGATCTCCGCCAGCGCCATCCGAATGTAGATATCTACTTCATTCTAAATTCTGAGCTGAAAGATGAAATCAACGAGTCAGTAAAAAAGATCTGCAAGACCTATCAGGTTCCGGTCATCGCCCTTCATGACATAGACAAGAAGAACGGTCACCCAACTATCAAGGGAATGAGAAGCCTTGCCGACCAGGTTCTGAAGGTGATAAAGAAATAAAATTTCCGCAACATAACCTTCCTAAGAATGGATATAAAATCTAAGCGCAATAGCTGAAGGAATGGCTACTTTGAGAAATTCATATGGAAGCGGACATGGACGTGCTGCTTCATATAAAGGGTTAGAAGAGCGTCATGCCAAATTAGCTGTGGGCAGTTCAATAACATTGGTTGAGTTTTTGTGGTGTACTCATGAAAGAACAAAAGACAAGAATAAGGTCTAAAATGGCACATGAGGATTTATCGTAATAATAACAAGAAAAGAATTTAAAATGAACATAAATGAGTTAATAGGCGAAGCAACCGCCTACGATAAGAAGCAACAACTCGAAGTCAAGAGACCTAAGAGCTGGCTAAAAAGTGTTTCAGCCTTTGCCAATGGTGAGGGCGGAACATTGGTGTTTGGTATCAGTGACGACGACCAAGTGGTAGGACTTGCTGATGCAGAAAGTGACGCAGAGAGAATAAGTGAGGAGATAAAGACCAAACTTGACCCTATACCTGCCGTCAACCTCGAATTTAAGGAGGTGGACGGCAAGAAGCTTGTGCTGCTTCATGTCTATAAAGGACAAGAGACACCATATTATTATATAGGTGACAAACAACGATTGGCATTTGTGAGAGTCGGTAACGAGTCAGTGGTAGCTGACAGACTTCAATTGAAGAACCTTGTTATGAGAGGTGCTGGTCGTTCGTTTGATGCTATCCCATCACCATACAAGTTTGAGGATATGTCTTTCTCCAAACTCAAATCTGTTCATTTTAAGCGATTGAACCAATCGTTTGATGATAGTGATTTCGTTTCATGGGGAATAGTTGACATTGACGGGAAACTAACCAATGCCGGTACATTATTGGCAGATGATTCCCCTATACGCCATTCTCGTATCTTCTGCACACGTTGGAATGGACTTGACATGACGAGTGGTTTGGGGGAGGCTTTGGATGATGCCGAATTGGAAGGTAGTGTCATCAGTCAATTGCAAGATGCAGTTGCTTTTGTGAGAAACAATTCTCACAGAAGATGGTGGAAAGAAGCTGAGTATCGAGAAGAACTGCCAGATTATCCTGAGCGTGCCGTAACCGAAGTGATATGTAATGCCATCATTCATAGAGATTATATGGAACTTGGCAGTGAGATACACATAGATATGTATGACGACCGCATGGAAGTGTATTCCCCTGGTGGCATGTTTGATGGACGATTGATACAACAACTTAATCCTCTGACTGTGCCATCGAAACGTCGCAATCCTTTATTGGCAGATTTCTTTCATCGCTTGAAACTGATGGAGCGTAGAGGTAGTGGCATGAAAAAGATAATTGGTGAGTATAAGCGTTTTGAAAACTTGGAAAATTATCACGCACCAGAGTTTAGTTCCAATGCAACAGAATTTCATGTTACTCTATGGAACCTCAATTATGGGGAGGATGTCGTAAAAGACAACCTTCATGTCGTAAAAGAGACGGATGATGTCGTAAAAGATGTCGTAAAAGATGTCGTAAAAGAAAAAGCAAATGCTACAAAAGAATTTGTTAAAGCACAACGGCAAATTTATAAGTTGATTTCGCAGATGCCCCAAATCAGTGCTGCGCAAATGTCAGAGAACATGGGGATTTCTTTGCGACAAGTGCAACGATACCTCAAGCAACTTTCCGACCAAAACCTAATTGTAAGAGAAGGTAGTCGCAAAAATGGCATTTGGAAAATCTTGGACGATGAATACGAAGGCTTCTTCAAAAGAATATAAACGATAATAGCAGGTGGCTATATCCATAATAAGTAAGTAGAGAAGGAGAAATATGGGCAAGAAAATATGATACTTTCTTGCCCATTCCCATACTATTCTCAATAAATGCCTTTTAGTTGCTATAAGCACTCTCACCATGCTCGTAGATGTCGAGACCTTCCTCCTCTACTCGCTTGTCAACACGTACTCCTACACTCTTATCTACTACCTTGAAGATAATATAGGTAACTACGATGCTGTAGATGATGCTTACCACGGTGGCTACCACCTGAATCCAAAGCTGATGCCAGTCGCCATAGAGAGCACCCTGCACGCCTTCGGCACCTGTTACGTATCTTGTGGCGAATACACCGGTGAGGACTGATCCCAGAATACCACCCATACCATGAACACCAAAGGCATCAAGGGCATCATCATACTTGAACTTCTCCTTCACCACTGCTACCATGAAGAAGCAGACGATGGTGGAAATGATTCCGATGCAGAAAGCACCAAAAATATCGGTACTACCTGCGGCTGGTGTGATGGCTACCAATCCGGCTACGGCACCGGTACAAGCACCCACTGTGGTTGGCTTCTTGTTTACAATCCAGTCGATGAGCATCCAGGTGGTGGCTGCTGCAGCTGTGGCGATATGGGTTACAAGGAAGGCATTGGCTGCCAGACCATCAGCTGCCAATCCGCTACCGGCATTGAAGCCGAACCATCCCAACCAGAGGAACGACATTCCCATGAACACGAAGGTGATATTATGAGGAGTGATTGGATGACCCGCACGGTAATCATCACGCTTGCCTACACAGAGTGCCATGACCAGAGCGGCAACACCGGCATTGATATGTACCACGGTACCACCCGCAAAGTCGATGGCTCCCATCTCCTGCAGAAAACCGCCGCCCCATACCCAGTGGGCCATAGGGAGATAGGCGATGATAACCCAGAGAATGGTGAAAAGTACATAACCGCTGAACTTGACACGCTCAGCAAAGGCACCGAGAATCAGGGCTGGAGTAATCAGGGCAAACATGCACTGGAACATCACGAAGGTGAGTTCTGGAATGCCCGTTGGCATGATGGCATCCAAACCGATGCCGTGGAGGAAACACTTGTCAAAACCGCCGATGATGCAGGCCAGAGGATTGCTAGTTTCGGCATATTCCGTAGAGAATGCCCAGGAATATCCGAAGGCTACCCATATCAAACTGACCACTGCCACAATGAATACCGTCTGCATCAGAATGCTCAGGATATTCTTCTGGCGAACCAAACCGCCATAGAAAAGTGCTATACCAGGGATTGACATCAAGAGCACCAAGATGGTGGCCATGATCATCCACGCTGTGTTACCCGTATCAAGCGTCGTTAATAATAAACTGCTCATATTTATATCTTATAGTTAAATTAGAATACAATATTATAATATAGCCTCTCAAATATAAACTTCAATACCAATCATAAAAGTTCAATGTTCAAACCTCAAAGTTCAAAGTATCTTTATTCCTCTTTCTCAGCGTTATACAATGCGATGTCGCCTCGCTCGCCGGTTCTGATTCTAACGGTATCCAGCACCGGAATCACGAAGATTCTGCCATCTCCTACCTCGCCTGTCTGGGCAGCTCCCTGGATGGCTGCGATGGTTGGCTCCACGTTCTTGTCGCGAACCACGATGTTCAGGAGCACACGCTCTATACTGCTCGTATCGTACATCACGCCACGATAAATGCGTGCCTGGCGCATCTTTCCCTCACCCCTTACATTATAATAAGAGAACCACTCGATGTCGGCAGCTAAAAGTGCCTTCTTGACATCCTCGAATCTAGACTTGCGGATAATTGCCTCAATCTTCTTCATAATCCTTTAATAATTAATAATGTGTTAATACTTTTATTGATTGTCTCCAACGAAAAACGGGCTTTCATTGATTGTCACTCAAATCAATCCATCCTTTTACATATTGTTCGTTTTCGGCTGCAAAATTAATACATTTTGTCAGAATTTCAAAGATATTAAAAGCATTTCGTTTCTACTTTTCTACTGATATTATAAATTTATCCGGCTATCCTATATTCTGCTTACAATTTGTAATCTATCCTACTTTTCTGCATTGCAAATTGTAAGATACTAAAAAACAACCATCATTTTCTGTATATCTTTTCTTGCATATTTCAACAAATAGTCGTACCTTTGCAACCAAAATCAAACAAATAGTCATCAAAATATTCGAAAGACTATCAAAAAGTCAAGTTTCAAAAGAGGCAAGACTGGAAAGAATGTCGAATCTCAAGATAGAGACAAGGCGTGAGAGATAGAAGAAGAGTATTCAAACTTAAAGGACAACGCAAAATGAAAGAAACAGTTCATTTCACAAAAATGCAGGGAGCGGGTAACGACTACATCTATGTAGATACCCAGCTGTACGACATACCCGACCCAGAAAAGGCAGCCATAGCCTGGAGTGCTTACCACACAGGAATAGGAAGCGATGGACTGGTTCTCATCGGAAAACCGCAGGATGGCAGAAGAGCAGACTACTCGATGCGCATCTTCAACGCCGATGGTTCAGAAGCAATGATGTGCGGCAACGCAAGCCGATGCATCGGAAAATATCTTTATGAAAAAGGACTGACCCGAAAGGAAACAATCCGACTGGAGACGCTATCAGGCATCAAGATATTGAAATTGCATCTTCAGGATAACAAGAAAGTTGTGGATTCTGTAACAGTAGACATGCTGAAACCCAAACTCGAAAATCCCGAGCAATTCATAGGCCCTTCGGTGCTCGAAGCTGACGGCAGAAAATTTGAAGGCACTTATGTTTGCATGGGTAATCCGCATTTCGTTACCTTCGTGGATGACATCGACACCATCGACATCGCCCACTATGGCAAGATTCTAGAAAGAGACGATGCCTTTCCTCAACGATGCAACATCGAGTTCGCACAAATTACAGACACTGACATTATAAGGACACGAGTTTGGGAAAGAGGAAGCGGAATAACAATGGCTTGCGGAACAGGAGCCTGTGCCACAGCCGTAGCCGCAGCCCTTACCAAGCGTACTGGCAGAAAAAGCAGTATCGTAATGGATGGCGGAACGCTGGAAATAGAATATAGCGAGGCTGATGATCATGTTTACATGACAGGGCCTGCAGCCTTCTCATTCGAAGGAGAAATCCAGTTGGAGTGTTGAATGTGGAATGTTGAATGTTGAATTTAGCTGCACCCACCAAGTCAACATTCAACATTCAACACTCAACATTAAAATTAGAAAGAACGCAAACTTAAATAACAAATGGTCGATAATGACCACAAATAAAAGGAGAAACAAAATATGGCATTAGTTAATGAACATTTCCTGAAGTTGGCCAACAACTACTTGTTTGCCGACATCGCAAAGAAGGTGAACGCCTACAAGATTGCACATCCAAAGCAGCGTGTAATCAGTCTGGGCATCGGTGACGTAACCCAGCCTCTCTGCCCTGCCGTCATCAAGGCGATGCACAAGGCTGTAGACGAGATGGCGGAACAGGCTTCCTTCCGTGGCTATGGTCCGGAGCGAGGTTACGACTTCCTCCGCGAGGCTATCATCAAAAACGACTTCCTGCCTCGTGGCATCCACCTCGACGCCAACGAGGTGTTCGTGAACGATGGAGCCAAGAGCGACACTGGAAATATTCAGGAGATTCTGAGATGGGATAACAACATCGGCGTCACCGACCCGATTTATCCTGTATATATCGACTCTAACGTGATGATTGGCAGAGCGGGAGTCTTTGAGAACGGCAAGTGGAGCAACGTAACCTACATGCCATGTGATGAGAGCGACGACTTCATCCCTCAGATTCCAGACCACCGTGTGGATATGATTTATCTCTGCTATCCAAACAACCCAACAGGTACGGTCATCTCGAAAGAGGAACTCAGAAAATGGGTAAACTATGCCATCAAAAACGAGAGCATCATCCTCTATGATGCTGCCTACGAGGCATATATCACCGACCCGGAAATCCCTCATTCTATCTACGAGATTCGGGGAGCCAGAAAGGTGGCGATAGAATTCCACAGTTATTCAAAGACTGCCGGTTTCACCGGTGTGCGTTGTGGTTACACCATCGTTCCTAAGGAATTGAAGGCAAAGACATTGACCGGTGAGGAAGTGGCACTGAACCCTATCTGGGACCGCCGCCAGTGCACCAAGTTCAATGGTACCAGCTATATCAGCCAGCGTGCTGCCGAAGCCATCTATACCCCAGAGGGTAAGGAACAGGTAAAGGCAACCATCAATTACTATATGGAGAATGCCCACTTCATGAGAGCAGAACTCCAGAAACTCGGCTTGAGAGTATATGGCGGCGAGAATGCACCTTATCTCTGGGTGAAGACGCCAAACAACACGCCAAGCTGGAAATTTTTCGAAGAGATGCTTTATGGTGCCAGCGTAGTCTGCACTCCAGGTGTCGGCTTCGGTCCATCGGGCGAAGGCTACATCCGACTCACCGCCTTCGGCGAGCATGAGGACTGCAAGGAAGCCATGGAGAGAATAGCCAAATGGCTGGGAAAATAAACGTTCCAACAGATTATAAAAACATTGAAAATCAGAAATTTTAAATAATATAAGGTATGAGCAACTTAAGATTTGAAGCTGTTTCAGAGGCTTCCAAGAGAAAGCCTGTTGAGGTAACCGCTCCTAGCGAGCGACCAAGTGAATTCTTCGGAAAGAAGGTTTTCAATCGACAGAAGATGTACAAGTATCTCCCTGCAGATGTCTATGAGAAACTGGTAGACGTCATTGACAACGGAGCACGTCTCGACCGTAACATCGCCAACGCCGTAGCCAAAGGCATCAAGCAGTGGGCTGACGAGAATGGCGTAACCCACTACACCCACTGGTTCCAGCCATTGACAGAAGGTACTGCCGAGAAGCACGATGCCTTCATCGAGCATGATGGCAAGGGTGGTATGATCGAGGAATTTTCAGGCAAGTTGCTCGTTCAGCAGGAGCCTGATGCTTCATCTTTCCCATCTGGCGGTATCCGCTCTACCTTCGAGGCTCGCGGTTATTCTGCATGGGATCCAACATCTCCTGTATTTATCATCGATGATACACTCTGTATCCCTACTGTCTTCATCTCTTATACAGGTGAGGCTCTCGACTATAAAGCTCCATTGCTCCGTTCATTGCACGCTGTAAACGTAGCAGCCACAGAGGTTTGCCACTACTTCAACCCAGATGTCAAGAAAGTTATTTCCAATCTCGGTTGGGAGCAGGAGTACTTCCTGGTAGATGAAAGCTTGTATGCAGCACGTCCTGACCTGATGCTGACAGGCCGCACCCTGATGGGTCACGATTCTGCCAAGAACCAGCAGATGGACGACCATTACTTCGGTGCCATCCCTGAGCGTGTTCAGGCATTCATGAAGGATTTGGAAATCCAGGCTCTTGAGCTCGGTATTCCTTGCAAGACCCGTCATAACGAGGTAGCACCAAACCAGTTTGAGTTGGCACCTATCTTCGAGGAGACCAACCTTGCCGTTGATCACAACATGCTCCTGATGAGCTTGATGAAGAAGGTAGCTCGCCATCACGGTTTCCGCGTACTTCTCCATGAGAAGCCATTCGCAGGCATCAACGGTTCCGGTAAGCACAACAACTGGAGTCTCGCTACAGATACAGGCATTCTGCTTCATGGTCCTGGCAAGACACCAGAGGATAACCTCCGTTTCGTAGTCTTCATCACAGAGACTTTGATGGGTGTATACAAGCACAACGGTTTGCTCAAGGCATCTATCATGAGTGCAACCAATGCGCATCGCCTGGGCGCCAACGAGGCACCTCCAGCAATCATCTCTTCATTCCTCGGCAAGCAGTTGACCGACCTTCTCGAGCACATTGAGAAAGCCGACAAGAAGGATCTCTTCACCGTAGCTGGCAAGCAGGGCATGAAGTTGGATATCCCTGAGATTCCAGAGTTGATGATTGATAACACCGACCGTAACCGTACTTCTCCATTCGCCTTCACCGGTAACCGTTTCGAGTTCCGTGCCGTAGGTTCTGAGGCTAACTGTGCTTCAGCGATGATCGTATTGAACACAGCCGTAGCCGAGGCTTTAACCGACTTCAAGAAGCGTGTGGATGAGTTGATTGCCAAGGGTGAGGACAAGACATCTGCCATCATCGACATCGTTCGTCAGGATTTGAAGACCTGCAAGCCAATCCGTTTCGACGGCAATGGTTACTCAGATGAGTGGGTAGAGGAAGCTGCTAAGCGTGGTTTGGACTGCGAGAAGAGCTGTCCAAAGATTTTCGAGCGTTATCTCGACCCTGCATCTATCAAGATGTTCGAGGATATGGGCGTCATGAAGAAGAACGAGTTGGAAGCTCGTAACGAGGTGAAATGGGAGACCTACACCAAGAAGATTCAGATTGAGGCTCGTGTAATGGGCGACTTGAGCATGAACCACATCATCCCTGTGGCTACTCACTATCAGAGCCAGCTGGCTAAGAATGTGGAGAACATGATTGACATCTTCGGTGACGAGGAAGGCAAGAAGTTGACTGCCCGCAACATCAAGATTATCAAGAAGATTGCTGAGCGCACTCAGATCATCGAGACAGGTGTTGAGGAGTTGGTTAATGCCCGCAAGGTAGCCAACAAGATTGAGAACGAGCACGATAAGGCGATAGCTTATCATGACACGGTAGCTCCAAAGATGGAAGAGATCCGTTATCAGATTGATAAGTTGGAGTTGGCTGTAGCCGATGAGCTCTGGACCTTGCCTAAGTATCGTGAACTCCTGTTCATCCGCTAATCAGCAATGTCTTCAAAATAGATAAGACATATTTCTGACAGATAAAAAAAACAAAGCTCTAACAAGAGCTACTCTTCATCAGATATAACAATTGAACGATCAATCTATTTCTTTTATTGGTTGTTTAAGTTTGCGCGGAGTGTGGTTGTGAAATCACGCTCCGCTTTTTTATTTATCTAAACCAGGCTACCTAGAATGCAATAATCGTTGCAGAATAAATTTTTGCATTTATGCTTGGCTAATTCAGATTTTCTTCGTACCTTAGCAGCGCAAAACGTAAAGTGCGTAAGAATATGGCAAAAATAGTAAATAAATATCCTGTAGGAATTCAGACCTTTGAAGAAATCCGCGAGAAAGGTTATCTCTATATAGATAAGACCAAATACATCGTGGATTTTAGAGAAAAAGGGATGAAATATGTTTTTCTGAGTCGCCCAAGACGATTCGGCAAATCGCTTTTTGCCTCTACCCTCCAAGCCTATTTCGAGGGAAGAAAGGAACTTTTCGAGGGATTAGCCATTGCAGATTATGAAAAGGATTGGGTGAAGCATCCTGTATTTCATTTCGACTTGAGCGGTGCCAAGCACATGAGCATAGAGCAACTGGAAAGATACCTGGCTGATATGCTTGAAGAGCAGGAGACCATCTGGGGCTACAAGACTCATCAGGTGGATGCAAACCTCCGCCTAAAAGACCTAGTGAAGAAAGCTTACGAGAAGACGGGCGAAAAGGCTGTAGTCATCATCGATGAATACGATGCCCCTTTGCTGGACGTAGTGCATGAAAAAGAAAATCTGCAACCGCTCCGCCGCATCATGCAGAACTTCTACAGTCCGCTGAAGATGCTCGACCCATACCTGGAGTTCACTTTCATCACGGGTATCACCAAGTTCTCGCAACTCAGCATTTTCAGCGAGCTCAACAACCTCGACAATATCAGTCTGTTTGACCAATATTCGGCAATCTGCGGTATCAGCAAGACCGAGTTTATCACGCAGATGAAACCGGACATCGAGGCTATGGGGGAAGCACTGAATATGACGTATGAGAAGTGCCTGGCAGAACTGACGCAATTCTATGACGGATATCATTTCAGCAAGAATTCTGAAGATATTTTCAATCCGTTCAGTCTGGTAAAGGCTTTGAATGCTCGGGATATTGCTCCTTACTGGTTTGGTTCCGGTACACCGTCCTTCCTCTTGAAGCTCTTGGATAAGTATCATGTCAATCTTTCTACATTGGAAAGTCAGGAGGCGGTATTGAGTTCCTTCGACCAATCTACAGAAGAAATGACGGATGCCTTGCCATTGCTTTACCAGAGTGGCTATCTGACCATCAAGAAATATGAGCCGATGTTTCAGGAATATACGCTGGGCATTCCAAACAAGGAGGTACGCAACGGACTGCTCAATTCATTGATTCCCCATTATGTGAATCCTCGCCGTTCCGACAACAATGCCTTCCTTTTGGGGTTCTGCAAGGCGGTTTACCGGAATGATATCGAGGCGGCACTGGAACACATGCGCACCTATATGGCTACGATACCATACGATCTGGAGAATCACAGCGAGAAGCATTATCAGACTATCTTCTATCTGATGTTCAGTTTCCTCAACATCTATATCCGTACGGAAGTGAAGAGCGCCATCGGCAGGGCTGATGCTGTAATGCACATGCCAGATACGTTATACGTCTTCGAACTGAAGGTAGATAAGAGTGCAGAAGAAGCTTTGGCTCAGATAGACGAAAAAGGCTACATGTTGCCTTATCATTCTGAAGGTAAGCGACTGGTTAAAATCGGTATCAGCTTCGACAGTACCCAGAGAACTATCAGAGATTGGAAAATCAAGGAAGAATAAAGAAAAAAAGCCGAACCAGAAGCTATATCCAGCTATCTGTTTCGGCTTTTATTTTACTTCATATTGAACTTTATCTTCTTCATTGCCATTTCAAAAAGCAAAAATCCTTTTTACCTTTTTACTTTTTTACCCTTTTACCCTTTTACCTTTAAAAGATTGATTGTCTGTGTTTTTCCCGTGATACCTGTTACCACGGCGATTCCATTGTCACGAATCTCCACCTTCTCATATTTGGCATCAACAATCACTTTTCCTTTCAATGTCATAATGCCCCAATGTCTGGGAATCTCTTCAAAGGCGCAATAGGCACCGACAGGTTGCGCTATACTGCAGTAGAGGGGTGGCACGATAACTTTACCATCTACCTTCACACCCCATTTCTTTCCTGCCTGATACAATTCCACATGTCCTGCTTCTGACTTCTCATGCAAAAGAAGCATCTCGTTTGCTTCCATTTCCTTCTTTTGCAACATCTCCTCATGATAGTATTTCTTACCAAGGCAAGGCATCACGACATTCAAATCTTCATTCTCATTCTTTGGATGATTGCATCCTATATAAGTCTTCTTCAAATTTGAATCCACCAGGTAGTAGTCCTCTTTGCTGTCCATGACAACGATACGTTCACCATACAGGACTGCACATAACCAATACACATGTTCGTAATCATTACGCAGGAAACATACATTCCTGCTCTCTTCATTGCTCATGCGCATCTTCCCTTCATCACCCTCACAATAGTACCATACCTGACAACCGGGAGCAGAAGGTCTGAATCTGAATATCATATAGTACCCATAATTCAGAAAATCATATTGTGAAGGATGATAGGGCAGAGAAAAATCTTCTTGGGTTCGAGACATGAAGATGTCGTTATATTCTATAAACTCCCATCCTTTTATGTTGACAACATGGGGAACTTCTGCTACGTTAGTGCCATCGTCGATGACAGCTTTTGCCAACAGGTCATAATAGCATTTCGCCTTTCTGCGAGGTCGGTAGAACAGGATGTTGCCATCCAACAGCTTCATGTCATAGTAATCGCCTGGCTCCAAGACCTGTTCTCCTTGTCGGTTCACTACCGTCATCTTTCCATCAGGCAGCTTGATGATGGCAAACTCCCCTTTGCTATCAACAAACTCACGATACTGTATCGTTTGGAGCAATTCTTCATGGCTCATCACCATCATCATTTCTGAGTCTGGATGAATCTGAATATCGTCTTGCTTCTCGTTCATCAGGAAAAACTCTCTATCCTTCGGAGTCTCCTTTCTCTTGCCAACTTTCAGCTTTCCCTCGAACATAGCATTCCAGTTCCATACTTGCGAAGGCAATCCGAACACCCGATATAGTCCCACATTATCTATAATCACGCAGCTCTTCTTCCCCTTGGCCACTCGCAATCCACGTCCCACCATCTGCAGATACTTGGCAAGCGACAATGTAGGTCGTGCCAACTGTACAAACTCCACATCCGGGCAGTCAAATCCCTCCGAGAATATGTCCACATTCACCAGCACTTGGATAGGAGCAAGTTCATCAGCAGGTCGCAAGCAAGTAGCACCAAGTCCATCAGCAGCCCGCAAGCAAGTAGTACCAAGCCTATCAGCAGCCCCATCAGCAGCCCGCAAGCAAGTAGCACCCAGGCGGTCCCATCCCGCACAATCTGGCGAGGGCTTTGATGCCCCGCCAACCTTAGAGCGTAGCGGTTCCGAGCACCGAGTAGGGCGGTTTCCTCCCTCTCCCCTGAGGGTGAGAGGGTCGGGGTGAGAGGTGGAGCCCTCTTTAAGGGTAAAGAGGGACGGGGTGATTTTCGAAAAAGAAGTATTAGAAGAAGCTTTGAATCTTTCAATCAGCATTCTGCGCTCACTCGCAGGAGTCTTACTATCAATAGCAACAGCCGCTATGCCGTGTTCTCTGTAGAACTCGGCAATAGCATTAGCATGACTAATATTGATAGCATACACAATGCCCTTTCTGTCTTTACCAAATTCCTCCAAACTCCGATAGAGCCTTTCGATACTCGGTTTCTTATTCAGCAACATATCCATTTCCTTGTTCTGGTAGTCACCATCTGCCCCTCGCTTCTGCAAGGAGTCGATGAGTCGTTGCGTCACCCCATCCGATTTGATGCTCACGAAATCGTATGTCGCCAATCTTCCCTTGCTGATAAACTCAGGAACACTCCACGACTGTACCAACACATCAAACAGGTCAGTGAATCCCTTACCATTCAATCTGCAAGGAGTAGCCGTCAGTCCCAGGAACTTAGCATTTGGGAATCTCTCCCACATTTCCTTATAGGTCTTGGCAAGCGCATGGTGCGCCTCGTCAATCACTATCATCCCCGGTTCTTCCTCTATCTCGTCATAGTGTTTCGACAACCATTGTATCGACACCGCCTTTATCGGCATCATGTCAGAAGTAGGATTAACAGAAGAGGCAGAAGTGGCACCAAGCCCATCAGCAGGCCGCAAGCAAGTAGCAGTAAGGCGGTCCCATCCCGCACAATCTGGCGAGACCTTTGATGGTCCGCCAACCTTAGAGCGAAGCGGTTCCGAGCACCGAGTAGGGCGGTTTTCTCCCTCTCCCCTGAGGGTGAGAGGGTCGGGGTGAGAGGTGGAGCCCTCTTTAATGGTAAAGAGGGACGGGGTGATTTTAGAAAAAACTCTTTGAATAGTTTCTCGAATCTGAGAAACCAGTTCCCTTCTATGGGCAACAATCCAAACATTGCAATTGGAATGTTCCCTCAAAAACGATTCTACGACCGAAGCGAGTAGAACCGTTTTTCCCGTACCCGTTGGCATTTGTGCCATCACGGACCGATGAAGGCACAGCGCCTTCTCAATCCGTTCCTTCATATCCTCTTGGTAATCAAAAAGCTTGATTACATTCATATTTTCAAATTATAATTAAATATTGTTATTTTTTCGCCTTGCCGGTTGACTACTCCATATAATTTTACTATCTTTGTCAACCAGAAGAAAGAATGATTAATTATGGAACTAAAAGATATATTTTCTAAGCGACTGCGCAACGCACGTCTGATGCGAGGCTTGTCCATGCAACAACTCTGTGTGATGATGAATGATATTGTCACCAAACAATCCGTGTCCAAATACGAACGAGGCGAGAGTATGCCAGACAGTACCATTCTCATCGCATTATGCAAAGCCCTGAACATTTCCCCCGACTATCTGTTTCGTGAAAATCGTTCAGCTCTCAATAATGTTCATTACCGCAAACTAACTCGCCTAAGTGCTAAGGAAGAGAAATCCATCAATCTCATGGTGGAAGATACCATTGAACGCATCAATGAAATAGAAGATATTTGTGGCATCGAAAGACATTTTGATGCTTCCTCCTTTACTTGCCAAGTAAAGTCTTTAAATGATGTTTTCTGCGCAGCAACCAAACTCCGCACTGATTGGAATATTGGCAATGCCGCCATTACAAACGTCATCAACATCTTAGAGACCAATGGTATCATTGTGGTAGAAGTAGAAGCTTCTGACGCTTTCTCTGGTCTCAATGGCACATTGGAAAATGGAACTCCTGTCATCGTCATTAACAAACAGATGAGCACCGAGCGTAAGCGTTTCACTGCGCTTCATGAATTAGGTCATGCATTGCTTCATTTTCCAGAAGACATGAATGAAAAGATGGAAGAACAATACTGCAATATTTTTGCCAATGAAGTTTTGATGCCAAGACAAACTTTCTTTCAGTCTATTGGTGAGAAACGCCACGACATAGCTTTAGTTGAGTTGAAAAACCTTCAATCAGAATTTGGAATATCCGTTGATGCCTTGATGTATAAGGCGAGATATCTTGATGTCATATCAGAAAATCGCTATACAACCTATTGGAAGAAGAAAAATTTCGATTCCAATTTCAAATCACAGGTAGAGAAAAGCATCATTGATGACGAGCACAGCACCAGATTCGAGAACCTTATCTATCGTGCCCTGTCAAGTGGCTTGATTACAGAATCCAAGGCTGCCGTCTTACTCAACAAGACGACAGAGGAAGTATTACATAATTTCGTTCTTGCCTAATGGAAATAGTAATCAGCGATACCAAGACGAACTTCTTCACCATGATATTCTATCGAAAGAAGAATATATAACCAAGCTTAAAGCCTTACTGGAGTCCAACCATCGCCTTCCGACAAAGGAGATTATGAAACGAATCGAGGATTCTCTTTGATAATGTGCCATGATAACAACTCCAGCTAGTAAACTCATCAGCATAGCCCATTGATTGGGCTATGCTGATAACCATATTCTAAGACACTCCCTCTTTTACCCGTACCCGTTGGCATTTGTGCCATCACGGACCAATGAAGGCGCAACAGCTTTTCTTCCCTTATCTGGATTTCAATATCCCTGAACTCAGGTGTATTCATCACCTCTTCCTTCAGATGCTTCTTGATTACTTTTGTCAGATAGCGTTGCCATGCCTCCTTGTTCTCTTCTGTAACGAATGGCGGACATTGCTCACCATAGAAGGTGTGCCAGGTAAATGGCTCGAAGTCGAGATGCCAGAGGAAGGATTTGTGTTGGGTGTTGTTGGATATCATAACTTCAATATTAATCTGCAAATTCTATTTTCCAATTGTTTTTTAGAAGTTTTTCATCTAATAGTTCAAAATGTTCCTTTGATATAGCCATACACAAAAGATATTGTGGACGACTCATCGCAACATAACCAATTCGTAAAGCTTGCTTTTCATATTTCTTATTTCCTTTATATGGAAGTCCTTCAAGTTGAGCACCAAAATATTCACTCTCACATTTATCATGAAAAGAAGTTTCCATATATAAAGTTGCTACATGCGTTTCTCCTTTTACGGAATGTACAGTACCTACTTCTATTTCAACATCATCGGAGTGAAATATGTTATTGGATATGCTACTTTCCTTGGTAACATGATTATTACTATTTTGAAGAAATTTTCTAAGATCCTGATTATCTAGCGAGAAGTTAAATAACATGCGTAAATCTTTCTCTATATAATCCTTTATTTCTTCAACAACCTTCGTATCTATATCCTCATCTGTATTAATTATGTTAAGTACCCAATTTCCTATCCGCTTTTTAAAGTTGAAATAAAAAGATTCATTGACTTTCTTTATATATGACAATAGGCGTGATTTTGTGTAGCGAATGTTTTTCCCTTCCTTATCAAAACTATACCCTAAGCTATTCAGCAAATCTGACAGTGCTGTTAATATCATATCCTCATATTGTTTTGCCGAAAAAGATGGAATCTTCTTAAGATAATCACTCAAAACCTCTGGCTTTTTATTTCCTGATTTACCTTGCAAATTATCATATTCTGGAAAATAAGAATTGATACATAATTTTCCTTTAGTATTTGGTTTACCTATCCATCCTATAGCTTTTACACGTATTCTATGAAGAGAATCTTTATTTTTTATTGCTTGAGCAATTTCATATAAACAATGCTCTCCGACTTTACTTTCTTTGACTAATGATGCGAATTTGGGTAACACCTTCAGTGGCGAAGAATATACTAAGAGTATTGGTGGTAAGGATTGAACATTTGGATTTCCTTTAATCTTAGAGTTTTCTTTATCACATACTGTCTTTAATACATTGGCTATACTATCACCGAACCTCAAACTTGACATAATTGGCATAGTCCTTCCGACCTTCCATAGTCCTTCAGACCCTCTTTCATCATATATTGCTTGATGTGGGTCACCGAAACACTGTACAATAATCGATTTCTTATCAAATAACTGTTCCAATAAATCTATTTGTATCTGTTGACAATCTTGCATTTCATCAACAAATAAATACTTAAATCTTTTAGATATAGCTTTTTTAATTGCCTTACATTCTGTGACATATCCTAATGCGTATCTATATGCATCAGTGTATTTCAATACACCTTGTCCTAGAGCAGCTTGCTGTACTGAATCGACCAACTTATATTTATTTGAATCGGGGGTAGCGGCAAAAGGTCTTGTATCTTTATATTTCCTATAATATTTCTTTGTAACTACATCACAAAAAGCCTTGTTTATAAAATCAAATTGCAAACGAAGGACTAAATCACTCTTTTCTTTCCTTGTCAAATTTCCACCGATATGGTCTTCTATCTCTCTCCATATACATTTTTTTTCATCAAACGTCTTATGCAAGAATTCTTTATACATCAGTGTAATAGCCTTATTATCATCAATAGCAGATATAGGTATCTCATTAATTGAATTGAAATAAGGAATTGCCAAATACTTATTCACAAAACCTTGAATCGTTCCAAAGTAATTTGGATAATTAAACAAAACATCAGCTTGACTTTGGAGTTTGGACTTTATCTCATCAATAGCAACATTTGTATGTGTTAAGACACATACGCCCTTACCTTCTTCAAGTGGCATTCTTGTTGCTAATATTGCAAGCTTCGCTAATAGTGTTGTTGTCTTTCCACTACCTGGACAAGCGACAACATCCTTACTGTCATTACTTTTGATAACAGCTATCTTTTCTGCAGAGAAATGATTCTCTTTGCCCAAAAGTATATATTGGGCGTACTGTATTTCGTCGTCTGTAGCAAAAATATTATTCATCATGTGTAGAAGTTACATGCTTAATTGCATCTACTAAATAAGACATATATGGATCGGTCAATAATATCTTTTTTATTGTATCATTGTCTTCGTTCTCCAATAAAGAAGCTAAATATTGAGCAGTAATAGCTTTTGAAACTTTACTGTCATTTAAAGGTTTGAAAATAGTATAAGCATCCTTGGAATTGTTTTCTTCATAACCAATAGATTCAATTTGCTTTTTTTCTTCTTCAATTTCTTCCGCATTCACACTTACCCCTTTTCCTTCAATTTCAGCTAGCTTTATTGCAATTGCTATATGATTACAAAGCTTACTGCAAGCAATATCATATTCTAAAGTCCATTTCTTCGGAGTAAATATTTGGATTTCATCTTGATAAAGACCACGAAGTTTTTTCAATTTTAGTTCACGTACTTTATCAATATCCTCTTTTGTAATGCTTTCTTTATTCTTATCAAATATATTATGGATCTCCTCACGGACCGCTTTGGATATTCTTTTTACTTTATTAGAGTCTATGTATTCATTGATTCCAGTCTTCGTCATAAAAAACACTGGCAAATTTTCCCATTGTACATAGTCGTTATAACCATTAAGTTCGTTTTTGGTTTCTTCTGTAACTCGAAAGACTTCTTTTCTCCCTTTGTTATCAGGATCTTCATAATACTCAATGCTTCTAACATCCAAATCTGTAATGATAGAAATCGGCATATTGAAGTGTTTTCTATCCTTTCTCCTAAATATATTGACATATCGTTTATATGCTGTACTGCCAATATTAACAATTGAAACACCATACTCATGCAAATCCTTTCCTATAATTTTTGCAATTGTCGGTATCAATAAGTTTTCTGCATCACCTTCAACTAAAATCAGTCCTTTTGCAAAGAAAAGATTGGCTTTTGTAGCATCTAGAAAGCGTTGAAGGAAACGATAGTCAAATTCTGTACAACAAGTAGCATCATCATCCATAGGGAATACTTCTTCATCCTTTAATATTAGCAATTTCTTTAAAGGAATAGTTGATCCCAATGTTATACTATGTGTGGTAAGAATAAACTGTCCATATTCGCCCTTACTTTCCAAATAATCTATTAATCGGAGCTGTAACTGAGGATGTAAGTGTGCCTCTAATTCTTCCACTAATGTCAACTTTAGACCCCGCATTTTCTCTGAGAACAACAAAAGTTCTGCAGCCATACATAAGAGGTTTAAAGAACCTAGTCCAGACTTATTGTCTTCCATGACTAAGTCTAATTGACGTAAGATATCACTTAACTCACTGCCTGTAAGTTGAATAACTGCATTTTTATTATCACTTTGCAACAAGAATTTTTCTTTAAGAGTAGTATTTAGTGCCTTTGTTATTTTGCTTCCATCCTGCTCACTATCCTTATTAAAATATTTATCAACTAATGCTTTCAGATTATTGTAATCTTTTTCCAGCTGATGCTTTCCATCACTATCTTTATTCGAGTCACTAAAAACCGAATGAGCTTGAAGAATCTGAGCAAGTCGGGACTTATAACCATGAGTCATATCTTGTAACGCATCACGCAAAGGCTTTAAGTACACTACATTCAGATAATTTCTAGCTTCATAGGACATAGAATTGCCTTCGCCACCCATTCCTGCATAAAAGTGAGGAATAATCCTGCCATCATCCATTCTTTTTGCAGAAAGGCTAACTTTTAAGATAAAGTTCTTCTTCCCTTCTCCAGTATTCTTTACACCTAACCACTCTAAAAATAACGCAGCATCATCATCGCTAATACCATCGAAGAAACATTCTATTTTCAGTTGGCGTGTTCTTTGACTATTCTTTTCTTTGGATTTATAAAAATCTTTTTCATCTATGTAGATAGGTTCTCCGCTTTTAGTATGTAGTACGTAGCGGATAGCATCTATAATAGTTGTCTTACCAGAATCATTTTCACCGATAAGAACATTGACTCCATTGTGGAAATGTACATCCAAAGCTGGGGCAGCTTTATCAAAAGCTACTCCATTCTTTATTCCATACTTTCTAAAATTCCAAAGTTTTAATTCAGATAAATACATCGCTATTACTATTAATTATCGCCATTCAAGAATTAACTTTTGAGGCATAAAACTATTCAAGGATGATTCCAGGAACATACAAAGTTTCATCCCTATAATTTGTTATTTCTCGTGTTCCTTCACCGAAAGAATAGCCTATTCCAACTATCGGCTTCTGTTGTATAATATATGGTTGGTGATATTTCTTACTTTTGATTTGATCCAAAGCTACCTTTGACAAATCTTTGTCGTTCGGTGAATACTTGAACTCCATGATATAGATAGCCTTTGGACATTCTATAACCATATCTATTCTACCATCGGAAGTAGCCACTTCTGATAAAGGACGCATACCTATCATCGTTAATGCAACATGGAAGAAAGAATGGAAATATCCCTCATTGAATTTCTCTTTATGTATAAGATAGGGTATGCTCTTTATGATACTATTTAGCAGACTGATGAACTCTTTGACATCGCCATTATACAAGCTTTTCTTAACTTGTTGATATGGTATTGGAACATTGTCATCGACTAATATAATGTATAAGCATCGATTTGACATCTCAATAATCTCATTAACCATATTAGCAATATCAGCAACGATAATGTCTGTTTGCTCCTTATTGAAATTTGTCTTAATAAGATAATAGTTGTCTCGGAGATATTGAGTGAAATTCTGAAGAAACTGAGCGAATTGATTGATAGAAGAAAACTTTGAAGGAATCAGGTGTTGTCCTTTATCCATACCCAAATGATCTTCAATATTTCCCATAATGGAATTTAGGTAATCCAAAAGTTTTTCACCTTGTTTCAATCTATAGATACCTGTTCTTCTATCCCGATGAATAGATTTATAGACATAAGACCAATGTTGCCATCGTGCATCAAGCCATTCGCTTACATATTCAGATAGTTCATTTTCTAATTTCTTTATTTGCATTCCGTCTATTTCTTATAGTAAAAACGGGCTACTAAGCTCCATCTCCGAAAAGTAGCTTAATTAAAAAGGAGAGCGGAAACCGTTCGCCCAATATTTTTATCTTATTCCATGTATCTTCTTCCATCCTGCGAACCAGGTTCTAAAAACCGGTTCGCAAAGCGCCTCTGTAGGATAGTGCTTCACGAATCGTAGATTCCTAAGATTCATTCTGAAGTAACGGTGAATCTTACTTTCACCGACCTTACTACCCATTCTATCATCAAACTGCCCGAAGTTTCCTCCTCGCATGATTTCCTCAAGCAGGAACCTACCTTCCCTTTCATCCATCGGTGCAATCATCCTATCTTCTGATAGCCCGAACACCTCCTTCATCACGAACATCACAGCCTGGGCAAACTTCCATAATCCAAGATATTTCAATTTATGCCGTAAGGCATCCAAATCTGTGTTAATCTGTGTCATCTGTGGGAGACTTTTATTAGAATCCGTGAGATTTGTGAGATCCGTGTGCCACTTCACTAACACCAAATAGTAATCCAGAAGCTGTCTCAACCCGATACCCTCCGTAAAGATATGCCGATACAGATGAGAAAGGATATAGATAACGTTGAATGAAGCTTGAGGCACATGAATCTCCCCATAACCATCAGGCAATGAAACACGATGATTACACTGTTCGCCCATCACTTCTTCAAACCACTTCTGCATTCTCTGATTATAAATCGGACAGAACATATATGAAGGAGTAAAATGCACCTCTATCGCCGTCTTCATCACGGGAAAATCCACATGATGATACCGCATTACCTGATTCGGGCACACCCGATCTACATACTTCATGATTTTCTTGCGACCACCCGAAAGATAGATATCAATATCCCCAGGAGTACGCATATAAGGGTCAGGATAAAGCAACGCATTCCCCTGCCCCTTCAAGATACAGTTAGCAAAGCCCTCGTTCTCGAAGTTTTGGCAAACCGTCACGGAATCCAGAAATAGTCTGATGTTCTGTTTTCGTATCTGTTCCGCCATCACCATCCATTGCATCAGTAGCTTCTGCTCTGGTGCCAACTCCTTTGGCAACCGCCGGATACCATGAAACAGCACACCAAGCAAAGCCTGCTTCTTGGCAATAGCATACAGCTCCTTCCAATCCACTTCCTTCAAAGAACCAGGCATTTCCTTGGCAGAACCAATGCAGAATCGCAAGAAATCAAAGAAAATCTTTTGTTGTTTCAACATAAAGCTGTACTTTTGCACGTATGAAACAAGCCATACGCCTCATATTATCCTACATAGCCGCTATCATCCTCCTTCCGATAGCCTTGCTATGTAAGTTCATCCGAAGAAAGTAACCCTACTTTTTTCGGAAAGGATCCTTGTATATTCCCAAGAGCTGCTTACCGAAGTAATAGAAGAACTGCATGTCATCTACGAAGTAACGCTTGAAGAGACGCTTTGGTTCCATACAGAAACGATAAAACCATTCCAATGCAAGTTTTTGGAAAATCTTAGGAGCTCGTTTGATGTTTCCAGCTTCAAAGTCTATAGTTGCACCCAAAGCCATAAATACATCAATGTTAGGCAACTGATCCTTATACTTATAAATCCATTTAGTTTGTTTTGGATTGCCCAAACCAACTAAAACCACATTAGCAGACGATTTACTAAGCATATCCACTATATGCTGGCATTCCTTCTCATCCTTCTCAAAACCAAATGGAGGAGAATAAGTTCCAACAATAATGTCTCGTCCAATACGTTTGTTAATTTTTTCTTTAGCTACATCAGCAACACCTTCTTTTGCGCCAAGTAGGAAAACCTTAATATTTTCATCCTTAGCATGATAATCACAATACATTGGGAAAAAGCTAGATCCAGGAATAGCCTCTTTCAATGGTTTGCCTGCAATAGAAGACATTAACTTAACCACCTTACTGTCACAAATTGAGAATTCTGCTTGTGAAGCATACTCATGAAACTCTTTATCATGCTGATGCTTCATAATATCGTCAATATTTGGAGTGACAAGAACTCCATGGGTTAAATTCTCCAGCAATTCTTGAGATGAGAGATTGTCAATTTTCACATTTAACAAATGAATAGATTCCATATATTATCTTTCTATTTATAGATAAGAATTTGATTCAAAATTTCCATTAAAGTACCTGCTTTATTCTCCTCCACCTTGATGCTCTTCTTTACCCCGGCATTCTCACCAGCTTCTACATCACGATGACTATCACCAATCATATAGGATTCTGACAAATCTATGTTGAAGTCTTTAGCTGCTTGCAACAAGAGACCTGGCTTTGGTTTGCGACAATCGCAATCTATTTTGTATTCTGGACGTTCTCCTTCGAATCCCTTGTCAGGATGATGAGGACAGATATAAATACCATCAACATAAGCACCTTCCTTACCCAAGAGGGTTGCCATTTTCTTGTGTATCTCGTTGAGTTCTTCCCATGTGACCTCTCCTCTTGCTATCACAGGCTGGTTTGTGACAACAATTGCCAAATATCCACTTTGGTTAATCAACTTGATTGCCTCAGCTACTCCTTCAATCAGTTCAAAGTCATCTATATTGCGAAGGAATCCCACATATTTATTGATTGTTCCATCACGATCAAGGAATATGGCTTTCTGCTTGTTGGTAAGATTCTTTGCCTGAACAACACCATTTTTATAATCAGCCTCCACCTGATGAAAACGTTCTGGAGTTCCCATGTCCTTTACATATTCAGGACTGTCATAACAGAACATCATGTTTGAGCCACACAAAGGTTTGAGTATCTGTCGGTCCAAGTCAACCTTTCCTTGTGGGAATCCAGACTCTTTGTTGATTTCAAGAGATTTCAAACTAATATCCAAAACCTTGGGATCTATCACATGAAGACCAGCATTCACACGATTGTCATACCATTGTGGACGTTCGTCTTCCTTGGCAAGCCATTTCTCTACATGACCGTTTTCATCAGCAATGATCAATCCACTATCGTATGGATGCGAATTAGGGTGAGTAAACAGAGTAACAAGACCTCCATGATTCTGATGGAATGCAACCATACGATTGAAATCAACATCGAATGCTGCATCCGCATTCAAGAGAAGGAAAGGCTCATCACCTATCTTTTCCCTCAGTCTAAACAAAGCACCAGCATTGCCAAGAGGAGACTCTTCTACAAAATAATCTATCTTTGCACCAAACTGACTGCCATCTCCAAAATAGGCAATAATCTTGTCGGCTAGATAACCTACGGTCAAAATGATATCTTTAAAACCTTGCGCACAGAGAGATCTTATTTCTCTTTCAAGGATAGGCATACCAGCCACTGGTATTAGTGGCTTTGGTATGTTAGGAAAAAGTTCAGCGATACGGGTTCCTCTACCGCCCGCCATAAGTACTACTTTCATACGAGTTTAGTTTTGCACACGAATCTCTCGAATAACACGAATTGATATAAATCCGTGCGATTCGTGTGATCCGTGTTAGTTTATCAATTTCCAAAGAACTTTTCTTCCAACATCAAGCACAAGCAATGATATACAGGAAGATGAAGTTCCTGAATCTTATAAGTCTCAGTCTCAGGAACATGGATACAAACATCTGCGAATGTTTCCAACTTGTTTTCGTTCTGACCAGTCAAGCCTATTACCTTCAATCCCTTAGACTTTGCTGCTACTGCGGCATAAAGAACATTTTTACTGTTACCAGAAGTTGAGATGCCCAAGAAGACATCACCAGCTCTCCCCAAGCCATTCACCTGCTGGGCGAAAATCAAAACCGGAACGGCATCATTCATAAATGCTGTCGTCAAAGAAGGTTCCCCTACCAATGAGATAGCAGGAAGTGAACCTTGCAAATGATCAGCCAACACAGTTCCCATATCCGCATCAATCTGCATGAGTCTGTCAATCTGCGCTGCATAAATCTTGCGTTTCAGTCTAAACTCTTTCATCAACTCGCCCACGATATGCTCAGAGTCAGAAGCAGAGCCGCCGTTGCCCGCTACGAGCAATTTGCGACCTGCCGCATAAGCTTCCTCTAATACCTGATATGCCTTCAAAATTTCCTCCTTACAGCTATCTAACTGAGGATAACGCTGCACCAGTGTTTCAATATGCTTTTCCATAATGATTTACCTTTTTACTCTTTTACCTTTTTACCTTTCAAAGAAGTAACATCGTCTGTTGGATAAATCTTCCAGCCATGAGCACCACCATCAGAGAACTGGAATGGCATCACAAAACCATTAAGTTTCTTCAAAGCCTCTTCCACTTCCTTCTTACGGGTAGGTTCTACCACGAACATAATAAAACCACCACCACCAGCACCAGATACTTTGCCTGCCTTAGCACCAGCAGCCATAGCTACATCCATAGCCTCCTGAATCATAGGATTGGTAATGTTATTTGCCATCTTCTTCTTGTTTTCCCAACCTTCACGGAGAATGTCAGCAAATCCTTCAATATCACCCTTCAAGATAGCAAGTTTCATATCCTTGGCACTCTGCTTAATCTTATGCATAGCTTCCACAGCATCATTGTCACCATGAGAGGTATTCTTCTTTTGTTCCTCAATGATAGCAGCACTACTACGGCTCTTGCCTGTAAAGTAAAGAAGCATACTTGCCTCCAACTCGTCGATAATCCATCGCTTAATCTTCAAAGGATTCACGATTACAATATCATTCTGCAAGAACTCCATGTAGTTGAAACCACCGAAAGCCGCTGCATACTGATCCTGCTTACCACCAGACAATCCCAAGTCCTTACGTTCAATCTCGTATGCAAGTCGGGAAATCTCATAATCACCCAATGGCAAACCCAGCCACTCTACAAATGCCTTCAAGATACAAACCACCATAGTAGATGAAGTCCCCAAACCAGAACCTGCAGGGGCATCATTATAAGTAGTAATCTTGAAAGATTTTGCGCCTACGCCAAAATCTTTTACCACTCTATTATAAACACCCTTGATGAGACTCGCCTCACCATCAATCTCCAAACTTTCTGCCATCGGATAACTCTTGTTACAATGCGCATCAAACGCATTGATTGTTATCTGATTGTCATCAGTTTCTTCGATTGTACAATATGCATACAAATTGATTGTTGCATTTAATATCAAACCTCCATAGATGTCGCTGTATGGCGAAACATCAGAGCCACCTCCTGCCAAGCCAAGGCGGAGAGGTGCTTTACTACGAATTACCATATATTTAAATTTGTTATCATTAAAAAATGTTTTGCACAAAAAGGGAGGCAAAAACTCTCTCCCATTCACTATAAATCTCCTCTACGGAATATTCTTTGCTTTTCTTAATGGCAGCCAAAGCCATTTGCTCACGCTTACAATCATCCTTCATGATGTTGGCAATCATATCTGCAGCTTCATTGGCATCATACCCATTCTTATGATAAGGAAGCACGATGCCATCCTTACCATCATCAATGATATCACATACCGCAGAGTAGCTGTTATATACGGCAGGTATCACACCAAAGCTCATACATTCAGCAAGCACTAATGGAAAACCTTCAAAATCAGAAGTAAGAAGTAAAATAGATGCACGCTTGTAATAAGCCATAGGTTTTTGGAAACCTTCAAAAGATATGCGTTTCAAATCTAAAGCTTTTGCATGATTTTCCAAATTCTGTCTATCTTCACCATCCCCAACTATAGTCAATTGCCAATCAGGGAAATGATTTTCGAGATAATTCCAAGTATCAATTACCCTATATACTCGCTTTTGCACAAAATCCAACCTACCTACATATATAATTTCTTTCTGTTTATGTTTAAACTGATACTCATATTCATCATTCACTATAGTCACCGGATTCGTCAGCTCCTTTAGATGATTTAGATTTTTAACATGAGTAAATTTTTGAAAGTCTTCAATATAACTAGGAGACAAAACAAGAAAGACATCACTATGCCTATATATATAAGCCATAGCACGACTTGTTACTTTTTTGAAGGCTGTACGCAATACATTCAAAAGTAATCGCTTTACAGAATTCTCACATCCCAGCAACGCAATATTGAGTTTTTGTATTCTTCCATTAAAACTCGGAGCGTTATGATAAACTGAGATTATCTTGACCTGTAGTCCTTTTGATGCTTTTAAGGCAACCTTAATTGGTATATATGGCAATCCCCATTGATTGATAATCACACTTATATTATCGTCCTGTAGAACACGTCTAAGGCTCTCAACATTCTTTCTGCTCTGCGAATAATCATTTTGCAGATAAAGTTTAATACGTTTATCAAACCTATCAGCAATAGAATTCTTTCCACCTAAGAATGCAAAGACACTAACACTATGCCCTTCGGCTACAAATTTGTTCGCGAGAACAGCTGTAACCACCTCAAGACCTCCCGTTTCAAGACCTTTCAGCAAAAATAAAACATTTGGTTTATTCATTACTTATAAAGCGAACCAATATCTATAAACTTGTTTGTAATCTATGTCACGATTGCGATCTCTTATCTTTTTTGCAGGATTACCTCCAACTATTGTCCAAGGTTCTACATCTTTAGTAACAACACTTCCAGCTAGTACAATAGCACCTTCACCTATTGTCACTCCCGGCATTATCATTGCATTGGAAAAGACAAAAACATTGTCTTCAATATTGACCGGCGCTCCCTTTGTCGAAAAAGAAGAATCATTAAGATCATGACCTAATGTATAAATTTTAGTATTATGAGCAACTCCGACATTGTTACCAACGTAGATACCTCGTCGATTGTCAAGGTAGCAACCGAAATTGATTACAGTGCCCTTTCCTACGCTCATTTTACCTACATGGAAGAATTTACATCCTCTATGAATACAGGATGTCCCCCCCCATACCCGTATTCCGTACATTCTTAAATAGAAGTTACGAAACGGATTAGGAATTAGTGTGTACGTAACATTAAGAAATTCTACTAAAAAGAATTTGCATTGTAAAAGAATATTTTTTATCATTATCTTTTTTTAAATTTATTTTTGCAGGATTGATACGTTTTACCTTCATACCATAGGGTATCTAAAGCTCTCTATAACAATCTGATAGCCTATCTTTATCTTGCAAACTCATGTTTATTTTACTGGGCATATTGCGCCTTTCACCTTCATGTATAAAGAGAAAACGCCTATTTTAAACATAAAAGGTTTAATCTTTGAAAGCACTTTATGTTTCAAAGAACAATCCAAATATTTGTGCTCAACTTCATTCAATGGCATAGTATTCAAATCCTCAAAAAACTTATTGCGCCTAGGATTTACAGGAACCAAGTTCTTTATCATGATTCCATCTCTTTTTATAATACCGTTAATTTCAGATGGATGACAAATAAAATCTGTTTTAATCTCTTTGAAGACAGAAACCCCATGTTCTGTATGTATAAATACATTAGTTGCACCTTTCAAAGAAAACGCAGAAGAAACAGAAGGAGCATCCCAACAATCAAATATAGTAATATCACTCACACGATTGATGGTTTTGAAATGACATTGATAACAGCTCGGACGACTACAAAAATTCTCAAAATAGAATCGGAGCATCATATCAGATTCTTTTCCTTTATGATATTCCTTATCAGAATCGGAGAACCAAATAGATGCAGTACTATAGTTATACCCATAGAATTTATCTCTTGATCGGTAATCCTGCGGTTTACTTCCAATTTGAGCAGAGTGATATGCCAAATACTTCCTTAACAACAAAGGACTTGGGGTACCACGGCATACTAAGTCAACCATTACTAAATTGTCATATTTCCGTCCACGTAGGAAATGATAAAGTCCAGAAATCTGACAAGGAGTACCACTAAAGACAACAACTCGCCCTTGAGAGAGAAAACTTTTCGCTTGTGAATAACAATCACCAATAAGACTTTGTACATACTTGGAACCACGGAACTTCTTACAGCCATCCAATGTTTCTGCATAAGAATGCCTCAATTCCATATCTTCACCAAAGGCTGCTCCAAAGACAACACCTCCATGCTCTATTGCCCATTTAGATATAGCAGTAAAAAAGCCGCCAGAAGTACTTGTTCTTAACACTTCTGCATTCTTTTGTTGTACCACGAAGCTCTCAGGCAACGTATCGTCCATCTTCGGCTTTTGCAAAGGACACACCTTTTCACACAAACCGCAATCGATGCACTTATCCTTATCAACATGAGGATAGCGGAAACCTTCCTCATCCTCTATCATCTCAATGCAGTGCTTGGGACAAGCGTTATAGCATGCCCAACAACCACAACATTGACTTTTGTCATTTATATCTATCATTTCAAATCCTTAAAGGCATTATACAAATAATCCATAGACGACTTTCTCATAGCATTTAACTTTTCATCTACTCCATCAAAATTTCTCTTGAAATTGACAACCTCCTCTATGGTCTTATCGTTTGTCATTCTTCTATCCTCTAAACCTGAGATATGAAGCAAATTATCGATACGAGTATTGGTACTCTGCTTTGCACCTTCCGCAAACCGGCTGAATGTAAAGAAGTTCTTCTTATACAAGATAGAGAAAACTGAACAATGGAAAGAATCTGTAAATACATACTCCGCATTGCGAATGTAATTAAGGAACTCACGAGGACCAACGTATGGTGCCTCATCAGCAAATCCCTCATCCGAAGGAATATAGTCATCTAATTGCTGAAGAGCGACAATCTTGTATCCTGTCTTTTCCTTCACTCTTTTAATGAATTCCCTTTGCGAAGGATTGTCTCCCAAAAGATAGCAAAATATGTATTTGCCATTTGTTAAAGGCTCCTGTTGCTGGATTTCCAACCATTGGTCACCAGTAAAGAGAAGTGTCGGATCAAGAACCACGGGAACCTTTCTACCTGTCAACTTATAAACCAGATCACAGGCACTCTGCTCACGCAAAGCTATATGGTCAAAGCGGTTCATAAATCGCTTATTCTTTTCAACCTGGAACCATGGGACTTCCTTCACACCGATGCTTGTCGAATAAGCAATCTTACGGATATGGTCAGGAACCCATTCCAGAGTATAATATCCGTGTTCTACACTATCTGTTCGCCACAACTGATCGCTACCTACCAGAAAAGCAGAATAGTTTTCAGCCATCTTTGTAAGTTCCTCGCGATTCTTGCAATAAGGCGATACATGGAAAAACGTTTCAGCAAATTGATCGAATGCCTGATTACGAATCTCCCAGTTTTTAGCAAACATAGGATTTTCTTTCTTGGCACGCTCTATCTTCATCTTACCCAAACGCATCTTCCAATCTGCAATCAACAATTTCTTGATGATATAGAGAAATTTTTTCTCTTGCATATAGTTGATTGGAGCCTTACAGGCGATAGTTTGAAAAGGAAGTCCCATCTGCTGCACAATCATCTCTGTGGCATATGCCTGTAGCATACTTCCATAATTATGATGGAAATAGCAAGTTACTAGTCCTATTGGTTTCATAAAATTATCTCATTAAAGATTTTAGTAGCACATCCCATTTGTGAATAATAGTATCTTCGACAAACAATTCATTGGTATTATTCAAAATGGAATCACTATATTGAGCTATCAAACTTTCGTTAGACAACAAATTTGACAACTTGTTACACATATCATCGAAATCATTATTCTTTGTAAGCACCCCATTTTTGCCATCTTCCACCAAATCGTGTATGGCTTCAAAGCTATCAACAACAACTGGCACACATCCAAAGTGCATTGCCTCTATAACACTCATTGGCTGTCCCTCCCATACAGAAGTCATCAAGAAGATCTTTGATGTTTTGTAAAACTCAGAGACCTTGTTGGAATGCCCAACAAAATGTACATTGTCAAGACGATGCCTTATAACATATTGCTTATAGTTCCTTAACTGAGGTCCATCGCCAACAATTATCAACTTCCATTCCTTAGTAGAATTAACAATATTACGCCAAACTTTCAAAGCAAAGAAAATCCTTTTTTGAATCTCTGCCATTCTTGAAACAATCAAAACCACATTTCCTCGTCTTTCTCCGTTGTATGAGTTTGTAAATGGGCAAGGATTGGGTATGGCTACTAATTTGTGTTCTGTTGTATCATCTATATGAAATGTTTTACTAAATGTTGGAATGTATCTATCGGAAAGCAATAAAAACTTATCAGCAAGGTAATACATACCTACCGATTTCTGAGCATTGCGGTTATAAAAATAACACAACCATCGTTTCAGCCTGCTTTTTATGAATATTTTTGGTAATACCAGACTTATCTTATCATCTTTTTTCCAATTGTCTGGTGCGGCATGCAGACAAGCAATAATTTTGATTTCTGTCTTTATTTTCAGTTCTTTAAATACAGCTTGGTATTTAGGAGTTTGATAAATCTGATTAACAACAATCAAAACTTTAATTTGGTTCTTCATTACAAATCGATGCAAAGACTCTGTTAAATATTTCTTGTCTCCGAACTGTTCTATCTTTATTTTACGGTTCTCTACAATTTCTTTATCATCTATATTGGAATAGATATAGTTACATTTGTAACCAATATCTTTCAACCTATCGGCAACATACCGTGTGACACGTTCTGTGCCTCCAGCAGATGGATCAATGTTATTGCACATAAAAGCGATAGAAATATTTTTTCCCTTCATCGTTTATCGTTTTTTATTGATTATCTGTTGAAAGAAATCCATATATGACTTCGCTGATTTCTCATTAGAATAATTCTCGCTAATAAAGGCTTCCATTCCGTTGCACAATTCGGCATAGTTATCGGGAGAGAGTTTTAAAAGATGCTCCAACACGTCAGCTAAGCTATTTGCGTTTCCAACTTCAAAGAAAAAGCCATTAACGCCTTCGACGATTTCTTCCTTAAAAGAGCCAATGTTGCTCACCACAACAGGTAGATTATAATTAAATGCGACTTTTAAAACTCCAGACTGCGAGACACGTCTATATGGAAATACCGCATAATGAGAAGAAGCAAACAAATCCAGCAGTTCTTCATTGGAAATGAAAGAAGGATTGCACTCAAATATTTCAGGATATTTGATTTTGTTCTTATAAAAATTCCAGTTGTCACATGTTCCGTCGATTGAAATTCTGAAATTTCGCAAGCCTCTTTCATACAAAATGTTTCCTGCGTCGATTAAAAGGTCGATATTCTTTTGGTAAATGATATGACCAAATGAAAGGAAACGTACAAAATCAGAAGGTTTGCTTTTTGCTGACTTTCCGAAATTTTTCAAAGGCAAGTTCATCATATGGATATTCTTCTCTCCATAAGTTTGCCTCATCAATTCAGCTTGTGCCTTAGAAAACATATTGATATTCTTAGCATGATGGAATGTTACATTATAGGCAAATGTTCTCATTCTTCCAAAGGCAGCGGAATCATTCTGTGCCCTTCCATCATGTGCCGTAAAAATAGTTCTATCCTTGTTCAAGAACAAAGATACCAAGGCTGAAGCTGGATTAGGAGCAACATTATAATAAATCAAATCTGCTTTCAGTTTCTTAGCAGCAAATAAGACTTTGAAATAAAACAACAAGCTGCGTGGATCACGTGTTCTGTATTTGTTTTTCATAAACACCAAATGGAGGTTTGGCAACTGCATAACCTTGTCATAAGCAGAGCGTTCAAAATAAGGTGTAGTACCTTCTAAAACGAACCAATAAATCTCATATCTGTTGGAAACTAGAGACCAAACCTCCAAATTCAAATCACTATCAGCAAAGTAATCTGCTGTAATCCAAATTATTCTTTTCATATTTTTTTTCTATATGATACGTATTTGATTCCATCAAACAATATAGGAATCATATTAAGTCCAAATTTCTTTAAGGCACGAATCTCAATACACAAGAACTGATATATAGACAGTAAATGCTTGCGTCTGAAAATTTCGCCAAATACACATTTAGAATAGAAAAAAGGATGGCCCAATTTGTGTTCTTGGCTATATGAATATATCCAATAGGTATATTCTATGAAAGCTTTCAATTTTCTGACAACGATTTCATTTCTGTTATCAGTTGACACATTTTCACCACTGCTTCTCCATTTTACTGTTGCATTTTTACAGGTGTGGATGCCATCTGCATCTGAAGCAAATTTTATCCAACTTATAAAATCACTACCCCAAGCCAAGTCAAATTTTTCAAATCTTCCCGATTTATAGAATATATCTCTTCTGATAACAAATTCAACTACAAAAGAAACTATCTCTCCTTTTAATTTTTTATCAAGATAATCTTTTGCTTTCAAATATGGAGGAAACAACGGGAATTTTTTCTCATGCTCATCTTTTCCAAATATACCAGATACATTAAAATGTATCAACCCTACATTTGGATTACTATTTATCGTCTTATAGAACTCCTCTACGCAGTTTTTCTCCATCACATCATCATCAGAGAAAAGCCAAAGCCATTCTTCACCTTGTGTCGTATCTATACAACGTTCCCACTGAGCTACAAGATCCTTACCACCAAGATTTGTATCAAAGCGTTTATACACTATGTTGATTTTATCCCTATACTTATCTACTATCTCCTCCAAATTGTTAGGACTACAGTCATCACCTATATAAAGTGTGAAGTCCTGGCAAGTTTGAGCTGCAACAGAATCCAAGGCAGCAGCAAGGAATGTTGACTTATAGGCAGGGATAACTATTGCTAAATTATTTTGTTTTGCCATAAGCTAATAACTATTATAGAATTATTTCTTTATAAACACCTATATACTTATCCGTAATAGAATTCCAATCCATATTTTTTCTCCAAATATTGCGTATATTTTTTCGCATAGTTTCAAGTTTTTCCCTATTATTATATAAATCACAAATAGAGTTGGCAATATCCTGTACACTATGTGGAGGTATCACCAATCCTGTCACACCATTTACCACACTTTCTGGTAAAGCACCGACATTAGTAACAATCATAGGAACATTTAAAGAAAATGCGGTTTGAACAACACCGCTTTGAGTGGCATCTTTATATGGGCAAACAGCAAATTCACAGTCACGCAACAACTGCGATAACTCATCCACTGGAATATATTGATTTTTCAAAATAAAATAATCCAAGTTTTTATACGGTTCATAATCAAAATAAATTTTTCCACCACCTGCAATAACCAACTTCAACTTAGGAAACTTCTTATGAACTTCCAGCATAGCTTGACATAAATATTCCAATCCTTTATAAGATACAATATAGCCGAAAAACAACACGTATGGTTTTTCTATGTGGCTCTTAACTTTCAGCATTTCCATATAATCGAAGTATCCCATTTTATTAATCATTATTTTAGTTGAAGGTATCTTATAGTATGAGCAGAATTCAGACTTTTGGATTTGGTTCAATAAGACCAATTTATCAAACCTTTTAAACGCATATACTCTATCTCTTTCTTGTGTAATACTAGTATTGCTGGAATGTTTAAAAGGGTCATGAACCATTAATACTTTTTTAGCAGGTAAGAGATATAGAATTCTCGACATTTTACCCAAAGGCCAAGCGACATGAAGAATGTCTGGATTCCAAAGCAACATCATCAAATAAAACTTTATCCATATCAAAACCGTCATAATATTACGCATTCTAAAATCTGTTTGATTAATAAAATACGTTTGTTCCAAATCCAGATAATCCTGATAAGCTCCCATCTGCTTATAACTGCAAGCCTTATAAATTCCCGTTTTTCTAAATGGTTCAATATCTATCAGTCCGCCTTTCTTATACTGATAAGAAATTGGCATAACAAACTTTACTTGATGCCCTTTTTCCCGCAGTTTTTTTACTAGAGGAAAATCAGAATCAGAGGAGAATATACTCCCAAAATATAATATTTTCATGCTATTTATTTTTATAAAAAAGAATGTAAATCATTAAAAAAGGTGTATATACTGTCATATTAAAAATAGACCACCCAAAGAAGCCATATATAAAAGTAAACAATGTCAAGGACACCATTAATAGCCCCATACTCCTCTGATCAGAATCTTTCATTAATTGTGTACGATATCCTACATAAATCAATTTACACTGCCAAAATATCCAATACAAAATCCCAATAATACCAGTTTCTACCAAAACTATAATATGAACATTATGGATAGGATTAGACACAATAAACTCATTATACAATAAGGAAAAATTTTGTTGCATATAGCGAACATGCGAATTGATACCACATCCCAACAAAGGATACTCATGCCAAATATCAAATCCGATTAACCAATGCACCATTCTCGCATCTATCATGTCATTAGAATCTGAATGAAAGAACAGATTGTTGATGACAGGAATGAAAGTTGCTAAATATGACAACAAAAGAAAGACTATAAAATAGCCTAAATATTTTATGGAAATAGTTCTTTGTTTAAACAATACATACACACATGCCAAACATATAAACAATGCAACATACGTGGTTCGTGAATAAGTAAAAAATATAATCAAGACATTTATTACCATCAAATATTTTGCAACATTCCTCTTGTAATCGCCCAGATAACAAACAAAATAATATAGAGCAAAAGCAGCACACATATATGCTAGCTGTGAAGGATGCGGAAAAGTTCCTACCGCTGAAGCGTAATTTTCACGACGAAGGCTCCATTCTTCCGCTACACTACTAAATAATCCAGCAAACTTTTCAATACCCAACACAGGATAACATAGAGTTAAAAATCCCTCTAATATCGTCCAACAAAAAAAAGTTTGGAAAAGAGCCTCATTGATTTTGGGCAAAGTATATCTGGTACGAATCGTATAAAAGAATAAGACCAACTGCCCGATTCCCAACAAAGGAGGCAAAATACCCATTCTAAAATGACTGCCATAACTATAAATATTGGCAAACAAAAACAATATTAGTCCAAGAAAGCCTACATTAAAAACCCAAACCTTTTTGCATAAAGGTTTACATAAATTGATAAAAGCAAAAACAGTTGCAGGATATAAATAAGCTATTTTGCCAAACTCCCCTGGTAATTCTTTACTGACTTCTACAATTGATATAATCGGTACAGCCGACAGTACTATACACATTGAGAACACTAAGTAGCGAAGACTTGGATGTATTTTATGTCTTCTTATTATATAGCATATTAAAATAGCTATTAATGGAGCATATTTCATTCTTATAACCTGTTGGCGGAATTAAAAAACCGCCTGAAAATTAGTATATTTTTATGGAGAAAAAGTTGTGCATCTCGTTGATTTTTAGTAACTTTGTAGGTCCAATTATAAAGTTATATATTTCACGCTATGCACAACTTGTATGCAAATTTCGTAAAAATTCTTGAGATATGCAAGGATTTCTCCAAAAATTTAGTTAATGAGCTAGGAAATATTCCTCGCCCTGGAGTCGTACCACGTTTTTCAGACCTCGAAGTTGTTGCTTTGAGCTTGACAGCCGAGCATCTTAGCATCGACAGTGAAAACAACTTGTTCGATAGGCTGAAGGAGTATAAGGCAGATATGCCAAATCTGATTTCTCGACGCCAGTTCAATGACAGGCGAAAGTTCACTGCGGAACTATGTGAGAAGATTCGTAAGCGCATAGCGTCAAAGATGGATGGCGCAGAAGAATATTTCTGCATAGATTCCAAACCAATAGAGGTGTGTCGCTTGTCCAGAGGCTTGCGTTGCAAGATGAAAGGAACAGACGTAACAAACTCTCCTGCATTTGGCTATTGCGCTACTCAGAAGATATACTACTTTGGGTATAAGCTCCACGCTGTCTGTGGGTTAAGTGGAGTTATCCACTCGTATGACCTGAGTCCAGCTAATGTTCATGACATTCATTTTCTTAAAGATGTAAAGTTTCAATTCTATGACTGTTGCATCCTTGGCGATCGTGCTTACCTCAGTGCGGAACTACAGCAAGACTTGTTTTCTTCTGTAGGCATCAAGTTGGAAGTTCCATATCGCTTGAACATGAAGAATTGGCGACCAACATTTAAGCCTTATGCTAAGGCGAGGAAGAGAATCGAGACAAATTTCTCTCAACTTTGTGATCACTTCATGCTCTTCCGAAACTATGCTAAGCAAACCCCAGGACTGTTTACCCGAATCATCGGGAAAATTAGCGCATTTACAGTCTTGCAATATATTAATTATGTAAACAACAGACCGATTGGCAGGGTTAAGTATGCGCTAAATTAATTCCGCCAACGGGTTCTTATATATTTTTTTGAGCACAGTTTTGCACTGAAGATAAATTTCTTTTTATACAAGCTTGGTAAGTTTGCAAAAATTCTAAGAAATCCGTCACTCTAAACAAGTTTTCTGGAATTTTATCATAATCAACCAAAGAGTTTTCAGGTTTTATTCCAAATAAATCTTGCACACCTTCAAACTTATTATAATAACAGCAGCCAAACATAGGCTTATTCAAGGTATAACCAGATATACCAAAATGCATACGTCCTGTCACTGTAAAATCAGCCAAGTTTATGTAATTTTTCATTAAATAACCATCTGTTATATTGTCACAGAACATTCCATTTTCTTGAAAATAAAAAGAAACCATTTTTGAAAGTTCCTTATCATTGATACCTAATGCGTATTTCCGCAAATCATGATACAAAAAGAGAATGCTGCAATTTTGCTTTGAAAACTCTTTAAGAAGCAGCAACTGGCATCTTAAGTATTCAACCAGCCCCATTTTTTTTGCCTGAATGGTATTTGGGCAATAAGCTATAATCCTTTGACCTTTTCCTTTTTGAGTCTTCACCCATTCTACTGCAGATTTTTCTATTGGCATTTTTTCATCAATACCACAAGCAAATGCTATATCTACAGTTTCCATTAAATGATCTGGCTGAACGATTTTAGACAAACGATGATAAGAGCGAGCATCCCTGGCTTTTATCATTGTATAGCCTTCTACTTTCTGAATTGCCTTTTTAAAATATTCAGAAGGTGTTTCTCTTATGCTAAATCCAGTTATATTCACTAGTAAGTGAAGTTGATTGGCATATTCTATAATATGGAATTTTTCTTTATTCACATTATATACACCATCTAGAACATCTGCTCCTATCAGATATACTTTTTCATATTTTCTCAACAATAATACCAATTTTAGATATTTAAACAATCCATTGGAAAATGTTATAGAATCAACATTCTTTCTATTTTCAATAAAAAAACGCTTATCAATTCTAGGTGCAGCAATTGTTAAAGCCTCTGTATATAAATTCAAAAATCCAGCAACCATTATATCTTCCCCAAAACCACCAATAATGCTATCTGCAGGAAATAATATGGCTTTTGAAGCATCTGGCTTTTTAACAAGAACAATAGATAGTATTTTTGCAAATACCAAATCTACATTTTCAACTACCGAAATAGCTCTATTTTTAAAAATGCGACATATTTTGTAAACAAAACTGTTTTTTACTCTTCTTTTTATTTTCTCCTTTGCTGTTATAGCAGTTTCCTCTCTTATTGCTTTAACAACAGAGCGTCCTTTTGATACTTTCTCAAAAAAACGCTCCCTATTAGGAGAAGCTTTCCAAGATTTCACGATTGCACTATTACCTGCTATTATATCTACAATATCTACTTTTAACTTGTCACAATTCAATCTTTGAAATTGCATTTTTGCTTTTTCTGTATGAATTATCACTGCACTACACCCTCTGTCATCATCAAACAGTGGCAACACTTTTTCTATGCCCCAAAAATCTGCAATAGTCATATCTGCTCCTGATGCAAAAGATTTCACCTTGCAAACATGACAAGAAGGACGCAAGAACAAATTCTTCACAAATGGCTTTCCCCATTCTGAATCATTGAATACTAAGGACAAATCGGAACTTTTTTTGCCTTCATCTGACGATTCGGCAAATTTTAGGACAAATCGGAACTTTTTCCAACCATGTGACTTTTCTCTAAATCTTATATCCTCTAAGGAGGATAAATCATTTAGAGAATGTAAATCGGTACTTTTTCCAGCGGCCGCCTCAGAGGCGGCTACTTTTTCCTCTAAATACTTTCTCCACACACCTGGGCTAGGAACACCATGGCACACAACTTCAACTGTTAAAAGGTTATCATACTCATGACGTAAGAACAATTTCAAACCAGCTACTTGGCACGGAGTACCTGAAAATAAAACTTTTCTGTTTGCTTTCAAAAATGACCTTACCTGTTTAAAACTATCTCCAACAGTACTTTGCACATACTTGGAACCTCGAAAAGCAGCTAGTCCATCTACGGTCTCAGTATAATCAAAAACAGGATTCCATTTTTCATCAAATCGCACACCAAAGACTACACCACCTTCGTTAATCACATTTTCTGCCAATGCCGTAAAGATGCCACCAGAACTACTCTCTTTACGAACATCTTCATCTCGATTCTTGGCAGCATAAGAAACCAAGGGATTCATTCTCGGCTGAAGCGTAGAGGTAAAAGGACATACATTTTCACAAGCCCCACACTCCACACACAATTTCTTATTTACTTTTGGGTAAAGAAAGCCCTCAGTATCTTCTATTAAGACTATACATTGTTTAGGACATACTTGAACGCAAGCTGTACACCCACAACATTTTTTCTTATCTTCAATCTTTATCATCGCATTTTTACTCTATTCATTATTTTATTTTTCAAGAACTGCCTTTCCGATTTCTCTAAACCAAAGAAAAATGACATCGCCCCTACAGATATAACACAAGCCATTCCTACAAAAACTAAACGCAAGAAGCAAGAATCCATATTAGAATAAACAATATAAGGGATGACTACCGATAAGGCAACAACCAAAAATATTGGCTTATAGATATGTAGCAAATACTGCTTAATCGAGAGCTGTATCAAGTTTCTCAACAATAACATACGAGCAACTTGACAAATAGCTTCCATGCAAAAATGTACAATGAAAACCACATAGGCATGCATACCCATCTTCAAAAAGATGTATGATACCGGAAGTATCATCAACATGATAGTACCACATATCGCTTGGTATCTCTTTACCTTTCCTGTAGCTTGATTGGCAATTATCATAGGATTGGCTATGGTATATATCAATGATGTACACAATATAATTCTTAAAAACACCACAGTATTTTTTGGAACAATTCCTAACCATATTTGCAGAATACGGTCGGCCTCAAAGATTACGGGCAAACATAAAAAGAATAACAAAAAAAAAGAAAATCTGGCACTTCTAAACATTAAGATATGCATTTCTTTTAAATTGTTTGTTGCGTAATTCTTCGTAATTTGCGGATTGAGAGCCATCTGAAAGTTTGTGACAAACTGTTGTACCACCCCCTGAACTTGTACTGCCACTCCACGAGCTGCATTTACCACTGGTCCAAAGAATATATTCAACATCATATTGACTCCTTGGCTTTGTAAAACTGCTGCAAAATTTCCGAAAAAGCTCCAACCTGCAAAGCCGATCATTTCTTTCAATAAAGGTATATCAAAAGTGTGCCTGTATTTTGCCTCTTCAAAATGCTTTGTACAATACCTACCATAGATATATCGTATAAGTAAACCTACACATAGAAACAAAATTGAGTATGTTTTGAGCTTATCAAATGGAGAGATAACCAAAAGATAAACTATCACTAGTTTTAATATCGTTTCCAAAACTGAGATATAAGCAAACGCCGACATTTTTTCATGTGCAACAATATCGGCATTATATGGTACAGACATAATACCTACAACAGCAGAAACTATGGAACACTGGTAAACCCACATCGCAGCATTCATTCTATCTATAGGTATTACTAGCTTCTCATAAAAGAACCACAATCCTATTGTTTCTCCCAAAATGAAAATTAACAAGGAGATCAACCCATGGATTTGCAACGCAGTACTAAAGATATGATTTAATCTTACCCTATTTTGTTTTCCGAGTTCAAATGTTATATACCTTTGTGTAGCAGAAGACATCGCATTGTTTATAAATGCCAACATGGTTACAACTCCTCCCACTACATTATTAATACCATAGTCCTCCACTCCAAGAGTATTCAATATAACTCGGCTCGTATATAACGACACCACCATCATAAAGAGCATTCGGAAGTAAAGAAGCAAGGTATTTTTCGCTATTCTTTTATTATTATCTGATGTTTGAGTTGACATATATATATTGTGATTGCATTCTATTCTTTAAGATAATCTCCGATATTTGCTGGACCATATTCTAATAAAGCACGAAAGGTTCGAGATATATCAATCACTCCTTCCTTATATTCATATTGGGCATAATGACCATATTTCTTGCAAAATTCAAGAAATCCGTCTTCGTCTTTACTAAAAGTATCCATATATAATTTTTCAAGCCGTTTTCTTACTGCGATAGCTTCTTCTAAAATATCTTTCATGTGCTGCGCAATAATTAGAACAACCCGAGAGTCTTTTCTGAGTTTTGCAAAAATCCATACATTCATAGCATTCTCTCGAAATATTGGGAGATAAGTCTTGTCGTAATGCAAAAATTGATTATCCAAAAAGAAAAGGACATCTTGAGTTGTAGGGAAATGTTTGAAAAACTCTTCGTTATTATAAAACCAAGGCCAGATGGCTTTTGTTTGTTCTTTTGGTGCCGTCATCCATTTCTGTTTATTCAACAACTCTATAGCAGCGGTATCTTTGTCAGTATGGTGAACTGCAGATACTAGAAATTGATCCATAGTTTGGATATCATCTCCATAGAATTTGCTGAATTCTTGGAACATTTCAGCCAAGCATATATTCCATTCCGAATTATTCCTCTCGTACTGACCATTCATCACAGTCATTGTCATTTCTTCTATGAAAGGTTGTAGAGAAGGCTCAATCTTCTCTAAGCAATCTGCCAACAAGAAGTCATCAGGCGAACAATAGTCAGGATTTGCTACTATATCGATACCTCCTTGATGGTATGCTTGCGCAACAAGCCGTGAACAAAAAGTTCTGTTACTTTGATCTTTTTTATCGGAATTTTTAAGAGCATTTACCATCCGCGCTTGTTGAGTACCAAACTCCATCGCCATACGGCTACGTATCCAAAACAACGAATCATCTATAATTCTTGGTGAAGATTTCTTCAGACGTAAAATGCATCCATGCATTTCTTCTCGAAAAGCATATGAGTATATATGGTTCATTACAACGCCTGTTCCATCGGCCTCCATCAAAAATGCATCACCTAAATAAATAGCCACATGGTCATATTGGCATCCAGGCATCAATCTTCGCTGACTCTCATAAGTATTCATTAGCAAAATGTCGCCAGGCTGCATTACAGGTTCGTTAAATACGAATTTAATTTCTTCTTTTGGGACAACCATAATTTCTATGAAAATTATATATACAAATCTACACTAATGTCGAACGGAGTATCGAAATTCTTCAACATCGCATGCTTCGTATCTTTCTCTGAGAGATTGGCATGTTCTGTTGGGATTTTCCAATCGATACCGAGAGTGTCATCAAGGATACTGATGCCGCCATCAGCCTCTGGATGATAGAACTCATCGCATTTGTACTGGAAGACTGCCGTTTCTGAGAGAACAGCGAAACCATGAGCGAAGCCCTTTGGAATGAAGAACTGGCGATGATTGTCTTCTGTCAGTTCTACAGCTACATGCTTGCCATAGGTTGGTGATCCTTTGCGGATATCTACTGCTACATCGAGGACTCTGCCCTTAACACAGCGTACCAGCTTGCTCTGAGTATAAGGTGGACGCTGGAAGTGCAAGCCTCGCATTACGCCATAGCTGCTCATTGACTCGTTGTCTTGGCAGAAGTGAACACTGTGTCCCAGGATTGGGGCAACCTTTTCTTCAAACTCTCGCTCGCTGAAACTCTCGAAGAAGTAGCCACGAGCGTCACGGAAGAGGCGTGGCTCTATAATGAGAACGCCTTCTATTTCTGTTTTTACTATATTCATTGTTTTTGTTTTAATTTTTGTTGTTATAATAAGATTTTTCGAATCCCTCCGTCTCCCTTTCCAAAGGGAGCTCCACCTCTAACCAAGCCTTCCTCCTCAGAAGGAAGGATGTAAACCGCCCTACTCGGTGCTCGGAACCGCTACGCTATAAGGTTGGCGGACCATCAAAGGTCTTCGCCATTTTGTGCGGGCTAGGACCGCCTGGGGCATAAACAATGACGGAAAGGCAACATCCCAATTACAAAGACGGCATTATAGCATACCGACAATACTGAAATTTTGGGTTGTATCATTGTTTATACTTATTTTTATTTTCTTGCCATATTTTTCCTAATTGCAAAGCCAATTGAGCAACACTAACCTTAGGTTTATCAACCTTAGGCAATTCCACATTGTGATTATCTCCAACTATATCTTCAAGTATCTGAGACTTTGTCAGAATAACAATGTGAGAGAAATCAACATGCTGTTTCTGAAAGAACCCTATCACTTCATTGCGATTTTGCTCGGACTCAACAATAACATACTTCAAATCAGTGTACTCAAATGGAACACCATGAGTTCCTAATACGGAACTACCATTGTTCTTGTTTTTATATTTTTCGTAATTGATATCATCTAGGAAATATGGATAATCACCAATTCCTTCAATAGTAGGTACCAAACGGATTTCCTTTTCGTCATAATAACGATAATTCACATAACGCTTTTTCAAAAGTGGTCCCTCAACAAACTTCATATACGAGAATGGATAAATCGCTTTTTCTATCAGTTCAACATTACCGCTATCGAATGCCTTCCCTAAATTATCAATTTGGTTTGTAAAGAACTCAGAATCTCTCAGACAATAGCACACAGGATTAAAACCTTTCTCTACCCCCCATTTGCGTGAAAAGCCAAGAGCATAATTACCATATGCCCATTTCCCTGCACCGAACTCAGACAAAGGCAAATCACAAAGACTTACCATTGGAAAGGCTATACCCTTCAAATGGTCGGATGCAAAAATATCTTCAAGGCAATAAGAAAAATAAAGCTTCTTTGTTTTTAATATATTCATCAGACCTGGCTTTTTTGTCTGATGCCACAAAACATTTGAACTTAATCCCATAACAATTTCTATCTAAATTTAATTCCGTAGAATCAGCAACCCAAAGTAATAAAAGTTAAACTCTCACAAGTGCTTCCAATCATTATCCCCAAATTGCAGGATTGGTTACTATATTAGCGACTATATTAGAAAGAGTATCCAGACCAAATGACTTAACTTTTTCTATAAGAGAACCTTTCTTTCCTCCTTTTTCATCTGCCAATGCTGCCTTTAGCTCCTTCATCTGCTTACCTGTCAATTCATCAGCAATCGCCTCTATGAAAATATCGACAGTTTGGTCCTGTTGTTGAGACTGTGTATTGGAATTTGTAATCACTATACCTCCATTTTGCACTTCTTTAGGAGTTGTTATCGTTTGCGGAATTTCCTTGAATGCCTTTAAGATAGCGAGTAACTTATCATGTCCCTTAGGAGAGGGACTTTGAGATGCTATTTTCTCAAACTCTTCAATCATAATATCTCCACAATAGTGAGTATGAAGAAAGCGAGTGGTCTTTTGAACCCATTCTTGAAAAGCTCCATGATTGGCATATTCATACCAACACATCCATCTATCTTCATTTTTTCTAAGCGAAGCTCTCAAAGTTTCGCCTTGAGTTATAAGTTCATCTATATCCATAAATTAAAGAATAAAAATATACTACCCAGTTGTTCCAGTAGTTTCCACTGCCAGAACAGCCTCAGGGCTTATCGAGTTCCAAAAAAATCTTAACTATCTAATGTGTGTTTCGTATGGTATCATTGAAGGGCTCACACGGATCGCACGGATTATCTTTAACATTCATTTCTCACTCCCTCCTTTTCCACTCCCCCACATCGCTTATCACCGCCCCGAAGTCGTAGCCGGCCACGGAGAGCATCTTTTCGCGGACAATCTTCTCCATGCCACCCTCAAAGGGATGGAGTGTGACACCGGAATAACAGTCGCAGAAACATTGCTCCAATATATCCAATATGCGACACATCTGAAGAATGCGCTCCCAGACAGAAGAGGTATTGAGGAGAAGGATGCGGATAGCGGCGTACATCTGCATCACTGACACCGACTCGTGGTGACGGAAATGATGCTGCGCCCTGCTGCTGAGATGATTCTTCTCTAAATATCTTGCACTATAAACTTGATGACCTAAGCCATCCACTGCCAACAGGCGGTTCTCAATCTTGATGATGAGCTGGACTGGTACATAATCATTCTGGTTACTCATGAATTCAAACGTTATTTATGTTTAAAACTTGTTCCCTAGCAAGGAAACAAATGCGATGATATGTCACCGACTTTTTATAATTTTGCCAGCGTTAGACAAAAACAACGATGAATTCGTGAAAACAACTAACAATATTTTATTTATTAATTTAACATAGGAAATGCAATTATGAACATTAACATTTTCAATGGCTACCAGTCTACAGTGCCTGCTGTCATCAAGTTCCAGCAAATGGTGGACATCATCAGGGGCGACAAGCAGCTCGCCGAACTGACGAAGCGTTACCGCATCACGCACCAGAGGGAGTACAAGAGCCAGTGCTACTGCTTCTCCGTGACCTGCGTCTTCCAGGGTGGCAAGGCGAAGAAGGACATCATCGAGGTGACGGGCATCGGATTTTCTGACTTCGACCATGTGCCAAAGGAGAAACTAGCAGAACTCTGCGCCAAGCTGAGAGAGGACAGACACACTTTGTTCTTCCACATCACCGCTTCGGGCGAGGGACTGCGCGTGCTCTATCGCTATGAGATGAAACCGGGAATGACGCTGGAGGAGCAGATGAAGTTCTATCCCACAGCCTTCCGTCATGGCAACCAGTATTTCTCCGACCTGCTGGGCGAGGAGTACGACGAGCATTGCTGTAACCTGGGCAGACTGATGGGTGCCGCCTACGACCCTGATGCCTTCTTCCGTCCCGATGCCGAACCTTTCAGCTACGACTGGCTGGTGGCACGACAGCAGGAGAAGACCTTGCAGGACAATGCCTCGGCCCGATTGCGACGGGAGGTGAAGAAGATTGACCGTCTCTACGAAGACAAGCTTGCCAAGGAACTGGAACATGAGATGAAGACTTATGTGGCGGGCAGCAAGAATGAGTATGTATCGTGCCTCGCCTACAAACTCAATGCCTTCGGTTTCTCTGCCGATGCCGCCCTGGAGTTCATCCGACAGGAGTTTCCCGACTACGAACGCCCGAAGGCTGCCGTAGACAGTTGCTACCGTCAGACTGAGGAGCACGGCAAGCGCAAGCACGAACTGCAACCTCGTCGCCATGAGGCGGGCAAGTCAGCTTCCGTGAACGACATCATCCAGTTTCTGGGCGAGCACGTGGATCTGAGGTACAACCAGATTACCATGAGGGTGGAGTATCGCATGAAGGAAGAAGGCGACGGAAAGGGCGAGGATTCTTCTGCCTCCGGACTTTGGCAGATTATCAACGACCGTGCGGTCAACACCCTGTGGAGCGAGATGTCGAAGACAAACCGTGCCGCGGTACAAGACTTCTTCCGTGTCATCGAGAGCAACTATGTGCAGCCGTTCAATCCGTTCACCGACTATCTGGATAGCCTTCCCGAATGGCACGAGGGCGACACTGACTATATACAACAGCTTGCCGACAGCGTGACCGTAAAGGGTGGTGAGGAGCAACAGAAGCTATGGACCTGCTACCTGCGCAAGTGGCTCGTGGGGATGCTGGCTGGATGGACACTCGACGACGTGGTAAACAATGTGATCATCGTTTTGATAGGCGCACAGGGCTCTGGCAAGAGCACTTGGATAGCCATGTTGTTGCCGTCCGAATTGCGCCAGTATTTCTATACCAAGACCAATGCCAGCCGCCTCTCCAAGGACGATCTGTTGGTGCTCGCCACCTACGGACTGATGCTTTGCGAGGAGCTGGACACGATGAAGCCCTCAGAGCTGAACCAGTTGAAAGCAGCCGTCACCATGCTCACCATCGACGAACGTGCTGCTTACGCCCATTTCGCAGAGCATCGGCCTCATATAGCCTCATTTGCTGCCACTGGCAACAACGTTCAGTTTCTCTCCGATCCTACGGGCAATCGTCGCTGGCTGCCCTTCGAGGTGGAGAGCATCCTATCGCCCCGTGAGCATCCCTTCGACTATCCCAACATTTATGCCCAGGCTTTGCATCTGCTGCGCTCAGGCTTCAGATATTGGTTTACGCAGCAAGAGATTATCGAGCTCAACCTTCACAACCACAAGTTTGAGGCACCCCGTCTGGAGCGGGAACTCGTTGCGCTCTACTTCGCCCATCCTACCGAGGAGCAGCATGGCATATTCATGACCGCCAGCCGTGCCCTTCAGATTATCGGAGCGGGCATCAGCCAGAAGCTCAGTGCCGTATATGTGGGCAGGGCTTTCTGCGAGCTGGGATTCCGCAAGGTGAGGGTGAACCACTGTTGGGGCTATCTCGTGATAGAGCGTGACGGCGACATGATCAAGGCTCAGCAAGTACACCTGGCGATGGAGGCAGAGGACGACTATTCGCAGCAGGATACCGCCCCCGACCTGCCCTTCTAGGGGTGGGTAGGGTAAGTAAGGGGAGGGTACTTTCTAAGAGTTTCCTTATGTAAAGGTACGTTTACTATAGGAAAGATATAGTATATATATAGACTCCTAGAAAAATCGATTTCCTACTCACCCTAGTTACCCCCCAGCCGTAAACAAGATAGTTACGACCGCTAAGTATCATGGTTACGATAGCTAAGTATCATAGTTATGAATCATAACCCTAATAGATATTTCTCTGCACGCGAATTACGTACTGTTTTTACTGAACATGAATTTCTTATTGTTTTTTTGAACACGAATTGCACGAATTAAACGAATAAGTGGCTTCAGTATGAAAGATTCGTGAGATTCGAGAGATTCGTGTTAAAATCAACATTCAACACTCAACATTCAACATTATAGAAAATGGATTTACGAAGTTACACCAAGCAGGAGTTAGCCCTGCTCTATTTTCCGGATTCCGACCCGGACGTGGCAAGAGCCCATCTGATGAGATGGATAGTAAGATGCACCCAGCTCTACGAGCAGTTGCAGAAGAGTGGATACAACAAGAGCTGCAAGGAGTTCAATCCTCTGCAAGTATCCTATATTTTCTTCCATTTGGGAGAACCCTGATATTTATCAGTGATAATCGGTGAGTATCGGTGAGCAACAGTGAGCATCGGTGAGTTGGGAAAATGAAATGTTGTATCTTTGCAATGTGATTCAGAAAGAGTCATATGCATTAAACCAGGCACTGCGCAGCGCCCATTCAACATTCAACATTCAACATTCAACACTTAAAACTTTAAAACTTATGTTGCTTTACGTACTAAAACTAAATCAGAACGCCAAGATGCCAGAGGCATACGGCAAGTATTACGCCTATCCAGTCATCACTCAGACGGTAGACATCGACGGCCTGGCCGAACACATGGCTAGCCACAACACTCCTTTCTCTAAGGGAGCCATCAAGGGCATGATTACCGATATGGTATCGTGCATCAAGGAACTCACCTTGCAGGGTTTCGCTGTGAAGATTGACGACCTCGCCATCTTCTCCATCGGCATCCGCAACAAGGAGGGAGCCGCCTCAGAGAAGGAGTTCACCATCGCCAAGAACATCGACGGTTTCCGTCTCCGTGCTCGTGGCACCGGTGAGTTTAGCGCCAAGACCATCAACCTCGAAGCTACGCTGAAGAAGGCCTCTGCTCTGTTAGGTGATGGCACCACCCCGGATACCACCCCGGATACCACCCCGGATACCGGAAAGGATACCGGAAAGGATACCCCTGGTGGCGAAAACACCGGCCAGGGCGGTAGCGGAACCACTGGAGAAGGAGGAGGCGACGGCTTAGAGTAGCCCTACCCGCCTCGCATCTGAAACAAGAGAAAGCGCATCGGCAGGATGCAGTCCGGAGTAATCCGAGGGCACATCAGGAATGAGTTCATCACTCACCATTCAACATTGTCAAATCATCGCCCTGAACGGATGCTTGCTCATCCTGCCCGCTTCCTTCTTGTCTTCCCACACTAATCACTAAAAATTAATCACTAATTACACTAATCACTAACAACAATGAAAAAAGAAACAATCCAGAAAGTCATCAACTTCGTCATCACCATCCTCACTGCCGTCCTCAGCTCCTTCTGTGTGCAGAGCTGCAAGTGATAGCGTCTAAGTCGCACACGGATCTCACAGATCTCACGGATCTTTACAGCACTAGGCGATGAATACCTTTTGCCATGTCATCAACATTAAAGTTTACCAATAAGCCAACTTTCTTATGTGCGATTTTGAGATACGTCATCAACTGCTTATAATGTACAGGATGTAATTCTTCTACAGATTTCAGTTCAATAATCACCTTGTCTTCGACAAGAAGATCCAACCGAAAATCACACGGAAGTTTTACACCGTCATAGATGACAGGAAGCGGAACTTGCTGTTCTACCTTCAAGCCCACCTTGCGAAGCTGATGAACCAAAGACTCCTCATAAACCTGCTCAAAAAGACCTGGTCCCCAATAGTTGTAAACTTCAAAGATTGCACCGCGAATCTTATAAGTCAAATCGCCATATAATAACATAAGCCATGAAAAAGACTCACATCCATCTAAACGGAAAATCCGTGAGATCTGTGAGATCCGTGTGCAAAATTAAACATTTATCCTTAATAATCCAAAGAATTCCGTGAGATATGTGTACAAAACAATGCGATTCAGAAAGAGAAGTCTCACACGGATCTCACGAATCTCACGGATCTTTTCGTTGCAAGCAACGGTACTCACTATGCCTCACAGGAAAAACTCCGAAGGAGTAAAATCCGTGAGATCCGTGAGATCCGTGTGCAAAACTAAACATTAACCCTTTAAAATCCATAGAATCCAATGAAGAATCAAAGAAAAATCGATTTGATCGTGGTACATTGCAGTGCCACACGTATTAACCAGGACTTCCCAGTAGAAGCCTTAGAAGCCTGCCACAAGGCCCGTGGTCTCCACTCCATCGGTTACCACTATTACATTACGAAGGATGGCGTGGTCTATCCCTGCCGTCCAGAAAACGAGGAGGGTGCTCACGCCCGCCACTACAACGCCCATAGCATCGGAATCTGCTACGAGGGTGGTCTCGACGAGAAAGGCAAGCCTGCCGATACTCGCACTCCAGCCCAGAAAGCATCTCTGGAAGACCTCCTCTACAGTCTCGTCCTCGACTATCCCGATGCCGAGATTCTAGGTCATCGTGACCTTCCCTGGGTTCGCAAGAGCTGTCCTTGCTTCGATGTCAAGGAATGGCTGAAGGAAATCGACTTCCATCTCTAGAAAGCCCGAACAGTTCCCGGATATTCGTACTATTCGAGTTATTCGTGTTCAAAATCATCCAAGCTTGTAGCAATACAGGTTGGGATTTTTATTATCCGTGAGATCAGTGGTAAATCACCGTTAGAACGTAACTACTGATTTTCAGCAGTTAGCACATCCAACATTTTTCAAAAAAAAAGCATATTATTAATTGGTATTGCCAAAGCTGCCAATTAGGCAGCCTCGACATTCACCTTTTTGTTCGAGTTATAATTACATGAGATTAGGGACATGATAAGATTTTCTAAAATCATCCCGTCCTTCTTTACCATTAAAGAAGGTTCCACCTCTCATCTCGGTCTTCTCTCCTCAGGCGAGAAGAAGGAAACCGCCCTGCTCGGTGCTCGGAACCGCTACGCTATAAGGTTGGCGGGGCATCAAAGCCCTCGCCAGGTTTTGCGGGATGGAACCGCCTGGGGACAACATGCTGATTGGGACCGCCAGGCTAATGTTCGGGTTTCAACATAAACATATTAACAGTATTGTTGAATTCTGACACGTAATCTACAAAATGCGGATTATCTTTTCTTAGAATCATTGCTGCGTAATTATCTACTCCTTCTAAGTCTTGGATATTAGCAACCATAATGACATATTGTTCTTTGTCATTAGCATAAGCAAACCAAGAATCAAACAGGCGATTTCGCATAGCTTGCTTTCTATCGCCCGTTTCACATATATAAAGGAGAGCAAACTCGTTTGTCTCAAAGAAATTGTCTATTATAGCAATTACGGTATCTCGTACCTTCATATCACGAGGTGAACGTTGCTTGTTCACATTCGTGATATTAAACATGTATGCCTCGCCATGCTCCAGCAAGTCATCAAGATCAAAGCTAATAGCAATCTCAACGCTATAATCTGTTACGAAAGATAAGGGTTTTCTGTGAAACTACCAAATTTTTGGGGGAGTTTTTACAACTACTCTTCTACAACTTCGAAGTCTTCCTTATGCACGCCACGGATAGCTACAGCTCGTCCACCGAAGTCGAAGACGAGCTGGCGGTCACGGTCTATGCGGACAATGTAGCCTTCATAGTCTTTGAATGGTCCTGTAAGGACACGCAACTTCACGTGGTCTTTGGCAAACTTCTCAAAATCATCACGAAGGAATGTAACCTGCTCTGGATGGGTCTTCATCACATTCATAAAGGGCTGCATGATGGAGTCCTTGATGGATGCAGGTCGTCCTAAACTGCGGTCTTTGACTAAATGAAATTGGGGAAAATAATCTGCAAGAAATTCTTGTAGGTCATTCACTGTACCTTGCAAGAAGACAAGTCCGCTGACAGATTGCTCCAAAGTCTTTTTCACTCCTTGTTGCTTTTCTTCATCCTTGTAGGAATAACGAAGGGTTTTATGAATGAAATAAGGTTGTTTGGTATTTTTCTCGTCAGCATTAAATTTTTCAAGCCATTTCTCCATCCCTTTAGCTGCCATGTGAAGAATAAAAATATAACTCCATGAAGTGGGGTTGGTGGAAGGGTCTTCTTTCTTTCTGATCCGTTTACGTCGGGATATTCCTTCTACACTCGGATCCGAAAGTCTTTCAGCCCCGATAACGTGGATGCCCTTTGGTAAGCGTTTACTTACGTCGGCTGTAGAAGGTGAATTCAAGCAATCCTGCGTCATATTCTCGTTCTACTTTATGTCCTCAGCTGCAACCATACATGATGGTTGTGGAAGCCTGGTCCATTTCTTATGATTATGCATAATCTTATATAATGAGTATTAGCCATACAGCCTCTACACATGTAGCTTTATTTTACATCTTTTGCGCTTTCTTCTTAGAAGAGAGTAATCTGGTTACAAAAGTACGAAAAATAGTTGGATTACGTATCTATTTTTTATATTTTCTGTAGTCCTCCCCCAAAATTTAACACAAATGTTTAGCAAATCTGCCCAGGGTGATTCCTGTAAATGGCAGATTTGCACTTATTTCGGCAGTTGTTACTCTCTTCTAAGAAGAAAGGGCGAAGTTTGCTAAAAATTTTACCCCATCATTCCGAAATGGGGTAAACATAACTATTTGTTTACAACTCTTTTGAGATCTTGTTTATAATCCGTGCGTTGGCTTCATTGATGGTTGCTACGTCTAATGACTGCAAGTAAATCTGTGTGGTTTTATAGGAGTTGTGTCCCATGCCCTGGCTGATAGTGGCTATTGGGATGTTCATGTGCAAGGCTACGCTTGCCCATGTGTGGCGTGCCACATAGGTAGTGAGCGGTATCTTCAAGCCTACCATCTCACCGATTTTCTTCAGGTTGTAGTTGGTGTTGTGCTCCACTTTGCGGTATGCCGTGTATGGAGAGGATTCCTTGCCTATCAGGATGGGTAGCAGATAAGGGGAGTTCTTGGTCTGTTCGGCGTATTTGTCGATGATGGCTTGCATTGGTTTCATCCACTCGATGTTGAGATTTTGGTGGGTCTTGCGACGGTTGTAGCTCACCATTCTACATTTCAGGTCGGTCTTCTTCAGGAATGCCATATCTACGAATGCCATGCCTCGGAGATAGAAGCTGAGCAGGAACAGGTCTCGTGCCTTGTCAAGGGAAGAACCTGTTGGCAAGTCCAGGTTTTCTATCTTGCGAATATCCTTTACAGAGATGGCTCGTTTGGCAGTTCTCACGTTAGCGGTCTGCACGTGAGCAAAGATATCATTAGCTGGCGCATGGCCTGTTTCCACTGCCTTGTTGTAGAATGTGCGCAGGGTTCGCAGATAGAAGGACACGGTGTTTTGTCCGACACCTCTGTTGAACAGCCATGCCTGATACATTTCCATCATCTCGCTGGTCATCTGTGAGAAGGTGAGGTCTTCGTGATGACGAAACTCTATAAATCTGTTGGCAGCACTGACATAGTTGCTCTTGGTGCCAATGCACTGCATCTGCTCCTTCTTGGCTATCTGTTGGCGGAAGAAGGTAAAGACGCTCTGGCAGGGTGGCAGCTGCTGTATCTCTTTGTCTATGTCGTCAATGGTATAAGGGATGCCCTCGGCATCCTTATCACGGATGATACGCTGCATCTGTTTCATCTCCCAATCTATCTGTGACTGGATGAGCTGCAGATGTGCCTGTCTGCTGTTGCGGTTAGAAACAATGATAGCCGACTTCTTGTCGTTCCACTCGTCCGGAAAGACATGATAGTCGGTGCTGATCCAGCGCTGGCAGCGCTTGTGAATGAGGTGATAATACAATGTGCCTTCCTTTCCCGGCACCGAGGATGCTCTGAATTTTACTTTTACTGTTGCCATAATACTTACTTTTTTGTTTGTAATTCATGTTGCTTTGGGGTTATTTAAACCTTATTATATATGTAAGCAACATTATGGCAACGAATGTAGTTGTATATCACTTAATTACATTTTTCCAAGGTAAAAACAGCCTATTTTATACATTTTTCCAATCCATTTTCAGGCAATTTCTTACACTTTTCCAACTTTTGGATGATATAATTAATCAGAAAAGCCTCTCTGCAAGAGTATGCAGAAAGGCTCAACATTTTATAGGAACATTACAATACTTCTAATTCATTTCTCTTCATAATGAGGGGATAACGTTCTGGATGTTTCAAACTATCAATTTCCAAATCCACATCAAGTTTGGGCCATTCTATAGCATTCCTACCACTCATTCTTACCTCAAGGGCATCAGAGATGCATGCATGTTTCATCCAAGGTATCCTATTATAAGATATAAAATAATCATTACCTTTTACAGAAAGCATAATGCCCTTATCATTAATCATCAAGACACTTACCAGTGTGTCTTGCGAATTTGATTTTAAAATCGTCTCCATTTTCTTTAAGTATTTTTTCGATGAAACTTAATTCTTTACTACTAAAGCCAAAATTTTCAGCTAACTCAATATCTGGTTCCAACCAGTACTTAGCCTCATTTTCCGCTTTTACGACATGAATATGCATTCGTAATTCCTCATTGGAGTAAATCTTAAACACAAAACCATTTATTTCTTTAAACTTTGGACTCATAATTATCTTTTTTTTTAAGATATTCTCACTTCCGTCAGCAAAGATAAACAAATAATCTGATAGTACTATCATTTATTAAGATATTTAAACCTTTTTATATGGCAGGCATCCTCTGCTATATGCTCCTCATCAGAATCTGATTATACGCATTTCTCCATCAACACAAAGGTGATGAAGCCCAGGAGAAGAGCGTAAGTGGCTTGCTTCTGAAAGCCATGGGCATGAGTTTCGGGAATCATCTCATCGCTCGTGACATAAAGCATGGCACCACCGGCAAAACCCAGCATCACGGGGAGGAAGGTAGAAGAGGCTGAACCCAAACCGAAACCCAACAGAATACCTATCACTTCGAGCAAAGCGATGAAAATGGAAATAAAAAAGGTACGGACTGCTGTAACACCAGCCATCATCAAAGGAGCGATAATCACCATACCCTCAGGGATGTTCTGCAGGGCGATACCGAAAGAAACACCCCACTCCGTTGCTCCCTCTGCCGAACAGACACTCACTCCAGCCGCCATGCCTTCGGGCAGTTTATGTAGGGCTATCGCCATCACAAAAAGCATAACATGGCTGAGTCGGGCATTGTTGCGATGTTCCTCGGGGTCTAGTCCCGTGATATGATGAAGATGGGGAGTTACCAGATCTAGCACATTCAGAAACAAGGCTCCTGCCATTACTCCGATTACTACCAGCCACCAAAGACTGGTCTGCTCGAAGGCTGGCACTATCAGTCCCAACGTGGAAGCAGCCAGCATGATTCCGGCACAATATCCCAATACGGCATCGTTCCATTTATGAGGCAACTCCTTGACGAAGAATCCCAGAATGGCACCTATAATCGTGGCACCGCAAAGCCCGGCGGCACTAATTAATACGTTTGTCATAATCAATAAAATATATCGAAGTTATCCAGTTAAACACATGAAGATGCAGATACATCATAGAAGAAAAAAAGCATGGACAACCCTCACAGTCATCCATGCCCATCTATTTCGTATCTGATCTATTCTATTTTTATAAAATGTGTATGTCATGGTGAAATTGGTTTTTCTCCAATTTCGCATAATTGCACCTATTTCAACTTCTTATAACCGTAAGCTGCATTATTGCCCAACTGCTCTTCGATGCGGATAAGCTGGTTGTACTTAGCCATACGGTCGGTACGGCTCATAGAACCCGTCTTAATCTGACCGGAGTTAGTTGCTACGGCAATATCAGCAATTGTTGTATCCTCGGTTTCACCAGAACGATGGGAAGTAACGGTGGTGTAACCATGACGGTGTGCCATCTCGATAGCATCCAGAGTCTCGGTAAGAGAACCAATCTGGTTCACCTTGATGAGGATAGAGTTGGCAGCACCCATCTTGATGCCCTTCTCCAGGAACTTCACGTTGGTAACAAAGAGGTCGTCACCAACCAACTGGCAACGATCGCCAATGGCAGCAGTCAACTTCACCCAGTTGTCCCAATCGTTCTCGTCAAGGCCATCCTCGATAGAATCGATAGGATATTTGGTAATCAGTTCTTCCAGGAACTTGATCTGCTCAGCAGCAGTCAGTTTCTTACCATTAGGATCCTTCTTCTTACCATCCTTCAACTGGCGATAATCGTAGTACCACTCACCATTTTCCTGAACGGCAAACTCGCTGGCAGCACAGTCCATGGCAATCTTCACATCCTTTCCAGGCTCATAACCGGCATCCTTGATAGCCTGGCAGATGCTGTCGAGCGCATCCTCTATACCATCGAGTGCAGGAGCAAAACCGCCCTCATCACCTACGGCAGTAGAAAGGCCGCGGCTCTTCAGGAGCTTAGCCAAAGCATGGAACACCTCAGCACCCATACGGATAGCCTCCTTCTCGGAAGGAGCACCCACAGGACGGATCATAAATTCCTGGAAGGCGATAGGCGCATCAGAGTGAGCACCACCATTGATGATGTTCATCATAGGAACAGGAAGGGTGTAAGTATTGCAACCACCGATATAGCGATACAATGGGATGTGGAGATACTCAGCAGCAGCATGAGCCACAGCCAAAGAAACACCGAGGATGGCGTTGGCACCCAGATTAGACTTGGTCTTGGTACCGTCCAGTTCCAACATTTTATAATCTATGGCACGCTGCTCCAAGGCAGAGAAGCCAACCAAAGCAGGCGCAATTACCTGATTCACATTCTCCACGGCCTTCAAGACGCCCTTGCCGCCATAGCGGTTCTTGTCGCCATCACGAAGTTCCAAAGCCTCGTTCTCACCAGTGGATGCACCAGAAGGAACCGATGCACGACCTACGACACCTGACTTCAAAGAAACTTCAACCTCTACTGTAGGATTGCCACGAGAATCCAAGATTTCTCTTGCATGAACATTTTCAATAATCATAATTCTATAATATTTTTAATTACATAAAACATTTTTTCCGAGTGCAAATTTAGGTATTATCTGACAAATCTCCAAATTTCGGGCATCACCAAAAGTAGGTATCGCCCGAAAATACCTACATATAGGTAAGGAGAGGCATGGAAATTTGAGATGCTACCAAATTGTCATTTTATTTTAATTTTATCAATCAGTCCTTCGAAATCCTCCTTTTGCATAGCACCCATCTGCACAGATGGTTTGCCTTTCACGGGGATGAAGAGGAAGGTAGGGATGCTGCTAATACCGAAAACAGAAGCAAGTTCGGACTCCTGGTCGATATCCACCTTATAGAAATCTATCTTGCCGGCATATTTCTCGGCGAGAGATTCCACTACGGGAGCCATCATCTTGCAAGGACCACACCAGGTGGTATAGAAATCGATGACGGCAGGACGGGAACCGGCGAATACCCATTCATCCGGATGAGCCTCGTAATCCATAATCTTTTTTCTGAAATCAGATGTGGTGAGATATTGCACCTTGGCAGTTTCAGTTTTCTCAGACTTCCCTACAGTCGTTTGAGGAGAAACATCAGGTGCTTTCCTGTTCTGAGAACAAGAAACAAGAAATGGTAGAAATAAAACAACTGCTAATATAATTTTCTTCATAGTTTTTTCGTTGCTTTAATTTGATAGGGTGTGCCATTAGGCTATAACCCACCCTCTTATTACAATTAATAACTAATAAATAATCATTACTCACTAATCACTACTCCTAATCCTTCAAAGAATAAGTAACGGTAGTAACAACCCTTACCTTTTTAATATATGGGGTATTGGAATCGCGGTCTTCAATAGAGAACTGACCCTGGTCGGCATTCATAATCTTGTCTATCTTACTCTTGCTGTTCTCAGCAAACTGGGTAGCAGTCTGCTCAGCATTTTCTATCGCCTCCTGCATCATCTTAGGTTTCATCTGACGGAAGGCAACATACTCATACTTCACCGGATTCTCGTAACCACCATCCACAATGGCAACACCTTTCTGAAGCAGATCACCCTGACGGGCAATGATACTGCGGACCAGTTTCACATTCTTCGATGTAACCGTGATGATGGAAGTAATGTTATAACGATACCCCTGGCGGTTTTCGCCATACCGTTCGGCATTGAGGTCAATGACCACAGGCGCATTCACATTGATTTCATTAGTCTTTACACCATTCTCCACCAAGAAGTTTCTGATGGTTCTCGTGGTGGCATTGATTTTTTGATAGAGTTCAGGCAGGTCATTGCCTATTTCCTTGGAAACGATAGGCCACGTCACCTTATCAGCCTCCACCTCCTTTTCGGCAAGGCCTTTCACTACAACCTTTCGATCATTACTAATCACACTTTCAAGTCCCGACTTGATACAAAATCCAAGCACGATGATGCCGATGGTTAAAATCACGGCTTGCTTAATACCAGAATTGATGTTCATAATTAGTCCTCCATTATTAAGTTGTTAAAATTGAATTTCCATTCTATCTCAGATTGAGTTGCAATTTGAGTTTTCAAAGATACAATAAAAATATAGAAAAACGACACTTTATAATGATAAAATATGCTAAAACAGCCCATATCAACCCATAAGCACCATTTTTTCTGCCCAAAAGCTTGCATATATTACCAAAAAAAACTACCTTTGCCCAAAAACAATAAAATGGATTACAACATGATTGGGACCGCATGGTCGTTACTGCCTCCTATCGTCGCCATCGCTCTGGCGCTGAAGACGAAGGAGGTCTATTCTTCTCTTTTTGTCGGTATCATACTGGGTGCCGTTCAATATTGCATTTCGATGGGAACTGGTTTCGACGGATTCCTCGTTCACCTGACAAATCATACCGTAGGCGAAGGCGATGAAGCCAAAGCTTACGGTTTGATACATTGCCTCTCCGACCCATGGAACGTGGGCATTCTGGTATTCCTGGTGGTATTAGGCAGCATCGTTTCATTGATGAACAAGGCGGGAGGTTCGGCAGCTTTCGGCCGTTGGGCTTCCCAGCACGTACACTCGAAGATTGGGGTGCAGATTGCCACCATTCTGCTCGGCATTCTGATATTCATCGATGATTACTTCAACTGCCTTACGGTGGGTTCGGTGATGCGTCCTATCGCTGTGCGCAATGGTGTTACCAAGGAGAAGCTGGCTTATCTCATCGACTCCACAGCAGCACCGGTCTGCATCATCTCCCCTATCTCGAGTTGGGCAGCTGCGGTATCAGGCTTCGTATCAGGAGGTGAGAACGGACTGGCACTTTTCTGCAAGGCGATACCTTTTAATTTCTACGCATTCTTTACCATCCTCTTTATGTTTGGCATCGTGATACTGGGATTCGACTTCAAGGCGATGAGCAAGTATGATGCGAGACTGAAGGAATGGTACGAGCGAACCAATGGCGGAAAACTCGATGAAGTGAGCGATACCAAACTGCAGATTGTCGAGCATGGTGTGGGAGCCAAACAGGAAGAGGATTCCAAGAACAAGGGAACCGTGAGCGACCTGGTGATTCCAATCATCATGCTGATTATCTTCTGCATGGCGGGCATGGTATATTCGGGCGGATTCTTCGATGCCGATAATGCCAACTATCTCAACTTTGTGGATTCCTTTGCTGCGAGCAATGCCTCTGTAGGCTTGGTAATCGGTTCATTGGCAGCCCTGATTCTTACCATCATGATGTTTACCATTCGCAAGACCTTGCCTTTCGATGAGGCGATGAGTAGTCTCATCAAGGGTTTTGAGGCGATGGTACCAGCCATTCTGATTCTTACTTTGGCATGGACGCTGAAGAGTATGACCGACTCGCTGGGTGCGGCAGAATATGTATCATCGGTTGTAGCGAGCAGTGCCTCAGAACTTCAGATGCTCCTTCCGGGCATCATCTTCCTGGTAGCAGGCTTCCTGGCATTTGCTACGGGCACCTCCTGGGGAACCTTCGGTATTCTGATACCTATCTGCATCGCCGTATTCCCTGGTGCTGATCCTTTGCGCATCATCTCTATCTCGGCATGTATGGCTGGAGCGGTATGTGGCGACCATATCTCTCCTATCAGCGATACTACCATCATGGCGAGTGCTGGAGCGGAATGCAAGCATGTGCATCATGTATCATCACAGTTGCCTTACGCCCTGACTGTAGCCTGTGTGAGTTTCTTCACCTTCATTGTGGCGGGATTCACTCATACGCTGGGTATGGTAACGAGTGCCATCATCTCGTGGATCTTCGGTGTTGCCATGCTCGGTTTTGCTTTATTTTATTTAAATAAGCGCCAAAAAGTTAAATAGTTCTTAATTTATTTGTATATTTGAAATATTTTCAATATCTTTGCATAAGAAAAGTTGCACTCGGCAATTTGAAAGCAAGCTTTCATTGCGCTCGTTTGCATTTTCTTTGTAAAAGAATTTAATAAAGAACATATTAACATTATAAAAAGTAGACATTATGAAGGAATTAAAAGGAACAAAAACAGAGAAGAACCTCCAGGAGGCATTCGCTGGTGAGTCACAGGCTCGTAACAAATATACCTATTTTGCAAGCAAGGCAAAGAAGGACGGTTTTGTACAGATAGCCAACATCTTTGAGGAGACTGCTGCTAACGAGAAGGAGCACGCTAAGTTGTGGTTCAAGTATCTGGAGGGCGGTGCTATCCAGGATACAGAGAAGAACCTGGAGGCTGCTGCCAATGGTGAGCACGATGAGTGGACCGACATGTATCCTCGTATGGCGAAAGAGGCTCGCGAAGAAGGTTTCGAGGAGATTGCAGCTAAGTTTGAGATGGTTGCTGAAATCGAGAAGCACCACGAGGAGCGTTATCGTAAGCTCTTGAAGAACGTACAGGACAAGCTCGTCTTCTCTCGTGACGGCGACTGCATCTGGCAGTGCTCTAACTGCGGACATATCGTAGTAGGCAAGCAGGCTCCTGAGGTTTGCCCAGTCTGCAACCACCCTCAGAGCTACTTCCAGATTGAAGCACAGAATTACTAATTCTTGCTTGGGGCGGATTTGTCAAATTCGCCGGAACGACTAGCGAAAGAAACGCATAGCGAGATATATACTAAAAGAAAGCCAGCAGGGGAAATTCCTGCTGGCTTTTATTTTATTCATGATTGAATAGCCAACCTAAAAAGCTAGAGTCATGATTATTGTTTAATTATCCCAGACACTTAATCCTGGTCTTTTATTTGACTGGAATTCATAATCATTTTCTATCACATCACTGTTATTCAAATTTTCAGATGGACTAGCAGCGAGGATTAACTCATTAGAGATGTTCATAACATCCATATTTGGCTTGATATAATTTTTCTTGTTCATAATGATAATTGTTTTAAAAGGTTGATTTACTTGTTTACATATTTCTTTCCGTTCTTGATTACTACGCCCTTGTAGCTTTAACTTTTAAATTGTTTATATTTAGGATTTTAATTACTTTCTGGTGCAAAATTAAGCAATTATTCAATACGATGCAAATTTATTTGATGGAAATACCTTTTTGAAACATCTTTATAATCGTTTCGAACACTTTTTCTTCTGTAAATACTTGGTTTTGTGGTTTTTAAGTCTTAATTTTGCAGCGCTAATCAAAACATTATAATTATGAGAAGAAAATTACTACAATGGACACTTGCTATGATTGCAGCAGCCCTGCCAGCTATACCATCTCTGGCACAAATACCTGATGGCTATTACGACTCTCTGAAAGGCAAGAAGGGAGCCGAACTGAAAAACGCAATACACGATATCATCAAAACAGCTAAAGTGTATGGCTATGGAAGCGGTAAAGGAAAAACATGGTGGGGATTCTGGGATACAGACCGGGATGAAAACGGATACTATATCGACCGATACTCTGCCCAGAACGAATGGGAGAAAGCAACCTCTCAAGGTACACCTGGAGCAGCCATGAACATAGAACACTCTTTCCCTAAAAGCTGGTGGGGAGGAGCAAGCAACCAGGCATATAAAGATCTCTACAACCTGATGCCATGCAAAGCCAGAATCAATTCTACCAAAAGCAACTTCCCTATGGGAAAGGTGGAAAGTGGCGATAAAGGCAATGGTTGGACCAAAGTGGGCAGAGGCAGCGACGGAAAAATGTATTGGGAGCCTGCTGATATGTGGAAGGGCGACTTTGCCCGTGGCTACATGTATATGGCTACCACCTACCAGCACTTCAACTGGACCGGAACCCAAGCCCTGCAGATTCTGCAGAAGGGCAACTACCCAACACTGCAGAAATGGGCTTACACCTTATATATACAATGGGCTAAAGGTGACATGCCTGATAAATTGGAAATCCAACGTAATGAAGATGTATTCAAGATTCAAGGCAACCGCAACCCATACATCGACTTCCCTAACCTGATGGAATATGTATGGGGCGACAGCATCGACTATGCTTTCGATCCTGCCAAGACCCTGAAGGCAACAGAGTACAAGGGCGGAACTGGTGGAGAAGGTGGTGGCGGAACCATCGACCCAACCCCTAATCCGGAAAAGCCTTCGGTAGAAACACTGATGAACGAAGACTTTACCAAGAGTAAAGGTGGCTGCACGGAAACTATCAACAGAAACGAAAGTGGCTACAAGAATATATGGATGCAGACTTCACAATATGGTTGGAAGGCTTCAGCATATACAGCAAGCACCAAGAAGAACCATGCCGCAGATGCCCTCCTCTCAACACCGGAGATAGACCTTACGGAATATAACAATGCAACACTGACTATCAACCAGGCTGTCAACTTCGTCAAAGGTAAGGGACACGAATACCTGTCAATAGAAGCATTGGTTACCAACCCGGAAACCGGCGAAATTGAGACATCATTACTCGATGATTTCGTGGTACCACAAAAAGATTCGTGGGAGTTTAATGATTATAATCTCGATTTGTCACAGTATTGTGGAAGCAAGTTACAACTCCGTTTCCGCTACACCAGCGATGAAACCATCTGCTGTACCTGGGAAATCAAGAAGATGTCGGTAAAGGGAACCAAACCTGTGGGAACAGGCATCAACCAGACACAGATATCAACTTCTACCGATATCGACTTCAGTCTGCCATATCAGGTATACACCATTGATGGAAAGAAGATCAGCCTCAGCAACGGCTATAAGGGAATCTTAATCATCAAACAAGGTAAGAATGCTAAGAAAATCGTGAAATAACAGAAATCATTAAGCCCATCTTGCATCGCCTGATACAAGATGGGCTTTTTCTTTATGATTTAGCTTGAACCATTTCCAACATGATTTCTATCAATCTAGGAACACCATACTGTTCTATCTCGTCCTCTTTCACCCAGATATAATCATCAGGGAGCAGGGGGCGGGTTTCTGTTTCCTGCAGATAGAAGTCGGCAAGGAGGATGCGATGGGTAAGTACATGCTTCACATCCTTAGCCAGGAGAAGAGGATTATGGACAAAGGCAGGCAGTTGCAAAGCATCTGATGCGTTATATGGTTCCCACAATCCTTGCCAGATATCCCCCTCACCGCGACGGTGGATAGCCACTTCGCCTTTACACCTTATATATATATAGGAGAGATGGCGCGTTTTCACCTTCAGTGTCTTGTTCTTCACCGGCAACTCCTCTACCCTTCCTGTCCTCAACGCCTCACAGGTTTCGGCAAGCGGACAGACAAGACATTTTGGAGATTGAGGAGTGCACTGGATAGCTCCGAAATCCATCATGCCCTGATTATAGGCAGCAACAGGCGATAATGCAGTATCAGAAAGTTGCTGAGCAGACGAAGCAGGCAAGAGCGATTGCGCCAACGCAGCAAACTCCTTTTTCCCCTGCGTTGAGTTGATAGGAGTATCTATTCCGAAGTAGCGTGAAAGAACCCGATACACATTGCCATCTACTACTGCCGCCGGAATATCAAAGGCAAAAGAACCGATGGCTGCTGCAGTATAATCGCCCACCCCCTTCAGGGCTTTAATACCTTCAAGCGTATCAGGGAAATGACCGAGCTCTACTATCTGTCTGGCAGCAGTATGAAGGTTGCGGGCTCGCGAGTAATACCCCAATCCCTGCCAGAGTTTCAAGACATCATCCTCGCTGGCAGCAGCCAAGTCTTCAACCTTGGGATAGGTCTTCATGAACCGCTCCCAATATTCCCATCCCTGTGCGATGCGGGTTTGCTGAAGGATGATTTCGCTCAGCCAGATGGCATAAGGATCCTTGGTTTCGCGCCAAGGCAAATCCCTACCATACTCACGAAACCAACGGATAATGACTGCCGAAAAACTATTCATAAAATTCAATGTTCAAATCTCAATGTTCAAAGTAATTACTGTTCCGGATATTGCTCGTAAATCTTCAGACCGAACTCATTCGCCAAGGCATAGGCATGCTCCATGATATCGGCGAGAATGTGCTCATAATTCACCCATACCTTATCCTTGATGAAGAAATAGAACTCGATAGGGAGACCGCATTGCGTGGCTTCCATGTGGCGCACCATCAATGTCAGATCGGTATTGACCTCCGGACGCTGGCGCAGATACTTCTCCATGAATTTACGGTAAAGCTGGAGATTGGTAGGGGCAAGGGCTGCAGGATTCTTTAAATCCTCAATATCCTTCCCTTCTTGTATATCTTTATCTATCGCCTTCTGCAACGACTCCTTCAGCTTAAACGAATCTTCGGTGGCGAAATGCTTGGCAAGCAGATTACGTTTTAATGTCTCATCCACCAGACGGACACTACGGAAATCGAAGTAAACCACGCGCTTCACTCTTCGTCCACCACTCTTCTGCATACCAATCCAGTTCTGGAACGAACCATTCACTAGGGTAGTAGGCGAAATAGTAACGATGGTGTTATCAAAGTTGCGCACCTTCACGGTCGTGAGTGACATATCCTCAACGATACCATTGGCATCCACCGACTTCACCGTAATCCAGTCGCCCTTATGCAACATATCATTGCTGGTAAGACGCACACCAGCCGCCAATCCCGTGATGGTATCCTTGAAGACCAGCATCAGGACAGCCGAGGTAGCACCCAAACCGGCAAAGAGGGTCATCGGGTTTTTGCCTAGCAGGATGGCAATCACCACCACAGCAGCCACGAAGAGCATCAATACCCTGAGAACACCGCAGAAAGTATGGAAATACTGCTGAGCCGACGAGCGTCGCTCCTGAGAATCCTCCAATCCTTTGAAAGACCCGATGAAGACCAGAACCGTACGCACCGACATCACCACGATATAGATGCCCGTAGCCCGCTCTAAGATCTCCTTGAATATCGGATACTCCAGATAAATCAGCGGCATGAGCGACCATATCACCACAGCCGGCACAATATGGCAAGCCGAGGTGAGCACCTTTTTGTTCAGCAGCACATCATCCCAAGTGATGTCCGTCTTATCAGTAATCTTACTGATGAGCGGAACCAGTAACTTGCGACAAAGAAAATCGCTCAGCATCGCCAAGAGAATGGCAGTAATGGTGAGTAAGATATGGCGCAGCATGGGCACAAAATCACCGGTGACTCCTGCCCATGTAATCATTTCATCTACAAACTTACGAATTTCCTCCATAAAACTATTAACTATCAACTATAAACTATCAACTAACGCTCACGGTTGGCAGAGCAAAGTACATACTTTATCTGCAAAGTGTCTGGCATTATTGCCATGCATGATACCATTATTGATGATGGCGAAACAGAGCTCATGACCATTGGCTGCGGTACAGTAACCCGCCAATGAGATGATGCCCGTCAGCGTACCCGTCTTTGCTTTCACATTGCCATGCACAAAACTGTTCTTCATACGCTTCTTCAATGTACCATCAACCCCACCGATAGGCAGCGAATGTTTCAGATGGTCCATGATGTTGCCGTTGAGATAAGCATAACGCAACAACTTCACCTCCAGTTCGGCACTGAGATAATTATAGAGCGAAAGTCCCGAGCCGTCAGCCAGTTTATATCTTGCCGGATCGAGTCCTATCTTACGGATAAGCTGTCTTTCCACATTTCGGGCACTCTTGGCACTCGCCCATTTATTGCCCGTAGAAGCCGCAATCTGATAATACATGCTCTCGGCATAGAGATTATCACTCTCCTTCATCATCTTGTGCAGAATCTGATCCATCGTATGGAATCGGGTACAGACCGTAAAGGCACTCGCAGGGCAAGTCTTCTCTGAAGCCCCAAAGCTGGAATATTCGATGCCTTCCTCACGGAGCTTGGCAAGAAACTTATCCATAAAGATGTCCTTGCGCTGGAATACCAGTGGCGAAAGCACCGGATTGTCATCATCCCAGCACCAGCCTTCACCCAACAGGTCGGCATCCTTCAAAGAGCGGTCGGCATAGATGCTGCCACGGATGGTGTCAACACCCATATCCTTCAGACTATTGACAAATGCCGACATATCATCGCTGTTGAAACGGGGATCCATACCGCCTATACAATAGATATTCCCCGTCAATACTCCATTCTCAATGGTACCGGTATATTTCAGAGTGGTTTTAAACTGGTAAGAACCACCCAACTTATCGAGCGCCGTAATGGCAGTCAGGAGCTTCATCGTACTTGCCGGACGCATCAGCTGTCGTTCATTTCTCTGATAGATACAAGAGTCAGCAGACAGGTCCCAGACCATCAGTCCTACCTGTGATGTTTCGAACATCTTGCTTTCAAGGAGTTTATCAATACCCACCTTCACCGATTCTGGCCAAGGCAATTTCTGAGTCAGCGTATCCGCTGCCAGGGAGTCAACGAGTGTAGAGTCGGAAACATCCTCCTCATCAACCGTTTCTATTCCCTCATCTTCAATCACATTCTGGGCCTGCACCGGTACGGATATCCATACCATCATCAGACCCAACATCATATATATTATCTTTTTCATCACAATCAGTTCACCTGAACTTAAAAGAAATTATTTATTCTTGATTCTCTCCATAAATGCCTCTTCATTATCCGGCTGAACGGTCACAATATTCTTATGCCCGTATTCGATGACCACACAATGGTCTAATCCGAAGAAAGTCTTGGCGATGTGTACATCAATGACATCACATAGCGGCACATTTCTGTTGGAAGAGAACCTGCCCTCATTGATGATGAGATATTCCATCTCCTCATCGAGGTCTATCGGTTTTACCATCTTGAAGGTATAGGTTGTATTCAGTATGCGCTCTATCATGCCCACGATGATGATAGCCACAAAGATGCCGATGATAGCCAGTTTGACCCAGAAGAAGTAGAGAGCCAGGATTGCAAACACCGCCACACCGATACGTGCCGTCAGCGTAAAGCGCTTATGAAAAGTTCTATCTGCCATAACTTTGATTTATTACCTTATATTATTGTCGTTTTTACGACCTTTTGATAGTCTAAAAGACTATATAACCTTAAATTTCGCTGCAAAATTACAAAAAATCCCTCTCTTATTACTCATTTTAAAGATTAATTATTACTTTTGCAACGAATTAAGAATTAATTCTGAGAGAATGGGGCTGTTTTATAGATAAAAACACCCGTTCTTAATATTGAAATTAGATAAGAATAAACTCAATGGTTTATAAGTATGATTTTCTGATTATCGGCTCAGGAGTTGCCGGTATGAGTTACGCCCTGAAAGTAGCCAGAGCGCATAAAGGTAAGGTGTGTATGATTTGCAAAACCTCGCTCGACGAGGCTAACACGTCATTCGCACAGGGTGGTGTTGCGTCAGTTACCAACTTGGAAGTGGATAACTTCGACAAGCACATTCAAGACACGATGATTGCTGGTGATTACATCAGCGATTATAAAGCAGTGAAGCAGGTTGTCACCATGGCACCGGAGCAGATCAAGGAGCTCGTGCAGTGGGGCGTCAACTTCGATAAGCAGCAGGACGGCAAGTTCGACCTACACCGTGAGGGCGGTCACAGCGAGTTCCGCATCCTTCATCATGCCGATGATACGGGTGCAGAAATCCAGCGCGGTCTGATGGAGGCTGTGCGCAACTGTCCGGATATCGATATCAAGGAAAATCATTTCGCCGTGGAGATTATCACTCAGCACCACTTGGGTGCCCGTGTTACCCGCCGCACTCCTTATATCAACTGTTATGGTGCATACGTATTGAATCCTGATACCCAGAAGGTGGATACCTATCTGAGCAAAGTAACCGTGATGTGTACCGGCGGATGTGGTGCCGTTTATCAGACTACCACCAACCCTGTCATCGCTACAGGTGATGGCGAGGCGATGGTATACCGTGCCAAGGGAACTGTAGCCGACATGGAGTTTGTCCAGTTCCACCCAACCGCTCTTTATCATCCGGGCGAGACTCATCCTGCCTTCCTCATCACCGAGGCTATGCGTGGATATGGTGGCATCTTGCGTCTGCCTAACGGCGAAAGTTTCATGGAGAAATATGATAAGCGATTGAGTCTGGCTCCTCGTGACATCGTGGCTCGTGCCATCGATAAAGAGATGAAGATTCACGGATTGGATCATGTCTGTCTCGATGTAACCCATAAGAATCCAGAGGAGACCAAGCGTCACTTCCCTAATATCTACGCCAAGTGTCTGAGCATCGGCATCGACATCACCAAGGAGTATATCCCTGTTCGTCCTGCCGCTCACTATATGTGTGGTGGTATCAAGGTAGATTTGAACGGCTGTTCAAGCATCAACCGTCTCTATGCCCTGGGCGAGTGTTCATGCACCGGTCTGCATGGCGGTAACCGTCTTGCCAGCAACTCGCTCATCGAGGCTGTGGTTTATGCCGAAACTGCTGCCAAGCACAGTATTGAACATGTAGATGAATACGACTTCAATGAGAAGGTACCAGCATGGAACGATGAAGGAACTTTGACCAACGAAGAGAAGGTGCTGATTACACAGAGCGTGAAAGAGGTGGGCGAATGCATGAGCAACTATGTAGGCATCGTGCGCAGCGACCTCCGTCTGAAGCGAGCATGGGACCGTCTCGACCTTCTCTACGAAGAGACAGAAAACCTCTTCAAGCGTGTAAAGGTAAGCAAGGAACTCTGCGAGCTCCGCAACATGATCAACGTGGGTTATCTCATCACCCGCATGGCGATAGAACGCAAGGAGAGCCGTGGTCTCCACTATACCATCGACTACCCTGTTCATGCTTACGACAAGGAGTAATCAAGAATTATCAGAATATTAAAAAGCTCGGATGCATCACAAGCATCCGAGCTTTTTTTATTTTCAAGAATTTGAGAATTAGAGAATTTTTCTTTCTACCTATTGGTTCTGGTGAATTTTCTTTTTATCTCGTCAGCGAGAACTTGATGCTCAGGCCGAAATCCTGTGTGGTGGTAGGATAACTGCTGCTCGACAGGAGCGGGGTGTTGGTCTGACGGTCATAATAGAAACTCATGGTAAGGAGTTTGCTGAAGGTATAATCGGCAGCGAAACTCAGTTTCAGAGCATTGTTGCCGCTACTGGCACTGCTTACCATTGAGGCAATATCACGAACGATGGCTGCCTGCTTGCGGAAACTGAAGTCAAGACGTAGATTCAGATCATGGTTGGTACCATTCTGAACCGTCTTGGTGGTCGATGCATTCTTATTGGCTGCATTCTTGTTGCCGCCCTTCGACTTGGAACGGGATGCCTTGGCACCCCAGCCGAAAACATCGAAGTTGTTGATGCGGTAACCCATACCGATTACCCAGTCCTTACTCAATGCCTCGTTCAGCTGCACACTCGTCATACTGAGGTTCAACACACGGGTCTGGCGATATTCAGCCTTCACCGTCATATTATTGTTGAATGTGACATCCATACCCAATAATGGCGAGAACGACTCGTTGATACTTACCTGCGAAATGTTGAACATGCTGCTTGGCGACGGATTGCCCGTAGTGGCATCATTCACGAAGCCGAGACCGTTCATATACTCCTGGAAGGTGCTGTAACTGTTGTAGCTGCCAACTGCAAAGACACTTTTGTAAGAGTGGTTGATGTTGACACTCTTGAAGTGCTCGTTGAACCAAGGCAGACGTCCCAGTCCGCTGTAACGGATGGTCCAGTTTGGCAACATCCGGCTCAAAGCTGGGAATACCGAGAGCGAATTGCCACCCATCGAGGTATAAGCCTTGAGGAAGGCAGGAATCATGACATCGCTGCTATACTGGTTGACCGGTGTGCGAGAAGCATCAAACTTGCCGCCAGCCAGAGCCGAACCAGCCGGATAAACAGTTCCGGCATACTGCGCCTCTACCCTATCTCTGAAACCAGCCAGCGAGTTGACAAACTTCTCGAAGGTCTTGCTGCGATAACCCGAATTGGCATTGCCCATTCCCTCGAAAGCCGACCCCAGCGAGATAGTAGTCATCTGGAAGGCTCCACTCTGGGTAGTTGGCGTTCCTTCATACATATACTGTATGCTCTTCTGCGTGGTCTTGGTACGTGTGGCAGAGAGATCAATCTTGAAATCCTTGACAGGCTCCAGGGTGGCACGCAACGTAAGATTATCCGTTCTGCTGGTAGTGGCTGGTGTTGCGATACTGTCGTTGCAGAGCAGCCAGTCGTTGTTTCTTGCCTTCTCGATATAATCGTCGCCAACCATACCGAAGGCGAAGTCAAGACCCGGTGCCATCTGTCCCACCTTCTTCTGTCCGAAGGCATCACCCACACTAGGCAAGAAGCCCGGCAGGGTGAGCTGATAGCTGCTGCGATAGTTGATGCTCACATTGCGCACCATCATTGCCAGACGACTAGCCAACTGCAATCCCTTATACCATTTCTTATCATCAAGCGGTTCCTTAGCCAGTACAGAGAGTTTCACCTTCATGGCAGTATCTACCTTTGAGATGATTCTGATCTGGTTATTATCCACCTTTTTATATTTAAGCGGGAACACTTTGCCGTCTTCCGTCTTGGCATTCACAATCAGTCGCTTGGTATTCTTGCCGTGGCGTATCTTGAATGTGGTATCAGGCAGGAGGGTGATTTCCCGTTCGAAGGCACGCTTGTTCTTAGGCAGCGCCTTCTTCGGATCAGCCGCCTGTTCCTTTGCTTCCTGCTTCTTTTTCTTTTTTTCCTGCTTCTTGCGCTGCATCTGTGCCCTACTCTGGGTACGGTCAAACTTATCGTTTACCTTCTTCAGGAAAGGCACATGGTTGTAGAGTTTCACCAAGTTAAAGTTACCGTTCAATGTCAGTTCGCGCTGGGTATTGATGGTGTTTCCATACGAGTTGCCCTCCTCATCCTCTGTACCGCGCTCCCAAGAATAGTTGGCATTGTAAGAGGCATCGCTGTTCACCCAGTCGAAGACAGGCAGCAGATTGAGAGGCACCTTGTAGGATGCCTGGAAATTCTGACTGTAGTCGAGCGGTGCACCCCAGTGGCGGATGCTGGTCCATACGGAATCCTTCCAGGCATGATACTGGTCGGCATAAAGATCCTTGTTGACCGGTGTATATGGTTCCTCTATCTGTGCATGGGTAGCACTCTGGAAGTTCATGTGCAGGTTCTTGGTCAGATCCCAGTTGATGGAGAACTCACGGTTCCAGAGGAACTGTTCACTGAAGGTGAGCGGCAACTTGGAGTCTACTCCGGCAGCTCCACTCATCAGGGTTTCCATATCGCGCTCCTGCAACTCGTAGTAGTCGCGCGTCATCTCGGTATTGAAGGCTATGTTCTGCGGCAGCCAGTTCAGTCCGAAACGTTTCAGAATGTCGAGCCACTTACTCTTGTTCTTCAGTCCCTTGAATGGTTCCCAAGCCTTATAAACCGGGCTCCATGAATAATCCAAGGCTCCGCGCCAGTTGTCCTTGCGCTCATACATCGTCGTTTCACCCGTTGTATACTGATGCTGATGACTGTAGGTGAATGAGAAGTTGGCAGGATCGTATGGCATCGGATGGCGCTTGGTAGCGATACCCACCCGGGCATTCGAGATGGAGAAGTTGGTCTGCGTAATCTTGGTGGCAGCGATATTCTCGATAGAATCGCGCTCATGCTTGGATCCGGCAGCATCGAGGGCATCCTTCAACTCCATATCGGTATCCAGCGGATTATACTTAGGAGTGGTCTTCTCCTTGGTAACACTATAATATAAAGGTATGCTCACCTTCGCCTTGTCAGGGAAGAACTTACCCATTTCGAGCGATGTGGTCACACTGTAGGTACCATAATTATCGGTAGTGCGACTGGCCACGCCATCTTCCAGACCGCCGAATCCCTCGCTGATGTATCTGCCGGTGGCATTCACGCTACCCAAATCGGAGAGTTGTACGTTGAGGTTGGCATTGGCAGCCCAACCGCCCGAATTATTGTGTTCCTTGAGTCGGAGTTCGTTTATCCATACCTCACCGCTCTTGATGTCGGCAGAATTGTTTCTCACACCCAGCATCATGGTCTTCACTTCGCCCAAACTCGGATTACCCACGATGGTAATCTTGTTCTGCGGATGTTCTGCATCCATCATGGAATAAGGAGCGAGATAAGAAGCCACACCCTGTGCCTTCGCCTTGTTGCGGTTTTTCTTCAATGCCGTAAAGACGCTCAGTGGCACATCGAGCATATTCTCCTCAGGCCATACCGCCTTACAGTCGGCTAGCACATAGCGGTTGTAGTTGGAGCGTGGCTCGGTGAGTTTCAGCGGGATTTCATACTCGTAGTAATTGTTCTTGTAATCACTACCCAGACGGATGAAGACTGAGAGATCACCATCCTGCAGACGGGTGGTATTCTGCTCCAGGGCATTGGCATGGGCAAACATCTGGATGCGCTTGTACTGGCGCAGATCAAGGGTAGAATTCTTGTAAACCGCCTTCGCCTCGCCTGTGCTCATATTCTTGACCACCAGACTCAACGCCTGCTCGTTCGCCTCAACCAACTGAGGCTGACTAGGATCCTGTTCGCGCTTGATACCCGGAGGCAAGACATAGTTGACCGGTGTCTTCTCGCCGTTCTCTTCCAGACTCACGCTGCTTGCGTCGAGGGTTCCGCCACTGGCTGCACTAAGCGGCTGGTCATAGGTACGCCACTTGCCCATCACGAGGTCGAAGGTACCGAAACGCAGCACGATAGGTTTCTTGAAACCGGTGAGGAACATACGCATGAAGCGGATGCTGGAGAAATCGTTGATGTTACCCTGACGGCTCTCAAACTCATCGATAGGTATGCGGAACTGATACCAGGTAACGGTAGACTTGGTATTATCACGCCAGGTCTGGCTGTATTCACGCTTATCTACAATATGATTGTTACCCACCACGAGATCTTCCGGACGGATGCTGACACGGTACTGGAAGTATTTCTCATATTCGTTGAGGGTATAATCCTGGTTGATATCCTCGACATCCGGCGTTGACTTATAAGAAGTATCATAGCTCTCAGAACGGCTGTCGCTGTCAGGCGAGTTGCCCTGAGGATTGTTGATATACTTATATCGCTGCAAGATAGGAGCACGCATCTCATCCCAGTCGGAACCGCGGAAATAGTGGTAGTCATCACGTGCCGGATCGGCAAAGATGCTGTCGAATACCGCCTGGTTCACCTTGCCCTGAATCTGGTCGAGATAAGCACTCTTGTAGAATTCCTGCTCCTCGGCATCAGTCAGTCCGTTGAAACCCACATCCTGCAAGGCTCTGCTGCCACTGGTGGTAGCAAAGGCATAGGTCACGGTGCTCTGGGTAGGAATCTTACCCCACTGGGTATAGGTGTAGCTCTTGCTGCCATCCACCGGCATACCACTCTCATAGAATTTCTTGCCATCACGCAGGATATCCTCGCTCACCTCGCCCAGATTGATGTAGAAATCGCCACCATAATCGGCAGCATCAGCCTCTTCGCGGGAATAGATGAACGGATCGAGCATCCAGAACTCGATGTATTCGATGTTTGCCTGCTCGAAATCGTTGGTATCCAGCTTACGCATCATTCCGCCCCAGTTGCGCTGCGGATTCTGCAGGGTTCCGTCTGCCTGCAAATCTGTTACATTGAAGTTGTATGGTCCCGGCTCGCTTGGATAGTAAGCCAGATTGAGTACATTCAGGGTATTGGTAGCGCCCTGATAACTGCTCTGGTCGCGCAATGGGAAGAGCTCCTTGGTATAGACCTCGCGGACATAATGGTTACTCAACTGCTTGAGGTCGCCCTTGATATGTCCCGGAGTGAGCGAACTTCCACGGCGGGTGAACAGCGGATCGATGGTATACCAAGCTAGGCGCGAACGGTGGAAACCGCTACTCAGACCGGTCTTATCGCTGTAATCGTCCTTGAAATTGAGCGAAGGCACACTGGATATAAACCAGGAGGTAGGAGTAGTTACATCGATGGTAGTCTTCGTACCCTCGAAGTCATCGATATAAGATGCATTGTCCTGTGTGCCACCTGCCTCACCGGCAATGAGCTGGGCAAATTCTCCTGTAAAGGATATCTGCGATGGCTGGGTGAGGTGCAGGAATGGTATCTTGTCAAGCACATTGGTGAGCCACTGACTCTCCTTGCGCCAGTTGAGATTGATGCCCCAAAGGGTGTTCTTCAGCGGTTCAGAGCCCATGGATACCTTGGTGGTAAGCGCCTGTTCGGAGAGGTGCTGGATAGTACCGCTCAACTGGAAATTCTTGGTAAAATCATACTCCCAATTCAGTCCGAACATCGTTTTTCGGGTTTGTCCGAAATCGGTATTACTCTCCAGAGAAACGTTGACAGCCGTACCGGCATCGATGATGCTCTGGTTCAGGATGGTCACCTCACCGGCACTGTAATCTACCGAATAGTCGGTGCCCTCTTTCAGGGTGATACCGCCTGCCGTAACGACCACCGAGCCCTGTGGCACATTGTAGGCATCGAGCGAGATGACATTGGCTGCAGAGCCCTTGAACTGTCCCACAATCTGATACTTGTTCTTTTCGGCTATCTGCTTGGCTACGGTCTTCGTACTGTCATATAGTTCGGTAAAGGCATACTTTTCAGCCTTGTCGGCAGCCACGCCCCGCTTGACCAGATAATCACGCATATAACTGCCGAAAGGCTCTACCTTCGGAATGAACACGCGTCCATTAGAGATGGTATAGCCTTCTACATAATCGAAATATCCATTGCTGTGTGCCTTGTTGTTGTTATCCAGACGGTCGGCGCCCAGCACACGGATGATTGGCTGCTCCTTCACCTGCTGCTCAGGGATATAACTGAGATATACGCCGGTGGTATCGCTCTGGTATTTCACATCCAGGCGGAACTTCTCCTTCTCTACGGTAGAAGCCAGATAATAAACGTTCTTCATCATCAGCCCCCAGTTGCCCTGTCGCGGATTGTTACTGGTATTCTTGAGCGATTTCACGAAGAGTGCCTGCTTGGTATCGCTGAGATCGGATGCAAACTCGCCCACCTGATAGGTAACGCCTCCCGATGTATACTCATAGGCTACAGCAAGCACCTGGTCGGTCTGCAGACTGGTTTTCAATGAGATATAACCCAATGCAGTATTGACCGTATACTCAGAAGAATTGAGCAGACGGGCACTCTCCAGTTTCTCATAATCGGCTCCGCCAACCAGTCCGCCTCCATCGAGAGTGGTTGCTGCCTGGTCGATGTCACGGGCAGCAGCATACTGCCCTGTCATCGCCGCATACTCTGTATTCGCCTGGTTAGAAGGCACCTGTCCGCTCGCCGCCCACATCGGGTTGCTCAGTTTCTGGTTCTCGCCCAGGTCGGTCAGGGCTACGATGTTTCGGGTATTGGTGGTATTGCCGGTTTTGTTGGTAACCCACACCTCCACGCGGTTGATGGTGATGCCCGTGGTGAGATTAGGGAGTTTCTGCATCCAGGCATCATAATGGCTTCTGAAATACTGGGAGAGGAAGAAGTGGCGGTTCTCCTCATAATCGGCTACATTCAGTTCGAAAGGAGTGAGCTGCACACCGCCCCTGGTAGATACGCTCTTCGATGCACTCTTCTTCTGCGAAGCTACCATCTGCAGCTTGAGTTTGCCAAACTGCATATCGGTTCTAACACCAAACAGACTGCTGGCGCCTTTGATGAGCGAAGAGTTGGAAGGGAAAGAGACGTTGCCCGCCTCAACGAGTTTGATGATTTCATCTTCCTTGCCGTCGTACTTCAGTTTCATGTTCTGTGCATCGAAATCGAAGGTGGCATCGGTGTTGTAATTCAGGTTCATGTTCACCTTATCGCCCACCTTTCCGTTGACGTTGAGATTGATTTTCTCATCAAAATCCATCATCGTCGTCTTTCGGTTGCGGATAGGCAACGAAGGATTGTCAATGTTTTTCTTGTTGATACCGAACTTGAGTTCGGCAGAACCCTGAGTCTTCACTCTGATGCCACCAGGACCGAAGATTTTCTCGGCAGGTCCCAAGTCGAAGTGCATATCTGAGAAATCGAACTTCTCCTTGCCTTTTGCCTGGAAGATTTCATCGTTCTGCTTGCGGAAATAGCTGTTGCGCTGCTGCTGTTCAGTCCATGCAAGATACTCTTTCGGAGTGAGCATGATAGGAGCCGAAAGCCAGGTTGAGCCCATGCGGTTGCCGATGATATAGCGGTCGAGGGTATCGTTGTAGACTACCTGATATTGCAGATTATCAGGACGTTTCAGGTCGAGCGGACTCTGATAGAGGTCGCTCAGGGAGTAAGGTTGGGTGCGCTGAATCTGCCAGCGGGTATGCAGCAGCGAATCGGGAATGGTATCTTCATCGAGCTGCACGGGCTGGGCTGTGCTGGTATGGGTTTTCTTTTTATCGTCCTGAAGTTGAGGCAAAGCTATCGCATAGCCGAAGGTTGCCACCATCAGCCAAGCCAATAGAAAAGATATGAATCTTTGCTTCTGTTTCATCGATAAAAAGCTCCTAACTTATTTGATTTGCTTCAATGCCAGTTTCACAACCTGTTCTACCGGGAGATCAGGCTGTGCCTTAAGGATATCTACTACTACCTTGGCAGATGGTGCCGGCGAGAAGCCGAGCATGGTGAGGGCGCTTACCGCCTCATCCTTTACGTCATTGTTCACCATCACCACATTGCCTCCGCTGGCTGGCAGTTCGTCAGCAATGCCGAGGCTCACGATTTTATCTTTCAGGTCGATGATGATTCGCTGTGCTGTCTTCAGTCCGATACCCTTCACGGTTTTCAGCACCTTGTCGTTACCTGTAGAGATGATTTCACAGAGTTCGCGTGGCGAGAGTGAAGAGAGAATCATACGGGCTGTATTTCCACCTACTCCTGAAACGGTGATGAGGAGGCGGTAGAGTTCACGTTCCTGTTTGGTAGCAAAGCCGAAAAGGGTGAAAGAGTCATCTCTTCCACCAGCCACCAGCACTTCGTGAACATAGAGTTTCACTTCCTGTTTGCCCTGAATGGCAGTATATGTATTGAGCGATATATTGAGTCCGTAGCCCACCCCCGCAGTCTCAACAACAGCCAGCGCAGGTGTCAGTTCTGTCAGATCGCCATGAATATATTCTATCATTTTCTTTTTCTCCTAATTAAATTAATATATTAATAACGTGCAAAGGGCAGGATTATTGTAATAGACTTCCAGAAATTACGTCCCGACATAGTGCAAAGCGCATCGGGAGGTATTGGAAAGAGGATGAATGATGTTTCGCAACAAAATAGCGAAACTGTAAGGTTCTTGCTACGGATACTTTACAAATCTCTGCTTATTCATATCTAAAAAACTATGATTTTACTACTTTAATAAAAAGTGAAGAATTCACTGTTCACTGTAACTCTAACATCGATAAAAAGCTCGCAAATTCAAGTCTACGATTTTTTTCTTTTAAAAAGTTTGTCGATTACAAAAAAAAATCCTTATATTTGCAGCCAAATTACAATTTAACTTCTAATATTAAAGCGTGTGATGTGGAGCACATATAAAAGATTTTTTTAAAGAGGAGCTCAAACTTCATTATGGATACGTCATTAAAAATTTTAAATATGAAAACAAATAGCATAATATTGGGAGCATACTATAGCTGCCAGGCAAATAATTATGCAGATATGAAAGTCTGCATAAACACCTATTTCGTGAATACGAACAGAAATATTTCATTAAAATAAAAAAAATACTCGATATGTATAACAAAATTATCTTCATTATGATGTTATTACTTATGATTTCGTGCAATTCGAAGCAGAAACGAAATCATAAAAACTCAATAGAGATTAAAGAACAATTAGGACAATCGTCTTATCCTTTTATAAAAAGTATGGAGTATCATGCCTATATACAAGATAATGAGGCTATCCCTGTTATAGATATCCAAATCACAGAAAAAGGAAACTTCTCTATCTTTGTAAAATACCAAACTAATAAAAAATATTCGAAACTTAGTTATAAAGAGACTTTGGATTTTTTGTCCACCGTCATAGAAAAACAAAATAAAGAAAATATTCCCCTCTCTAGGCTTCAACAAATATTTATAAGAACAGAAATGTGGAATGAAAATTCCATCTATACTTCTATGGAGGAATACAGGAACATAAACATTCCACATGGCGAATATTTTAACAAAAAAGCGAAGGAAAGCCGTATAGTTTCAGACATCACAAAAATACTATCCAGATATAACTTAAAGATTGGAAGTCTCTCATACGAAGGTCTGCTACCGCTAGACGGAAAAGTCATTAAAGAAATAAATAAAAATATAGAATTAAATACGTCAGAAGCTTACCTTACAGGGAATTTAGTTTTAGATATTGCAAACCAATAGTTATGAAAATCAAGAATTTAGAAGAAGCATTAATCTGTTTTAAAGAAAATGCAATCATTCATGGGGAATGTACGCAAAATGGAGACTACAAACGTGGTAACAAAAGCCACAAAAATATAATAAATGCCATCAAGTACATTTCTGCAGAACATAAATATGAAATTTTAGAACCACTTTTGGAAGATAACAATCTTTCTGTAAGAATATGGGCAGCTTATGCACTATTGCATGTTAATACTCCAAAAGCAGTAAAAGCATTGAAAGAAATTGTTAAGAATGACAGTGGAATTATGGGGTTCAATGCAGAAATGACATTAGATGAATTCAAGAAAGGCAACATTTAACCTGCATATTTCATTCTCACCTAATTATACAAGTGCAAAGATTTGCCAGAAATTACGTCCCGACGTAGCATGTCATACGTCCCGACGCAGAGCCAGAGACGTCGGGACGCAGCAAAAGCTACGTCAGGACGTAATTCAAAGCACATCGGGAGGTAACGGAAAGAGGATGTATGATGTTTCGCAACAAAATAACGAAACTGTAAGGCTCTTGCAGCAGATACCTTACAAATCTCCGCTTATTCATACCTAAAAACTATGATTTTACTACTTTTTGCAACTTTTATGAGTTAAAATTCTATTAAAACGTCACGTATTTCAAGAAAAAGCTATACTTTTGCAACCGGAAACAGAATGAAGAGCGGAAAACATATCCGTTGGATGACTAAACCGCAAGAAATAAAAGAAATAAAAACAACAAAATAAAAGAAATAAGACAATGAAAAAATTTAGAGCAGCCGTAGTAGGATACGGCAACATCGGTAAGTTTACTGTTGAGGCACTCGAAGCAGCTCCTGACTTTGAGATTGCAGGTATTGTACGTCGCCAGGGTGCCAAGGACAAACCAGCTGAGTTGGCAAACTATGAAGTAGTAGATGACATCACCAAGTTGAAGGATGTAGATGTTGCTATCCTCGCAACCCCTACCCGCTCTTGCCCTGAGTATGCAGAGAAGATCGTTGCTCTCGGTATCAACACCGTAGACAGCTTCGATATCCACACCAGTATCCTCGACTATCGTACCAAGCAGATGGAGAACTGCAAGAAGGCTGGCAAGGTAAGCGTTATCTCTGCTGGTTGGGACCCAGGTTCTGATTCTATCGTACGTGTTCTGATGGAGAGCCTTGCTCCTAAGGGTTTGACATATACCAACTTCGGTCCTGGTATGAGTATGGGTCACTCAGTTTGTGTTCGTGGCAAGAAGGGCGTAAAGGAAGCACTCTCTGTAACCATCCCATTGGGTGAGGGTATCCACCGCCGTATGGTATACGTAGAGTTGGAAGAAGGTGCCAAGCTTGAGGATGTAACAGCCGAAATCAAGGCAGATCCATACTTCGCTCATGATGAGACCCACGTATTTGCCGTAGCATCTGTAGATGATGTAAAGGATATGGGTCATGGTGTGAACCTCGTTCGCAAGGGTGTATCTGGCAAGACCCAGAACCAGCGTTTCGAGTTCAACATGAGCATCAACAACCCAGCCCTCACCGCTCAGGTATTGGTTAACGTAGCTCGTGCTTCATTCCGTCTGCAGCCAGGTTGCTACACCATGCCAGAGATTCCAGTTATCGATATGTTGCCAGGAACCCGTGAGGAAATCGTTGCAACACTCGTATAATTGGGAGTGAAGAACGAAGAGTGAAGAATTCACTTGCATCACTATAATAAAACGGCTCGCAAGAAGTTTCGAATTCTTGCGAGCCTTTTCCATTCAACTAAAACCACTTATAATAACCCTGTCATATACAATGGCAAATAAGTAATTCCCTCCTCTACTTTCAAATCAGCAGTATGCAAAACATACGGTTCTGCCAGATAGCTACCATATTTAGCGATGCACTTTTTGAGAGAAGTGAGCGTGTATCTGTTAGTTGACTTCACTTCTATCGGTGAAATATTATGCTTTGACGTTATGGTATCTTTGGCTATCAGGAAATCCAGTTCCATCCTTTCCTGGGCATCATCCTTACTATATTTGGAAAAGAAATACAGTTTATGCCCTGCCGAACGTAACATCTGAGCAACAATATTCTCAACTATCATTCCACCATTAAACTCCAGCTTATCTATCAGAAGCTTGTTATATAAGTTTTCCGACACTATTGTATTTTCATTGAAAGCATGACTGATGAGCAACCCCGTATCAGCCATATAGCATTTCAATGTCGTATCATCGGTATTCATGCCAAGACCGATACTTGGCTCTGTCGTATTATAGGCCATATTGACTATCATTGCATCTGACAGCCAAAAGAATGCCGTTTCATAATCTCGCATTCTCGCCCCTTCGGTGAGTGCCTTCAACATAAATTTCTTCTCATGTTTTTGAAGCTGAGAAGGAATAGTATCAAAAATCTGAGTAACTTTAAATACATAAGTTGACGCATACTTCTGGATATCATTACGATATAAAGTAAGAATTTGGCGTTTCACACGATCCACCTTATTGAAATCTCTGGTTTCTACAAATTTAGCTACAGCCTGCGGCATTCCTCCAACAATGAGATACTGTCTGAAATAGTCCATTGCCATGCGATGCATCATTTGTCCCATCTCATGCCTTTTCTGAAAGTTCATTCGTATAAGCGGCATCAGGGTTTCATTGTTCAGTGCCCACAAGAATTCCTCGAAATCCATAGGATACATCAATATTTCTTCCTCCTCAGAAGGAATCATGATATTCTCTACGTTCTTTTTGATAGAAACGAGCGAACCAGTCTCGATATAATCGTAACGACCATCTTCAACCAGATACTTGATAGCTGTACGAGCCCGGGGATACAATTGCACCTCATCAAAGATTATAACCGAATTTCTTGGATATAGAGGTGTATTGGTGAAACTGCTTAAATACATAAAGAACGTATCCAAGTCATCCAGATAGGTTTCGAACAAGGATTTTATGTCCTTTCCTATTTTATTGAAATCAAGTAAAATATAACTCTTGTATTCTTTTTGAGCAAATTCCTTTACGATATAGCTCTTTCCTACACGACGGGCACCATTGATGAGAACAGCACTTTCTCCGTTCTGTTCTTCTTTCCATTTCTTGAGTTGATCATATACTTTTCTTCTCATAATTTACACCTATCCTAGATTAATGATATCGGACAAATACACCTATCCGCGATTAATATTTCCCATTATTTACACATATCCGCGATTATCAGATGGTGCAAATATACACATATCCGCGATTATCTCCAAGAAAAAGCCAGTTTTTTAATATCTTTTAATTTTAGGAATAAGATGATAACGATACGCAAGATACATAACATTGGTATAGTATAAACATCATGCTTTAAGTTCATTGTTGCTTTGTGTTATAATCCATTGCAAGCATGTGAATTAGCTACAGAAGCCGTATCTATCGGCATGAAGAAGTAGATCTATCCAATAGTCGGCAGCCGCCAGCAAGGTTGCTGGCATATGGCAGCAACATTGTCGGCATATGGCAGCAAGGTTGCCGGCAGCTGCCGGCAACCATACGAAACTATATTTAAAAGGTAAATAATACAGGTTTCTAAGACTATTTAAATAACTTATCAAAAGCTATATTATTTATGCGTCATGATATCAAGCACCATATCATCAGTAGCTCTCATCGCATCGGCACCGATGCTCGTGAGGTTGTGGATGCACTTATCCACATCATCATCTACGATACCCTCGGCAGAGGTGACACACTTGCCTTCCATAGAAAGGAGGGCGGAAAGAAGAGCGGTGCTGACACCTGATGAAATCTTCAGGGCACAACTTGGTTTCGCTCCGTCACAAATCATACCGGTGAGATTGGCTACCATATTCTTGACAGAATTGCAGATGCGGGTATAATCGCCACCCATCAGATAGGTGATGCCGCAACTGCTGCCCGTACTGGCTACCACACAACCGCAAAGAGCTGAAAGCTTGCCTAAGCTCTGCTTGATATAGATAGCCGTCAAGTGACTGAGCATCAGGGCACGGATCATTTCCTCCTCGGTATTCTCGTTCTCCAGCGCATAAACCACCACAGGATTCGTTGCACAGATGCCCTGGTTGCCGCTGCCGCTGTTACTCATCACCGGAATCATGGCACCACCCATACGGGCATCGCAGGCTGAAGCGGTGCGGGAGATGATATGCGAGAAAATATTATCACCGAAGATACCATGACTCAACGGACGGTCCATCGTCTTGCCCAGACAGTGGCCATAGTTGCCTTTGATACTCAACTCGGCAGCCTTCATATTATAGTCCCTGGTCTTGAGAATGAAAGAAATCTCATCGAGCGGAGCTGTTGTAGCAAACTCGTAAACCATCGGGAAATTGAGCTGGATGTCGTCATCAGCCTCATCACCCACAGTACCGCCACGCTTATCGAGCACCACCTCGCCATTACGCTCAACATACACAAAATGGGTATGAGAACCGGAGATAATTGCCGTAGCCTGGTCTTCACCGGCATGACAGATGATTTCGATATAGAGTTTATCCACATCACCCTGCTTCAGTTTGATGTTGATATCCGCATCCTTGATATATTGTTTGCCCTGCTCCAGACTGTCGGGAGTGAGGTCTTTCAACACTTCCAGCTGATATTCAGGCTTTCCGATGAGCGCACCCAGCGATACGGCGATAGGCAAACCGATCATACCCGTGCCAGGAATGCCGACACCCATCGCATTCTTGAGCATATTAGGACTCAGAAGAACTTCAATACGTTCAGGGCGCTTGCCCAATGTAGTAGCAGCCTTGGCTGTACATAGTGCCACAGCCATCGGTTCGGTACAGCCGATGGCAGGAACCACCTCTTTATTAACGAGCGCAATGATGCGCTCACGCTTACTTTTCTCTAACATAATCTATATAACTTTTATATAAATAACGTTCTTACCATTATTTCGGGTACAAAAATACAAAAAATAAACCGTATTCTTCTCTTTTCGCGAGAAAAATACGGTTTAAATCTATATTTCTTGATGAATTAGTCTTCCAACTGGAACAGAGGATCATCTGGAGTCAGCATGGTTGGCTTCTGGTCGAATTCCTTCAAGAGCTGCTCAGAAGCATACTTCTTGTTTACTACCAGGCGGAACATGTACTCGTTGAACCAATCGTTGGTCATGATGAAGCAACCGGCAAAACCATTATCGGCACCCCAACTGTTCTCCACCTTCCACTTTACAGGCTTGCCATTGGCATCGAGATCTACAGCTGTCAGCGTCATGGCATGAGTAGAACCGCTATCGAAAGTAGCGATGCGGTCAGCCTTGTTCATTGGGAATGAGGTATTGAAGAGGCTTCCATAGTCGAAGTTGTCGAGTGCCAGATAGCCGCGCTTTCTATCTAGCTGCTTGCCCACATCATAGCTTGAATACATCTTATGACCGTCCTTCAGAGAGGCGATGGCGAGCTGGGCAATCTCCTCCATAGGCAAGTTCAGATACTTCCAGTTATGACCATCGTAGGTGTGGCGGTCGTACTCTACCTCGTATGTCTTGTGGTAAGGACGGCGTGGATCGTTCATCACCATCAGGAAGGTACCGTTCAGGTCCTTGCCTACGGTTTCCTCATAGAAACTCTTAGGAGTATACTTCTTCGCCTCGCCAACCTGCTTGCCGTCCTTGTCGCGGAAAGCATAGGTAAATTCCTTTACCGGTTCGCCGAGAGTAAGACTCAGCATGTGATAAACCTGACCGAGCATCTCGTTCTTGCGAGCCTGGATAGCTGCCGACTTCTTGCCCTGAGCCACCATCTTGCGGAGTTCCAGACCATACTCGCGGAGCTTGCTGCTGATGAGACGGCTCATCTTGGAAGTATTATTGCTTGAGAAGGTCTCAGGCTGGGCACTCATTGGTACGAGACCATACTTGCTTGCCAAATCGGCAACACCACAGAAAGTACCACCATCATTGAGCGGATTCTTGAAGAAGAACTGCACCTGAGGATCCTCGATGCTCTTCTTGCCGAGGTCGATAACCCCCTGAAGCATCAGGTTAGCCTTCTCCAACTGATCATAGAAGAAGAGGTAATCCTGAGAATACTCCACCACTCTACCCTGCTTGTCGTTGACAGCAAAGTTGGAACGGAGCACGTTGAAACCGCTGAACATCCAGCAACGGCCCGAACTCTTCTGGTTGTGAATGCTCTGCGAAGGAGTCTCGATGCTGAAATGAGTATCAACCGGGGCCTCGTTGGCATGATTCTTCACAAGGTCATCAATGTTGTTGTTGGCAATCGCATTGAAGAGTGCCTTGTTGGCTACACCTGCCTGCTGGCTTTTCTCCATCTGCTGGAGAGCAGACTGACTGATGCCGCCACCCTTGGTCTGCGCCATCAGAGACATGGAAGCCATCATCATGGCTCCCAAAAGTAATACATTTTTTCTCATCACGATAAAGGTATTTATTTGCTTATTGTTATATAACTAATTCCGGATTTCATTCCTTTTTCAGAAATTTCCTTTGCAAAAATACAAAGAATAATCGGAAAAAGCGAAAATATTGCCTCAAAAGTGCTTTATATAGGAAAAAAGCATTATCTTTGCACAAGATTTTCACGAAGAAAACATGGACAAGAACAAGTTTAGTCTATTAAATAGTATAAAATACCCGGAAGATTTGAGACGGCTGAGCATTGACCAGCTGCCACAAGTCTGCAAAGAGTTAAGAGAAGACATTATCGACGAGGTTGCCGTCAACCCCGGTCATTTTGCCTCCTCTCTTGGCGTGGTGGAAATAACCGTAGCCCTACATTATATCTACAACACCCCATACGACCGTATTGTATGGGATGTGGGACACCAGGCCTACGGACATAAGATATTAACAGGACGCCGCGAAAACTTCTGCACCAACCGCAAGTTGCACGGCATCCGTCCATTCCCTACACCTTTAGAAAGCGAATATGATACCTTCGCCTGCGGACATGCGAGCAATTCCATCTCCGCAGCACTCGGTATGGCCGTTGCCGCACGCGAAAACGGAGATACCAACAGGCACGTGGTAGCCGTCATTGGCGATGGAGCCATGAGCGGCGGACTGGCTTTCGAGGGACTGAACAACGTATCAAGTACACCTAACGACATGCTCATCATCCTGAACGACAACGATATGAGCATCGACCGGGCAGTGGGAGGTATGGAGAAATATCTCCTGAACCTCGATACCAACGAGACCTACAACCGCCTCCGTTTCAAGGCATCGCAGTGGCTGCACTCCAAAGGTTATCTCAACGAAGACCGCAAGAAGGGCATTCTGCGCCTGAACAATGCACTGAAGTCGGCACTGAGTCATCAGCAGAACATCTTCGAGGGTATGAATATCCGCTACTTCGGACCTTTCGACGGTCATGACGTGAAGGAAGTGGCGAGAGTGCTCAAACAGCTTAAGAACATGAAGGGTCCTAAGCTGCTGCACCTGCATACCACCAAGGGAAAGGGTTACGAACCAGCCGAGAAGAGTGCTACCATCTGGCACGCGCCAGGCAAATTCGATCCGGAAACGGGTGAGAGAATCATTGCCGATACCAGCAACCAGCCTCCGAAATATCAGGATGTTTTCGGTGAGACGCTGTTGGAACTGGCTCAGAAGAACCCGAAGATTGTAGGTGTGACGCCAGCCATGCCTACAGGATGCTCCATGAACATCATGATGAAAGCGATGCCAAACCGTACCTTCGATGTAGGTATTGCCGAGGGGCATGCCGTCACCTTCTCTGGAGGTATGGCGAAAGACGGCCTGATTCCTTTCTGCAACATCTACAGTTCGTTTGCACAGCGTGCCTACGATAACATCATCCACGACATGGCACTGCTCAACCTGCCGGTTATCATGTGTCTTGACCGTGCCGGACTGGTAGGTGAAGACGGACCAACCCATCATGGTGCCTTCGATATGGCGGCTCTCCGTCCGATTCCGCATCTCACCATCGCATCTCCGATGAACGAACATGAGTTGCGCAACCTGATGTATTCAGCCCAATTGCCAGGTCATGGAAGCTATGTAATCCGTTATCCGAGAGGCAAGGGTGTGCTCGTAGACTGGCGCAACCCGATGGAGGAAATCAAGACCGGTACCGGCAGAAAGCTGAAAGACGGCACCGATGTAGCCGTTCTTACCATCGGTCCTATCGGAAACGATGCCGCTCAGGCTATCGCTGAGGTAGAAGCCGAAACCGGAATGAGCATCGCCCACTACGATATGCGATTCCTCAAGCCACTCGATGAAGACATTCTGAAAGAGGTGGGCGAAAAGTTCAGCCGCATCATCACCATCGAAGACGGCGTTCGTATGGGCGGTATGGGCTCTGCCGTACTGGAATGGATGAACGACCATGACTATCAGCCAAAGATGACCCGAATGGGATTGCCAGATGAGTTTGTGGAACACGGAACCGTGGCACAGCTCAGGGAAATCGTGCATCTCGATAAAGAATCAATCAAAGAAGCAATTAAGAAATGAAAATAATCATAGCTGGCGCATATGCCATAGGTACTCATCTGGCGAGACTCCTGTCACGCAGCAATGAAGAGATTACGCTCATCGATGAAAGCGAAGAGCGCCTGGCAAGCATTGGCTCCGACTGCGACCTGCTCACCATGCTGGGCAAGCCTACCAGTCTTCACATCTTACGCGATGCGGGGGTAGCAGATGCCGACCTCTTCATCGCCGTTACTCCGGTAGAAAGTACCAACATTACAGCTAGCATCCTTGCCAAGAACCTGGGTGCCAAAAGAACGGTGGCCCGTGTGGATAACCCGGAGTATATGGATCAGCAGGCTCAGGAATTCTTCAAAGAATTAGGTATCAGCAAACTGATTTATCCGGAGATGCTCGCAGCCGTAGATATCAATAACGGACTGAAAATGAGTTGGGTACGTCAGCGCTGGGATGTGCACGACGGCGCACTCGTCATGCTCGGCATCAAACTGCGCGAAGGATGCGAGATACTGAACGAACCGCTCAAGAACATCAGCGGTCCTAACGACCCATACCACGTGGTAGCCATCAAGCGAGGCAGCGATACCATCATCCCTGGCGGTAACGACGAGCTGAAACTCTACGACCTCGCCTACTTCATGACCACCCGCAACTATATCCCATATATCCGCAAGATTGTAGGCAAGGAGCACTATGTAGATGTGAAGAACGTGATGATTATGGGTGGCGGACGCACAGCCGTAAGAGCCGTGAAGAAGATGCCGGAATATATGGAATGCAAGATTATCGAGATGAGCGAGGAGCGCTGCGAATATCTCAACGATATTCTCGATGAGAACAAGACGCTCATCATTCATGGTGACGGACGCGACATTCCGCTACTCGTAGAAGAAGGTATCCGCAGTACCCAGGCCTTCGTGGCACTGACCGGTAACGCCGAAACCAATATTCTGGCCTGTCTTACCGCCAAGAGAATGGGTGTGCGCAAGACGGTGGCTGCCGTAGAAAACGTAGACTACGTGAGCATGGCAGAGAGTCTGGATATCGGTACCATCATCAACAAGAAGATGATTGCCGCCAGCTACATCTATCAGATGATGCTCGATGCCGACGTGATGAACGTGAGATTCCTGATGAGCGCTAACGCCGATGTAGCTGAGTTTATAGCCAAAGAAGGTTCGAAGGTAACCCAGAAACCGGTGAAAGAACTCGGCATGCCTATCGGTGTAACCATCGGTGGACTGGTTCGCGGTGAAGAAGGAATGCTCGTTTCGGGTAACACCCAGATAGAACCGGGCGACTCGGTGATGGTTTTCTGCCACAACATCAACATGAAGAAAATTGAGAAATACTTCATCTAAGCGTGAAGGAGATAGAGACATACTTCATATATGATAAACAGCAAATTAATATATAAGATTTTAGGGCAACTGCTTTTCATAGAAGCATTCCTGCTCTTCGTCAGTCTGCTGGTAGCTTTCTATTACCAGCAGGACGACATCTTTGCCTTCATTGTGGCAACACTTACCACCATCGGAGGCGGACTGGTGCTGAAATGGCGAGGACACGGAGCAGATAACTCAATGTCGCGCCGTGATGCCTATCTCGTGGTAACGCTCTCATGGATTGTATTCAGTTTCTTCGGAACCCTCCCCTTCATGATAAGTGGATACATCAACAACTTTACCGATGCCTACTTTGAAACCATGTCGGGATTTACGACAACGGGAGCCACGATATTAGACGATGTAGAATGTTTCCCCCACGGACTGCTCTTCTGGCGTTCGCTCACCCAATGGATAGGCGGTCTGGGAATCGTGTTCTTCACCATCGCCCTGCTGCCATCGCTTGTAGGAGGACAGACCAAGGTGTTTGCTGCCGAGGCTACAGGTCCTATCAAGACCAAGCTTCATCCCCGTCTTTCCACTTCGGCAAAATGGATATGGAGTATCTATCTGATGCTCACCATCGCCTGCATCATATCCTACTATGTGGCGGGAATGAATCTTTTCGACAGTTTCAACTATGCGATGAGCACGACGGCAACGGGTGGTTTCGCTACCCACAACAGCAGTACCGAGTTCTTCCATTCACCAGCGCTGGAATATATCTGTACGTTCTTCTGTTTCCTGTCGGGTGTGAACTTCACCCTGCTCTATGCAGCCGTCATCAAGTTTAAAATCAAGGATCTGTTCAAGAACTCAGAGTTTAAGTTCTATGCATTCCTGGTTGCTGCATTCAGCGCCTTCATCATGGTAGAGCTGATGGTGATGCGCAACTACGATGTGGAGCATGCCTTCAGAAGTGCTATCTTCCAGGTGGTTTCTTTCATCACCACCACCGGTCTGTTTAACGACGATGCAGCTGTGTGGCCTCATGTTACCTGGGTGGTATTGGCAGCCTGCATGTTCTTCGGAGCCTGCTCGGGCAGTACGAGTGGAGGTTTGAAATGTATCCGTGGCGTGATGCTGGTAAGAATGGTGAAGAATGAATTCCGCCAGATTCTGCATCCTAACGCCGTGCTGCCATTGAAGATTGATGGTGTGAACGTACCCATGCAGAAGCGTGTTACGCTGCTTGCCTTCCTCACCACTTATCTCATCATCTGTCTGGTGATATCGTTCACGATGATAGCCATGGGCATCGACAATACCAATGCCATCACCATCACCCTGAGTTGTGTGGGTAATGTGGGACCTACGCTGGGTACGGAAATCGGACCAACCATGTCGTGGAGCGAACTGCCGGATGTGGCAAAATGGTTCTGCTCGCTGATGATGCTCATCGGTCGTCTGGAGATATTCAGTGTGCTGGTTATCTTAACGCCAGCATTCTGGAGAGAGAACTAACATACCCAGAGGGGGAGTTAGAAAATAAAAGAGAAGTTGATATTTGAAGTAAGAAATACGCTTACTAGACTAAGTATATTTCGCACAAAAAGCGTTATATATAATAAGGTATAGGTTCAGCAAGAGCCTTACCGGAGAGTAAGAAACCGTACTGAAGAGTACATTTATAAACTAAATATAGGTAAAAATGAAACCATTAAAATTTCAACCGCTATTAAAATCCACCATCTGGGGTGGCAGTAAGATTATCACTTTCAAGCATCTCGACGTAAAGCAAGAGAATGTGGGAGAAAGCTGGGAAATCTCTGGAGTACCAGGAAATGAAAGCATCGTAGCCGATGGCGAGATGCAGGGCAAGAGCCTCAACGAGGTTGTTGCAGAACGGAAGGGAAGCTTCCTCGGAGAAGAGAACTACAAGCGTTTCGGCAATGAGTTTCCACTGCTCATCAAGTTTATCGATGCCAACCGCGACCTCTCTATCCAGGTGCATCCTAATGATGAAATTGCCAAGAAGCAAGGTAAGGAACGCGGCAAGACCGAGATGTGGTATGCGCTGCCATGCGAGCCGGATGCCAAGCTCTACAACGGCTTGAAGATGCAGATTACTCCTGAGCAGTACAAGGAGATGGTAGAGAACGATACCATCACCGATGCCCTGGCTCAGTATAACGTGAAGGAGGACGACTGCTTCTTTATCCCAGCCGGCAGAATCCACACCATCGGAACAGGCTGTTTCGTTGTCGAGATTCAGCAGACCAGCGATGTTACCTATCGCATCTACGACTTCAAGCGCAAGGACAAGGATGGCAACTATCGCCAGCTCCACACCAAGGAGGCTGCCGAGTGCATCGACTACACCGTATTGCCAGACTATCGCCAGCACTACACTCCTGCCAAGAACCAGGGTGTAAGTATGGTGCAGTGCCCTTACTTCAATACCGCCGTTTATGATCTCGATGAGCCAATGACGCTTGATTATTCAGAGTTGGACAGCTTCGTGATTCTGATTGGCTTGAAGGGTGAGGCTAAGATTACCGACAACGAGGGTAACGAGATTACACTCCAGGGCGGCGAGAGCATCGTAGTTCCTGCCAGCACCAAGACATTGAAGGTAGAAGGAACCCTGAAGTTCCTGGAGGTTTTTTAAAGGTAAAAAAGTAAAAGGGTAAAAAGGTAAAAAGAGCCTGGCGGGATGTCATCTGCCTGCTTTCTTTTTACCCTTTTACCTTTTTACTTTTTTACCTTTAAATATTCTTTTTACCTTTCCAAATACTTTTCCACATCCGCCTGAATCTTCTGGAATTCGGGAGAGAACTGGTAGAAGGTGTTCTTCTTCATCATCATCTTCACCTTGCCCAGACTATTCTCATAACATGCCATTTCGGTGCGGGCCTGCTCGGAATGGAGGGCACGGTCGCGGATTTCATTCTCCCTATCGTTGCGCAAAGCATCGCAGACGCTCTGGACGATAGGACTAACTACCAGGTCGAAGAGATGATGACCCTGAATATATAAATAGGTATTGCTCTCGTTTACACCCAGACTGTTGAGATAAAGAGCCATATCATCCAACTCATCCTTAAACTTCTTGAAGCGGCGCTCCAGCTGGAACAGCTTTGCCCGCACCTTCTTTCCCAAATAATCTATCGCCCATTTAGGATCCTGGATTCGGACAGAAGGCAGCATGATGACCTTATCAAACTCCGCCATATCAAAATGCATCGACATCTTGCGATGACGCACATAAAACAGCATGTGCCATAAGAAAAGAGGCCAGATGGTACGGGAATAGGACTCAAGAAAACGCTCGAAATCGAAGATGCGACGGTCGTTGAGCGTCACCATCACACAGGTTTCGTGCAATCCTCTGGCATAACATTGGAAGTTTTCGATGGCATAGGCATAGGTATGGAAGATGAAAGGATTCTCCAACATCTGCTGGGAAGACTCGGTTGAGCCCTGACGCAGATAATCGTAATCGGCATCTACACAGGCTATCATATCCCTACCTACTCCCTTCAGCATACTGGAGATAGCAGCCTTCTTGCCTCGGTCTAAATGCTGGTTACGGGTAGGCAGCATGATATCAAAATAGCGTTTTTCATTCTCAAACTTTCCCAATACAGAACGCCAGAAGAAGACATCATCATAGCTCTCGACGTAAGCCACAATCTTGCGCCGAGCCTTCTTCGAGGTCATCCTGTTGGCTGCCTCGAAGAACTGGGAATTGATATTATCGGTTAAACGTTTAGCCATAATACTTCTTTTTCACTTATATCGTGATGTCGCTCACATCCGTCACCCTATCGGTCCATCCATCCATGACCACAGCAGGACTGTGGGTGGTCATGATGATCTGGATATTCGGATTAAGCTGCAGTACCAGACCGATGAGCTGCTTCTGCCATTCGAAATGAAGGCTGATTTCCGGCTCATCCATAAAGAGGACGTATGACTGGTTGTCCTCCACCAGCACGGTGAGGAGGATGGCAAGAATCTGCTTCTCACCAGCCGAAAGTTGATAAGGCAGGAGCTGCTCGCCTATCTGATTGAAGCGGATTTCATTGGCTGTACGAATGATGGTCTTGCCGGTATCCTTGAAAAGATTATCTACCATATCCTGGAACATCTTCTTCGGTTCACTCAGTTTCTGAGCCTTGAAGGCTGCATCCGGTTCGCCACTCTGCAAGACGGCGATGATGCGGTTGCCGATGTTCACCTGGTAATCCAGATACTTGCGCTGCAGCTGGAAGAGCTGCCAGTCGAGTTCGGTAACCAGGGTAAGGTCTATCTTGTTGATCATCTCGGCATTCATCAATGGTCTATCTACCGAGCGGATTACATCATATCTAATCCACTTTGCCTCCTCCGGCTCCACCTTCAGATGCACACCTTTGATCATGTGACTAGGAAATTCACCGCCAGCCGCCAGACCCTTTATCACCTTATTCAATATAGTACTCTTGCCCACGCCGTTTACACCACTCAGGATATTGACACGGCGGTCGAGGTTCCAAAGAATATGTTTGGTACCGCTCCAGAGAGATTCAATCTCTATCTGTTTGATATAATCAGCATATTTCTGCATAAGAATAATCTCCTATCTTTAATAGTCAAGAACGGAAAAAGACTATGGTCTTAACTTCTTAACTCCTTTAAGTTTCAAAAAATATACCGCAAATATAGCAAAATTCCTCGAATTTTTGTACCTTTGCACTCGATTTTATTCAAAAATAGGAAGATTTAAATAGAAATAAGGAAAAAATGGATAACAAACGACCTCTTATCGCCCACCTGTGCCTCTTCTGTTCCGGCGCATTTTGGGGACTGATGGCTCCCGTAGGCAAGGATGCCATGCTTCACGGCATCGATGGCATCGACCTGGTGAGCTTCCGTGTATTGGGTGGTGCCATTCTCTTCTGGCTCACCTCGCTCTTCACCAAGAAAGAGCATGTTCCAGTAAAAGACATCTTCAAGTTTGCTGCTGCCGGACTCTTCGCCCTCGTGTTCAACCAGTGTTCTTACACCATCGGTCTGAACATGACCTCGCCTAGCAACTCCAGCATCATGACCACCTCGATGCCTATCTTCGCCATGGTTCTCTCCTTCCTGATATTGAAGGAGCCTATCACCTGGAAGAAGGCGCTCGGTGTATTGATGGGATGCGCAGGTGCCGTCATCATCATCATGACAAGTGCTACGGCTGGCAATGCCAAGGTGGGAAACATCTGGGGCGACCTGCTCTGTATGTCGGCGCAGCTTTCCTTCGCCCTCTACCTGTCGCTCTTCAAGAACCTACTGTCTAAGTATTCGCTCTTCACCATCAACAAGTGGATGTTCCTCTGGGCAACGGCCCTGATATGGCCTTTCACCATCAGCCATGTGATGAGCATCGACTTTGCCCATGTTCCGATGAGCACCTGGTGGGAAACGGGCTACGTGGTTCTCTTCGGCACTTATCTGGGCTATATCTGCATGATGATTGGCCAAAAGACCCTGCGCCCTACCGTGGTTTCGGTATATAACTATGTGCAGCCGCTGGTATCGGTCACCGTGAGTGTCATCGTGGGGCTCGCCGTATTCAAGGGTATGCAGGCAATAGCCGCCATCCTCGTGTTCTCAGGTGTATGGCTCGTGGTAAAGAGCAAGTCAAAAAATGATATCGACAAGCACGACCACAGTCTGGCTTACGAGAAAAGACATGCTTAAAAGATATAATGTCGATTTATAAAACTGAAACTGTCCCCATCTGAGAAAACAGATGAGGACAGTTTTTATTATATAAGAAAAGAAGATCAGCAACCGAAGTAAACCATCAGTCCGCCCAATACGATATAAAGCAGGGCGTATGGGATGGCCGAACGGAGAATCTCTCCATCCTTTCCCTCCATATCGCAGGCTGCAGTAGCAATGGCGATACTCTGCGGACTGATCATCTTGCCACCCGTGGCTCCCGTGGTGTTGGCGGCAACCAGCCAGTTTTCCTGACCGCCCTCCATACCAAAGAATGTGCTCTGTCCCGTCATACCCAACTGATTGGCTACATGAGCCTGGAGCTTGGCAAAGAGAATGTTCGAAGAGGTATCAGAACCCGTAACAAAGGTTCCGATGGCACCAATCATCGGTGCTACCAAAGGATAGAAATCGCCGGTTACAGCCACCAGACCTGAGGCGATGGCAGTAATCATTCCCGAATAGTTCATCACACTTGCCAGGGCTATCAGCGAACAGATGGTCACCACCGTCTTACGCAGATTCACCGTGGTACGGGCAAGAATCACCATCAATCTCTTGAGGCTCAATCCCTGAATCAATCCACCAATCGTAGCACCCAGGAAGAGCATCAGGCCCGCATTGGAAATCCAGCCAAACTTAAAGGTGCTGTCAAGCACAGGCAGATGAACCGCACTCACCAGATGACTTTTGAGGAAAGCATTGACCGGAGGACAGAGTGCTCCGGAAACCAGGATGAATATCAATATAAAGAGGTAAACGCTCCATGCCTTCAGGCTCTCGGCAAGCGTAAAGGTTTCCTTATCCTGCACCTTGCTCTTTCTGGCAAATACCTTGGCGTATGCGATGATGGCGATAATGGCTGCCAGCGAACCGATGATGGCTGGAGTCTCGGAACCGAGATAATAGCCGCAGACAAACTGCACTACCACGGAAATCACTCCCACCCAGAGGGCGATGATGAGATTCTTGATAAGATTGTGCTTATCGGTAAGCGTCAGGATGATGAAAGGCAGGATGATAAAAAGAGGTGCCAGCTGGATGATGGCGAAAGCCGAAGTCTCACAAATCTGTGCCGCCGAAGCCGATCCGCTTTCAGCCACCTCATTACAGAGCGTAGTAACCGGCACGCCCACGGCACCAAATCCCGTAGCCACGGTATTACCGATTAAGGAAACCAGAGCCGAGAACATCGGTTTGAAGCCGAGTCCGATGAGGATGGCAGCAGGTATCGCCACCGCCGTTCCGAAGCCCGCCATACCTTCGAGCAGTCCGCCGAATCCCCATACAAGGAGCAGCACGAGCAGCCCCTTATCATCGGTAATCGATGTAAACTGCCTCTTGATTACCTCTATCTGCTTGCTTTCCACGAGGATATTATAGCTGTAGATAGCCATCAGGATGATGATGAGAATCGGGAATACCGCCTTCAGGATGCCTTCCACCACCGCCCATCCCGTCAGGGCGATCACGCTATCCTCCGCATGTTCCGGGGCTATCATGCCTAGCGGCGAAGCTGCGAAGAGAGCGAGCAACATGGTAACTACGAGCGTCAGTAAGGCGCTTTTATGACCTGCCATCTTGAAGCCGAGCATCAGGATGAACAGCAACACGATGGGAATAATAGAAACTACAGATGCCATAAGCCATTCAGTTTTTTATTGTTTTCGATTGCTAAATTTTATGTTTATGACTGCAAAAATAACATTTTTCTTTGAAAAAAGAAAGCATTTTTTGAAAAAATCTCTTCTTAGATGTCCGATTTTTCAATTTCATACGTCTATAGAATGTAAAGGTTATGAGAACAGAAGAATTCAACCATATCATCCTACCGATGCGCAGCGACCTGAAAGCGTATGCGCTAAGGTTGACTGAGAGTGACGACAATGCCGAAGACCTCGTGCAGGAAGTCATGCTCAGGCTGTGGGACATGCGCCAGAACATCCAGGCAGAAGACAACCTCAAGGCTCTAGCCATCACTATCATGCGTAACAAGTTTTATGACCAGTGCAGGCATGAGGAGCGGAACTACACCACCGACAAGGTGATGGAAGTGCCCATAGAAGACCGGCGGGCAGAGCAACGGGACGAGGTAAACCTCATTAAGCTGATAGTGGCGCAGCTCCCGCCCTTGCAGCAGCAGATATTCCGCATGAAGGAGATAGAAGGCTATACTGCCGATGAAATCATGCAGATAACGGGATGTACTGCCGATAATCTCCGAAAGAATCTCTCCCGAGCCCGACTCAAAATCAGAGAGACCTATATGAATATCGTGAAACAGAACAAAATAAAGAAGGAGGAAAAGTTATGAATGATGAAATAAAAAGAATACAGAACTTGCTCGACAAGTATATGGATGGAGCCACTTCCAATGAGGAAGAGGCAACGCTCAGAAAATATTTCGAAGAGCATGCCAATGATATTCCGGAAGAATGGGAATCCTATCGCGCCCTCTTCAGCTATATCGGATTCGAACAGATGAATCTTTCTCAAATTCTAAAAGAAGAAGAGAAGGAGGAGGATTTCGAAAAAAAAGATATCGAGAAGGAAGAAATCCCAAAGAAGAAAGCTTCTCGCAGCAGATGGCTCAAATATTTCGGCACTTCCGTGGCAGCCGCCGCTATCATCGCATTCCTGATTGTGGGCATCCAGAAGATAATCCAGCCTCAGCCTGAATGTTATGCGGTTATCGATGGGAAAGTTTATACCGACCAGGAGTTCGTTCATAACGAAGCCCTGGATGCCCTGGAAGATGTTTCGGCAGATTCCGAAGATCCATTCAGTGCCCTGGATATGATGAAACAATAAATTCATCTTTTAGATGAAACAATCAATCAAACTATAAAGTATAATATATATAATAAGGTATAGAATATGAAACGATGCAACTTGATAAAACGCTTCTTCATCGGACTGCTTCTTATCGTGGTAGCCTCGATTTCGGCTAATGCCCAGGAGGGACTATACGTAAAAAGTATATTCCAACGCTTCGGACACGCCAAGGGATGCAAGATGGTTACGATGCAGAATGCGCAACTCAAAGGTTACAGGCTCAAGATATACAAGAGCCTGGTATATAAGAACCATGCCACGGAAATAGCCCACTATCTGAAGTCCGACCGCAAAGCTGCGAAAAAGATCAGAGAGGTGGTGGAGAATGGCAAGATGGTGAGCGGCTATTACATGATGGCACCCTTGAGCAATGGCAACAACCGCTTTATCCTCTTCAGTAACCCGAGTAAAAGCAAGGGAACCGTGATTTATATCGAAGGCAATCTGTCACCCGAAGACATCATGCAACTCTGCTATTCCAGAAGATAGAAACAACATTTTCCTTCTGGAATCTTCTCAATAAGAATAAGAAACAACATAAAATATAGTATTATGAATATCAAAAACGTAATGATGATGGCTGCCATGATGCCAGCCTTCGCCCTTGCTGAAACCAACAGCAACAGTGCACCAGCCTCGGTAGAGGCTAACGACACCACAATCAGAGTGAACGACCAGAACATCGTCATCAAGCAGGATGGTGAACAGACTTCTGTGAAGATATATAAGATGAACGGCAACGAGATGACCAAGATTTCCGAAACCCAATTCGTAGATGGTCAGGAAGTAGAAAAGGTATTTGTCACCTCGCCTTTCATCCCTCAGACCCTGAGCAAGCGCAAGCGCAGTCTGGAGAGTCATTATCCAACCTTCTTCTTCGGCTGCAGCCAGTTGCCAGGCAGCAGGGGAAGCATGGGAGGCAACAACGAGATGCACAGTCGCGACTCCAAGTCGTGGGAATGGGGCATCACCCTCACCAGTCTCTGCTTCCGCCTTTCCAACGAAATGGCGCTCACCTCCTCTCTCTCCATCGGACAGGTACACCACCATTTCAAGGACAATTATGTATTAAGCACCGAAAACGGGGTATCAGCAATGACTCCGATAGATGGCGAGACGCTGAAGAAAAGCTATATCAGCTACAATGTGCTCCGCCTGCCTATCATGCTGGAGTGGCAGAAGCGCATAGGATGCCATGATGCATTCCTGGCGTTAGGTCCATCGGTAGAATACCGCTGGCATGAGCATTCCCGCTACTTCATCGGAAAGCACAAGCATACCGAAACGGGCGATATCAACCTCAACCCTATCGGCGTGAACCTCGAGGCCCGTGCCGGCTACTCTGGAGTGATGCTCTACGCCCGTGCCGGAATAACCCCGCTGCTCAACAAGACCAAGGCTCCCGAGTGCTACCCGATGACCATCGGCTTAGGATTTAGACTGTAATTTCTCTCAAAAAAGTGGCGATAGGTGTGCGAAATCTCATAAAAAAACATAGATTTCGCAAACCTATCGCCACTTTTTGCTGTTTACCGGCCAAACTTGGAAGTGAAACACAGCCAAATTGGGTAACAAATCACAGCCAAATTAGGTAATTTTGCCCATTTTTCTGCTAAAAAATGCCCGAATACCACAAACGTGGTAGCAGGAATACTACTCATATGCTATTTCAGAATCCCAAAAATCGCCGTACCTTTGCAGCGTCAATCAGAACAAACAGTCTGATGACTTTCAGAAGGACATCAGAATGTCTTTCAGAGAGAACATCAATCTGATTTCTGGGCGACAATTTATATAAATGAATAAGATTGAATATTAACGTAAAATTAAAGAAAGGACATAGATTATGAGTACAGAAAAGAAACTTCGCTTTGAGACACTTCAGTTGCATGTAGGTCAGGAAAATCCAGATCCAGCTACCGACGCTCGTGCGGTGCCTATCTACCAGACCACAAGTTACGTGTTCCGCAACTCTCAGCACGCTGCCGATCGCTTCGGACTCCGTGACGCTGGTAACATCTATGGTCGCTTGACCAACTCTACTCAGGGTGTATTCGAAGACCGTGTGGCTGCCCTCGAGGGTGGTGTAGCAGGTTTGGCTGTCGCTTCTGGCGCTGCCGCCGTTACCTACGCTCTGCAGAACATCCTTCAGAATGGCGACCACATCGTAGCTGCCGACAACATCTACGGTGGTACTTATAACCTCATCACTCATACATTATCCACACAGGGTGTAAGCTACACCATCGTGGATCCTCGCAACTTCGAGCAAGTAGAGGCTGCTATCCAGGACAATACCAAGGCACTCTATGCAGAGACCTTCGGAAATCCGAACTCTGATGTAACAGATATCGATAAGTTGGCTGAGATTGCTCATCGCCACAACATCCCATTGATTATCGATAACACCTTCGGCACTCCATACCTCATCCGTCCTATCGAACACGGAGCAGATATCGTGGTTCACTCTGCTACCAAGTTCATCGGCGGTCATGGTTCATCTCTCGGTGGCGTCATCGTAGATGGCGGTAAGTTCGACTGGAAGGCAAATGCCGACAAGTTCCCTACTCTCGCCAAGCCAGACCCATCTTATCATGGTGCCGTATTCGCAGATGTAGCCGGAGCAGCAGCCTTCGTAACCCGAATCCGTGCGGTCATCCTTCGTGATACCGGTGCAACCATCTCTCCATTCAATGCCTGGATTCTTCTTCAGGGCTTGGAGACATTGAGCCTCCGCGTAGAGCGTCACGTTCAGAATGCATTGAAGGTAGTAGAGTATCTGGAGAACAACCCTAAGGTAGCTAAGGTTAATCACCCAGCCGTTCCTTCTCATCCAGACCACGAGCTTTACAAGAAGCTCTTCCCTAACGGCGGTGGTTCTATCTTCACCTTCGATATCAAGGGCGGTGAGAAAGAGGCATGGGAGTTCATCGACCACCTGCGCATCTTCTCTTTACTGGCTAACGTAGCCGACGTGAAGTCACTGGTTATCCACCCAGCAACAACCACCCACTCTCAGTTGAGCCCAGAGGAGTTGGAGGAGCAGCACATCTATCCTTCTACTGTTCGATTGAGCATCGGTATCGAGAACATCGACGACCTGATTGAGGCACTCGATGAGGCATTTACGTATGTGAAGTAATTTCAGTGTTGAATGTTGAATGTTAAATGTTGAATTGCCTGACGGACAATAACGGCATTCAACATTCAACACTCAACATTAAAATTCAACATTCAACACTCAACACTTAACATTAAAAAAATCATTATGGCAAAGATATATAAACAGATTACTGATTTAATCGGTAAGACCCCATTGGTAGAATTGGGTAAGTATTCAGTATCCAAGGGTTTGGAGACTCCTGTGATTGCTAAGGTAGAATTCTTCAATCCTGGCGGAAGCGTAAAGGATCGTATCGCACTTGCGATGATCGAAGACGCTGAGCAGAAGGGCATCCTGAAACCAGGTGCCACCATCATCGAACCAACCAGCGGTAATACGGGTGTAGGTTTGGCTCTGGTATCAGCCGTAAAGGGCTACCACCTCATCCTCACCATGCCTGAAACCATGAGCGTGGAGCGCAGAAACCTGGTGAAGGCATACGGTGCAGAAGTGAGACTGACCAGCGGCAAGGACGGAATGCCTGGCGCCATCAAGGCTGCCGAGGAGCTCCGCGATTCCATCCCAGGCTCCGTGATTCTGGGACAGTTTACCAACCCAGCCAATCCTGCCAAGCACTATGCCACAACCGGACCAGAAATCTGGGCAGATACCGATGGCGAGGTTGATATCTTCGTAGCCGGTGTAGGAACCGGTGGAACCATTTCGGGTATCGCCAAGTACCTGAAAGAGCAGAATCCCAACGTGAAGGTGATTGCCGTAGAGCCTGCCACATCGCCTGTATTGAACGGCGGACAGAGCGGTCCTCACAAGATTCAGGGCATCGGTGCCGGTTTCATTCCAGAGACTTACTCTTCAGAATATATCGATGAGGTATTGGACATTCAGAACGATGATGCTATCAAGGCAGGTCGTGACCTGGCTCAGACCGAGGGCCTCTTGGTAGGAATCTCATCAGGTGCCGCTGCCTTTGCAGCCACCGAGATTGCGAAGCGTCCTGAGAACAAGGGCAAGAAGATTGTAGCCCTCTTGCCAGATACCGGCGAGCGTTATTTAAGCACTGTACTCTACGCTTTCGAGGAGTATCCATTGTAATTCACAATCGGATATTTTCTGATGAAAGCAAAATCTATCATAATTTCCCCAACCCGCTTTCCCATAGCAGGTTGGGGATTTTCATTTTCGGAACTTCATATATATTTGCAAATGCGATACCACCGCCCTAACTATATAAAAATAGGTAGTTAGGGCGGTGCAATCGCTAAAATTCGAGACCATTTACCACAAAAACACAAAGTAAACTACCGTTAAAATACAAAGTAAAACGGCGCAAAAATATAAAGAAACTGTAGAAGACACGATTTACGATAAAGCCATATCAATGGAAGACGGAGTAAAGATTATACCTTTGGCTAAATAAAAAGACCAAGAAAAAGCTAAATTTTCGATAGAAAACTAAGAAAAAGTTTGTTTTCTATCGAAAATTTGACTATCTTTGCGCCCAAATGAGAAATATTCTAATTACATTAGGCAATATTCCAGTAACATCTTCGGTCATTGCTTCACTATATCCAGATGTAAAGACCAAGTTTGCAAAAGTTGCACAGCTGGAAAAGGCGGGTGAAATCATCCGCCTCAGGCGAAATCTGTTCGTTGTAAATCCACAAGAAACGGGACAACCACTCTCTTCCGGACTTATCGCCAACCATCTGTTGTCTCCATCTTATGTGTCTATGCAGACAGCATTAAGATATTATGGTTTAATACCCGAAGCTGTATATACAGTTCAATCCATGACCTTTAAGACAGCAAAGGAATACAATACACCCATAGGCAACTTTTACTATCATCATATTCCAAGGGCCACCTATCCTATAGGAATTACGCAGATAAAGGAAGGAAACAATGTCTATATAATGGCTACTCCAGAAAAGGCATTATGTGATTTGATAGCCAACCTGCCAGGTATCAAACTGAGATACAAGAAGGAAGCATTAGAGTTTCTGGAAGAAAATCTAAGATTTGATATGGACAGATTCTACCAGCTCAATCCCAAGATATTCGAAGATTATGCAAATATAGGAAAAAAGGCAACATCCATACGCACAATATTAAAACTCTTACATCATGAATGAGATATACCAAAATATGTTATCAGCTTATGATCTTTCTACAGATCAGTCTAAAAGAAATGCTACTTTTGAGGTAAACCAGCAAATAATTCTTGCCGGTTTGTACCAAGGCGGTTTCTTCGAAAAAGCAGCTTTTTATGGTGGAACCTGCCTACGCATTTTCCATGGTTTAAATCGCTTCAGTGAAGATATGGATTTCTCTTTATTGAACAAAGATGAAAGTTTTGACTTCTCCCAATACTTCCAACCAATTATCGACGAATTTGATGCCATCGGGAGAAGAGTGGACATACAGAAGAAGGACAAGAAGAATTTTGGAAAAGTAGAATCAGCTTTTTTAAAAGATACCACCGACGTTTATGACATTTCATTTCAAACAGAAAAGTCCATCAAAATCAAAATTGAAGTAGATACCAATCCTCCTCTCCATTTTTCTACGGAGCAAAAACTTCTGATAGAGCCTCGTTCTTTCATGACAAGATGCTTTACCCTTCCCGACTTATTTGCCGGCAAAATGCACGCATTAGTTTATCGAGCATGGAAAAACCGGGTAAAAGGACGCGATTGGTATGATTTCGAATGGTACATCCGGAATAGAATTCCTTTAGATTTCAAACATCTACAGGAAAGAATCAAAGAATTTAACGGATGCGAGAAATCAAAAGAAGAATTCATTGCCGACTTGGAGCAAAGATTGAGATCAGCAGACATCAAACAGGTAAAAGTAGATGTGATGCCGTTTATAAAGAATCCAAAAGATATGACTATCTGGTCCAACGAATACTTTCTGCAATTGGCGAAAATGATAAACATAGAATAGCTAAGGTAGCTTCCATTCCTATCTCATGGGGACAATTTCACTTTTGAAAACGGACATTAAAAGGGGTGGGCTTCCACATTTCACAAGAGAAAAGAGAGTGGATTTGCGACAACCAGTTCCAATATGAAATAAGGTATAAGCTCGGGGAGGAATGAGTTTGAACCAATCGTCAAAGTTTAAAGAATACTAAAAGATTCTCTTTCGCTTGAAAATTTCTTTTAAAATGCCTATATTTGCAATGCCGTTAGTAATGGCGGCAGACATAAAGAGGTAGCAACTACGCTTAGTTCGGACTGAGAATCTGGACAGTTCGCAGTACACAAGAATGACAGTTCCAGTTGTTTGCCCCAATATGTATACTAATATCCATCCCGCTTCTGTGGGATGGGTATCTCTATTTAGTTAATTTTGCAACCGAATTATCAACCCAGTCTGAGTAACATGGATTCATATTCTGGAATCATCATAGAAGAAAGCAGAAGGTCTGAGCAATTTTCAGACTTTACTCCCATACCTTGCAAAGGTTTCAACATTCTGTGCAAGGCAAAGCGCTATGGCAGATGGTGGGTGCTCAAAGGATTGAAGGAGCCATATCGCCAAGACGAAAACTACAAGAACCTGCTGCACAAAGAGTTCGATATCCTCATATCCCTGCAGCATCCCAACATCGTATCAGCCTACAACATGGAAGAAATACCGGAAATGGGTATCTGTATCGTAATGGAATGGATAGATGGTATCACGCTGGAACACTGGAGCGGTAGGAAGACTGAGGGAGAAGACATCTTCCTCCAGTTGCTTGATGCTGTGCATTACATCCACGCCAAGCAGATAGTACACAGAGACTTAAAACCTTCCAATATCATGATTACCCATAACGGCAATCATGTAAAGCTCATCGATTTCGGACTTTCAGATACCGACGACTTTGCCATTCTCAAACAGCCTGCCGGCACACCGGGCTACATCTCACCTGAACAGATTGCATCCCAACAGGCAGACATCCGCAACGACATCTTCAGCATCGGTTGTATCCTGGAAAAGATACTTCCAAGCAAACCGTATACTGCCATCATCAAACGATGTAAGGCTCCCATAGCCCAGCGATATGCCAATGTGGATGAACTCAAAGCCGATTTCATGGCTCGCAGAAACAGGCATCAATCCGTTATCAAGCGTATCGCAATCGCAGCTTTGGTCTGTATTATCTTATTAGGTTTCATCAGTTATCCTTTACTGAATCAGCAGGAAAAGAGCATTAGCATCACCCCGGCACATCACGAAGCCAAGAAGGATACTGTCATCCGCCAGCAAGCCAAGAAGCCTGCCCCACTTTCCAATGGCCGGAAATCCCTGCAGCCAACAGCTACCGAGCCATCTTCTGCATCCCATTTACAAAGCGCCGAACTCATATCCAAGGGAAAGAAGACTATCGACAAGATGTGGAAGGAATCCGGCATAGACACCATCCGGTCTGTTGTGAAAAAGAGCGAGGCATACTTTCTGTTTGTAAATAAGAGTAATGAATTCATCACAACGACTTATCCACAGACATTCTCTAAGGACATAGACGGCAAGAAGGCAGATATCATCTATGAACTGTCCTCTTATACCACTGAGAGATATGTGAAGCCAACCCTGTCGAGTTTTCAATCTTCCAAATAATGCTCTACGATGATGCCGTTCTTCTTACCTATGGCATAAGTAACCGGTTCATCATCTCCATGTTTCCAAGCATGGAGATAAGCAGGCTCATGATTGATAAAATAACGGCACTCAAAAGTATCATCTTTCGCCAATCTGGTATTTTCTGATGACACCACCTTGAAACTACCGTTTCCCTGATACCTGATGATGCAGGTTCTGTCGGGCAGCCAGGAAAGTTTGAGCATCTGTCCCTCATAAAGATCATCGCATGAGATTTCCTTGCCGATAACCATCTGGCTCTGCCGCTCTCCCGTTCCTTGCGACAATCCAAACTCCTCAAAGTCTACATAACCGAGAAAATTAGCCAGCACATTCTTGGTAAACTTACTGGCAGAAACCCCTTCGCTCACGTATCCCCAAAACCGTCGCAGCGTAGAGGCACTCACCCTTTGCTGGGTACGTTCCTCCACCTTTTCGCTCAACCAAGCGAAGTCGCGAGGCACAACCATCTTGCGCCCCACCATTTTTTCTATCATTTCACGTAATATCTGTTCCATGCTGCAAAGATAGTGAAACAAATCCAAGCAACACACAAAAAAGCCAATATTTCGACTAAAAACGCCCTATATTTTGAACTTGGAACGGAATGGAACGCTGAAAAAGCAGAAAAAACACCTATTTTTGCAAAAAAATCAGCTCACAATGAACAACTTTAGAAAAAAAATGGTATATTTGCAGTGCTGTTCTAAACAAGCAGCAGACATGTTAAGGAAACAACCATGCTTGGTTCGTACTGAGAATCTGGACAATTCATTGTACACAAGAACGAAGACAAAAGTTGTTCACCCAACCGTGTATTATTGTATCCATTCCGCTTCGGCGGGATGGGTATCAACATATACCCATTGGTGTGAGCTGATTTTCATTCTTTGTGTACAGGTAGTCCAGAACCTTCAGAACAGAATGAAATTGGTTCGCACCTTTTTTGTGCCTAAAAATGAAATAACAAACAAGTAAATAATAAACATCATGGAAGGAACTAACATTTATATATCCGATACTGATGATCAGATAATGCTGAAAGTATTATCTAGTATAAGCAGTATTATCTTCAATGAAAAAAAATACGAGGATATCCTATTGAAAAGTTACCAGGAAATGGAAGAGCAATGTAATTGGGAGTATCCTGACGGTCCAACAGATAATGGATGTGCCGTTAAATATATTGATGCCCCACAAAATTACCAAGACTATAGTATCTTAGGATTTGACTTACCTACACTTATACGAACAGACCAGGATAAGCCTATATCAAATATTGTCATGGTAGTAAGCCAAGACCCAAGACGCACTGAACGGTATAAAGGAAAGCTGTCTTTGTCATCTTCTTTTGGCTTTCATGACAAAAGCTATCGTACCAATACTCGCAAGGGATTTATGACACCAGTCATATTTCAGGCTCTTGAAACAGCTCCTGGAACTGCGATTTATATGACAGATTGCAACAAACTGTTTACAACAGACAAGAGAGGCATTCTAAAGACTGACACTCGAAAATATCAAGAAATTCTCCAGAAAGAGATAGAATTGGTAAAGCCAAGTTGCATCATTTCTCACGGAAGAACTGCTAACGCAATTCTAAGCAAAATAGTGGGTTCTATAAACTGTGAACTCCATTATGTTCCTTACATAGGGAATTCCTACATGAAAAAAGAGAATCGTGAAAAGGCTATAACTGATTTTGTCCATGCATTCAAGAATAAGAACAACAAATAATTCACAAGAATATGAAAAAGATTTCTTTTATCATCATGCTCTTCTTTGCAATAGCATCGGGAGCCATAGCACAAAATGGAATTGATAGTAACAAGATATTCACGAAAGATGAATTGACAGAATTGCCACAATTCCATGGCGGAGAAGATGCTCTCAATAAATACCTACTTAACAATTTGAAGTATCCCGTTGTAGCAGAAGAAAATGGAATACAGGGACTTGTTAACGTAAGTTTCATTGTAAGAAGAGATGGTACAATTACTGACATAAAAGCTGTAGGGGCAGTAGATCCATCTCTTGCGAAAGAAGCAGTACGACTCGTCAAAGCCATGCCAAGATGGGAGCCTGGGAAAGCCAATGGTTTGGCTGTAAATGCAGGACGTACTATTCCTATTGTTTTCCGCATACAATAGTTTTTTAAAACTATTCCCATATGATACTTACATCCGCCCCATTTTGATGGGATGTTGATGATAATGAATTACTTTTAAAAACAATATTATTAATTTTAAATACCATTAATTATGAAAAAAATTTCTGTTTTTTTGGCATTCATGCTGACATTTCTATTCTCTGCATGTTCTTCTTCTATGTTCGACAAACTGGTAGAGGCATACGAAAGTTCGACCAAAGAACTCGCTTCTGCATCCAGCAACGACGACTGTGACAGAATACATGACGAACTGATGGAAAAGTTGTATAAGATTTCACAGGACTATCCTGATTGGGAAGAGATCATCCAAAAAGAGGGTGAAGACAGCGAAAATGTCAAAAAGGTCACCAAGGCATACAAAGCTTGGAACAATACCCTAGAAAGTGCCACCACCGACAACCATTACATGTTTATGACATACTGCAACATCCCTAATGCCATCGAGCAAATTACCGGAAAGGGAGCATCGAAGAAGACCGAGGAGACCAAAGAAAGCGAAGACACCTCTAACGACCTCTCTTCGTCATCTTCAGATACCAACATCGACGAGATGCTCGACTCCTACGAGGAATATGTCAACAAACTGTCAGACTTCTATGCTAAGTTGAAAGACATGGAACCAGGTTCTGAGGAGTATATGTCTACTCTCGGCGAAGCACAGGAGTTGGAAGGCAGCTATCAGGATTTGCTCGAAAAATGCAAAGATGCCAAAGGCAACTTTACCAGTGAGCAATTACAACGCTATGTCGAGATCACCAAAAAGTTGACCGAGGCAATGAAATAATATCCGACTATAGCAATATTACAACATTACTCATTCATACAACATCTTACATTAATACATAACATATGAAAAAGCTTTTATATTTATCCATGCTGGCCATAACTATTTTGGCCAGCTGTAACTCTAAAGAAAAAGAGGACAAGGCCTTTGCCCGTGTATCAACCTCGAACAATCCTCAGGAGATGAGAGCTTACCTTGACAATTACTTCGAGGAGGCATCTCCAGAACACCTTGTCAAGATTCGCAAGAACTTAAGAGTATGGGTAGACGATTCTACCGCCTATGCCAATATCTGCAAGACCAAAGATCTTGCCACCAAGATTTCTTTGGAGAATGAATACATGGAAAAGTTCAAAGATGGCGGCAACCATAAAACGGAGATTAGCAATATGCTTGCCAAGGACAAAAAGGCCAAAGAGGAGTTAGAACTCAAAGAGCAGAAAGCACAAGAAGAGTTGGAGCTACAAGCTGAAAGACAAGCCAAATACAAAGAATTTAAAGACAATGTCGTCGACTATATCTTTAATTTGAGTGATAATGAAATAGTTAGTGCAGCTTGGGTATTTAGTACTCCCGATGTTAATGGCTGCGGAAAAGGTGTATTTATTAATAACTTTAATGGTCTAAAAGAAAAGTTCACCTACAAACTTGCCGACAATGGAGATTTGCAAGTCAAAAGCAAGAATGGTTCTGCTAGCATCACTTTCTTGAATGACGGATTGTATCGCGGAGATGATTATTTTAAGAGAATATACGCTCCTAGTTATTACAAAGGCTGTAAGAAATACTTCTAAAATATGGTATAATAAACAGCACTATAACCAAAAAATATAGTATTTTTACACTTGCTCGTGGTATTTGCAAAAGATAAAAAAATATAAATTTAACATTAAAAATCATGGAAAAAGAAAAGATTAACCAGTTCATCATGGTAAATGGAAAGTTTTTCCCAGAAATGATGATTGAAGATGTGAAACAGAAACTTGAGTCACTTGACGAGAGCAAAGAGAGCATGCTGATGGCTACTGAATGGAAGAATCCTACTGTAGCCTTTCTATTCGCTTTCTTCCTTGGCGGTTTGGGTGTCGACCGTTTTTGGCTTGGCGAAACAGGTCTAGGTGTTGTTAAACTCATTACTTGTGCAGGAGCTGGAATTTGGGGACTTATCGATTTGTTTACAGTAATGAACCGTGCAAAGATGTACAATTACAACAAATTGATGATGTATTTTTAAACATTAGATTTGAGGAAGAGCAAAATAGCTCTTCCTCAAAAACGAAAAGCAAGACAACAATGAATGACAAAATCAATATGCTATTAATGACATATAGCAAGTATTTTCCTGATGAAAGTATGATGATGATCCGGGACAGATTCGAAGCTATGGATGAATCCAAGACATCTATGCTGTATACATTAGGCTTAAAAGATCCAACAATGGCATTAATACTTTCCATTGTTGCTGGCGGATTAGGAATTGACAGATTTTATATCGGTGACACAGGTCTTGGAATAGCAAAACTGCTTACTTGTGGAGGTTGTGGAATCTGGACGATTATAGATTACTTTTTAATCATGAAAGTAACAAAGGAGAAGAACTTAGAAAAATTCATAACTGTCATGTAATGACTAGGCAAGAAGCTTTCACCCTATTGGGAGTTTATATATTGGGAATGGTGTGGATTATACTGAACAACATCTATGATATAAGTTTAGTGCTATGCCCTACTAAAATTCTCTTTGGTATTCCTTGCCCGGGTTGTGGAATGACTAGAGCTGTAAAGCTTTGTCTTGAAGGTGAGTTATTGGCAGCAGTACGGATGAATCCTAATATCATACTAGTTTGGATTATTCTTCCCATTGCTCCTTTCATCTTAATCACACAATTAGCAACAAAGAAAGATTATCTTGCAAGGATAAATGCCTGTTTAGATAAGAAGGTTTACCTCGTTATAATCCTAATCGCTGAAGGAAGCATATGGATATATAACATTGTCCGGCATATATAAGCGGATTTGACTGCATACTGCTTTATAAATATCGAATATAATAAAATTAAAAACTGAAAGATTATGAATATCAAGAATTTATTTATCATTGCCTGTGCAATGATGTTTACATTGTCCTTGTCAGCACAGACAAGAAAAGGTACTACAGCCAAGAGACCAACTACTGCGTCAAAAAGACCTGCACAACAAACAGCTTCTAAGCCGATATTGGTGGACTTAGGTTTGCCAAGCGGTACAAAATGGGCTGATAGAAATATTGATGCAACAAGCGTTACTTCTGTTGGTGGCTATTATTCGTATGGTGAAACTGCAACCAAACAGATTTATACGTCAGATACATACACATTCAAGTCTGACATTACAAATATTGCAGGAACAGAGTATGATGTTGCAACAAAAAAGTATGGCAAGGGATGGAGCATTCCTACCGCCGAACAGTGGAAAGAACTGTTTGAGAGCTGCACCCTTGACTATATGGTAATCAACAAACTATATGTTGCGAAATTTACAGGACCAAATGGCAAATCCATTTATCTTTACTTCCCGCCTAATGATATATATGCTAGGGTTGGTAACATGGAAATGTCTAAACAAATATCGGCTAAACTTATGGCATTTATAACGGAAAATGAGACTTTCGTTAATTTATCACAACTAGCACAATACAACGGAATGACCGTAAAAGCGACGGAGGCTATATATAGAACTGCCAACAAGGAATCCCTAGCTCAGATATTAGCAATAATATCCGTTGAAAAAAACGGGAAGGTTAATCCGTCCCTAAAAAACGCAACCGTTCAGAATAGTGATCAAGCAATCTATGGCATTCTAGTGCGTCCTGTTTTTAATAGTCCGAAAACAGAAAGTACTGAGGATACAGAACAAGATGAAATAGAACTACCAGAATAAGAACAATATGAAAAGAATACATTATAATATTCTAATAATCTGTTTTGCGCTTTTTAGTTTTATGACTACAAAAGCGCAGAACGCTTCTTCTGTCAAGTCTGCCAAAACTGTAGAACTCAATGCTTTGCTGAAAACAAAGAAATGGTCAATCTCTGATATTGCGAGATATATTCCATATAACATCTCAATGGTTGACGCATCTTTCAACACATGGCTTAAGAGCAAAGAAATAGTTTTCTACAAGGAAGTCAATGGGCAGAAGAAATTGGTTCTTCCTGAAGAAGTAGACAATGAACTGAAGGCAGACTATAAAGACAAACTTGGAGTGGAAACTCCTGCCAATTACTTTTCTGAATGGAAGAACTTTTTTGCAAAACGCTGTTATGCCCATGGTACTGCAGAATATGTTTTGGCAAAATATCAAAACAAGGAAATTACTCTTAACAATAGTTCGTTAAAATTTGAGATAATGGCTAAGCAGCTTTACGTTGCCAGCCAAAGAGTTCTTTGATAGTATGACTAATTAACTTTCGGTTCGGTATTCTCCGACACTTGTTGAAAATTAATTTAGCGATGTATGTGCTTGCCATAATCTCCTTGAAAGAAGCCATGGAATACGGCAATTCATTTTCCTTCATCATCACTTTCGCAACATTCTGTGATGCGAATGATGCATTATA
>ERZ840407.59-NODE-59-length-108361-cov-8.474267_pt1 | contig 108361 bp, 80 predicted proteins | sample MGYA00519877_ERZ840407 | MGnify/ENA primary metagenome ERZ840407 (study PRJEB31850, sample SAMEA3708875) | human gut metagenome | biome: human gut; feature: human-associated habitat; material: faeces | place: China | collected 2014 ...
AGCTGCGGAAACGCGGGGTCCGTTCAGGCTGTTGCGTTGAGATTGAAAATCAACCATTTTTTGGCACTAAAATTGAATATTAGCCCTGTTGACCGCGGGTGTTCTTTTTGCTAACACGCCATGCGGACACGCGCGATTGCTACGACACTCCAAAACCACAGTCTGTTCGCTTTACAACATGCAAACATGCGTTCGATAATAGGAGGCATGGAATATCGACAGACAGATGGCAAAACTCGACGCGTGCACAAGCAGTATGTGGACGTCGTGGCTCGCATCCTCGCGGGCGGACAGGTCGTGCCGGTCACCGTCTGCTGGGTCGACGGTCGGTGCTTTACGATTGACGAGATTGTCTCGACCACTGGGTTTGGCCTGACGGTCCACGGCATTCGTACGGCAACCTATAGGGTCCGTTTTGGCGGACATGCGACCGAGTTGTATCTAGAGGACCAAACGCGTGAGCGGGCGGACGGCTCGCAGGCGCACGTGATGCGTTGGTGGGTCTGGGCTTTTGATCGTACGCTCGAGGGCGAGCGCCGCAGGTAAGAACGCGTGGCGTTCGGGTACAATGGCAGGAAACTTGTCAGCTACGGCGCCGTCGCGGTGCTTTTTGAAAGGACGAAAGTATGAACGATATCCAGGGCTATCAGAATGGCCCCATCGAGACCGGCGCAAGCCGTGCCAAGGAGATGTCGCCGCGCGCGTACAACCTTGTCATGTCTGCTCTGATCTTTTTGGGCTTTTGCGCCATGGGCGCCGGTGCTTACTTTACGAGCACCATGTCATTTGCGCGCATGATGATGAGCGGCGCCGCTTTGCCGCTGGTCTTTGGCTCATTTATTTTGACCATCGTTGGCATGGTCATGATGTCGGCTGCTGCCAGCAAACAGTCCGTGGGCCTGTCACTCGTGGGCTACGTGGTCTTTGCGAGCACCTTTGGCCTGACGGCGTCGTTTGGTCTTGCCAACTACGACCTGCCTACCATTAACACCGCCTTTATCGCCACGGCCGCCATCACCTTTGTCTTTGGTGCGCTGGGCGTGACCTTCCCCAAGTTCTTCCAGCGTGTGTATGGCATTGGTTTTGGCATCTTGCTTGCCACGATTCTGGTCGAGATCGTGCTGATGTTCATGGGCGTTTCGCAGTCCATCACCGACCTGATCGTGATTGTGGTGTTTGCCGGCTTTATTGGCTACGACACCTATGTGGCCACGACGGTGCCGCTTACGCTGCCCAATGCGGTGCTCATGGCGTCCAATCTGTTCGTGGACATTATCAACGTGTTCCTGCGCATCCTGAACATCCTCGGTCGTCGCGACTAGCGCGGGGGATTGCAGCGTTTCTTGTCGGACGCGGTAAAACGATGTGAAAGGCGGTCCTTCGGGGCCGTCTTTTTTTGTACGCGGCGGGGTATCATGGATGGGAAAAGCCGATAGCGGCAGCGACAGGAAAGGTGGCCACGTATGGCAGACGTCGACAACAGGAACCGTAACCGCAGGTCCAACCGAGCGGGTCAGCCCAATCCCAAGCGCGAGGCCCGTGCCAAGGCCGCCGAGCGTCACGTGGCAACTGTGTCCGAAGCGTGCGCCAAGGATATCGAGCGTTCGCTCGCCGGTGTTCGCGAGTTTGACGGTATGCCTGCCGGCTTTGTCGCGGCGATGAAGGCCAAGGTTCAGAGTGCTGTGGCCGCCGAAGAGCAGGTCGCCGAGGACGTCGAGAACGCGGAGACTGCCGAGACCGAGGCGGCGCCCGAGACCGAGGCGGCGCCCGAGCCCGTCGAGGAGCCTGCCGAGGAAATCGCCGAAGTTGAGTCCGCGCCTGCTGAGGAGCCCGCTCCGGTCCTGCCCGAGGTCACTGTGCTTGATGCCTCCGCCACGCAGGCAATCCTGGACAACGGTCGCGGCTATGCGCAGTTCTGCGACATGGCCGTGCTCGCCTTTGCCTCGTTTACCAATCCGGGCGGTGGATATATTCAGGGTTATCTGGGCCAGGAGGCCACGTTGTGCGCCGATTCGTATCTGTACAACGTCCTCGATAAGCAGCGTAAATGGTACGGCGAGAACCGTCGCCGCAACATCAACTGTGAGCTGTACCGCAACCGTGCGCTGGTGGTGCCCGCGGTGCGCTTCGAGCGCAAGCATGTGCACGCCTATGCCGACGTGATCGTCGCCGCTGCACCCAACGCCAAGCGTGCTCGCCAGGAGTACCGCGTGAGCGACGATGCCTTGCTTGACGCCCTGCGCGACCGCATTCGCTTTGTGCTTGCTATCTGCGATGAGCTTGGCCGCGAGAAGCTCGTAGTGGGTGCTTGGGGCTGCGAGAACAACGGCTTTGACGCAGAGGCCGTGGCCGAGCTCTTCCGCAAGGAGCTCGCATCGGGCGACTTCAAGGTCAAGCAGGTCTTCTTTGCCGTGCCCTCTACGCGCTGGGACGAGGACTTCGCCAAATTCGAGCACGTGCTGGCAAACTTCCCCGAGCGAAACGAGGAGTCCTATGCTCAGGTTGCCGCCCGCGCCGCAGCCGCCCGTGCCGCCGAGCAGGCTCAGGCCGCTGCCGAGGATGACGAGGATGACGACGACTGGCGCAAGTACCTGTAAACGGTGCTCGTGATGCGATATACCGAGCCGACGGGAGAGGCTGCTCCTGTCGGCTTTTTATTGAGTGGGGAGCTTACGATGAAAAACGTTCTGTGCTTTGGTGACAGCAACACCTATGGTTACGATCCGGCGGGCATGCGCGACGGTACCGCGGTGCGCTATGCGCAGGATGTGCGCTGGTGTGGCGTGGTCCAACGTGACTTAGGCGAGGGCTGGCATGTAATTGAAGAAGGCCTCAACGGCCGCACGACGGTACGCGACGACATGTGCCATCTGGACACTAACCTCAACGGCATTCGCGCGCTTCCGATGCTGCTCGAGGCTCATAAGCCGCTGGACGCCATTGTGATCATGCTGGGCACCAACGACTGTAAGACGGTCTTTAACGTGACAGCTTCCGATATCGCCCGTGGCGCCATGGCGCTGATTCGCGCCGTCCGCGCGTTTCCGTGGACCGACGCTGCGCCTTGCCCGCGCATCCTGCTGATGGCTCCTATCAAGATCAAGCCGCAGATCGCCGATGTATATATGACCGATTTTGACGAGCGTTCCGTCGAGGCATCTGAACATTTTGGCGAGTACTATGCGCACGTGGCCGAGCAGTTTGGCTGCGACTTTTTGAATGCCGCCGAGTTTGCCGAGCCGGGCGATATCGACTATCTGCATATGATGCCCGAAAGCCACGAGAGCTTGGGACATGCCGTGGCAGCCAAGCTCCAAGAGATGCTCGGTGAGTAGCGCGACCCCAAGCCACCGCAAAGGGGACAGGCACCTTTGCGGTGGTTTTGCCCGGGTAAACGAACGGATTGGCTGCCATATGGGCATGGACGAGCTCATCGACCTCTTTGTCGAGGGCGATGAGCTCGTCTCCAATACCGCTTTTGAGGATTTGGATCTTGCCTGCGACGTGGCGAACGGCGCGACCTTCGCTGGCGTCGTGTTCCGATCTTGCGAGTTCGATAGCGTTGACTGGAGCGGCTCGACGTTTCGCGACGTGGTGTTTCGCGGTTGCCGCTTTATCCGCTGCAACATGGAAGGCTGCTGGCTCAACCGCTGCGACTTCGTTGACTGCTCGGCGCCGGGGCTCAACTTGCTCAGGGCGCGTCTGTCGAGCGTGTCGTTTACATCGTGCGATTTGAGCTATGCGAACCTTTCGGAGGGACGCATTGGCCCCATGGCTGCGCATGACACGCGTTTGACCGAGGCCGCGTTTCAGGGTGCCAAGCTGGGTCAGATACGCCTGGATGGCTGTGACCTGACGCGTATGGATGTGTTTAAGACGTCGCTTTCCGGCGTTGATGTGTCGCGCTGTACATTTGCAGCGCCCGTTGTTTCGGGCGATTACCATGAGTTGCGTGGCTTGACGGTCAATGCCGAGCAGGCGCTGGCACTCTCGGGTTTGTTGGGAATTCAACTCGCCGACGAATAGGCGCTCTGGTCCTTTGCTCGACCGCTATCTAAAATCAAACCGTCGCAACATTTAATGATTTTTCGCGTTTGCACGATTTTCATCGAATGTTGCGACGGTTTTTGGTGCAAAGTAGCCTGTCTCTTTTTGGCAGGTTACTGGCTATTTAGTACTGCCACATGTGGTTGACAGGGCCGGAGCCTTTGCCCATGTTCAGGCCGGCGGCCAGAGCGCCTGTCAGGTATGCCTTGCCGGCGTTGACGGCATCGGCAAGATCCATGCCCTGGGCCAGCGCGCAGGCGATGGCGGACGAAAGCGTGCAGCCGGTGCCGTGTGTGTTGTCGGTCTCGATGCGCTTGTGGCGGAACCACGTGGTGAGCGGATCGCCCAGATGGTTGCCCTCGTCATCGAGTGGCGCGGGTTCAGCCAATACATCGTTGGCCTCGTTGACAAGATGCCCACCCTTAACGAGGGATGCGCAACCAAAGCGGCGGGTGAGGAGCATGGCAGCATTTTGCTGTGTGCGCTCGGAGTCGACCTCGTAGTCAAGCAGGGCCATGGCCTCGGGAATATTGGGCGTGATGACGGTTGCTAGTGGGAACAGGCGGCGGGTGAGCGCCTCGGCGGCATCTTCGGCAATCAGCCGTGCGCCCGAGGTGGCTACCATGACGGGGTCGACGACCACGTTTGTCGCGTTCCGGGCGCTCAGGCGGTCGGCGATAACCTCGATAATCTCGGCAGAGGAAACCATGCCGATCTTGACGGCGCTGGGGCGGATATCGTCAAATACGGCGTCGATCTGCGCAGCGACGATATCAGGGGAGATATTCTGCACGGCGGTGACACCGAGCGTGTTTTGTGCGGTGATGGCGGTGATGGCCGTCTCGGCATACAGGCGGTGCGCCGTGATGGTCTTGATGTCGGCCTGAATGCCGGCGCCACCGCTGGAATCGGATCCTGCGATGGACAGGACGGCAGGTACCTTACTGCGATCCATGTTTGCTCCCCTGTTCGGTCGGAATCAAATGGGTCTTTAAGCCAGCATTATAAAGATGCCCGGGCCGACTCTATGTCGAACCCGGGCGGGCGATGCAATCTTTACGCAAATGTAAGCAAATGTTCACACGTCAACAATTGACGAACACCATGTTACCGATTGTGGCTCCGGTGACGAGTTAGTCCTCCATGCCGAGGTCGATCGTCGTGCCTTCGAACACCTTGTTAACGGTGCGGACGGCGCACATCTTGCCGCACATGGTGCAGGTGCCCTCGGTGGCGGCGGGGGATTCTTCGTAGCGTTTCTTGCCGGTGACCGGGTCGAGAGCACACTTCCACATGGCATCCCAGTCGAGCTTGCGGCGTGCCTGGCCCATCTTGTCGTCCATGTCGCGGGCGTGCGGCACCTTCTTGGCGATATCGGCGGCGTGCGCGGCAATCTTAGTGGCCATGAGGCCATCGAGCACGTCCTGGGCGTTGGGCAGGCACAGGTGCTCGGCCGGCGTCACGTAGCACAGGAAGTCGGCACCGGAGCTGGCGGAGATGGCGCCGCCGATGGCAGCGGTGATGTGGTCGTAACCCACGCCGATATCGGTCACCAGCGGCCCGAGCACATAGAACGGGGCATTGTGGCACAGGCGCTTCTGCAGTTTCATGTTGGCGGCGATCTCGTCGAGCGCCATGTGACCCGGGCCCTCGACCATGACCTGGACGCCGGCGGCCCAAGCGCGCTTGCACAGCTTGCCCAGCTCGATCATCTCAGCGGTCTCGGTGGCATCGTTGGAGTCGTAGAGGCAGCCCGGGCGGCAGGAGTCGCCGAGCGAAATCGTCACGTCGTACTCGTGGCAAATCTCGAGCAGCTCGTCAAAGTACTCGTAGAAGGGGTTTTCGTTGCCGGTGACCTCCATCCAGCCAAACAGCAGCGATCCGCCGCGGCTGACGATGTTCATGAGACGGCCGGTCTCCTTAAAGGTTTTGGTGACCGACTTGTTGATGCCGCAGTGGATGGTCATAAAGTCCACGCCGTCCTCGGCGTGCGTGCGCACGACCTCGAACAGGTCGTCCTTGGTAAGCTTGACCAGCGGCTTTTCCATGTAGCCGATGGCGTCGTACATGGGGACGGTGCCCACCATGAGCGGGGTCTCCTCGATGAGCTGCTGGCGGAACTGGCGCGTCTTGCCCGAGTTGGAGAGGTCCATGATGGCGTCGGCGCCAAAGTCCTCGGCGATCTTAACCTTCTTCCATTCCTCGGCGGCATCGGCCTTGTCGCCCGAGATGCCCAGGTTGACGTTGACCTTGGTGGACAGGCCTTCGCCGACACCAAAGGCGCGCATGCCCTTTTTGATATGCACGATGTTGGCGGGAATGGCGATGCGGCCGTCTGCCACGCGCTCGCGGATGTACTCGGGGTCGCGATGCTCGCGCTCGGCAACCTCCTTCATCTGCGGTGTGATCTGCCCGGCGCGGGCGAAGTCGATTTGCGTGACGAGCTTGGGCTCGGTCTGTGTGCTCATTGGCACGGCTCCCTTCGTTGGCATTACCCATATCAGGTTTGCGGGTCAGGGCGGGCGCGCCCAATCTCAGCCTGTCGTCTTGTCCTGCAAGCTCCCCGTTATGTCATGGGCTCAAGTATAGCCTGAATGGGTACGATTGGGCCAACGAGCGTGCCTGTGGGGAGGCGAACATGGAAGACAAGCATCTATATCGAGAGACGCAGTGGAATGTATCGGCCGAGGAAAGCCGTGCGCACCATGGTCTTGTCGCGATTGGTTTTGCGGTGCTTGCCGTGCTGGTGATTGCCTTTTGTATCTGGACGTTTGGCGGTCGCGGCGGCGCTGCATGGGAGTTCGAGGCTGATGATAGCCTACCGATTATGACGGTGAGGAGTACTGGCGGTAATGCCAATACGCTCGCCGTTCCGGGCGATTATTGGTACCCGCGCGATGAGTTTGTGCAGTTGCAGCTGAGTGGTGGGTCCATTCCAGGTGAAGAAATCGAACGCGTGACGTTTGACGCGGCGCTCAAAACGCTCACGGTGAAGCTCAAAGATCAAGGAGATGTGCCCACGACCATGGATATCGCCCTGACGGAATGGCGTCTGGAGCCTCCGACGGGTGTTGCGGTGTCCGAGGTTGAGCACGTCAAGATTGTCTATCAGGACGGTTCGACAAACGGGATCGCAAAGGCCGATGGCTTGGCGGAGTAACGGGGTGTTTGGAAACGGCGGGCCTATTGCGCCTGCGCGTTCATGAAAACCAGGGTGTTTTTGTCTGAAAGCTCGGGGATGTGACGATAGCCGATGTTGAATGCGGTAAGTTCGCTTGCATCCTCGAGCTTGTTTTCTGCCATCCACCGCACCATGGAGCCGCGTGCCTTTTTGCTGGCGGTCGAGCGCTGGATGGGCTTGCCGTTGCGGATGCCTTCGCCAAAGAGACACGTGACGACCGTGGCGTCGCCCGCGAGATGGGGCAGAACGGCTTTGGCGTACTCTACGCTGGCGAGGTTGACGATCGTGGTGTTTGAGCCTGCCGGGGCGATAGCCCGCGCGAGCTTGTCGCTCCAAAACGCATAGAGGTCTCGGGCATCGTCAACGGCGAGCTTCGCGCCCATCTCCAGCCGATATGGTTCGACGGCATGAAAGGGGCGAACGCACCCGTAGAGGCCAGAGAGGATCCACAGGTGGCTTTGCAGCCATGCGAGCTGCGCGGAATCCATCACCTCGGGCGCCATGCTCTGGTATTGAATGCCGTGGTAGGACATGACGGCAGGGGAGAGGTGTCGGGCGAGTGCGGGATTGTCGAGATCGCCGTTTTTCAGGATGGGCCCGAACTCATGCAGGGTGTTGAGGCAAGGCCCCAGCAGTTTGTCACTCACGTTCCATAGCGCCTGCAGACCGCCGCTGCCTTCATTCCGCTCGATATCTAGCAGTGCGCGGTGGAGGCGAGCCGTCTCATGCGCAAAAGGTGGAATGCCCAGGACTTCAAAAGCATCTTGGGCAGCGCGCATCTGCTTGGCGGGCGAAATGATGACCTGCAGCATGGACTCTCCTCTGCCAAAAAGGAAGTTGCGGAGGAATACGGTCTGTTTTGCCGTTTATGGGCCAGTTTAGTCCGTATTTCACCGCAACTGATGAAGGGTCGGTTAGGCGCGCTCGATGAAGGCCTTGTAGCCGCGATAGGCCTCGTAGATATCGGCCTTGTTAGCGACCTCCCACAGGGCGTGCATGGACAGGACGGCAACACCGGAGTCGATGACGTTCATGCCGTACTTGGCCATGATGTAGGCGATGGTGCCGCCGCCACCTGCGTTGACGCGGCCGAGCTCGCAGGTCTGGAAGTCAACGCCCGCCTCGTCCATGATGTCGCGGATGAGGGCCACGTACTCGGCGTCGGCGTCGTTAGAGCCGCCCTTGCCGCGGCTGCCCGTGTACTTGTTAAAGCACAGGCCACGACCCATGAAAGCTGCGTTCTTGGTCTCGAACTTGCCGGCATAGCCCGGGTCGAAGCCGGCGGACACGTCGGAGGAGAGCATGCGGCTGCGGGCGAGCGCGCGGCGCAGGGCCAGCGGGCTATCCTCGCCGGCGAGCGTCATGATCTCGGCGACGGTGTTCTCGAAGAAGCGGCTCGTCATGCCGGTGGCACCTACGGAACCGATCTCCTCCTTGTCGACGATGAGTGTGATGCTCGTGCGCTCCACGTTGGCGACGTTGATCTGGGCGAGCATGGACGGATAGGCGCAGACACGGTCGTCGTGGCCGTAGCCCAGAATCATGGAGCGGTCGAGGCCCATGTCGCGGGCCGGGCCGGCGGGCACGACCTCGATCTCGGCGGAGAGGAAGTCCTCCTCCTCGACGTCGTACTGCTCCTTGAGGATGTCCAGGAACATCTGCTTGACGGGCTCCTTGGGAGCGTCCTTGTCGTCCTCGTCAAACTTGACGGGGCGGCCGCCCACGATCACGTCGAGGATCTCGGCGTCGACGGCGTCCTTGGCGGGCTTGGCCATCTGCTCGCTCGAGAGGTGGATCAGCAGGTCGGAGATGGTAAAGACCGGGTCGTCGGCCTTGTCACCGATGTTGATGTCGACGGTGGTGCCGTCCTTTTTGCAGATGACGCCCACGAGTGCGAGCGGGGAAGCGACCCAGTGGTAGCTCTTGACGCCGCCATAGTAGTGCGTGTCGAGATAAGCCATGTCGCCAGCCTCGAAGGCGGGGTTCTGCTTGAGGTCCAGGCGCGGCGAGTCCACGTGGGCGCCCAGGATGTTAAAGCCCTGCTCGAGCGGGGCGGTGCCCAGGTTGACGAGCATGAGGTCCTTGCCGTGATTGGCGGCGTACACCTTGTCGCCGGCCTTGAGCGCGCGGCCCTCGGCGATCACGGTTTCCAGATTGACGTAGCCCGCCTCCTCGGCCATCTTGATACCGGTCTTGACGCACAGGCGCTCGGTCTTGTTCTCACTCAAAAACTGCTTATAGCCGCGGCAAAGCTCCTCGAGCTCCTCGATCTGCTGTGGCGTGTACTTTTTCCATGCGCAGGGACGCTCCATGACGCAGGCTCCTTTCGGATCGATCGTGCTGGTTGATGTACCGTGAGCCATCGTATCACGCGCGGGCCCGCGGCGGCAGGGAAGCCTGATGTGCGGTGGCCATGGCGCGGGGAGCGTGTAAACTGGTGTGAGCAAACCGTGCCCAGCCCAAAGCGAGGTATTCAATATGTCTGACAAGCGCCGTACCTTTGCCGTCATCGACGGCAACTCGCTCATGCACCGCGCCTTCCACGCCGTGCCGCCCACCATGAACGCGCCGGACGGTCGTCCCACCAACGCAATCTTTGGCTTTTTGAATATGTTCCTCAAGATGATTGACGCCTTTAATCCCGACGGCGTTGTCGTGGCGTTTGACAAGGGCAAGCCGCGCGTGCGTATGGAGATGCTGCCGCAGTACAAGGCTCAGCGCCCGCCCATGGACCCCGATCTGCACGCACAGTTTCCCATGATCAAGGAGCTGCTCGGCGCGCTCAACGTGCCGATTTTGCAGTCCGAGGGCTGGGAAGGCGATGACATCCTGGGCACTATGGCGCGCTTGGGCGAGCAGGCCGGTTGCGACATGCTGCTGGTGACCGGCGACCGCGACATGTATCAGCTTGTGACCGAGCATGTCAATGTGGTCTCGACCCGCAAGGGCCTGTCCGACGTGGCGATCATGACGCCCGAGAGCGTGGACGATCTGTATCACGGCATCACGCCGGCGCTCGTGCCCGACTTTTATGGTCTTAAGGGCGACACGTCCGACAACATCCCCGGCGTGCCGGGCATCGGCCCCAAAAAGGCGAGCGCGCTCATTGCGCAGTACGGTAGCCTGGACGAGGTCATCGCACACGCCGACGAGGTCAAGGGCAAGATGGGAGAAAACCTGCGCGCACACATCGACGACGCGCTGCTGAGCCGCAAGGTCGCAACCATCCGCACCGATGCACCCGTTGAGCTCGATTTTGAGGCGACGTCCTTCCCGGCGTTTTCCGCCGATGAGGTTTCCGCGGCGCTGGGTACGCTTGGTATCACCGCCATGCAGAACCGTTTCTTGGCGCTGATTGGCGGCGAGGGCGGGGCAGCTGCCAGCACGTTTGAGATTCCCGCCGTTTTGCGCGCAGCCGCCGGCGATGCTGACGCGCTTGGTGCCGTTGCAGCTGAGGTCTCCCGCGCGATTGAAGCCGGCGAGTGGGTCGCCGCCGTGGTGGACGACGACAAGGAAGAGGGCGCGCTCTTTGGACTGACGCGCACGTTGTGGTTGGCGACGTCCAAGGGCCTGTTTGCGCTCGAGGAGGGCGACAGCGGTGCGGCGGCTGAGGTTGAGGGCTTCAACTTCGCCCACGGCGTGATTGCCGGCGTGCTCGCGCGTCTGTTTATGGAAGGCCGTGTGGCGAGCCCGGATATGAAGGCGCTTTTGCATGAGCTTTCGCCCATCGATTCTTCTGAGCTCGAGCTCATGGATCCGCTGGCAGTCGATTCCACGCGCATCTTCGATACCGTTGTTGCCGCCTACCTGTTGGATTCCGACCGCTCCGAGTTTGACGAGGTGTATCTGGCCGATACGTATCTGCAGATGGCGCTGCCTGCGGCGCGCGGCGCAGAGGGTGCTGGCGAGGACGCTCCTGCGCCCGCCGCTCGCACGGCGGCCTTGACGCTGGCGCTGGTTGCACCGCTGCGTGACCGCATGGCCCGCGAGAACGCCGCCAACGTGTTCGATGGCATCGAGATGCCGCTCGTTCCGGTGCTTGCCAAGATGGAGCGCGCGGGCATGCTCGTGGATCCCGACCGCCTGCACAGTCTGTCCGAGGGTCTGGCGACCCAGATTGCCGAGGTCGAGCGGAGCATTCGCGATCTGGCCGGCGACGAGGCCTTTAACATCGGCAGCCCCATGCAGCTCTCGCACGTGCTGTTTGATGTTATGGGGCTTCCGACCAAGGGCCTCAAAAAGACCAAGCGCGGCTATTATTCGACCAACGCCAAGGTGCTGAGCGACCTTGCCCGCGACCATGAGATCGTGCGCCTGATTTTGGACTGGCGTGAGAAGTCCAAGATTAAGTCGACCTATCTGGACACGCTAGGTCCGCTGCGCCGTGGTGACGGGCGTGTGCACACCACGTACAACCAGACCATCACCGCGACGGGACGTCTGTCTTCGAGCGACCCCAACCTGCAAAACATTCCGACGCGCTCGGAGCTGGGACGTACCGTCAAGACGGCGTTCTCGGCAGGCGAGGGCAGCGTCTTTTTGGCGGTGGACTACTCACAGATCGAGCTGCGCCTGCTCGCGCATCTTTCGGGCGACGAGCATCTGGTGCGCGCCTTTAACGAGGGCGAGGACTTCCATGCCGAGACGGCCGCGCGCGTATTTGGCGTGCCGGTGTCCGAGGTGACGCCCGACCTGCGCAGCCGCGCCAAGGCCGTGAACTTCGGCATCGTGTATGGTCAGCAGGCTTACGGTCTGTCGCAGTCGCTGCATATCTCGATGGCCGAGGCGCGCGACATGATTGACCGCTACTACGAGGCATACCCGGGCGTGCGCACGTTCCTCGACAACGTGGTGGCGCGTGCCAAGCAGACGGGTTACGCCGAGACCATGTACGGCCGTCGTCGCCATATTCCCGAGCTCAAGGCCAAAAATCCGCAGCTCCGCGGTTTTGGCGAGCGCACGGCCATGAACCACCCCATGCAGGGAACCGCGGCCGACATCATCAAGATCGCAATGGCCCGCGTAAGCAGCCGCCTGGAAGAAGAGGGCTTTGCCGCTCACATGATCCTGCAAGTGCACGACGAACTGGACTTTGAGTGCCCCGTCGACGAAGTCGAGCGCCTCACCGCCATGGTCCGCGACGTCATGGAGCACGTCGTAGACCTTCGCGTACCGTTGATCGCCGAAGCCAGTACCGGCATAACCTGGGCCGACGCGAAATAGGAAAGCACTCGGTAAGGCAAGCTCGCCCAAGACGCAAGCCCCCACATACTTAAGATTTGGGACAAACACTACTGATTAATTTGTCCCACAGCAACCAAAACAGAGGGGAGCCCCTTCCAACAAGGAGCTCCCCTCTGCTCAAATCATTTCAGCTAAGTATCTAGACACTCAAGACGCCATCTTGGCGGCAGGAAAGTAAACCTAGGGCCTGGCCGGGCGGCACGGGTTAACTTTTCGTAGATTCCGCACGCAAAGAAAGCCACTTAATGTGGCTTTCGTCTTGCGCAGGACCTGACCGAGCGAAAAGATATCCCGTGCCGCCCGGCCAGGCCCGATGGGACGGCTACCGAGCCGCCAGGATGGCGTCGATGAGCGTCAGTACGCCCCCGTCGTTGTTGCTCGGAATGCGCCACTCAGCATGCGCGTTCATATGCTCCTCGGCATTGTCCACGATAAAGCTGTGACCGACGCGCTCAAGCATGGGGATGTCGTTGTAGGTATCGCCCACGGCGGCGGCATCGGCGATATCGATGCCGAGCTGCTCGCACAGGTGCGCGACGCCCGAACCCTTGTCGACGCCCAGGTTCATAAAGTCGATCCACTCGCGGCCGGCATTGGTGACATAGAGCTGATCCGAGAACGCGGGGTTATAGGTCTCGCGGAACGCGGGCTCGGCGTCGTAGCCGGGGAAAAAGATCGAGATCTTATTGGACTCGATATCAAGGCCCTCAAAGGTGTCGACGTAGTTGATCGTGTTGTAGTAGACGCTGATCTCGTCGTGGTACTGATGGTCGCGGGCGAGCACATAGAACTCGTCGTAGCAGCACAGGACGGGAACGGCGCGCGGGTCCTCCGAGGCACGAGCGAGCACCTGCTGATACAGCGCCACATCGATGTTGCTCTTATAGATATAGTTGCCGCGGTAGATAACGCAGGCTCCATTGTCGGGGCAAAAAGCAAGGCGGTTCTTAATGCTCTCGAACATTTCTTCGAGTTTTGGGGCGGGGCGTCCGCTGGCGGGGCAGAACACGATGCCAGCCTCGGCGAGCTTGTCTAGGCGCTCATCAAGACCCTGCGGCAACACGCGCTCGTCGGTGAGAAGCGTCTTGTCCATATCAACGGCGAGAATCTTAATGCTTCCAATATTGGTGTCCGATTCGTAAGTTTGCATAAAAGCGCGCCTTTCGTTTCGAAATTGTTTCAGACGTTATAATCATCAACCAGTAACCGAGCGTATTGTCGCAGGAACGGGGCGTATTTGCACCACGCTTCACAAAGTAATGAAAAAAAATTTCAGAAATTTGAATTTGTCGCTTGCGCTGTAGGCACTTTAGCGTAATATAGCGACCATCGAAAACGGAGACGGAAAAACAACCGCTTACCGAGGAAAAGGTACCGTTTACGATATTAGAATTGCGCCCGGCGGTAGGTGAAAGGAGAGGCAGATGCAGTTCGTAAAGATCATCACCACTGCAGACAATGCCATCCGACGCCAGCGCGCAATTTCCCGACGACGATAACAATCGTCTCTGTCCGCATGGGGCGAATTGCCTCAACAGAGTCATTTTGAGGTCGTTGGGTTTTAGCACGACATTGCTGCATGTTTCTAGGGCATGTATGTGCTGATTTTTGCTATTTAACCTGATATTGCACGGTTTTTGACCTCAAAGTGACTTGCAACTGACCGATGTTCTAATTAGCTACCAAGGGCGAAAGGAAACAGCCATGAGCAAGGAAAAAGTCGTTCTCGCATATTCCGGTGGTCTTGATACATCCGTATGTGTCAAGTGGCTCCAGGACGAGAAGAATCTCGATGTCGTTTGCGTCTGCGGCAACGTGGGCCAGGAGGAGACCGGCCTGGATGCCAAGAAGCAGAAGGCGCTCGACCTGGGCGTTCTCGATTGCCAGGTGCTCGACCTGCGCGACGAGTTCTCCGATGAGTTCCTGACTAAGGCCATCGCCGCAAACTCCATGTACGAGAACAAGTACCCGCTGCTCTCCGCCCTGTCTCGCCCGCTGCTCGCCAAGAAGCTCGTCGAGGTCGCTCACGAGTTTGGCGCGACCTACGTCGCCCACGGCTGCACCGGCAAGGGTAACGACCAGGTTCGTTTTGAGGCTGCCGTCAAGGCCCTCGACCCCGAGCTTAAGGTTATCGCCCCGGTTCGCGAGTGGGATCTGAAGTGCCGTCCCGATGAGGTTGCCTATGCTCACGCCCACAACGTGCCGGTTCCCGAGGGCGCCAACGACAACCCCTATTCCATCGACGACAACCTGTGGGGTCGCGCCATCGAGTGCGGTCACCTGGAGGATCCCTGGAACGAGCCGCTCGACGACGCCTGGGTTATGACCAAGAACCCCGAGGACACGCCGGACACCCCGACCTACACCGAGATTGAGTTTGAGGCGGGCAAGCCCGTCGCCGTCGATGGCAAGAAGATGAAACTCTCCGAGATCGTCATCGCCCTCAACAAGATTTCAGGTGACAACGGCTTTGGCCGTCTCGACCTGGTCGAGGATCGTCTGGTGGGCCTCAAGAGTCGCGAGTGCTACGAGGTTCCCGGAGCCCTGACGCTCATCACCGCCCACAAGGCACTCGAGGACATTTGCGTCGAGGGCGACCTGCTCAAGACCAAGATTAAGCTCGAGCAGGATTGGGCCACCGCCGTGTACAACGGCCAGTGGTACAGCCCGCTCAAGAACGCGCTCGACGCCTTTATGGCCGATACCCAGAAGTTCGTGACCGGCACCGTCCGTCTGAAGTTCTTTAAGGGCAATTGCCATGTCGTCGGCCGCAAGAGCCCCTTCAGCCTCTACGACTACGGCCTGGCCACCTATGACCGCGACACCACGTTTGACGAGAAGGCCAGCGCCGGTTTTATCGAGATCGATACGCTGTCGCTCAAGACGTGGGCTAAGGTCCAGGGTCCCAGCTCTGCTGCCGCCCAGGCTTAAGTCTTCCTTTCCTTGGTATCCGCGCGGCCCATCCGCGTGATACATAACGGGCGCATGGGGTCCCTACCTTTCGTTATGCTTGCTGACACTTCTTAACATCGGTGGCCCCTACGTTCCGCCCGCATATATGATGCCGCGTCTGCGGCTGAGTCCGAGCCCCGCCGGGGTTGTCTGGCGGGGCTCCTTCTATCAATTTGGCAGCTCTGCGCCTATATATATGAGGAGTATCCATTATGTTCAATGCTTTCGCGCATGCTTTACTTGCCCTCGCGCCCGAGTTCGATGCCGCAAAGGTCGAGGACGTTCCTATGAGCCTGAAGGCCTGGATCGATGGTTCGCAGGGCAACATTCGGAGGGAGACGTTGGGCGCCAAGTGCATGGCGCGTCACTTCTTTGCAAATTAGCTACATGGTCCCGCGCACGGCGGGGAATGTGTAAAACTAGCGGTTGAAAAATCGCTTTAGCGATATGGCGCATTGCTTTGGGCGCTTGTTTTGGTATTTGGAGAAAGGGGACGGTTCCATGGCTCTTTGGGGCGGTCGTTTTGAGGCGGGCGTGGCCGAGGTCACGCAGGAGTTTGGCGCGTCGCTACCGGTCGACAAACATCTCTATAAGCAGGATATCGCCGGTTCTAAGGCGCATGCCAAGATGCTGGCGGCCCAGGGCATCATCAGTGCCGAGGATGAGCAGGCGATTGCCGAGGGCCTGACCGGAATCGAACAGGATATCGATGCCGGCAACTTCACCTTCGATATCAACGACGAGGACATCCATATGTCCATCGAGAGCGAGCTGACGCGTCGCATCGGCGAGGCCGGCAAGCGCTTGCATACCGGACGTTCGCGCAACGACCAGGTGGCGACCGATTCGCGCCTGGGCGTCAAGGCGTTGGCCAAGGAGCTCATGGAGGCCAACCTGCAGTTGCGCCACGTGCTGGTGGATGCGGCCAAGAAGTACGACAAGGTGATTCTGCCGGGTTACACGCACATGCAGCATGCTCAGCCCGTGCTGCTGTCACATCATCTGCTGGCGTATTCCTGGATGTTCGCGCGCGACTTTACACGTCTGAAGGCCGCCTTTGATGCCGCCGACAACTGCCCGCTGGGTGCTGCCGCGCTTGCCGGTACGAGCTATCCGCTCGATCGCCAGATGACGGCTGCCGAACTTGGCTTTGCGGGCGTGATTCCCAACTCGCTCGATGCGGTTTCCGACCGTGATTTCCTGCTCGATCTGCATTACGCCGGATCCGTCATGGCGATGCACCTGTCGCGTCTTTCCGAGGAGATCGTGCTGTGGTCGAGCTCCGAATTTGGCTTTATCACGCTTTCAGACTCCTACTCCACCGGCTCGTCTATCATGCCGCAGAAGAAGAATCCCGACTTTGCCGAGCTTATCCGCGGTAAGAGCGGTCGCGTGTACGGCAACCTGGTGCAGCTGCTCGTGACCATGAAGGGCCTGCCGCTTGCTTATAACAAGGACTTGCAGGAGGACAAGGGGGGCGCGCTCGACACTGCCCATACGCTCATGCAGTGCCTGTCCGTTATGGCCGGTATGATTTCGACTTGGACCGTCAACGAGGATGCCATGGCGCGCGAGTGCGGCGTGGGGCACCTTGCCGCCACCGATGTTGCCGATTACCTGGCCAAGCGCGGTCTGCCGTTCCGCGAGGCACATGCCGTGGTGGGCCATCTGGTCCTGATGTGCGAGAAGCGCGGCTGCAATCTTGAGGACCTGCCGTTTGAGGTGTTCCAGGAGGCAAGCCCGCTCTTTGAGCACGATATTACCGAGGCGCTCGATATTCCGTCGATTGTCGCCGCGCGTACGACCGAGGGCGGTACCGCCCCTGCCGCCGTTGCCGTACAGCTGGATCGTGCCGAGGCACAGCTCGTGGCTGACGAAGGCGTGTTTGGATCGCTGACCAAGGTCTTCGAGATGGGCCACGGGGCAAAGTAAGAGTCTGGCTAAAGCTGCTTGGCCATTTATTGATAAATAGTTTTTGCTTTTACGGGCGTCTGCTGATGCGGGCGTCCGTATTTTGTTGCTATGGGGGAGGGGCTTGTCGAGAACTTCTGTAGGACCTTTGGGCAGGTTGTGAAGGGGGTACGTTCACGGGCGGCAACCGACCGTCCGCTCGGTTCGATGCGGTTGCTGAGTGGTCGGATGGTACTCTAGTCGGGCTTCGAAACAGAAGTGACACATATGGAACGCTTCAACAAATTGTAGCGCTTCACTAGGCAGCTTTTTATTTATCTGCAGCTAAAACTCTGTTACGATGCAGTCCAGGCGAGTGCCGGAATGGGACTTGGGCACGCGCGAACCTACTTGAAAGGCTACCTTATGGCTATCGAGAAGACCTTCATCATGATTAAGCCCGACGCCGTGCGCGATCGCAAGATCGGCGAGATCGTTGCTCGCATTGAGCGCAGCGGCCTTGTCATCGAGCGCATGGAGATGACCACGCTCGAGCGCGCTACCGTCGAGGAGCACTACGCTCATCTGGCCGACAAGCCTTTCTTTGGCGATCTCTGCGACTTTATGACGAGCGGTCCGGTCGTCAAGATGGTCGTTTCCGGTCTTTCCGCTGTCTCCAAGATGCGCACCCTTATGGGCGCTACCAACCCGCTTGATGCTGCCCCCGGCACCATCCGCGGCGACTTCGCTGTCGATGTCAACGCCAACGTGATTCACGGCTCCGACTGCCTGGAGAACGCCGAGATCGAGATCAAGCGCTTCTTTGGCTAAACCAGCTTTGACTCCTTAAAGCTGTTAGCGTGTGGCTTGGGCGCCGCGGAACTCCATCCGCGGCGCCCTATTTATCCCAGTAGACTTTTGGGACATGCCTAATAATCTACTAAAAAGCCCCCGTCCGGATGCGTTTTCCGGGCGGGGGCTTGCGTTAGCGTATGGCGTTGTGGGTCTTTAGGCCTCGTCGACGACCTTGAGGCCGCGGGTCTGGTCGATCTCGTTGAGGAGATTGACGCGACGCTCGTGACGGCCACCCTCGAACTCGGCATCGAGCCACTCGTCAACGATCATCTTGGCGAGCTCGGAGCCAACGACGCGGGCGCCAAAGGCGAGCACGTTGGTGTTGTTGTGCATGCGGGAGAGCTTGGCGCTGAAGGGCTCGGAGCACACGACGGCGCGTACGCCCTCGACCTTGTTGGCAGCCAGGCTGATCCCGACGCCGGTACCGCAGATCAGGATGCCCAGGTCGACGTCGCCGTTGGCAACGGCCTTACCCACCTTGTAGCCGGCGATGGGGTAGTCAAAGCTCTCGGAGGTGTCGGTGCCAAAGTTCACGACCTCGCAGCCGCGCTCCTTCAGGTGCTCGGAAATGATGTTCTTGAGCTCGACGGCGGCGTGGTCGTTACCGATACCGATCTTCATGGATGGTTCCTCTCTGGTCTGTGCGGCGCAAATGCTAAAGGTGTTTACCGCGTTCGACTGCATGATAGCGCGACTTTTGTGTAAACGCTCGGGCGTTTTTTGATCAAACGCTTTAGCAGGCAACAAGACCCGCTTTTCATGAATGAATGCCGCCAGTTTGTGCTTGAGCGCCGTCCGCCGGAACCATGGTTGCGGTTTTTGATGCATTGTTATCAAATAAAGGAGCCAACTTTTTTGAGAGTCCAGCCCGTTATGCAAGCAGGAGATACCTATGCCTACCGATTCCATCCGTGATGCCGCGTTTTGCGATGTTTTGAACCGCGAGCTTGTCTGTGCGCTCGGCTGCACCGAGCCTATTGCCGTTGCCTATGCAGCGGCGTTGGCGAGCCAGACGCTCGGTTGCGAACCCGATCATATGGACGTTGCCTGCTCGGGCAACATCATTAAGAACGTTAAGAGCGTGACCGTGCCCAACTCGGGCGGTATGCACGGTATCGAGGCTGCGGCCGTGCTGGGCGCCGTGGGCGGTGACGCCAAGAGCGCGCTCGAGGTGCTCGAGAGTGTTGACGATGCAGACCGCGCTCGCGTGACCGAGCTGCTCGCCGACGCTGACTACTGCGACGTGTCGCTTGTCGAGGGTGTGCCTAACCTCTATATCAAGGTAACTGCCACTGCCGGGGGCCATACCGCGGTCGTCGAGATCACCGACCACCACACCAATGTTACGTGCCATACGCTCGACGGTATTCCGGTGTGTGGCAAGTCGGCGGGGGAGTGTGCCGCCTGCGCCGAGCGCGTCGTGGCCGAGCGTGCCGCCGATAAGGCCGACACGCCCATGTCGATCGAATCCATCATCGACTTTATCGAGGACGGCGACATCGAGGGTGCTCGCGCCGCCGTTGAACGTCAGATTGAGCTGAACGGCGCAATAAGCGCCGAGGGCCTGGCGCACGCTTGGGGCGCCGAGGTAGGCCGTACGCTGCTGGGCGCTCGTGCCGACGACGTCGCCTGCCGTGCCCGTGCCCGTGCGGCCGCCGGGTCCGATGCCCGCATGAACGGCTGTGCGCTGCCGGTCGCCATTGTGTGCGGCTCGGGCAACCAGGGCATCACCTGTGCGCTGCCCGTTATGGAGTATGCCGACTACCTGCGTTGCGACAACGAGCGCCTGGTGCGCGCCGTGATGCTGTCCGACCTTATCGCCGTGCATATCAAGAGCTATATTGGTGCGCTCTCGGCGTTTTGCGGCGCTATTTGCGCCGCGTGCGGTGCCGGTGCCGCGATTACCTGGCTGTGTGGCGGCACGCGCGAACAGATTGGTGCGACGGTCTCGAACACGCTCGGCAACGTGGGCGGTATCGTGTGCGACGGCGCCAAGGCGAGCTGTGCCGCCAAGATTTCCGCTGCCGTCGATGCGGCGATTCTGGGCCACGATATGGCCATGCAGGGCCGCGGCTTCCGCGCCGGCGAGGGTCTGATCCAGGATACCGTCGAGGAGACGATCGCGAGCATGGGCTATGTGGGCCGTGTGGGCATGAAGGACACCGACGTCGAGATCCTCAACATCATGATCGGCAAGACCCAGGTTTGCTAGTTACGCGGTTTTACCAAACCGCGTAACAGCTCGACGCTGCAAACCCGCCAGAGCGGCAATCTGCCTTTCAACTTCGGCGGCATGACCAGAAGGTCAATGCCGCCTCGTTTCAAGGCACCTTGCTCGCTCTGGCGGGTTTTCGCTGTCGTTGCCAAAACACCGGCGTTGTCGGAGTAGTCGTTGGGGACGTTCTTGTTTGACTAGTCGTTTAAGAACGTCCCCAACGACTATCCCTTACGACAGTTCGTCGGCTACTTGGTGCTCGTAGAAGGCTTCGACTACGGCGTTAAAGTCGCGGGCGAAGTCTTCCATGGTTCCGCGCCAGGTGGCGAGTCCCGGCTTTCCCTGGCCAACATAGGCAGTTTGGATACCGCAGGCGGGACTGGGGAAGTCGCGCTTGGGGTCGTTGCCTACCATAAGGACCTCGTGCGGCTCGAGCCCCATTGCCTGCAGCTGCTCGAGGTAATAGGTGGCATCGGGCTTGCAGCGGGTGGCATTTCCCATGTGCGTCACGAGCTCAAAGGGGGCGTCGGCCAGGTCGCCCCAGCCCATACGGCACTCAATAGCCCCCTGGGGAAAGCTGGGGTTGGTGAAGAGCGCACAGCGCAGCCCTGCGTCCTGTACGGCCTGGAGTGCGGCGTGTGCGCCCGGCATGGCATGGGCGTTGATGACGTCGTCATTCTTGTACGGAAGAATCTCACGGTCGTAGTAGGTAAACGCCTCGTAGATGAGGGGGTCGGAGAGGCATATGCCACACCTGCGCTCGACCTCGGTCTGGTAAAACTCAAGATTGGTGCGATTGTCCGCACCGCTGCGGCGATTGGCGTTGAGATCGACTAGGATAGTGCCCAGGCGCGCCATCGTACCGCCGCGGCTGCGACGTCCGATGTTCGCGAGCATCGACGATACATCCTTAAAATAGCGAAGGATGAATGCGTTGAGGTTGATGCTAAGAAGCGTCTCGTCCATATCGAAAACGACTGCTTTGAGCACGCGGGCGCCTTTCTCGAAAAATCGTTCCAGAATCGTATGTCTGGGATACTTTACCCCAAAGCCGTATATCTAACTGTTTATCGTCAACTTGTGGAGACAGCCGTCCATAAGATTGCGAAAAAGTCTCCATACGGGTAAAAAATCGCAGTTCACGCTTGAAATCGAAGTGATTTCCCCGTAACCTATACGAACGTGATTGCATAAGCGTCACATTAGTATCTGTCGGCTCCCGAGTGTTCCTAAACGTTGTGTGCTTGTCGCACCCTTCTGTAGGTCCTAGCAATCGGGGCCCCGTAGTTCGAAAGGGGTCCACCTTTGAGTGAGATTCAGAACTCGTCCATTTTCTCTCTTGACGATGTCAACGAGGAGGAGATGAACAACCTCATCGACGGTACGATTACCGACTTTGATGAGGGCGATCTCGTTAACGGCACTGTCGTTAAGATCGAGCATGACGAGGTGCTCGTTGACATCGGATTCAAGTCCGAGGGCGTTATCCCGGTCCGCGAGCTGTCCATCCGCAAGGACGCTAACCCTGCAGACATCGTTGCACTCGGTGATCCCATCGAGGCCCTGGTTCTCCAGAAGGAGGACAAGGACGGTCGTCTGGTCCTGTCCAAGAAGCGTGCCGAGTACGAGCGTGCTTGGAACCGCATCGAGGAGAAGTTCAACTCCGGCGAGAACGTCGAGGGCGAGGTTATCGAGGTTGTCAAGGGCGGCCTGATCCTCGACATCGGCCTGCGTGGCTTCCTGCCCGCTTCCCTCGTCGACCTCCGTCGCGTCAAGGACCTCACCTCCTACATGGGCACCCGCATCGAGGCCCGCGTCATCGAGATGGACCGCAACCGCAACAACGTCGTCCTCTCCCGTCGCGTCGTGCTCGAGGAGTCCCGTAAGGCCGAGCGCTCCGAGATCCTGTCCAAGCTCAAGTCTGGCATGCGTCTCCAGGGCACCGTTTCCTCCATCGTCGACTTCGGCGCCTTCGTCGACCTCGGCGGTATCGACGGCCTCATCCACATCTCCGAGCTTTCCTGGAACCACGTCAACCATCCTTCCGAGGTTGTCAAGGTCGGCCAGGAGGTCGAGGTCGAGGTTCTCGACGTCGACCTCAACCGCGAGCGCATCTCCCTGGGTCTCAAGCAGACCACCGAGGATCCGTGGCGCGCACTGGTCAAGAAGTACCCCGTCGGCGCTATCGTCGAGGGCACTGTGACCAAGCTTGTCCCGTTCGGCGCTTTCGTCGACCTGGGCGAGGGCATCGAGGGCCTGGTGCACATCTCCGAGATGGCCAATAAGCACGTGGACCAGCCTTCTCAGGTCACCCACGTTGGCGACAAGGTTCAGGTCAAGGTCATGGAGATCGACCTCGACCGTCGTCGTATCTCCCTGTCCATGAAGTCCGCTGCTGAGACTCTGGGCGTCGAGATCGAGGTTACCCCGCTGCCTTCCGAGAAGAAGGACGAGGAGACTGACGCCGAGTAAATCGGTTTGACGATCACTTGTTTTAAGGGATCCGTCCGTAATGGACGGGTCCCTTTTTGCATTTGGCACCGAGATGCGCAATGCTGCCGGGCTGTCCACAGACTATTGGATTGTCGGTGCATGAAAAAAGCCGACATCCCGCCTCGGGGAGGAGGCGGGAACACACCGAGTAGACGGAGGGGTGCGGAGCGCGGTCGCGTCTCGACTGACGACGTTGCCCATCGACAGGACCATTGTAGCGCATGGCGGTTCTTGGTTTATCGTGTCGAGCGTTTGCGTTGTGCCATTGCCTGCGGCAACGGTGTGTTACACTTTTGCAATGCTGAGTGGGCCAGACGGTCGCGCGATGTGCTGCTTGCAGTACGCGTGAGGAAAGTCCGGGCTCCAGAGGGCGGGATGCCGGCTAACGGCCGGGCGGAGTGATCCGACGGAAAGCGCCGCAGAAAAGAAGACTCCCACCTGCGCCGCAAGGCGTAAAGGGAAAAGCTGAAACGGTGGTGTAAGAGACCACCAGCGTCGTGGCAACACGGCGGCTTGGCAAGCCCCATCCGGAGCAAGCGCGAATAGGAACGCTATGGGCCGGCCCGGTCCGCGTTCGGGTAGCGTGCGTGGAGCTGCACGGTAACGTGCAGACAAGATAAATGACCGTTCACGACAGAACCCGGCTTATCGGCCCACTCGGCACTTTGTTGACGCTGCGAACCCGTCAGCGCGGCAATCTGCCTTTCAAGCCTTCGGGCATGACCATAAGGTCAATGCCCTCGGCTTTCAAGGCACCTTGCTCGCGCTGACGGGTTCTCGCTTTCGTTGACGGAATCATCGGCGTTGTCATTCTTTTTACTAGGGTTATCGTATTATTGAGGCTGTTCGTTGCTGCGCTTTATTTTGTTGAGGGGCTTTGTTGGACAGCTATTTTACTCTGCAATTGAATATTGAGGCTTCGGGCGAGTTTGTGGACCGCAAGAGCCGGTTTATTGCCCAGTTGATCCATATTGAGTCCGAGGACGAGGCGAATGCCTTTATCGAGATGGTTCGCAAGCGTCATTATGACGCTCGGCATAATGTGCCCGCGTGGATTTTGGTCGATGGACGCGAGCGCCAGAGCGATGATGGCGAGCCAAGCCGCACGAGCGGAATGCCGACGCTCGAGGTGCTGCGCGGTGCGGGACTTAAAAACGTATGCTGCGTTGTGACGCGCTATTTTGGTGGCACGCTGCTAGGGCCTGGTGGCTTGGTGCGCGCCTATACCGCGGCGACTCAGGCGGCGGTGGCAGCTGCTCGGGAGGCCGGTCAGATCGTTGAGATGACAAGCGTCGTGCCCGTTGACGTGCATGTGGCCTATCCGCAGTATGAGCAGGTGCTGCGTTTGGCGCAGGATTGTGGTGCCAAGGTTTTAGATACCGATTACGCGGATGCCGTGACACTTCACTTGGTATTTAAGGCGGGGGAGCAGGAGCCATTTTGCGCCAAGATGCGCGAGCTTATGGCGGGACGCGAGGAGATTGAGGTCGGCGCCTCCGAATTTGCCGAGTTCTAACGGCGACGGCCGGTGTGCTTTTGGATGGATCCCAAGCGCGCCGGCCGTCGATTTATGTTGCCGCCGTTTACTCGGCGAGCTGCTTTAGCACATCGCAGGCGATCTCGATGGCATCGTCGATGCAGCCGGGGCAGCTGCGGAGCGGGCCCTTGTCCGATCCGACGCCCTTGAGCGTGCCGCAGACGGTCGTCGTGTTCTTCTCGCCAAAACGCTTGGCGATCTCGCGCGACAGCTTGTAGGTCTGGCCCTTGGTCTTGGGGTTTTCCATGCCGTCGCTCATTACAAAGCCCATGATGGCCACGGCGCCCGAGATGGCGCCGCAGGTTTCGGTCATGCCGCCCATGCCGGCGCCAAAGCCCTCGGTGAGGGTAAAGGCGACTTGGGGGTCAAGCCCGACGGCGGGCGCGAGCGTGCAGGCGACGGCCTGCGCGCAATTAAAGCCACGGGCGTGGTACTCGGCAGCCTGAGCCTGACAGGCGGTGATGTCGAGCTGGGCTGTATCGATTTGCTTCATCGTTGTCTCCTTGTTTGTGGTGTACTCGCCTATGGTACCCTTGCCGGCGCATTCGTTCATCGAGAGCTTTATGCATACCTCACCGTTATTGTCGTACCAATACCTAAGTGTGGGGCAAATGAGCCCGAAGCATCTATCCAATAACCTACCTTGAGGATGGGTTGAGAGGGGTGCGGGGTAGCGGTATCGTGAACCGAATAAAATCAAAACCCAAGTAAGGGAGTTGGATATGAGCGAGCAGACCATCGGTACCACGTGTGTTCAGGGCGGTTTTCGCCCGGGCGATGCAGAGCCGCGTCAGGTGCCTATCTACCAGTCAACCACGTGGAAGTACGACACGTCCGAGCACATGGGCAAGCTGTTTGACCTGGAGGAGTCGGGCTACTTCTACAGCCGTCTGCAGAATCCCACGTGTGATCTGGTTGCCGCCAAGATCTGCGAGATGGAGGGCGGCACTGCTGCGATGCTCACGAGCTCGGGCATGGCTGCGAACTTCCTCGCGATCTTTAACGTGGCCGGTGCCGGCGATCACGTGGTCGCGAGCTCTGCCATCTACGGCGGTACCTACAACCTGCTTGCCCATACCATGGGCCGCATGGGCGTTACCTGCACGTTCGTTGCTCCCGACTGCACCGATGAGGAGCTGGAAGCAGCCTTCCGGCCCAACACCAAGCTCGTCTTTGGCGAGACCATCGCCAACCCCGCCCTCGCCGTGCTCGATATTGAGCGCTTTGCCAAGGCCGCGCATGACCACGGCGTGCCGCTGATGGTCGATAACACCTTCCCGACGCCCGTGATGTGCCGTCCCTTTGAGTGGGGCGCCGACATCGTTACGCACTCCACCACCAAGTACATGGATGGCCACGCGGCCTACCTGGGCGGCGTGATCGTCGACCACGGCCAGTTTGACTGGATGGCCCATGCGGACAAGTTCCCGGGTCTCACCACGCCCGACGAGAGCTATCACGGCGTGACCTATGCCGAGAAGTTTGGCCGCGAGGGCGCCTTCATTACCAAGGCCACCGCACAGCTCATGCGCGATCTTGGCCCCATGCAGAACCCGCAGGCGGCGTTTTTCCTGAACAGCTCGCTCGAGAGCCTGCATGTGCGCATGCCGCGTCATTGCGAGAACGGCCTGGCGGTCGCCAAGTTCCTGCAGAGCCATCCCAAGGTGCGCTTTGTGAGCTATCCGGGCCTGGAGGGCGACAAGTACTATGACATGGCTCAAAAGTACATGCCCAACGGTACGTGCGGCGTCGTGAGCTTTGGCTTTAACGGTGGTCGCGCGGCGGCCGAGACCTTTATGAAGAGCCTCAAGCTCGCCCAGATCGCCACGCATGTCGCAGATGCCCGCACCTGCTGCCTGCATCCTGCTAACGCCACGCACCGCCAGATGAACGACGAAGAGCTCATCGCCTGCGGCATCTCGGCCGACATGGTGCGCTTGTCGTGCGGCCTCGAGGACACGGCCGATCTGATTGCCGACCTTGAGCAGGCGCTCGAGCAGTGCTAGGCTAGCTTTCGCACAAGGCGCCGATACGGGCAGATTGCCTCGGCGACCTTTAGTTCCGATTCCGTAGGCGGGACCCCGATCGCGACTGTTTGTAGGCGATTGGGGCCCCGTTTTTGCGTTATGCCACTCGAAAGGATGGATATGGAGAAAACTGCAGAGCAGCTGCGCCGCGAGCACATTGCCCTTGAGGGCGATACCCATGGCAAGAACAAATGGGCGATTCTGTTTACCGTGCTCATCATGACGTTTATGGTGTGTCTGGATTCGACCGTCGTGACCGTGGCGCTGCCCGTGATGCAAAAAGAGCTGGGTGTGGGCCTCGATCGCATTCAGCTGGTAAGCTCTGTGTATCTGCTTGCGACGTGCGTGGCTATGTTGCCGTTTGGCCGTCTGGGCGACGTGCGCGGCAAGGTGAATGTGTTTCAGCTGGGCGTCATCGTCTTTTCGGTCGGTTCGCTGCTGTGCGGCCTTTCGGCCTCGCTCGAGGTTCTTATCCTGGCACGCATTGTTCAGGGCGTCGGTTGCGCGGCGGCCATGGCTAACAACATGGGTATCATCACCGAGTCGTTTCCGGCGCGCGAACGAGGCCGTGCCATGGGCATTCTCGCGACCTTTGTGGCCCTCGGCATGATGTGTGGCCCCGTGCTCGGCGGCATGCTGGTGGCAAGCTTTCCTTGGGAGAGTATCTTCCTCATCAACCTGCCCATTGGCGTCATCTCGTTTATCGTGGGGCTCTACACGCTGCCGCATGTTAAGCCGGAGGCCGGCGAGCGCTCCATGTCGCTGGCGGAGGCCGCGCGTCGCTGCTTTGCAAATTCGGCCTTCACCATCAATCTTGCCTGCATGCTCATCGTGTTCGTTGGTATTGGCGCATCCGAGTTTATTCTGCCGTTCTATTTTCAGGACGCCCACGGCTTTGGTTCCGACATTTCCGGACTGCTCTTTTTGGCGCTTCCGATGGTGAATGCTTTTATCGGCCCGCTTTCGGGCACGATTTCCGATCGTATTGGTTGCGAGGGCCCCACGGCCGTTGGCCTGGGCGTGTACGTGTGCGGGCTCTTTGCAGTGAGCACGCTCGACGAGCATTCATCGATCCCTGTGATCGTGTGCTGCGTCGCATTTATGTCGTGCGGTACGTCGATTTTCCAGAGCCCCAACAACTCGCTGTACATGGGCTCGGCTCCGCGCGAGGCACTTGGCTTTGCAGGTAGCTTGGGCAGCTTGGCGCGCTATGCGGGCATGGCGCTGGGTATTACGGCAGGTTCGCATATCCTCTATGGGCAGATGAGCGTGGCGATGGGCGAGGCCGTGACCAGTTTTGTTGCAGGCCGTCCGGATGTATTCCTATTCGGCTTTCGCTCGGTGTTCTATGTGTTGATGGCCGTGGCCGCTGTGGGCTTTGCGCTTGCCATGGTGCGTTTGGTGAAGATGCGCGCCCGTCATTAGCGTGTTGGGAGGCTGTCTGCCACGAATCGCGCCGTCCCAAAAAGACTGGTTTGTGGTGCGATGCGGCTTGTGGGGCGGGCGGGGGTCGGTCCGTGGTAGACTATCGAACAACGTTTATTAATCGCGCGGTATCGTTGCCGCGAGAAGGGGTTGCGCCATGCAGGAGCTTGAGGATCGTATTCGCCATGACGGCATCGTAAAGGCCGGTAACGTCCTTAAGGTTGATGCCTTCCTCAACCACCAGTGCGACGTTGAGCTGTTCGACCACATGGGCGCCGAGTGGGCCCGTCTGTTCAAGGATGTCGAGATCAACAAGATCCTGACGATTGAGGCTTCGGGCATTGGTATGGCTTGCATTGCAGCCCAGCACTTTGGCGGCGTGCCAGTGGTCTTTGCCAAGAAGGCACAGTCCATCAACCTCGACGGCGAGCAGTATGCCACGACCATCTACTCCTTTACCAAGCAGAAGGAGTACCCGGTCATCGTCGGCAAGCGCTTCCTGTCCGAGGGCGACAAGGTCCTGATCATCGACGACTTCCTGGCCAACGGCTGCGCGCTTGAGGGCCTTATTAAGATCTGCGAGGCTGCGGGCGCCGAAGTTGCCGGCATTGGCATCGCCGTTGAGAAGGGCTTCCAGGGCGGCGGCGATAAGCTCCGTAAGCGCGGCTTCCGCGTTGAGAGCCTGGCCCGTATCGCCGATATGGACTGCGAGAACGGCGAGATCACCTTCGCCTAAGCGCGCAACACAAGCGATTGGTATGCGATGTGACAAAGGGACTGTCCCTTTGTCACATTTTTTTTGTATGAGGGGAGGTGCTGATATGGACGAGAACAAGATGGAATGGCGCGAGTATGCGCGCTATGCCGAGATGTCGGCCGAGGAGTTGGCGCGCGATTGCGAGGTGCAGGTGTTTCGTGCGACGGGTCCGGGCGGGCAGGGCGTGAACACGACGGACTCGGCGGTGCGTATGAAGCATGGGCCCACGGGGATTGTTGTGACGGCGCGCGAGAGCCGTAGTCAGTTTCAGAATCGCGCGAGCTGCCTGCGTAAGCTGCGCGCAGAGCTTGAGCGTCGTGGCCGTCCGCCGCGCCGTCGCGTCAAGACCAAAGTGCCCCAGCGATCGCGCCAGCGCAGGCTCAACGACAAGCACTTCAATGCGATTAAAAAGGCTAACCGTCGCAAGCCGGGCGGGGAGGAATGATCTTCTCAATAAGTTGCGGTGAAATAGGGACTGTTTCGCGGCTTTAACTGCATAAACAGTCCCTATTTCACCGCAACTTAGGTGGGGTTAGCGGGTTGGGTGCCAGACTTGGAGGGCGCCGGGTAGGATGTCGACTTCGATGCGCGAGGCGACGATGGGCTCGCCGTCGGCCTGGATGGGGTAGTCGGGCCCCTCAAAGGTGAGCTCGGCATGGCGGCAGCGGCGCATGCGTACCGGCGGAAGCTTGGTGTGGTGGCCGTCTTTGGCCGAAAGGAACATAGGCAGGGCAACCGCGCGAGGGACGGGGCCACAGGCGTAGCAGACGTCGAGTATGCCATCGCAGGGATCGGCATCGGGGCAGATGCGATAACCCGAGCCATACGTGGGGCCCAGCTGAATCGCCATGATGATCGCCCTCACGCGCTCGGCGGGCGCGCCGTCAAAGCTGACTGTCATGGGGTAGCTGCGATAGCGCAGGCCAAACTGCTCAAGTCCCGAAAGGGTGTAGAGCGGAGCACCCGTCAAGCCGGTCTTTTTGCGCAACTCGGTGGTGCCCAGGCCGATGGCGGCATCGATGCCGACCGAAAGCGTCTGGTCGTAGTACTCAACGGTAGCCTCGCCGCTGCCGCTCGCAGGGCTCCACGAGCGAATGCGCCCGATGTCCTGACGCTGCAGCTCGCAGGTGAGCAGCGCGCCATAATCCTTGCCGGAGAAATCGTCGATGCCGAGCGTCTGGGCAAAATCGTTGCCGGAGCCCACGGGCAGGACGGCAAGAGCGGGGCGGGCGTCCTCCTTTTGCGTCATAAGCCCGTTGACGACCTCGTGAATCACGCCGTCGCCGCCGAGTGCGATAACGGTGCGACAGCCCTGAGCCTGTGCGGCCAGCTCCTTGGCGTGTCCCATACGCTCGGTCAACACCAGGTCAAACTGGGATGCGCGTGCAGTCATGTCCAAAAAGCGTTGCAGGCGCTCGGCAACTTCGCGTGCCGCACCCGACTGGGCGGCTGGGTTGGCGATGATGAGCGTGCGACCAAAATCAGTTGCGTGCATGGGGCGACTCCCGGCGTGTGACATGACAGTGCGGTCGCGCTCAGGTCGAATTAGCCCCGATTGTGGCTGCACGGCGATTATTACATCTACTCTATCAGGTCGTTGTGGCGCTCGATAGCATCCGCTACCGTACCTCCCTCATCCACAATAAGCGAGCGGCGCTTGGGTGAGATGATGCGCTGGGCGGGGTACACGCCGCGGTGTCCGCCGGTTAGGTAGCTGATAAAGGCCACGATGACAAAGAACCCGGCGGCCGTGCCGTGGAACAGGTCGATGGCCATCATGCAGGTGGTGATGGGCACGTTGAGGCCGGCGCAGAACACGCCGAGCATGCCGAGAGCCGCCAGAAAACTGGGGTCAAGCCCGGTAAGGCAACCGATCCAGCCACCGAGTGCCGCACCGATGCCAAACAGGGGCGTGACCTCGCCGCCTTGGAAGCCCGCGCCCAGGGTAAGCGCTGTGACGACCAACTTGATGGCTGCGTCCGCCAGGGTGGTGTTGCCTGCAAATCCGGCGCCGGAAAGCCACGTGGAAAGGCCGGCGTAGTCCCAGGCGTCAAGGAGGGCATAGGCGGCCAAAACCACGAGTGCGCCCACGAGTGCGCGAGTAAGGTAATTGGTGATAAAGCGACCGTACAGGCTTTTGACGGTTCGAACCGACCAGGCAAAGAGGCGTGCCGTCAGACCGAAGATAATTGCGCTGATAACAACGATGACAACCGTCCGCGGTGTCATGTTGGGAACGCTGGCGATGACATTCGCCTCGTACTCGGTTCCCAAGGCAAGTGACGTAAAGTAGCCGGTAAACGAGGCGACCAGGCAGTAGATGCCCGCGGTGTAGTCGATCTTGCCGATAAAGCACATCTCCATGCCAAAGAAAGCTCCAGCAAGGGGCGAGCCGAATACGGCGCCAAAGGCCGACGAGATGCCGGCGAGCATGAGGTCGTGGTGGTCATGTTTTTTGAGGTGGGCGAGGTTCGAGATGTTGCTGGCGATGGTGCCGCCAATCTGCACCGCGGCCCCCTCGCGACCGGCAGATCCGCCCGTTAGGTGCGTGAGCGTGGAGCAGACGAAGGTGAGAACGGCCATGCGCATATGGATGAGGCGTGTGCCCAGAGCGGAGTCGATGACCAGGTTGTTACCGCGTTTGGCGGCAAGGCCGTGGTTTTTGTACACCCATGCGGTGGCAACGCCCACAACGGGAAGCAAGGCGTAGACCCATGCATGGTGCTCGCGATAGTCGGTCGCGATATTCAGCGAGGTCAAAAACGCCCAGGCGGCAACGCCCATGGCGAGCGAGACGATGACGACGAGTGCGAGCAACTTGGCGCTCGCGAGTAGGTTGCGGGCGTTGCGGCGCGTGTCGGCAGCCAAGAGATGCTCGGAGCGGGTGAGCTGATGCCTGCCGGCCATGATGACGTCGTTAAGGGAGAAAAAGCCGCCGTCGTCGAGCGACTGGGAATGATCCTGCGCCTCGTTAGCGCTTTCGGGTTTGTCGGTAAAAGCCATACGTTCCTCTTCTTGATTGCAACACGAGCATTATAGAACGTGCCAAACGTGACAAACCGGCTGGTTGGTTTTGGTTCTGTTTCGCCGTCCGTTACCGACAGGTGTATTCGTGGGCACGGGCCGTGTCGCCGTCGTGCGGCGGGGGATTATACTGAGATAAACATAAAGAATCGGCGCCCGTGATGTGCGCCGTTGCATGCTAGAGGTGTATATGGCAGAGAAACTCATTCCGTTGGAGGACGCACAGGCGATCGTCTTGTCGCACGTGAATCGCACCGAAGTTGTCGAGATTCCCGTGTGGCAGGCTGCCGGTCTTCCCTTGGCCGAGGACGCGGTGGCCGATATCGACATCTCGCCGTTTGCTAACAGCGCTATGGACGGATATGCCGTGCGCTCGGCGGATTTGGCGCAGGGATCTGGCGAGGCGCCGGTGACGCTCGACGTTATCGGACACGAGGCCGCGGGCCATGTGTTTGAGGGCACAATTGGCGCGGGCGAGACGGTCCGCATCATGACGGGCGCACCGGTACCCGAAGGTGCCGATGCCGTGGTGAAGTATGAGATCGTCGATGTGCTCGTCGGTGACGGCAACGAGGGTTCGCGTGTGAGGTTCTCGGCGCCTGCCAAGGTAGGGGAGAACGTTCGCTCTGCCGCCGAGGAGGCCCATGCCGGCGATGTTGTGATGCACGCCGGCGAGGTCGTGGCTCCGGCGGGCGCCGGCTTGTTGGCGAGCGCCGGGTATGCGAGCGTGAAGGTCCATGCCGCTCCGCGCGTGGGCATTATCTCGCTGGGCACGGAGCTGGTCGCGCCGAGCGAGCTGCCGGCACGCGGGCAGATTCGCGATTCCAATTCCTCGGCGTTAATGGCCGAGGTGCTCGATGCTGGGGCCGACCCAGTGTTCTACGGCATTGCGCCCGACGACGAGCGGGCGATTGCCGAGCTGGTGCACCGCGCCGCGCAAGAGTGCGATTTTGTCATTACGAGCGGTGGCGCCTCGGCTGGCGACTATGACTACGTGACGGCGCTGGTTCGGCGCGAGGGCGAGGTGCTGTTCGATCGCATTTCGTTGCGTCCCGGCAAAGCCATTACGTTTGGCCTGCTCGGCGGCAAGCCCTATCTGGGGCTTTCGGGCAACCCCGCGGCGGCATACGTGGGCTTTGAGATGCTCGCCCGCCCGGCGATTCGCAAGATGCGCGGCTTTGCCGAGGGTGCGCGTCCCGTGCAGCAGGCGGTTCTTACCCACGGCGTGAAGAAGCGACAGGACCGACGCTTCTATGATCGCGCCACGGTTGCGCGCGATACGCAGACGGGTGAGCTTACGGTCACCGAGGCGCACAGCCAGAACTCGGCGCTGCTCGGAACCATGCAGCGTGCGAACTGCCTGTTGCGCATCAACGAGGGTCCGTGCGATCTTGAGCCGGGCGACGTCGTGGATGTCGTCCGTGTCGATCTGCCCGAGGGCGCCGTGCTGTAGGAGGAATGCTATGGAGTTGAAGATTTCGATCGTGACGTGCTCGGATACGCGCGATCTTGCCCAGGACGAAGCAGGCGCTGTGCTCGAGGAGCTCATCGCGGCGCAGGGCTGGATGGTTGCCTCGCATACGGTGGTGCATGACGATGTTGACGAGATCGGTGCTGCCATTGTGGCTGCGGCCGACGATTGCCAGGCCAACGTGGTCATCACCTGCGGCGGCACGGGGCTTTCGATGCGCGACGTGACGCCCGAGGCGACGCGTGCCGTCTGCGACCGCGATGTGCCGGGTATTGCCGAGGCGATCCGTGCATACTCTATGACCAAGACGCGCCGTGCCATGCTTTCGCGCGCCGTGTGCATGCAGCGTGGGGCTGCGCTTGTCATCAACTTTCCCGGTTCTACGAAGGCCGCTCGCGAAAGCTGGGAGGCCATAGCGGACCAGCTGGAGCACGCGGCCCACATGACGGCGGGCGGTGGACACGCTCGCTAAACTGCTTGCCTGTAGTGGAGTGACCTTATGGGTCGCTCCGCTTTTTTAAGCGGCGACAACGCGAGCGTCTTGCGGCTATCGGTATAAGAAATTATCAAACGATAATTTCTTATCACAAGCATTATTCGCGCTAAAGTATAATTCAATTACAGGATAAAGCCCGCGGCGGGGTGCCCGGGCGTAGCGCTCGAAAGGGTTGAACATGTTCGATATGGTTTCTCGCCGCGGATTCGTCTCGCTTTCTGCTGTCGCCGCTGCCGGCCTTGGCCTTGCTGGCTGCTCGGGCAACAAGACGTCTGAGCCGGCCGGCTCCGATGCGGGTTCTGCCAAGACTTCTTTCAAGAAGGCCGTCGGGCTGCAGGTGTTCGCCGCCAACTCGCTCGAGAAGGCTCTGCCCGAGGTTCAGAAGCTCTACACCGAGCAGACGGGTACCACCTTTGCCGACACGCAGTTTAAGGCGTCCGGCGACCTTGTCGAGCAGATGCGCGCCGGCGCCGCGGTTGACGTGCTCATCACGGCCTCCAAGGGCACTATGGACGACGCCGAGGCCGCCGAGCTCGTCGACGCCGACACGTGTGAGGACATGTTCGTCAACGACCTCGTGATTATTCGTGCCGAGGGCTCCGACACCAAGGTCGAGGCCATCGCCGACGTCGCGAACCTGGACGGCAAGATTGCCGTCGGCGACGCTAAGACCGTTCCCGCCGGCAAGTATGCCAACCAAGCGCTGGCTTCTGTTGGGCTCTACACCGGTACCGAGGGCGACGACGGCGAGTATGCACCCGAGCTCGCCGACAAGGTGGCCCTGGCCGACAAGGTCGGCACCGCCGCAGCTTACGTCTCTACGGGCGACTGCGTGGCCGGCTTTGTCTACAGCTCCGACATCTTCCGCTACGACGGCATCGAGGAGGCCTTCGTGTGCCCCGAGGATTCGCACAAGCCCATCGTGTATCCGGGTGCCGTTGCCGAGAGCTCCGAGCACGCCGACGAGGCCAAGGCGTTCATCGACTTCTGTCTGACCAACAAGAAGGCGCAGAAGATTTGGGCTAAGTACGGATTTGAGCTTTCCGCGTAGTGCGGCTTGGAGCGATAATCCCATCGTTTTGTCTTTTGCCCTGTCCTCGTCTTTCCTTGGAGCGTTTCGTGCGTAATAGATTTCGCATTCTTGTCGCCTGTGCTTTGACGCTCGCGCTTTGCTGGGTGCCGGGATGGGCGTTTGCCGGTGGTACTGAGGGCGGGGCCCAGGTTGCCGTGACCGCCAAGGGGCTTTCTTATGGGCTCGATGGTTTTGAACGGTTAGCCAAGGGGACCGCCCGTGTCATGGAGGGCCAGCCCGAGGGCTATCGGTTTCCCGTTGAAGGGGACACGGACCTCATAGTGGCGCCTGCTGCCGATCGCGTTGTGGTGTGGGTATCGCCCAAGGCGGTCGAGAAGTATGGATTGGATCCGCAGGACAACGAGTGCGCATCGGGTCTCAAGGCTCTCGTCTGCGAGCTTGACGGCGCAAACTGCATGGGAGGCGCACGGCTGGAAGACATGGATCTTCCTTGGTATGCCACGACGGAAGCGGCGTTTAATGTCGGTGGGTATACCTATGCCTTTGATGAGCGCGGTGCGAATGGGGACCGCTATGTGGTCATCGCATCAGCCTCGGGTGATGCCAAGGGCGGCGCGCGTTGGCTTGATAGCGCTCAAATCGTGGAAGCATCATCCGTTGTGATGCAAGATGAACAGGAGCCCTTGGCGTCCCTTGTCGCCTTTTTGACCGGCATCGACTATCGCCCGCTTTGGGTGTCTATCAAAACGAGTGGCCTTGCCCTGGTGATTGCCTTTGCGCTGGGCCTGTTTGCCGCATGGAAGACTATGGGCACGACGAGCCGCGTGAAGGGCCTGCTCGACTCGGCCTTTACCATCCCCATGGTGCTGCCTCCCACGGTGTGCGGCTTTCTGCTCCTCATGCTGTTTGGCCGCTCGACCGGGGTTGGCCAGTGGCTTATCGCGCACGGCATCTCGATCGTCTTTACCTGGCCAGCGGCGGTGATATCTGCCGTGGTGGTGTCGTTTCCCCTGGTCTACCGTACGGCGCTCGGCGCCTTTGAGAGCCTGGACACGCAGATGCTCGACGCCGCGCGAACCCTGGGGTGGTCCGAGCGCCGTATCTTTGCCAAGCTTATGATGCCACTCGGCTGGCCCTCGATCGCCGCCGGTACGGTGCTCGCCTTTGCCCGTGCGATGGGTGAGTTCGGTTGCACCCTCTTCTTTGCGGGTAACTATGCCGGTATTACGCAGACCATTCCCATCGCTATCTACTTTGAGTGGATGGGCGGCTACACCTCGGTGGCCCTCTTTTGGGTTGTCGTCGTGATTGCGTTTAGTTTCCTGGTCATCCTGTTTATCAACATGTACACCGCGCATTCGCAAAAGTATCGCGAGCGGGGCCTTTCCCGTGCGGAGCGCAAGCGGGCCAAAGAACTCGCCGATACGGCCGATTCGCTCGACCCGGTGGGCGGCGATGCCCTGCGTATCGATCGCGAGGCACTGGCCGAGCTCATGCGCGATGATGCCACTCTGCAGGGAGGTCGATAGGCCATGTCGATCGTTCTGGATATCAAAAAGCGCTATCCTGGGTTTACGCTCGATATGCAGCTTGAGGCTGGAGAGGAGCGCGTGGCGCTGCTGGGCGCCTCGGGGTGCGGCAAGAGCTGTACGCTACGCTGCATTGCCGGTGTGGAGACGCCCGACGAGGGCAAGATCGTCGTCAACGGCGTGACCTTTTTTGATTCGGCGGCGGGCATCAACCTATCGCCCCAGGAGCGTAAATGCGCCCTGCTGTTCCAAAACTATCAGCTGTTTCCCAATATGACGGTGGCCGATAACGTGTGCGCCGGCGTGCAGGATGCGGGTGACGTCGCTGCACGCAAAAAGCTCGCCGAGCGCTATCTGGGCATTTTTGGTCTGGCCGATTTTGCCGACCGCTATCCCGCACGCCTCTCGGGTGGTCAGCAGCAGCGCGTGGCGCTTGCGCGCATGGTGGCGGCACACCCGGGCATTTTTATGTTCGACGAGCCCATGAGCGCGCTCGATGCCTACCTTAAGAGCGCGCTCGAGCAGAACATGCTCGACCTGTTCGACGTGTGCAACCGCACCGTGCTCTACGTGAGCCACGATATCGACGAAGCGTGTCGCCTGTGCCAGCGCATTTGCGTGATGCATAACGGGCATGTGGAGGAGATCGGCTCCGTCGAAGATGTGGTCCGCCGGCCGCAAACCTTGGCCGCGCTGCGCTTGACGGGCTGCAAGAACACAAGCCGGGCGTGCAAGATCGGCGACGAAGAAGTTGAGGCTCTCGACTGGGGCATGACCTTTAATGTGGGTCGCGAGGTTCCTGATGATGTGGCGTACCTGGGGATTCGCGCAAGTTACTTCCATGTTGACAACCGTGCCGAGCGGGGTCGTAACAGCTACGACTTACACGTGGCCCGGGTGAGCGATTCGCGCTTTGAGCGGCTGGTGCTGTTGGACGTGCCACGTGTCGATGCGCCCACGCGTCTGCAGTGGAAGGTCAACAAGGTGAGCGTGGCTTCCGACGAGCTGCCGCAGGCCGACGAGACCCTGCGCATGCACTTCGATGCCAAGAGAATTCATCTGGTTTGTCGATAATGTGACAAAGGGACAGTCCCTTTGTCCCTTCTGCTGCGTCGCGTAGGGGTTGCGATACGCCGTCCGCTCGCGGCGCCACCATGCGTATACTGGGAGGAAAAGATTGACCTATGAGAGGAGGGATCGATGGCTGACGATTTCATCAAGCTCACGCAGATGACCGCTGCCTCTGGTTGAGCCGCTAAGTTGGCTCCTGGAGCCCTCGCCCAGGTCCTGGGCGACTTACCCAATGTGCATAACGACAACCTGCTCGTGGGGTTCGATACCTCCGACGATGCGAGCGTCTTTCGCGTTGGCGACAACTTGGGCCTCGTGCAGTCCATCGACTTCTTCCCGCCGATAGTCGATGACCCGTTTCTGTTTGGTCAGATCGCCGCGGCCAACTCGCTTTCGGACATCTACGCCATGGGCGGGCGGCCGAGCCATGCCATGAACCTGCTGTGCATACCTAACTGCCTGGGCGTCGAGGTTGCCGGCCAGATTTTGGCGGGTGGCGCCGACAAGTGCGTCGAGGCTGGCTGCACCATCGCGGGCGGCCACACCATCAACGACGACGAGCCCAAGTACGGCCTGTCCGTGAGCGGTTTTGTGCCACTCGACCGCATGCTCGCCAACAGCGGTGCGCGCGTGGGCGATGTCCTACTGCTGACCAAGGCGATCGGCTCGGGCATTATCACCACGGCCATTAAGGGCGAGCTCATCGAGCAGGACGAGGCCAGCCGGATGTTTGATTCTATGCGCACCCTCAACGAGGCCCCGATCCGTTTGGCCGAGGGGCTCGAACTTCACGGCTGCACCGACATTACGGGCTTTGGCCTGATTGGGCATGCGTGCGAGATGGCCGAGGGCTCGGGCGTGCAGATTGAGCTTGCGTCGGGGGCGGTGCCGCTCTTTGACCAGGCGCTCGACATGGCGCGTCTGGGCATTATCCCCGCTGGCTCCTACCGCAACCAGGACTTCTTTGGCCCGCGCGTGGCTGCCGACGAGGACCTGGAGCCGGGCATGTTGGATGCGCTGTACGATCCGCAGACCTCGGGTGGTTTGCTCATCGCGGCGCCTGCTGCCGATGTGGATGAGCTCGCGCACCGTCTGCATGCCGAGGATCGCATCGCTGCCGTTATCGGTCGCGTGTGCGAGGCGGTGCCGGGCGGTCCTGCCGTTCGTGTTGTTCATTAAGGAAAACCGTTTATGCGACCGTCCGTTGTTCTGGGCGGTCCCTTTTGAAAGGAAAAACTATGTCTACCAAAATTGAAGTCAATGCCATGGGCGATGCCTGCCCGCTGCCCGTCGTCAAGACGCTCAAAGCTCTGAAGCAGCTCGATGGCGAGGGCGCCGTCGTGACCTCGGTCGACAACGAGACCGCCGTCAAGAACATCTCCAAGATGGCGCAGGAGAAGGGCTGCACGGCCTCGGTCGAGAAGGTTTCTGACGCCGAGTGGCACGTGACCGTGGCGACCTCTGGCGCCGTTGCCATGGCCGATCCCGAGCAGGATGGCGCTGCCTTCTGTGATGCCAGCGCCGGCAAGGGTAGGCTCGTCATTTCCGTCTACACCGACTGCATGGGCCGTGGCGACGACGAGCTGGGCCACAAGCTCATGAAGGCCTTTATCTTTGCCGTGACGCAGCAGGAGGAGCTGCCCGCGACCATGCTGTTCTACAACGGCGGAGCCAAGCTCACCGTCGAGGGCTCTCCGGTGCTCGACGACCTGAAGGGGCTGGCTGAGCAGGGCGTCGAAATCCTCACCTGTGGCACCTGCCTCGACCACTATGGCATTAAGGACCAGCTTGCCGTGGGCGAGGTCACGAACATGTATGTGATCGTGGAGAAGATGGAGCAGGCCGTGCGCGTCGTGCGCCCGTAGCGTATTGGTTGGAGTTGCCATGAGGGAGAAGCGCCCGGCGCTTGTCATCACGTTTCCCACCACGGCGGCCGCCATGGGGTGCGAGACCCTATGCATCGAGCGCGGCCTTCCCGGGCGAACGATTCCCGTGCCCGGGGAGGTCGCTGCCGGCTGCGGTCTGGCGTGGAAGGCGTTGCCTGCCGATGAGGAACTGCTGCGCGCCGAGCTTGCCGCAGCGGGCATTCCCACCGAGGGCTATACCGTGATTGATATGTGGGAGGTCGTGCGATGATCTATCTGGATAACGCGGCGACGACCATGCACAAGCCTCAGACGGTCATCGATGCCGTGACGCAGGCGATGTGCTCGCTCGGCAATGCCGGGCGCGGCGCCACGTCGGGTGCCCTCGATGCCGCTCGTACGATTCACGGTTGCCGTGCCAAGCTCGCGCGCCTTTTAGGTTGCCCGAGGGCGGACCATGTGTGCTTTACGCCCAACTCTACGGCGGCGCTCAACACCGCCATCTGTGGCGTGGTGCGCCCCGGCGACCGCGTGGTCACGACGGTGCTCGAGCACAACTCCGTGCTGCGTCCGCTCAACCGCCTGGCAGTGGAGCGGGGTGTGACCGTTGAGCATGCGGGCTGTGATACCAACGGCGTGCTCGACTACGACGAGCTCGAGCGGCTGGTCACGCCCGGTACGCGTGCTGTGGTGGTGACGCACGCCTCCAATGTGACTGGCAACGCGGTCGACATTGCGCGCGTGGCGGCCATGGCCAATGCTGCCGGCGCGCTGGTGATCGTCGACGCCTCGCAGTCTGCCGGCGCGATGCATATCGATATGCAGGCCATGGGGCTCGACGTGGTGTGCTTTACTGGCCACAAGGGACTCATGGGTCCGCAGGGGACCGGCGGGCTGGCCGTGGCGGAGGGCATTGACGTGGCGCCGTGGGCCATGGGCGGCACGGGCGTGCACAGCTTCGATGCGCTGCAGCCGCTTGAGTGGCCCACGCGCCTTGAGGCGGGCACGCTCAACGGCCACGGTGTCGCCGGCCTTTCTGTCGGCCTCGACTTTATCGAGGCCCAGGGTGGGGTCGAGGCGATTGCTGCCCACGAGCGTGCGCTTGCCGATCGCTTCCTTGCCGGTGTGTGCGAGATTCCGGGGATTAAGCTCTACGGTGCCTTTGACCAGCCGGCGCACTCTGCGATCGTGTCGCTCAACGTGGGTGATATCGACTCTGCCGAGATCTCGGACGCGCTCATGCAAGGGTGGGGGATTGCGACGCGCCCCGGCGCCCATTGCGCTCCGCTCATGCACCGTGCGTTGGGAACCGAGCGCCAGGGCGTGGTTCGGTTCTCGTTTGGTTACTTCAACACGGCCGAGGAAGTCAACATGGCGATTGAGGCTCTGCGCGATTTGAGCTGCGATTAGACCAACCTTTTGCGCCCTTAGATAAACCGTTTACGCTACCTTCCCGCATTGTCGCTTATACAGGGTAATGTGAAATGATGGCCCACACTGGGACTCTGTATCTTTGCGAATTGCGGGAAGGTTCCTATGAACAGGATCACTGCTGCCCTCTATAGGTTTTTGGTTGTCTATCTTTCGGTTGCGATGGTCGTGACCTCGATACCCCTTGCGCCCCGCGCGGCCTATGCCGATGATGCCGGGGCGGTCGCCGTCGAGAGCGAGGCCCAAGAGACCGACTCGAGCTCTGACGCTGATGTCGATGCGGTCGATAACGCGTCGTCTTCGAGCGAGGGCAGCTCATCCACAACTTCCGACCAAACGAATAACGCTCAGGACGAATCGTCCAGCTCGGATACCAGCACTTCCACGTCGAGCTTGGCCCAAGACCTTTCGAGCTCCGCGACCAACTCCGATGCTGCAAAGAGCTTGGCTGCTACGGCGGAACCCTCGTCCGATGACAGCGAAGTCGATTCCCTCGTGTATGAGGACCCAACGGTCTATGAGTATGCCAAGCTTATGCCGAACGACTATGTGTATCCGTGTGATGCAAGCGGAAACGTTACGGTAGAGATCGATGGAAACGACCCGTATGAGAACTCTGTCGATGGTAAATTGGTGACCAACCTGATCGTTGATTACGGAGTGGATGGGGTCCCCGGATATATTTGTGAGTACTCCTCCAGTCTGCGCTCGGTACGTTTTGAGAACAGCTCTATTTCTTCAATTGGACTACACGCCTTTTCTGGTTGCTCGAATCTCGCCGATATCAGTTTTTCCGGCATGACCATTGGGGGCATCGGAACAGAGGCGTTTTCTGGGTGCGGATCGCTTACGAGCCTGAACATTAATGACGTTGCTACCATCGGCTCTATGGGCGATGCCGCGTTTGCCTGGAGCGGGCTGCGATCTACGGGTCTCGACAAGGTCGTTGGTCTCAGTTCGATTCCTGAGAACGCTTATAATGGCTGCAGCGCTCTGACCGATACCGGTCTGGGAGGGAACACATCTATCACATCAATCGGCGTTAATGCGTTCAAAAACTGCTCTCGCCTTGCGACGACGGGACTCGAGAACAATACGACGATCAAGACGCTCCGCGAAGGTTGTTTCTCCGGGACCAATATGAGCGGCGGGCTGACGCTGCCCCTTTATTCCAAGATCGAGGAACTGCCGGGTCGTGCGTTCTATGGCTCTAAGCTTGAAACTGTGTACTTTGGATGCGACCATGTGGTGCTCATTAATTCCACCACGTTCCCCAAGCAAAACATGACTGTCATTGTCCCTGCCAAGATGGTTTCGCAATACGCAAGCGGTCGCCCCAAAGAGGTTTGGGAGAGTTGCAATGGTAGCCTGCCCGTCCCCGTAGGCAAGATGCTCCAAAAGATTGAGATCTCGCGTGATCCCGACAAGATGGCCTATCAGCCGGGGGAAAAGATCTCGCTCGAGGGCATGAGTGTCACATTTCAATATCCTCATTCGACGATGGATAGCGACTACGAAGCGCTCATAAAGGAAGAACTCGGCGAATACCTTACGGCGACCCCCCGCGATGGTGATGTCTTCGACGAGTCGATGGACGGAGAACCTATACAGCTCGTGTACGACGATGGCTACACGCGCCTTGTCGCGTACAGCAAGGGTAACCTCCAGCAGGCGGCCTACGAGTATGCCAAGCTCATGCCCAACTACTATCTGTATCCGTGCGACGCAAACGGAAATCTTACAGTAGAAATCGATGAGAACAGCCCGCGCGAGAACTCCGTCGACGGTCGAATGGTAACGAATTTGATTGTCGATTACGGGGTGGATGAAGTCGACGCACAGCTCTGTGCCGACTCTACCAATCTGCGTTCAGTGCGCTTTGAGAATAGCTCCATTTCTAAAATTGGATTGCACGCCTTCTATAACTGCCCGAATCTCACCGATATCAGCCTTTCCGGTATGACCATCGGCACCATCGGGAAAGAGGCATTCTATGGCTGCAAGTCGCTTACGAGCCTGAACATCAGCGAGACTACTACCATTGGCTCGATGGGCTATGCCGCGTTTGCCGACAGTGGGCTGGTGTCCACGGGGCTCGACAAGGTTGTCGGCCTCACATCGATTCCCGACAGAGCCTACGAAGGCTGCAAGGCTCTGACCGATACCGGCCTGGACAAGAATGCCTCCATTACATCGATTGGCGTTTGCGCGTTCAGGTTCTGCTCGAACCTTGCTACCACAGGGCTCGAGAGCAACACAACGGTCGAAACGCTTGGCCACACCTGCTTCTACGGCACCGACTTGAGCGGCGGGCTGACGCTGCCATATAACTCCAAGATCGAGGAGTTGCCGGAAAAGGCGTTTGGCAGTACCAATCTCGAGACCGTGTTCTTTGGGTGCAACCATGCGGTGCTCATTAACACCGACACGTTCCCCAAATACAACATGACCGTCATGGTCCCCGCAAAGATGATTCCAAAGTACAGCAAGGGAGAGCCCAAGGCTGTTTGGGAGAGGTGCAACGGCTGCCTGCCCGTCCCGGTGGGCAAGGTGCTCGAGAATGTTGAGATCTCATGCGACCCCAGCAACATGACCTATGAGCCGGGGGACACCATTTCGCTCGAGGGCATGAGCGTCGAGCTCGATTACCCGCATTCGGTATCGATTTGGGACTACGAGGCCCTCATACAGGAAGAGCTCGGCGAGTACCTTACGGCCACCCCCTGCGACGGCGACGTCTTCGATGAGTCGATGGACGGACAACCCGTAAAGCTCGTGTATGACGACGGCTATTCACATTTTGAAACCCAGACCAAGGGCACGCTACAGCTTAAGAAGCCTGAGCCGACGTCGTTCCAGATCTCCTATGCCCAAACGATCGATAAAGGCGAACACAAACTGATGGACGGCGTTGAGCTGCCCGATGTTTCCGGCGCGACGACGATCGATGCAGGTGCCGGGGTCACGCTCGATGCCGGTGCTTTGGGGATGCTCAATGACAACATCACGTTTAAGGGCTGGTATGACACCGAGTCCGGCAAGTACATCTCCAAGGAAGCGGTTTGCACGTTTACGCCAGATAAGGGCCTGTCCCTGGAGGCTCGCTTTAAGCTCAAGGACTATGCGGTGCATGCCAACGATGCGCAGGCGACCGACTCGTCGCAGGACTTTGCGCACCTGAGCGTTACCGCGCAAAACTGCTATCGCAATGCCGGCGAGACGGTTGAGCTTTCCGCCGCCACGGATAACGCTCTGTTCCTGGGCTGGTATCTGGGCGAGGGCGATGATGCGTACGCCGCGAGCGATCAGCTCGACTTTACCTATACGGTGGACAAGGCGGACGCGATTGTGTCCGAGGACAAGACTGACGCTAGGATTGAGATCACTCCGCGATACTGCGCTCCGCAGGCGAGCGTTGTGCTGAGTGTGGATGGGGTCGATGAGAACGGGCAGCCGCTCGGGCAGTTCCTTTCCACCGGTCTGTACGGCATCGGGTCGCGCGTAACGGTCGTGGCGGTGCCAATGCCTGGCTATGTGTTTGACTACGCGACCGATGCCCTCGGCAACGTTGTCTTTACCGGCGACGATGGTCCGTCCTACACGTTTGTGCTCGAGGGAGATGTGCAGTACACCGCGCATTTCCGCGAGGCGACTGACCCCGACGAGTCACTCGCGGCGCTTAAGGCCGCGCTCATCGCCGCGATTACGGCTGCGGCCGTTCTCGCTACCATGTATGGCTTGGGCGAGATCGTCGACCCCATCGCGGCCGATGCAGTGATTGAGATCGGTATGGCCGACAACATCGAGGATGTTGCCGCTGTGGGCACCAAGGTGCTCAAGGAGATTAAGGACATCATCGACGACCACAAGAAGCCCAAGCCTCATGGCGACCATAAGATCGAAATAATTGCCACCGCGCAGCCCGAGGTGGGCGGCGTCGTTACCGGAGGCGGTATCCACTATGAGGGGACGGTCGCCACGCTCGAGGCTGTCGCAAATCCAGGCTATCGCTTCGTATGTTGGAAAGAGAATGGCGTCGAGGTCTCGACATCTCCTCTCAAGACGATGACGATCACGGACCTGACGCCCGAGGTCGTAAAAATGACGGCCGTTTTCGAGAAAAAAGTCGAGATTACGGCGGTTGCCGAAGCCGATGGCATTCAGGCCGATTTTTCGACAGGCTGCACCGCAAGCCCTGTAAAGCAGAGTATTACGCGTGGCGATCAGGCTATGGTCACCGCGAGCGAGGGTCCCGACTATGCCTTTGTGGGATGGTTCGAGGACGGCATCGAGGTTTCGCCCGAGCGTACGTATATCTTCAAGGCCGAGGTCGACCGCCATCTGGTTGCACGCTTCCGCAAGGCGGATAAGACCATCCTGGTGAATACCGATCCCTTCGACAGCGCCGAGGTGCTGTGCGATGGCGTGCCGGTTGTGGATGGCAAGGTTCGCGCGAAGGATGGCGACATTCTCACGTTTACGATGCGGCCCAAGGTGCGCCCCGACAATCCAGAGAAAACGTACCGGTTTGTAGAGTGGCGCGAAACCGATGCGCAGGGCATCACGATTGCCAACAAGCAGGAAGTTTGCGAATACCGCGTTAACGGGAATGCCCGAATTGAGGCTGTAATGGACGGCAGGGATGCGCATACTGTGCGTGCCGAGGCTGACCCGCTCGAGGGCGGCACCGTTACGCTGAAGCGCGGCGAGACTGCCGGCATGGTTCTCGAGGTCCCCGAGGGTGAACGCGTGACCGCGGAGGCTACGCCATCCGAGGGCTATATCTTTGACGGTTGGTATCTGAGCAATGGTGGCTCGGATACAACGTCGACGCTGGTTTCGAGCGAGCGTTCGTATACCTTTGAGCCCATTACCGACTGCGTGGTCCAGGCGAAGTTTACGCGTGCCTGCAAGGTGGACGTTGTCGTTGAGCCGGCCGCGGCCATGGCGGGCAAATATATGGTGCACGGTGAGGGCTACTGCATGAAGGGCGAGCCTGCCACGCTGAGCATTGAGCTCACGGCGGAGGCGAGCAAACAGTTTACCTTTAAGGGCTGGTACGACGCCAAGACGGACCTGCTTTTGGGTACCGACCCCAGCTATCTCGAGTTCTATCCCGAGGACGTGGAATGCACCGTGCGCGCGGTGTTTGAGGAAAATACCTATACCGTGACGGCGAAGGCCAAGAAGACCTTTGTGGAGCGCGGTACGGTTGAGATTGAGGGGCACCCGGGGGTATCTTCGGTTACCTGCGGATATGGCGACACGGTGATGCTCAAGGCGAAGGCCAATGACGGCTACCGCTTTGACCATTGGAAGGATGACTCCGGTAAGGAGTACGAATCTGCCGAGCTAGTCGTTAAGGTCACCAAGAGCGATACCTATACCGCGATCTTTACCGACTCAAAACCCGAGGTCATGGTCACGGCCGATTCGTGGCTCGGCGGTACCGTGACGTGTAATGGGACCGTGGTGAAGCCTACGACCGATACGTTCAAATTAGGGGAGACCCTTCATCTGACGGCTAAGGCCCATCCTGGTTTTTTGTTCTGGGGTTGGTACGTCAATGGTCGCCTGAAGAGCCTTAAGCACGAGACCTCGTTGGTTGCGAAGGCTCGCGGTAAAACCGGACACTGCGTTATTACCGCGGCCTTTGTGCCGATCGATACCGTCTGCGTGCCTCTCGCCGATCCTGCGGAGGGCGGCACCGTCAAGGCGAGCCGAATCCTTGCCGACCGCGGCGCGGAGGTTGCCCTTAAGGCGACGCCCAATCCCGGTTACGTCTTTACTGGTTGGTATACGGCCGACGGCACGTTTGAGTCTGCCGATGCGGAGTTCACCTGCCACCAGGAGCGCAGCCATGTGCACGTCGCTCGCTTTATGGCAAAAAGCTATGAAGTCGACGCCACGGCGGTAGTCGGTTCCGGCACCGGTTCGCTGGCCGAATCGAGCGTCGCCGGCTGGGTCGAGGGCACAGGTACCGTTGAGGCGGGGCATGCCGCCACGCTGACCGCGCATGCGCTTTCGGGCTATGCGTTTGAGTATTGGGCCGATGCCTCGGGCGCCGTGGTAAGCCGCGACATCACCTATCACGTGGTGCCGACGTCTGACACGGCGCTCCAGGCCGTGTTCTCGGCAAAACAATATACGGTGGACGTCTCGTGTGAAGAGAGCATGGGCACGGTCGAGGGCGCGGGGGCGTATGCCGCTGGACAGGTCGTAACCGTGCGTGCGGTCGCCGCCGAGGATACGGCTTTTGTGGGCTGGTTCCGTAACGGCACATGCGTGAGCTCCAAGAAAACCTATCGATTTACCGTGCGTGAGGATACGTCGCTCTATGCCGTCTTTGCGTCGGGTTCGTATGTCGTGCATACCGTTGCTTCGCCTGCCGAGGGCGGAGCCGTGAGCGGCTTTGGTGGCTATGAGGCTGGCGACCGCGCAACGCTTCGTGCGATCGCCAACACCGGGTATTCGTTTGCGGGTTGGACGGACGACAAGGGCGAGACAGTCAGCGAGAACGCCGACTATACCGTTAAAGTCGCGGGTGACGCCACCTATACGGCGACCTTTACGCCCAAGTCCTATCAGGTCGTTTTGAGCGCGAGTGACGATAGCGTTAGCACCCTGAGCGGCGAGGGCTCCTATCAATTCGGTGATACGGTCGAACTCAACGCTACGCCTATGGGAACCAAACGTTTTGCCGGTTGGTATGTCCTGGATGCCGAGGGCAACAAGTTGCTGCTGAGCTGCGACGCCCATTGCTGGGTTAAGCTCGACAAGGATATGGTCGAGGGGCTCGAGGACGATACGTTGGAGCTCCAGGCCGTGTTTGCCGATCCGTACGAGGTGACCGTTACGGGCGAGGTCGTGGTGAAGGACAAGGCTTCGAACAGGGGCTGCCGTATTACGGGCAGCGGTAGCTTTGCCGTGGGCGACCAGGTGGAACTGTCCGCTGTTGCCGGTATGGGCTATCGCTTTGTGGGCTGGAGCACCGATAAGGAGGGCACCTCGATTGTCGAGACCGCGACGACCCTCGATGTGACCGCCACGCAAGACATAACGTACTACGCGCAGTTCGAATCCGATGGACAGGTGACCATTACCGTCACTGGCTCGTCCATCTTCCGCGGTACGGCCCTTCTGGTCGACGGCATTCCTGCCGGCAGCAGGTCCTACGACAGGGGCGACATGTTTATGGCGATTGCGATCCCGTGGAAGAAGTACCACTTCTCGCATTGGGTCGACGATGCGGGTGTTACGGTGAGCTACAGCGCTTTCTATATCGGTACCGCCAAGGAGAATAAGCAGCTTACGGCCGTGTTCTACGAGACGGGCTGCGATGTTCAGGTCGCTACGTATCCTAAGGATGCTGGCTTTTCGATGGTAGCGCTCGGTACGGGTGGCTCCTACCACTCCGCGGCGATTATGTTTACCGTGCCGCATAAGGGTTGGAAGTTTAAATACTGGGTCGATGAGAACGGCATGCCCGTTGGCTTTACGCCGGTCATTAACCGCGTGGTGTTTGGCAACCGAACCTTTACGGCCGTTTATGAACGGGCGACGATGTCGGTGACGGCGGTTGATCCGCGTCAGGGCGGACACGTCGAGGGCTCCTCCGAGGACGAATCTCTGGGCTATGCCGTGACCAACGAAGTCGAGAACGGTGAGTCCACGACCCTGACTGCCGTTCCCGATGCGGGGTATGTGTTCGATGGGTGGTATGCGCGCAATGATGACGGGTCGTTGGGCGATGAGCCGCTGAGCACGGATGCTACCTGGACGTTTGTCCCCGAGGACAACATGACCGTCGAGGCGCGCTTTGCGGAGGCGCCTAAGTACAAGGTGACGGCCCGAGCGGTCAACGGATCGGTTGATTCGGAGTCTGCTTTGGTCGCTACGGATGGTAAGGTGACGCTTTCGGCGACGCCCGATGAGGGCTGCTACCTGACGCGCGTGACCGTTGCCGAAGAGGCAGGTGATGACGGTTCGGCCGGCAATGCCTATGACCTTGATATTTCTGACTATAAGGGTGGGGCGTACGAGGTTACACTGAGTGGCGTGAGTGCTCCGCAAAAGGTCACGTTCGAGTTTGCGAAGGCAGCGGCTCCACAGGTCCTTGCGCAGCCGCAGGATGCGAGTGCTTACGAGGGCGATCCGGTCGAACTTTCGGTCGCCGCCGAGGCGGGGCGCAACGTTCGCGTCCATGCGGCCGTGTCATCTGGATCCGCTGCAGGCGTCAAGCTGAGCTACCAGTGGTATCGCATGTCTGATGATGGTGGCAAGGCGGTGGCGCTGAAGGGCGAGGCGGGGGAGGCCCTCTCGATTGCCCAGCTCGACAGCGAGAACGAGGGCGAGTACTTCTGCCGCATTACGCAGAGCTACCTGGGCACGGTGACAAAGACGGATACCGAACATGCGAAGGTATCCATCGTGCCCCGAGAAACGCTTGTGTTTAACGGGCGTGTGCTGCCGGTGGCGACGACTCACGATGAATACCGTGCGCAGATTGCCGGCGCTACGGGCGGCAAGGCACCGTATGCGTATAACTTGGATGATGCTGAGGTTCCTGAGGGCATGCAGCTGACGCTGGCAGATGACGGATCGGGCGCCTTGGTACTCTCGGGCGTGCCTGCGGCTACGGGTGTGCATAGCTTCAAGATTGGGTGCACTGATGACCTGGGCAACAAGTGCGATGCGCACTTCGCGCTGCTCGTGAAGGCGAAGGAAGCCCCGCTTACATTTGAGGGCCAGACCTTTACCTACAACGCGACGGCGCAGGCCCCGGAGCTTTCGGGCGTGCCCGAGGGTTGCGAGGACGATGTCAAACTGACCTATGTTGGCACGGGCGACACACATTACTCGTCGGATCAGGCGCCGGTGGATGCCGGCACGTATCGTGCGGTGGTGACGCTCGACGCCAAGGGATATGTCGGTAATGCCTCCTGTGACTTCACGATCGAGAAGGCCCCGGTCGATATTTCGATCGAGACGTCTGATGTGACATACGATGGCGCACGACACGGTGCGGCGGTTGCGGTTGCCGGCCTTGATGCGTCTGGCTATTCCGTTGCCTATTGCGGTATAGATGGAACGTCCTATGGTCCGACGGCGCTGGAGCCGTGCGACAGCGGTAACTACCGCGTCACGGTTAAGGTGACTGACCCCAACTATCAGGGTAAAAAGTCCGCCGAGTTCTCGATTGCAAAGGCAAGCCAGGTTATTACGGGAACGACGAGCTATTCGGGTGTATACGGTGGAGACCCCATTGTGTTTAACAACGTTGCCCAGACTCCCGTGACTTTTGAGCTGGTCGATTCCGATGACGATAGGGGCCCGGTTTCGATTAAGGGACGCTGCGCGACGGTGAAGGCTGCCGGTACGGCACGTGTTGTCGCCCATGCCAAGGCGTCTCGAAACTATCTTGTCGCCGAGGACGTCGAGTTGACGGTTTCCGTTGCACCTGCCCAGTTGCTGGTGAAGGTCGACGATGCCGAGCGCTTTGAGGGCCAGGAAAATCCCGAGTTTACCTCCAGCTTGGTGAGCCGTTGCGACACCTCGGACGTTAAAGTTACGTACTGCTGCTCGGCGAATAAGAAATCGCCGGCGGGTGAGTACCAGATCGACGCGGCGGTTGCCGATCCGAACTTTGATGTCGCGGTCGACCCCGGTACGCTGACGGTCAAGAAGAAGCCCGAACACTACAAGGTGACGGCGAAGGCAGTCAACGGTTCGGTCGACAACGACTTGGTTTCGGTCGTTGAGGGCGGGGATGCGACCCTCTCGGCGACGCCCGACGAGGGCTGCTACCTCGAGCGCGTGACGGTCGCGCAGGCCGGCTCAGATGCGACCGTTGACCTCGACATTTCTGATTACAAGGGCGGGGCGTACAAGGTCACGCTGAGCGATGTCACCACATCGCAGGAGGTCGCGTTCGAGTTTGCGAAGGCGGACGCTCCGCGTGTGGTCGCGCAGCCGCAGGACGTGAGCGTCCATGAGGGCGATTCGGCTGTGCTCTCGGTCGCGGCCGAGGCGGGCAAGAACGTCGCCGACCACGCGGCCTCGTCCACGGGTTGCGCTGCCGAGGTTGAGCTCTCCTACCAGTGGTTCCGCATGGTGAATGGCAAGGCCGTGGCGCTCGAGGGCGAGACGGGGGAGACGCTCTCGCTCGCGGACCTCGACGACGAGCTGGCCGGCGAGTATTTCTGCCGCATCACTCAGCGCTACCTTGGTACTGAGAAGCAGACGGACAGTGATTGCGTCTCCGTCTCCGTCGTTGCCTGGGACACCCTTGTGTTTAACGGTGGCCTGCTGCCGGCAGCGAGTGCGCACGGCACGTACATCGCCACGATTGCCGGGGCCGCGGGCGGCAAGGCTCCGTACGAGTACGCATGGGATAAGACGAAGCTCCCCGACGGGCTCAAGCTCTCCCGTACTTCGGGCGGTCTGACGCTCTCTGGTGTTCCGTCCAAGACGGGCGTTTCCGCCTTCGATATTACGTGCACGGATGCCCGTGGCGAGGCCATGACCGCCCGCTTTGCGCTCGCTGTCCAGGCAAAGCGCGTAAAGCTTACGTTTACGGATGGCGACTTTACCTTTAATGGCGCGTCGCAGGCCCCCGAAGTTTCCGGTGCTCCCAAGGTCTGCAAGGGTGACCTGAAGGTCTGGTACTACGGATGCGGAAGTACGCAATATTTCTCGACGGATGCCCCGACCGATGCCGGCACATACCGCGCTGTCGCCACGCTGCGCAGCCACGGCTACATCGGTGCCGCTGCCTGCCAGTTCGAGATCGCTCCGGCAAAGCTCAAGGTGAAGGTTGACGACGCCGAGCGCTTCGAGGGAGAGGCGAACCCGGCGTTTACCTCGAGCCTGGAGAGTGCGGTTGATACTTCGGGTGTGAAGGTCGAGTACTCCTGCGATGCCGATGAGAGCTCTCCTGCTGGCAAGTACCAGATCGGCGCGACGGTCACCGATCTGAATTTCGATGTCGAGGTCGTGCCCGGAACGCTGACGGTGAAAAAGAAGCAGGAGCCCGTCGGTCCCGACCCGGTGGTTCCGGACCCGGACAATCCGGATAACCCCGACCCGGACAACCCGGATCCCGATCAGCCTGATCCTGGTCCTAACCCCGGCCCGGATAATCCGGAGCCCGATAATCCTAATCCGGATCCCAAGCCTGATCCAGATCCCAAGCCTGATCCAGATCCCAAGCCTGATCCCGATAATCCCGACCCTGATAACCCCGAGCCCGATAACCCGGACAAGCCCGAGCGCTTTGAGGTGACGGCAAAGGCGGTCAACGGTTCGGTCGACAACGCTTCCGTCACCGTTGATGCGGGCGGCGACGTGACGCTCTCGGCGACGCCCGACGAGGGCTGCTACCTCGAGCGGGTGACGGTCACGGAAGCCGGCTCGGACAAGGCCATCGATCTCGATATTTCCGGCTATGAGGGCGGAGCGTACGAGGTCACGCTGAGTGGCGTCACCGCGTCGCACGAGATTACGTTCGAGTTCGCGAAAGCGGACGCTCCGAAGGTGATTGCGCAGCCACAGGACGCGAGTGCCCACGAGGGCGATGCTGTTGTGCTCTCGGTTGCTGCCGAGGCGGGCAAGGGCGTCCTCGACCACACGTCCTCGTCCACGGGTTCCGCCGCCGATGTCGAACTTTCCTATCAGTGGTTCCACATGGTGGGCGGCGAGACCGTGGCGCTCGAGGGCGAGACGGGGGAGACGCTCCTCATCGAGGGCCTTGATGAGGATTGCGCCGGCGAGTATTTCTGCCGCGTCACTCAGCGCTACCTTGGTACCGAGGCGCAGGTGGAAAGCGATCGTGCCGTCGTTTCCGTTGTGCTCCGGGATGCCCTCGTGTTCAACGGCGGTCTGCTGCCGGTCGCACGTGCGCATAGCACGTATCGAGCGACGATTGCGGGTGCCGCGGGTGGCGAAGCTCCATATGAGTACACATGGGACGACGCTAAGCTCCCCGACGGGTTTAAGCTCACCCGCACAGCGGGCGGCCTGACGCTCTCGGGCACCCCGTCCAAGGCCGGAGTGTCTACCTTTGACATCACGTGCAAGGACGCTCATGGCAAGACCGTGACCGCGCACTTCATTCTGGTCGTTCAGGCGAAGCGGGTCGAGCTTGCATTTGAGGGCGGCAACTTCGTCTATAGCGGTGATGCTCAATCGCCTAAGATCACGGGGGTTCCCAAGGCCTGCGAAGGTGACCTGAGGGTCAGGTATTACGGGACGGGCGGCACGCACTATTCGTCGAGTGAGGCCCCGACCGATGCCGGCACGTATCGCGCTGTTGCCACGCTGCGAAGCAACGGGTATGTCGGCGCCGCCTCGCGCAAGTTCAAGATTGCGCCGGCGAAGCTTAAGGTGAAGGTCGACGATGTTGAACGCTTCGAGGGAGAGATGAATCCCGCCTTTACCTCGAGCCTAAAGAGCTCGGCTGATACCTCGGGCGTGAAGGTCGAGTACTCCTGCGTCGCCGATGAGAGTTCCCCGGCGGGCGAGTACCAGATCGGGGCGACGGTCGCCGACCCGAACTTCGATGTCACGGTTGAGCCCGGTACGCTGGCGGTGAAGAAGAAGCAGGAGCCTGTCGACCCGGACCCGGTGGTTCCCGATCCGGACAAGCCCGATGGACCCGATCCGGACAAGCCGGACCCGGACAAGCCCGAGCCTGACCAGCCTGATCCGGGCAAGCCTGGGCCCGACAAACCGGAGCCTGATCAGCCGGACAAGCCGGACCCGGATAACTCGGATAAGCCTGAGCCTGACAACCCGAGCAAGCCAGAGCCGGAAAAGCCCGGAACGCCCGATTCCGACCAGCCGGATTCAAAGGATCCGACAAAACCCGGTAGTTCGGATGACTCCGCAGCTGATAAGACAAAGGCATCGGGCGCGGAAAACTCCGGCAAGAAGGAATCTTCCAAGTCGAGCGCTCAGCAGCTCGCCGACACGGGCGATCGTGCGCCATTGGCCGTCGCCGTCGCTGCAGGCGCCGTTGCGCTTGTCGCGCTGGGACTCGAGCTGCTGCGTCGCCGTCGCTCGGACGCGTAACGGCTCAAAAGGGGCAGCTAGATTGAAGCTTTGCGCGATTTAGTCTGCTAAAGCGTATATACTTGCGGGACGGGTATTTTGCCCGTCCCGTTTTTGTTTCGACCCGAAAGGTGTGCCTATGGCTTCATCCGCCCCGCGCGGTCTGCGTTCCGACCATGTCGTTACCGTCGGCATTGCGCTGTTCTCGATGCTCTTTGGCGCCGGTAACCTCATTATTCCGCCGCTGCTGGCGCTGCAGGCAGGTTCTGCCGCGCCGGTTGCCATGATCGGCTTTTTGATTGCCGCCATCGGCCTGCCCGTCATGGGCTTTATCGCCGTGGCGCTTGCCGGAACGGCGCGCGAGCTTGCTGGCCGCGTGCACCCCAAGTTTGGCGAGTTCTTTGTCGCGGCGGTGTATCTGGCCATTGGCCCGTGCCTGGCCATTCCGCGTACGAGTTCCACGGCCTTCGAGATGCTGGTGCCGCTGTTGCCCGAGGGTGTCTCGCTCGGCACGGCGCGCCTGGTGTTTGCCGTCGGCTTCTTTATCGTCGCGTTTGCGCTCACGCTGCGCCCGGGCGTCATCACACGCGTGCTCGGCCGCATTACGGGCCCCGCGCTCATTGCCCTTATCGTATTGGTCGTGGGTGCCGCCATGGTCTTGCCGCTGGGCCCCGCCGCCGCGCCGCAGGCTCCCTATGATGCCGGTGCTGCCGTGCAGGGCTTTTTGACCGGCTACCAGACCATGGACCTGCTCGCGTCGCTCGCCTTTGGCATCATCATCGCCGAGACCATACACGAGCTGGGTGTTACCGATGACAAGCGCGTGGCCTTCGAGATTTCGCGCTCCGGCGTGATCGCCGGCGTGCTCATGGCCATCATCTACTGCGGCTTGGGCCTTGCCGGTATGCAGCTCGGCACCGTGATGCCCGACGCTACCAACGGCGCCGCCATCCTCGCCCGTTCGGCCTCCATGCATTTTGGGCTTGCCGGCACGGTCGTGGTCTTCGCCATCTTCTTCCTCGCCTGCATGAACGTGTGCATCGGCCTCATCAGCTGCTGCTCGCGTTACTTCTGCGAGACGTATGTGGTCGAAGGGGGAGCGGAGGCCTCTGAGGAGGCCATGCGCCGTCCCTTTGCGGTTCTCGCCTTTGTGTTCGCAGCGTTTTCGTGCGTGCTCTCCAACGTGGGCCTCGACGTGATCCTTATGTTCTCGGTGCCCATGCTCAACGCTTTGTACCCCGTTGCCATTGTGCTGGTGCTTATGGGCCTGGTGCACGGCTTTTGCGACGCTCATCCGCAGGTGTGGGTCTGGGTCGGCGGCGTAGTCGCTGTGCAGAGCGTGATCACCTCGGTCCGCGATGCGTTCTTTGCTGGAGCGTGGCTACCATTTGATGTGCTGCCGCTGGCAGACATCGGTGCCGCGTGGGCGCCGGTCGCCGTAGTTGCCTTTGTGATCGGTCTGCTCCACAGCAAGTTTGTCGCACATTCGAGGAGCTAGGGTTTCTGCGCTTGCACAGGCGGGGAGTCTCCCCTATAATTTCCTTCGCTTTGGGACACGCAAGGTTTAGACCTTAGCTGCTCAACACCTTCGGGACGTGGCGCAGTTTGGTAGCGCGCCTGCTTTGGGAGCAGGATGTCGCAGGTTCAAATCCTGTCGTCCCGACCATATCTTGCGGGCGTAGTTCAATGGTAGAACCCCAGCCTTCCAAGCTGATGACGCGGGTTCGATTCCCGTCGCCCGCTCCATAAGATAGATAAATGGCTCCGGTTACTTTTAGGACCGGAGCCATTTTCGTAAGTGCACGGGGTGACTGAAATCGAACCCGCCAGGGTGCGGAGCTGAGAAAATGCGTGAGCATTTTCCAGCGCAGCACGCAAGGGCCGAAGGCCCGCAGCGAAGCAAATCCTTGGACTTCCCGTCGCCCGCTCCAAGCTATATAATCGCACGCCAATATGCTAATTTGGCTTGCGTTTATTTTTATACCGTCCGACCTCGCGGGGCAAATGAACCAGGAGCGTTTGCTCCGAATCGTAAGAAAGAAGTGATTTCCATGGCACAGAGCAAGGCAGAATACCCCACCCCCGACTGCCTGGCGCCCGCCGCGATCGAGGCGAAGACCGAGGCCGCAGGCGTTACCAAGGCCAACCTGCCGGTCTCGAAGGCCTTTTTGCTTGCCATGTTTGCCGGCGCGTTCATCGCCTTCGGCGGCCTGTTCTTCACGGTCTTTCTGAGCGATCCCACGCTTGGCTGGGGCGCCCAGCGCTTCGTGGGCGGCCTTGCTTTTTGCCTGGGGCTGGTGCTCGTGCTTATTTGCGGCGCGGAGCTGTTTACCGGCAACGCTCTTATGGTATGCGCGCTTAAGAGCAATAAGATCACACTCATCCAGATGCTCAGGGCTTGGGCGATCGTGTGGATCGGCAACTTTGTCGGCGCCCTGTTCGTTGTCTTTTTGGTTTACATGGCAGCTATCTACAAGCTCAACGGCGAAGCCGTTGCCAACACCATGGTGAGCGTCGCTGCCGGTAAGGTTACGATCGACGCCGTCACCATCTTCTTCCGTGGCATTCTGTGCAACGTCTTTGTGTGCTTGGCCGTGTGGATCGGTACCGCCGGTAAGACCGTGGTCGATAAGGTTGTTGGTATTTTGCTGCCCATCGCTGCCTTTGTGGCCTGCGGTTTTGAGCACTGCGTTGCCAACATGTACTTTTTGCCCATGGGCATTTTGATGCACTCCTGCGGCTATGGAGCCGATGTCGCCGGCGCCGATGCCCTCAACGCTGCCGGGTTGGCGCTCAACCTTACGGTCGCCACGCTGGGCAATATCGTAGGTGGCGCCCTGATCGTGGCACTGGGCTACTGGTTTATCTACGCCAATAAGGAGGCCTAAAGCCACCAAGCCATAACCGACCAAAAAGGGACAGGTTTATTTTGGCAGGTTTTAGACGAGGCGCTTCGACGTCTTGTCGCGAGCTGCCATAATGGACCTGTCCCTTTTGCGTACGTGCCGGTATTTTTTTGCCCGATGACGATCGCGGGGGACCAGCTTTTTATTGAACATGTCGAAAGGCTTTTCATGAGCGACTGCGAATCCATGTCTGCCGAGGTGCGCGGCCGCCTGCGTTCCATTCCCGCCGTTCACGAGCTGCTTGCCGAGTGGCCGGTCATGAAGGCTGCTGGCGATGCAGGCGACACGATGGTACGCGAGGCGATTGACGCCGAGCTCGATGCCGAGCGCGCGGCGATTCGCTCCGGCGCCCCTGCAAGGAACAAGCGCGAGCTCGCCTTGGCAATTGAGCAGCGGACCCATCGCCTGTCGCTGCCGACCCTGCGCCCTGCCGTCAACGCGACGGGCGTTGTGATTCACACCAATCTGGGCCGCGCTCCGCTCGCTCCCGCGGCGGTGCAGGCGGTGACCGATGTCGCCCGAGGCTACAGCACGCTTGAGTATGACGTTTCAACCTGCGCTCGCGGGGGCCGCAAAGAGCATGCCGCACGTCTGCTGCGCACGCTCACGGGGGCGCAGGACGCCTTAGTTGTCAACAACAATGCCGCCGCGGTGCTGTTGGTGCTTGCCGCGCATGCCTTCGGCAAAGAGGTCATCGTGAGCCGCGGCGAGCTTGTCGAGGTGGGAGGCAGTTTCCGTATCCCCGACATCATGGCGGCTTCGGGTGCCAAGCTTGTCGAGGTGGGCTCCACCAACCGCACGCATCTGGACGATTATCGAAGCGCCATTACGCCCAACACGGCGATGATCCTCAAAGTCCATCCTTCCAACTACCGTATCGAGGGCTTCCACGAGGAGGTTTCCGTGGCGGAGCTTTCTGCGCTGGCGCATGAGCACGGGCTGTTGCTGTACGAGGATCAGGGCTCGGGCGCTTTGCTTGCAGACGGGGTGCTCGCCGATGCGGGGGAGAAGCCCACGTCCGCCTCGCTTTGCGCCGGCGTTGACGTCGTCTCGTGCTCGGGTGACAAGCTGCTCGGCGCCTCGCAGGCAGGCATTATTCTCGGCAGCGCCCAGGCAATTGCCGCCTGCGCCTCTCATCCGCTTATGCGCGCGCTTCGCCCCGGTAAGCTCACGCTCGCGGCGCTCGAGGCCACCCTGCGTCTGTATGTGGCCGGTCCCGATACGGCACATCGTGAGATCCCGGTGCTCAACATGCTTTCCGCTGCGCCGGCTCCGCTCGAGCGTCAGGCCAAGCGCCTGCATGACCGCATGCTGCGCAAGCTTCGCGACTCTCAGTTCGAGGAGGCGGTGGAGCTGCAGGTTGTCGAGGGCGCCTCTGCTCCCGGCGGCGGATCGCTGCCGACCGTCGAGCTCCCAACATTTTGCGTTGCCGTCTGCCCCGTCGATGGGCGCCTATCTGCCGATGGCCTAAAGCGCGCTTTGGTTCAGGAGCCCGATACGCCGGTTGTGACGCGCGTGCGACACGACCAGGTACTGTTTGACGTTCGCACGCTTTTGCGCGACACCGACCTTGACCTGTGTGCGTCTGCGTTGGTGGATGCCGTGCGGGCGGGTTTGCGTTGATGACCGCGCTTGAGCTTGTCGAGTGTCCCGTTGTCGTTGGAACAGCAGGACACGTCGACCACGGAAAGTCGGCCCTTATCGAGGCGCTGACCGGCAAAAATCCCGACCGTCTGGAGGTCGAACGGCGCCGAGGCATGACCACTGAGCTCGGCTTTGGCGAGCTCGAGCTTCCCAGCGGCAAGCTTGTCGGCTTGGTTGACGTGCCCGGGCATGCGCACTATTTGCGCGCCATGGTGCAGGGCGCCACCGGCGTGGACGTTGCGTTGCTGGTTGTTTCTGCCGTTGAGAGCGTGATGCCGCAGACCCGCGAGCACGTTCACGTGCTGGAGCTGTTGGGCGTGAGACACCTCGTGGTGGCGCTCACGATGCGCGATCTGGCCGATGACGAGACGGCGGAGCTCGCCGAGCTCGACGTGATGGACTTCCTCAGCGATACCGTCTTTGCCGATGCGCCCGTGGTGCCTGTTTCCTCGCGCACGGGCGTGGGCATCGAGGACGTTCGCCTTGCCCTCGATGCCGCCATCGACTCTTTCCTGGCCGATGCCGCATCCCGCCCGGTGCGCCCCGGTCTGGCCCCGCGCCTGCCCATCGACCGCTGCTTCACCATCAAGGGATCCGGGACGGTCGTCACGGGCACGCTTCACGATGCCCCCGTAGCGGTGGGCGACGAGCTCGTCTCATGTCCCGCGGGCGTGCGCTGCCGCGTGCGCGCGATTCAGGTGCATGGTGATACTCCTCGGGCGTTGCCCGGACAGCGCGCGGCGCTCAACATCGTGGGCGACGGTGCGGGCGACCTTCCGCGTGGCGAGGTCCTCTGCGGGTCTGGTGCTGAGGGCTCGACGCTCAGGCTCATCGCCCGCTTCACGTATCTGGGGCGCGAGGGCACCAAGCCCGCGCCCTTCGAGTCCGGTACGCGCGTTCATGTGATGGCGGGTACGGCGGAGGTCCTTGGCCGTATCATGCTCATGGAGGGTGAGGGGCCCATTGAGGTTGGCGAGACCCGCATCGTGCAGGTCCGTCTGGAGGAGCGCCTTCCCGTGCGATCGGGCGACGGCCTCATTGTGCTCGCGTTCTCGCCGGTGGTGCTTATCGGCGGCGGTCGTGTTCTTCTTTCGCGGTGTCGCCGCTCGCGCGTCCTCTCCGCGGGCGAGTGTGCGCTGCTCGGGGCCCTGGATGCCGACGACCGCGCCGCCGCCGTTGCCGCATGGTTGGGGTTGCAGCGCCTGCCCGTGCCTGCCGCGGCCGCAGCCCGTGCTCTCGATCTTTCGGGTGCCGAGGCGGCTGCGCTCCTGCACGGGGCGGTTTCCTCGGGTGACGCCGTGGCGCTTCGTGCCGAGCGCTTGACCGAGGAGCTCTATGCCGCCCCCGCTGTGCTCGATGCCGCCCTCGCCACGCTCTCCGTCACGCTGGCCGCCATGCACGGGGCCGCGCCCAAGCAGACGGGTTTCACGCCGGGCGAGGTCGCGCATGCCGCCTGGCCGACAGCGGGCGAAGACGTCGCGTCCGCGCTCGTTCTCGAGGGCTGTGCGCGCGGCGTGTGCACCGTCGACGGTGCCGGGGTGTTCGACCCGCACTCTGCCGCTGCGGCGATACGTGTGGTGCGCGAGGCGAGCCAGCGCATCGTGGCCGCCCTCGACGAGGCGGGTCTCGGTGCGGCGACGCTGCCCGAGGTGGGTGAGCGTCTGCAGCTCGATCGCGACACCATGACGCGTGCCCTGCGCGAGCTTTCGCTCAACCGCGCGATCGTTAAGATCGAACGCGACGTTGCCTTGTCTGCCGCCGCCGAGGCACATGCACGTGAGGTCGTCGCCGCGGCTATCGAGGCTGCTGGCGGCGTTGCCACGACGAGTGTGCTGCGCGAGGCCCTAGGCGTGTCGCGCAAACGAGCCATTAGCATCTTGGAGCACCTGGATGCGGTGCGTTTTACGACGCTCGACAAAGAGGCCGGCGGCCTCAGATCGCTTCGCTAGGGGCCGCCGTATCACTGTCCGCCACAAAACCTGCCTATCTACTACGTTTAAGTGACTACCCTCAACCATGCCAAAATCCGCAAAAGTAAAACCGCAGGTAGACGACTTGCCGATGTTACGAAAAAGCGGGTATGGTCAACCCCTGCAGGTTAAACGTAGTAGATGGGGCGTTTTCGTGGCGCGACCCTGCTCGTTTGGTAAAATACCGCCACGTTTGGGAACGGATGGGCTCCGGTGGGCCCCGCGGTCCTCAAAACCGTTGTGAGGCGTGCAAAACGTCTTGGATGTGTTCGATTCACATACGTTCCCGCCAACGCATCCTGCCAACCACCACAAAGGTGCCTGCCCCCTTTGTGGTGGTATGGACCATGTGGACGAAACAGCTTCGAAACACGCGATTTGTACGTCGGGCGCTCAGAAACGCTTCTACCTGCATCGTAATCAAAATGAAACATCCGCTCGTTGCCTTATTCGTAACTTTGTAGCAACAGTGCGATATTATCCATACTCGATAAAGCTCACGGCGCATGGGGCGCCGCGAACGACACCTTTCTTTTCCATCAATTGGAGGAAGCATGAGCTACACGCAGAAAGTTCTCGACGAGCTCAAGGCCCGCTATCCCGAGCAGCCTGAGTTCATCCAGGCCGCGACCGAGATCCTCGGCACCATCCAGCCGGCGCTCGACGCCCACCCCGAGTACGAGGAGGCCGCCCTGCTTGAGCGCCTCGTCGAGCCCGAGCGCATCGTCATGTTCCGTGTCCCCTGGGTCGACGACCAGGGCAAGGTTCAGGTCAACCGCGGCTACCGCGTCGAGTTCAACTCTGCCATTGGGCCCTACAAGGGCGGCCTGCGCTTTAACCCGACGGTTACCCTGGGCATGCTCAAGTTCCTGGGCCTGGAGCAGATCCTCAAGAACAGCCTGACCACCCTTCCCATGGGCGGCGGCAAGGGCGGCTCCGACTTTGACCCAAAGGGCAAGTCCAACAACGAGATCATGCACTTCTGCCAGTCCTTCATGACCGAGCTCTATCGTCACATCGGCCCCAACACCGACGTTCCCGCCGGCGACCTGGGCGTTGGCGGCCGCGAGGTTGCCTACATGTTCGGTCAGTACAAGCGCCTGACCAACGAGTGGACCGGCGTCCTCACCGGCAAGGGCCTCTCCTTTGGCGGCTCGCTCGCCCGTACCGAGGCCACTGGCTACGGCCTGGTCTACTTTGTGGACGAGTACCTCAAGAGCCGCGGCGACTCCTTCGAGGGCAAGAACGTCGTCGTTCACGGCTCCGGTAACGTTGCCATCTACGCCGTCCAGAAGGTTTCCCAGCTCGGCGGCAAGGTGCTGGCTTGCTCCGATACCCACGGCTGGGTCGAGGATCCCGACGGCATCGACTACTCCGTGCTCGAGCACGTCTACAACCAGAAGCGCTCTGGCCACGACAAGGGCGTCACGCTCGCCATGTACGTTGACGAGAAGCCCAACGCCGTGTGGCACGAGGGCGACGGCCGCGGCGTGTGGCAGCTGCCCTGCGACATCGCGCTGCCCTGCGCTCGCGAGAACACGCTGCTGTTCGAGGACGCCCAAGCGCTCGTCGCCAACGGCTGCAAGGTGGTTGGCGAGGGCGCAAACATGCCCACGACCATCGAGGCCACGACCTATTTCCAGGAGAACGGCGTCGCCTTTATGCCCGGTAAGGCTGCCAACGCCGGCGGCGTGCTCGTGTCCGGCCTCGAGATGAGCCAGAACGCCGAGCACCTGTCCTGGACCTTCGAGGAGGTCGACGGCAAGCTCGAGCAGCTCATGCGCGGCATGTTCCACAACGTGGACGACACCGCCAAGGAGTATGGCCAGGAGGGCAACTTTGTCATGGGCGCCAACATCGCCGGCTTCCTGAAGGTCGCCGACGCCATGATGGCCCAGGGCGTCTGCTAAATCCAGCTTGACATAGCTCCGCACAGCACCAGCTGATGCGCCTAAGGCTCCCGGCAATTCCTGCCGGGAGCCTTTTTCTATGGTGGTGAGGGCCGTGCGCCCTCGTTTGGTACACTAGAGGACACTGGACAAGTGAAGAGATGGGGGAGAACGTGCTCAAGTTCGGTACCTACGTCCGTGTTGGAAACGCGGCCGAAGCCTATGAGCTCTTACAGAAGAACCGCAACAACAAGATTGTGGGCGGCGGCATCTGGATGCGTCTGGGTTCGCGTCGCGTGGCGACGGCGATTGACCTTTCGGCCTGCGGACTCGATCAGATCGAGGAGACCGAGACCGAGTTTCGCATCGGTGCCATGTGCACCCTGCGCCAGCTCGAGCGTCATGCCGGGCTCAACGCGCTTGTCAACAATGTCTTTGAGTTCGCCGTCCACGACATCGTGGGCGTGCAGCTGCGCAATACCGCCACGGTGGGCGGCAGCATCTACGGCCGCTTTGGCTTCTCGGACGTTCTCTCGGCGTTCCTGGCGCTCGATTCGTATGTTGAGCTGACGGGTGCCGGCCGCGTGCCGCTTGGCGAGTTTGTGAACATGGGCTACGTGCGCGACGTGATCGAGCACGTCGTGGTCGTCAAGCACGACTACCGCGCGAGCTACGAGGCCGTGCGCAAGGCCGCGACCGACTTCCCCTCCCTAAACGTTACCGCCGCCTGGTGGGATAACAGCTGGCATGTCACCGTGGGCGCCCGCCCGCTGCGTGCGACCCTGCTGCAGGGCGAGGCATGCGGCCTCACCAGCGAGCAGCCTTCCGAGGACGAGCTGCGCGCCCTGGCCGCGTCCGTGCGCGCGCTGAGCTACGGCACCAACCTGTGGGGCTCGGCCGACTACCGCCGCCGCATCTCGGCCCCGCTGGCGATTCAGGCCGTGCGCCGCGCCGCCGGCATTGAGCTTTCGGCCGCGCTTGCCCGCGAGCTCGAGACCGTTCAGGTCCCCAAGTTTGCCACGGACGAGTATTCCTGCCGCCGCGTGCCCGGCGTCGATTCTAGCGAGGTGCGCTAATGGCTGCCAAACTCATCGATCTTTCCTTTACGCTCAACGGTCGCAAGGTCAAGGTTCAGATTGCCCCCGATACCATGCTCTTTGCGCTGCTGCGCGAGCAGGGTTGCGCGTCGGTGCGCTGCGCCTGCGAGACCACCAACTGCGGCCTGTGCACGGTGTGGCTCGACGACGATCCGGTGCTGAGCTGCTCGGTTCCCGCCGCGCGCGTCGAGGGCCGCTCCGTCACCACGCTCGAGGGTCTCAAGGCCGAGTCCGAGACGCTCGCTCGCGCAATGGCTGCCGAAGGCGCCGAGCAGTGCGGTTTTTGCGCTCCCGGCCTCATCATGAACGTGCTGGCGCTTGCCCGCGCCGCCAAGGAGGACCCGAGCCTCGTCGCCACGCGCGAGGAGCTCTCGCGCCAGCTGGCTGGCAACCTCTGCCGTTGCAGCGGCTACGAGAGCCAGCTGCGCGCCATCGTCCGCTTCCTTAACGAGTCCGGCGTGCGGGTGGGCTTCGAGATGCCCGAGCTGCCGGTCAACGACACGAGCTCCGACGGCGTCTCCTACAAGCAGATTACCCACAAGCAGCCCAAGAAGGACTCGAAGGCCCTGCTCGAGGGCCGTCCCGTCTACACGGGCGATATGGTGCCCGCCGGTGCGCTCATCGTCAAACTCAAGCGCAGCCCCTATGCCCGCGCCAAGATCCGCTCCATCGATACGTCGCGCGCCCTGAAGGTGCCCGGTGTCGTGGGCGTCTACACCTACGAGGACGTGCCCAAGCGCCGCTTTACCATCGCCGGCCAGAGCTATCCACAGCCGAGTCCCTACGACCGTCTGATTCTCGAGAACCTCGTCCGTTACCAAAACGAAGAGGTGGCGATCGTCGCCGCCGAGACCGAGGAGGCCGCCGACAAGGCGCTCAAGCTCATCAAGGTCGACTACGAGGTGCTCGAGCCCCTGCTCGACTTTACCCAGGCACTCGATAACGACATCGTGGTCCACCCCGAGGGCGACGTGACCTTTATGTTCCCGCAGGGCGGCGATGTTCCGCGCAACCTGGTGTGCAGCGGTACCAGCGATTATGGCGATCTGGACGAGGCCTTCGCCCAGAGCGACATCATCTTGGAGCGCACTTACACCAGCCAGGCCACGCAGACCGCGCCCATGGAAACCTTCCGCGCCTTTGCGACGACCGACGCGTTCGGGCGTATCTCGGTGACCACCTCTACACAGGTGCCCTTCCACGTGCGCCGCATGGTCGCGCAGTCGCTCGACATTCCGCAGTCGCAGGTGCAGGTCATTAAGCCGCGCATCGGCGGCGGCTTTGGCTCCAAGCAGACGGGCTGCTGCGAGATCTTCGTGGCGTTCGTCACCCGGCAGACCGGCCGTCCGAGCTATTGCTGCTACACCCGCGAGGAGACCATCACTGCTGGCAACTCGCGCCACCAGATGCAGATGACCGTTAAGCTGGGCGCCATGAACGACGGCACCATCACGGCCATCGACCTGCATACGCTTTCCAACGCCGGCGCGTACGGCGAGCACGCCACCACGACGATCGGCCTTTCGGGCCACAAGAGCCTGCCGATCTACAACCATGTGAAGGCGAGCCGCTTTAGGTGGGACGCCGTCTACACCAACACCAACCGCGGCGGCGCGTATCGCGGCTACGGTGCCACCCAGGGCCAGTTTGCCGTGGAGAGCGCCGTCAACGAGCTCGCCGACATGCTGCACATGGACCCCGCCGACCTGCGCCTTAAGAACATCGTGCGCGAGGGTGAGGTCATGCCGCAGTACTACAACGAAAAGCTCAACGCCTGCGCGCTCGACCGCTGCCTGCTGCGCGCGATGGACATGATCGGTTGGCGCGACAAGCCGCTGGCCGTCGACCTGGGCGACCGCGTGCGTGCCCTGGGCTGCGCGCTCACCATGCAGGGCTCGGGCATCTCTAACGTGGACATCGCCGGCATCGACATGCGCCTGGAAGAGGACGGCTTCATTACCATCGGCACCGGCGCCACCGATAACGGTATGGGCGTCGACACGATCCTGGCGCAGATTGCCGCCGAGGAGCTGGGCGTGGAGAGCTCGTTGATCGTGGTGCGCGGCGTGGACACCGACGTGTCGCCGTTCGACGCCGGCTCGTACGCGAGCTCGGGTACGTACGTGACGGGCCTGGCAGCCAAGAACGCCGCGACCGAGCTGCGCCAGAAGATTTGCGCCAAGGCCGCCCAGATGTGGGGCGTTGACGCCGCCGACGTGGTCTTCGACGGCCAGTACGTGCGCCTGTCCGACGAGCGTGCCGCACGCGAGCAGAACCGCTACCTCACGCTGCGCGACTTTGCCAACCTGTGCGTCAAGAACATCGCGGGCGGCGACGCGCTGACCTCGCATGCCTCTGCCTGCCTGCCCGTTTCGCCCCCGCCGTTTATGGCCGGCATTGCCGAGGTCGAGGTCGACAAGGCTACCGGCAAGGTGACCGTGGTGGATTACGCCGCCGCCGTCGATTGCGGCACCGTGATCAACGAGGCGCTCGCGCGCGTCCAGGCCGAGGGCGGCATTGCCCAGGGCATCGGTCACGCGCTCTACGAGATCGTCGAGCATGACGACCGCGGTCGCCTGCGCACCGGCAACTTTATGAGCTACAAGCTGCCTACGCGCCTGGATATCGGCAGCATTCGCGTGGCCTTTGAGCCGAGCTACGAGCCGACGGGCCCGTTTGGCGCCAAGTCGATCGGCGAGGTCGTCATCAACACGCCGCTCGCCGCCGTGGCCTCGGCCGTGGCGCACGCCACCGGCCACCAGGTCCGCTCGCTGCCGATCACGCCCGAGAAGGCCCTGCTGGGGGAGTAGCGGGTCGGCGAACAAGTCGTAATTGGCGGGGCGGGGCAACTCGACCCGCCTTTTGCACTCGTGGTGAGGTCGTGAGCCTGTAAAACGTGTGCGTGCGCTTGTCGCTCGTATCTGCTATCATTCCTAGTCTGTGCGCTCATGCGGGCGTGGCGGAATTGGTAGACGCGCCAGATTTAGGTTCTGGTGGGATTCCCGTGAAGGTTCGAGTCCTTTCGCCCGCACCAACGCATCTGCGTCGGCCCTGGCCGTCGCGACTCTTTGTTGCATAAAGGTACCAGCACCTCAGATAAGCTGGGCAGTATGAGGAGGAACGTGTTGAACATCACCGCTTCTGACGTCAAGGACGCCAAGCTCACCGCTACGGTCACCATCCCGGCCGCCGACGTCGACGCCGCGATCAAGAAGGCTTACAAGGACACCGCCAAGAAGTACCGCTTCCCGGGCTTCCGCGCCGGTAAGGCTCCCCGTCCGGTTATCGACTCTGCTCTTGGCGCCGAGGCTACCCTCGCTCAGGCCACCAACGACCTGATCGCCGCCAACGAGCCCGCCGTCCTCAACGAGCTGGACATCGTCCCCACCAAGAACGGTGACTACAAGGACCTCGACCTCGCTAAGGATCACGAGGATTACACCTACACCGTCGAGTTCTCCCTGCGTCCTGCTGCCGAGCTCTCCTCCTTCGACGCCGTCGAGATCGAGATGCCCCCTGCGGAGGTCACCGAGTCCGAGATCAACAACCAGGTCGAGATGCTCCTCAACTACCGTGCCACCTTCGAGGACGTCGAGGGTCGCGCCGTCGAGGCTGAGGACTACGTTACCGTCGACCTCAAGGCCGTCGAGAACGCCGACAACTTCGCCGCCGAGGGCCGCATGCTCATCGCCGGCAGCGACAGCAATCCCAAGGAGTTCAACGAGGCCCTGATCGGCGCTAACGTCGACGACGTCAAGACCGTCACCTGGACCGACGAGGTCGAGGAGGGCGAGGAGGCCGAGACCCACACCGTCGAGGTCACCGTCAAGGGCATCAAGGTCCGCAACACCCCCGAGCTCACCGACGAGCTCGTCAAGTCCGACTTTGGCTTTGACAGCATCGAGGCCATGCGCGACGCCATCAAGATCGAGATCGAGCAGGACAAGGCTTCCCGCCTCCCGGCCGAGAAGGAGAACCGTTGCGTCTCCGCTCTCGCCGAGCGCCTGCAGCTCGACGAGATGGACGCCGACTACGAGCAGTCCGTCTTTGAGGAGCTTGGCCAGAACTTCCTGTCCAACCTCGCTGCCCGTGGCATGACGCTCGACACCTGGCTGCCCGCTTCCGGCCTGACCATGGAGCAGTTCATCGGCGACCTGCACAAGCAGGCCAACGACGTTGCCCGTGAGTCCCTGGCTCTCGACGCCCTCGCCCGTGAGCTCAAGATTGAGGTCACCGAGGACGACATCAACGCCGAGTTCGAGAAGGCTGGCGTCAAGGACGTCGAGGCTTCCAAGGCCGAGTTCATCGCCGATGGCCGCATGCCTGCCGTCCGCGAGTCCATCCGTCGCTCCAAGGCTGTCGACCACCTGGTCGAGAACGCCAAGGTGACCGAGGTCGACGAGACCGCCAAGGACGCCGAGTAATTCTCGCCACCTTGCCCACGAGCGCTTGCGTGCGCTCGTGATGGGGTAAAGTTATACACCGGTTATCCGGTTGCTTCGTACGGTGCCAGCCAATGCATAGCATGCGGGCACCGTACGTTTATCTAGAACCAATTTGGTCCGCAAGAGAGAAATGGAGATGCGTATGATCGCCAAGTTCGATTCCGCCCTCGTGCCATACGTTATCGAGCAGACGCCGCGCGGCGAGCGCAGCTACGATATCTATTCGCGCCTGCTCAACGACCGCATCATCTTCTTGGGCGAGGAGATCAACTCCGTCAGCGCTAACCTGGTCGTTGCCCAGCTGCTGCATCTTGAGAGCCAGGATGCCGAGAAGGATATCTCGCTCTACATCAATTCGCCCGGTGGCGAGGTCTACTCCGGCCTGGCGATTCTGGACACCATGAACTTCATTAAGCCGCAGGTCTCCACCATTTGCGTCGGTATGGCCGCGTCTATGGCCGCCGTGCTGCTTTCGGCCGGCGCCAAGGGCAAGCGCTTCTGCCTGCCGCACTCCAAGGTCATGATTCACCAGCCCAGCGGCGGTGCCCAGGGTCAGCAGACCGAGATCGAGATCGTGGCCGAGGAGATCAAGAAGACCCGCCGCGAGCTCAACCAGATTCTGTCCGACGCCTCGGGCCAGCCTATCGAGAAGGTCCAGGCCGATACCGAGCGTGACAACTACCTGACCGCTGCCGAGGCCCTCGACTACGGCCTGATCGACCGCATCGTCACCTCGCGCGATCTCGCCGCGAAGGACGCCTAGGATGGCCGGTAACATGCAGGACAACTTTGACGAGAACGGCAACCCCATTCGCTGCTCCTTCTGCGGAAAAGAGCAGGGGCAGGTTCGCCGCCTTGTAAAGGGCCCCACCAACATCTTTATCTGCGACGAGTGCGTTGCTGCCTGCTCCGAGATCCTTGAGGAGTCGCTGGCTTCGGACTTTATGGACGCTGCCCGCAACGGCAAACTGCCTGGCTTCCTTAACGACCATGGCCAGGCTGCATCCCAGCCTGCCGTTGACCCCGAGGCCGAGGGCTTTGAGCTCGAGGACGACCGTCAGGTCATCACGCACGTGCCGACGCCGCACGAGATCTATGACGAGCTTTCGGCCTATGTTATGGGCCAGGAGGACGCCAAGCGCGCCATGTCGGTGGCCGTGTACAACCACTACCGTCGCGTGATCGAGGGCGGTGCCGCGCTTTCGGCCTTTGACGATGGCTTGGACTCGCAGCTCGACGATGATATGGACGAGGTGGAGCTCGCCAAGTCCAATATTTTGCTGCTCGGTCCCACCGGTACCGGTAAGACCCTGCTCGCCCAGACGCTCGCGCGCATCCTTGAGGTGCCGTTTGCCATCGCCGATGCCACCGCGCTCACCGAGGCTGGTTACGTGGGCGAGGACGTGGAGAACATCCTGCTCAAGCTCATCAATGCTGCCGATGGCGACATTGAGCGTGCGCAGGTTGGCATTATCTACGTGGACGAGATCGACAAGATCGCCCGCAAGGCCGAGAACCTCTCCATCACCCGCGATGTCTCGGGCGAGGGCGTTCAGCAGGCATTGCTTAAGATTCTTGAGGGCACGGTGGCAAGCGTTCCGCCCACCGGCGGCCGCAAGCATCCCCAGCAGGAGCTGCTGCAGATCGACACGACCAACATCCTGTTCATCTGCGGCGGTGCCTTTGTGGGCCTGGATAAGATCATCGCCGACCGCGTGGGCAACAAGGGCGTGGGCTTTAACTCCGAGATCGCCGGTCCCACCTCGGTCGACGAGAACGACCTGCTGCGCCAGGTGCTCCCGCAGGACCTCAACGCCTTTGGCATGATCCCCGAGTTCGTGGGCCGTACGCCCGTCGTCACCCAGACGCAGGCGCTCGATGAGGACGACCTGGTGTCGATCCTGACCGAGCCCAAGAACGCCGTGGTGCGCCAGTACCGCAAGATGTTCCAGCTCGAGGATGTCGATCTTGAGTTTGAGGACGCGGCCCTGCACGAGATCGCCCGCATGGCGCTCGCCCGCAAGACCGGCGCCCGCGGCCTGCGCGCCATCTGCGAGGACGTGCTGCAGCAGACGATGTTCGACCTTCCCAGCGAGGAGGGCGTCACCAAGGTCATCGTGACCGAAGCCGCCGTAAAGGGCGAAGAACAGCCCCAGCGCATCTACGGGTAAACCAGCCTAAAACGTGCTTGCAAATAGCCTCCGGCCACCCGCGGTCGGAGGCTATTTTATATATACGCAATAACCCCAACTACCTGTGTTATTCTGTGTGTTTGTTTAAGCATCGACCAAGTCATATCAGACTGAAGTAATCGATACCTAAGGGGAGGAATGTAGGCCCGATTTTCGTAGATTCCGCACGAGCCGAAGACCACTTAATGTGGTCTTCGAGCGAGCCCAGGACTTGACCGAGCAAAAATCGGGCCTACATTCCTCCCCGGCGGGACAGGGAGAGATATATGGAAGAAATGCCCAAGAACTACGATCCGTCGACTAACGAGCCGGCGATCCTGCAGAAGTGGCTTGACGGCGGCTACTACAAGCGCCGCGAGGGCGTGGGCGACTGCACCGTCACCATTCCGCCTCCCAACGTGACCGGCAAGCTCCACATGGGCCACGCTACCGACGACTCCATCCAGGACGCCATCATCCGCATGGCCCGCATGCGCGGCAAGTCCACGCGCTGGGTGCTGGGTACCGACCACGCCGGCATCGCCACGCAGACCAAGGTCGACAAAAAGCTCAAGAGCGAGGGCATCAGCCGCCTAGAGATCGGCCGCGACAAGTTTGTCGACGCCTGCTGGGATTGGACCCACGAGTACGGCGGTATCATCGTCGAGCAGATCAAGCGCATGGGCTGCTCCGTCGACTTCGATAACGAGCGATTTACCATGGATGAGGACTACGCCCAGGCCGTGCGCAAGGTCTTTTGCGACTGGTACCACGACGGTCTGATCTACCGCGGCAAGCGTATCGTCAACTGGTGCCCCAACTGCACCACCGCTATCTCGGATGACGAGGCCGAGTACAAGGATGAGAAGGGCCACCTGTGGCACCTGCGCTACCCGCTGACCGAGCCCGTCAACGGCCAGGATTACATCGTCGTCGCTACCACGCGCCCCGAGACCATGCTCGGCGACACGGGCGTTGCCGTCTCCCCGAAGGACCCCGAGAAGGCCGCCTTTGTGGGCAAGACCGTCAAGCTCCCCATTGTCGACCGCGAGATTCCCATCTTTGAGGATTGGCACGTCGACGCCAACTTTGGCTCCGGCTTTGTCAAGGTCACCCCGGCCCACGACCCCAACGATTACGCTATGGGTCAGGCCCACGACCTGCCGCAGATCAACATCTTCGACGAGCACGCGGTGGTCGTCGAGGGCTACGGCGAGTTTTCCGGCATGAACCGCGACGAGTGCCGCGAGGCCGTCATCAAGTGGTTCGAGGAGCACGACCTGCTCGACCACGTCGAAGAGCTCGACCACTCCGTCATGCACTGCTACCGTTGCGACTCCGCGCTGGAGCCGTGGCTGTCCGAGCAGTGGTTTGTGGCCGTCGACAAGCTCAAGGGGCCGGCACTCGACGCCGTTAACTCCGGCAAGGTCACCTTCCACCCCGCGCGCTGGACGCAGACCTACACCACCTGGATGGAGAACCTCAAGGACTGGTGCATCAGCCGCCAGCTGTGGTGGGGCCACCGCATCCCCGTGTTCTACTGCGAGGACTGCGGCTGGGAGGACGCCCTCACCGAGGACACCGACGTGTGCCCCAAGTGCGGCGGTCATCACGTGCATCAGGACGAGAACGTGCTGGACACCTGGTTCAGCTCGCAGCTGTGGACCTTCGCCACGCAGGGCTGGCCGCAAAAGCCGGAGCTGCTCGAGGGGCATCACCCCACGACGGCGCTGGTCACCGCACGCGACATCATTGCGCTGTGGGTCGCCCGCATGGTCATGAGCTCGCTGTACTTCCTGGATGAGGTGCCGTTTAAGGATGTCGTTATCTACCCGACGATCCTGGCCAAGGACGGCAGCCGCATGTCCAAGTCCAAGGGCAACGGCGTTGACCCCATGGACCTCATCGGTATGTACGGTGCTGACGCCATGCGTTACAACCTGCTCACGCTGTGCACTAACAACCAGGACGTCAAGTTCGACGCGAACATCGATAAGAAGACCAAGAAGCTCATCGACAGCCCGCGTACCGACCAGGCCAAGAGCTTTGTGACCAAGATCTGGAACGCCAGCCGCTTCCTGCTTATGAACATGGAGGGCTACACGCCCGGCGTGCCCGTCGTGGAGACGCCGGCCGACGCCTGGATGTTCAGCCGCCTGGCCAAGGCCGTCCAGATGGTCACCGAGGGCATCGAGAACTACACCTTTGGCGACATGGCCCGCGGCGTGCAGCAGTTCTTCTGGAACGAGGTCTGCGACTGGTATGTCGAGGTCACCAAGGCCCGCCTGAAGGGCGAGGGCCGTCTGCAGGCCCAGCGCAACCTGATCTTTGTGCTCGACACTTCCATTCGCCTGATGCACCCGCTTATGCCGTTTGTCACCGAGGAGATCTGGGACAACATGCCGGCGAGCGTGCTCGACCTGGATGCCGAGGGCAACGTGGACCGCGCCGAGGCGCTCATGATTGCCAAGTGGCCCGAGCCCGCCGACTACGCCAAGTACGTCGACGAGCCTGCCGAGCGCGCGTTTGAGCTGTGCCGTACCGTTGTGTCCGCCGCCCGCGCCACGCGTTCGCGCTATCGTTTGAGCCCCAAGGCCGAGCTCGACGTGGTCGTGCGCGCTGGTGCCGAGGACGTCGAGAAGCTCGAGAGCCTGCGCTCGACCATCGAGCCGCTGGCAAACACTGCTTCGCTGGTCATGGGTACCGACGTTGAGAAACCGGCCGCGAGCATTGCTGTGGTCGATAGCGGCGTCGAGGTCTTTGTGGTGCTCGAGGGCAAGGTTGACCTTTCGGCCGAGAAGGCGCGTCTGGAGAAGGAGATCGCCGCTGCTCAGAAGGAGCTCGCCGGCTGCGAGAAGACGCTTGCCAACGAGGGCTTTGTGGCCAAGGCTGCGCCCGCGGTGGTCCAGAAGAAGAGGGACCGTGCAGCTGAGCTCAAGGAGATCCTGGCGGCGCTGACTGCTCAGGTTGCTGACTTCTCGTAGGCGTTACTGGGGGACGCGGTTTGGGGCATTGCTCGCTACTGCGGACAGTCCTGCTCGCACGAAGGCCACATTAAGTGGCCTTCGGCTCGTGCGGAACTTGTATCGAGCAATGCCCCAAACCGCTCCCATGGCGGTTACGTGGTCGTCCGCTGCCTGGCAGGGCCACTGGGTTGTGCCCTTGATTTTGCTGCAAGCGGATAAAGGCTGATATTGTCAACGCGAGGGGCTTATTCTTTTTGGTGGGCCTCTTTTTCTGTAATTGGAGACTTGGGTTATGGCTAAGCGTTCTGGGTCGTATTCTGTGCCGTTCTCGTTTGAGTTGCTTTCGTTTGATGAGGCTGTTGGGCTGGCTGCTGATACGGGGCGGATTTCTGGGGATGCTGGGCCTCTGCTTGAGACGGTTGTCGATATGCTCGATGAGTTGGGGCGTCCGGATGAGTATTTCGATTGCATCCAGGTTGCCGGTACCAATGGCAAGACTTCGACTACGCGTTTTTCGGCTGCCATTCTTCGTGGTGAGGGGCTCAAGACCGCGCTGTATACGTCGCCACAGCTGGTACGCTATCCCGAGCGCATGGAAGTCGATGGATGCGTCGTGAGCGATGAGGCATTCGCCCGTGGCGTTTCGGCCGCTGTTGAGGCGGGGCATCGAGTGAATGCCCGTCGTGTGGCGGCGGGGGAGCGCGCCTATACCATCACGCCGTTTGACCTTTTGACGGCTGCTGCACTTGTGGTGTTTGCCGAGGCTCGCGTGGATGTTGCCGTGCTTGAGGTTGGCATGGGCGGACGCTGGGATGCTACGAGTGCGACTGATCCCGTGGCCGTCGCCATTACGGGTATTGGGCTCGATCACACACGTATTTTGGGCGATACGCTCGAGGCCATTGCGGGGGAGAAGGCTGCGGTTATTAAGCCTGGGCGATTGGTTGTTTTGGGCGAGGGCACGCATGAGCCGAGCGTTCAGCGCGTGATGGATGCCCGTTGTCGCGAGTGCGGCGTTGTGCCGCTCGTGGTGAGCCATACGACGACCAAACTTCCGGCACACGTGGGCGATACGGTGGAGTTTAGCTGCACCACGCCGCGTGCGATTTATACGTCGAGCATGGTTAAGCCGGCCTATCAGCCGCAGAATGCTGCGTGCGCGATTATGCTGTGCGAGGGGTATTTGGGTCGCGAGCTCGACCATGAGGCGCTCGACGCTTCGCTTATGGGCTGCCCCACGCCGGGCCGATTTGACGTGCTGGGGACCGATCCGCTCAAGCTGATTGATGCCTGTCATAACCCCCAGAGCTGCGAGAACTTTGTGAGCGCACTGGACGAGATCGATTCGTGCGTGGAGAATCGCCCCACGCTGCTGTGCGCCGCGCTGGCCGATAAGGACGTGGCGGGTATCGTTGACGTTCTGGTTCCGGCGTTCCCCCGCGTGGTCGTAACCCAGACCGATTCCGATCGCGCCTTGCCCGCACAGGAGCTTGCCTCCCTGGTGGACGCCGACAAGCTCGCGGGCGTGTACCCCAGCGTATCCGAGGCCCTCGCGGCTTTCGATGCCGCGGGCGAGCCTTTCGTAGCAGCCGGTACCATCACCCTAGCCGGCGAAGTAGCGGGGCTGCTCCGTTAACCCATCCCCTCATCAGTTGCGGTGAAATACGGACTGTTTTACAAGCCAGAAGCCTCAAACGGTCCGTATATCACCGCAACTCAAAAGCAGTCAATTTGGGACGGGGCTTTTTTGGCTGCCCTGCGCCTCGAGTTGACTTGCTCGCCACGAAATGGGCCTATTTACTACGTTTGACCGGTAACCCTCGACCATACCGAGAATTGCGAAATCAAAACCGCAGGTAAAGGGCTTGCCAGTTTTGCGAAAACACGGGTATGGTCGACCCACGCGGGCTAAACGTAGTAGATAGGCCGTTTTTGTGGCGGCATTCATGTGATGCGGCAAAGGGACAGCCCCTTTGCCGCATTGCCTAGTCTAAGCGGACCGGATCGTGGGGGTAGGCGTTGAGAATCTCGACGCCGTTCTCGGTCACCAGGGCTAGGTCCTCGATGCGGACGCCGGTGTGACCGGGGAGGTATATACCCGGTTCGATAGAGAACGTCATGCCCGGCTCTACGACCTGCTCGTTGGCGAGCGAGACATCGCCCGGCTCGTGGTCTTGCAGACCGATTGAGTGACCCAGGCGGTGCGTAAAGTACTGCCCATAGCCCGCATCCTCAATCACGTCGCGTGCGGCGCGGTCCAAGTCGCACATACGAACGCCCGGCGTGATGAGCGCCTCGGCGGCCTCGTTGGCGCGGCGCACGATGTCGTAGACGTGCGCGGTCTCCTCGTCCGGCTGGCCCCAAAAGAACGTGCGTGTCATGTCCGAGCAGTAGTTGCGACGGCGTCCGCCAATGTCGAACAGCACCACGTCGCCATGCTTGAGCACGGTATCGTCGGGTTCGTGATGCGGGTCGCCGGCGTTGGCGCCAAAGCTCACGATGGGCGGAAAGCTAAAGCCCTCGCAGCCGTGCTTGCGGTACAGGCCGAGCATCTGGTCGGCAATTTCGCGCTCCGTCACGCCCTCGTGGACGAGTTTGATGGCATCGGCCATCACGGCGTCGTTGGCGGCCGAGGACACGCGCATAAGCTCCTGCTCGGCGGCATCCTTGTAGGTGCGCGCGGCGGTGACGGCAAAGTCACCCAGGAAAAACTCGCTTGCGGCGTGGCGCTCCATGAGCGGCATCAAATAGCCGGAACGCATGACGGTGTCGATGCCAAGCGGCTTGGCTGGGTCGATCTCACTCGCGATGGCGTCGGTCACGATATCGGTATCGGTGTGGTAGGCGACGCGGGCATTGTCGTACTCGGGCAGCTGATGTAGGGCGTTGACCATGATCACGGGCTCGCAATCGCGCGCGAGCAGCACGCCGCAAAAACGCTCGAACATATCGGCATAAAAGCCGGTCAGGTAATAGATCGACCACGGGTCGTTTACGAGCAGCTGTGCGCCGGGGTGCTGAGCCTCGAGCGCATCGAGCACGCGTGCCACACGCTGGTCATCGACATGTGCCATGAAACATCCTTTCGCTAGGCTGCCACCATGGTATCCCAAGCCCGGCACATAGGGACGTTCCTTTTATGCCGGCACCTCGGGACATTCCTTTGCATCCCATGCGCACCCTCATAAGTTGCGGTGAAATACGGACTGTTTAGCGGCCTGAAGCCATAAAACAGTCCGTATTTCACCGCAACTGCGGAGGAGGACCGGGCGGATGGTGGAGTAGCTAAAAGAGCTCCGTCCCTAATTAGCTACTTGGGCTCGGTCGATGTTCATGCTGGCGACTAGGTCAATGTTGGTGCCGAGAAGATCTTCCAGCACGACGTCGCCCATGCGGATGGGGGCCTCGACGACCACGCCGCGGATGAGGTCCATGGCTTGGGCGTGGAGTGCCAGCGGGATGGCTTCGGCCGTGCGCACGGGCAGCAGCGCCTCGTCGCCGCCGGATACGGCCACGGTCGTGGTAAGCACGCGCATGGGGCAGGTGAGCTCCTGATGTGCAAACTTATCGCCACGCGGGCAGCTGTTGCCGGTTACGGAGCGCACCTCTACCACGGCGCCGTCTGCGCTGCGCTCGACCTCCACGGTCAGGAGACACTCGGAGGGGCAGGTGGTGCAGTTGAACTGCAATGTCTCGGTCACATTCGTGCTCATGACTCTACGCCTCCTCAACGGGATCGACGGAAAGGACAATCTCGCTGGCACCCAGGTCGAGCGCTTGTTTGATGACCTTTGCCGGCAGTGGGAAGCTTTCCATAACGCTCGGCTTAAACGCGCGGACCTTGCCGGCGAACAGTTTCTCGCCGTCGGCCAAGATCCTCACGCAGGCGGCATCGACTGGCCGGCGCACGCGGAAGTTCAGCTTGGTGAGCGCCGCAGCCGTAATGCGTCCCGGCAGTGCGTATCCCGCAATGCCAGCAGGGGAGACGGTGAGCTCGCAGTCCGGAACGGCGCCCGCGCCGGTTCCCAGCGCGTACGCCGCCGCAGCTGCGCCAGTTCTCTCGGACTCACACGTTACGTTGTCGGCCAGGTCGTGCACGTGCAGCACGTTGCCGCAGGCAAAGATGCCCGGCACGCCCGTCTGCAAGCTCTGGTCCACCACGGCGCCGCGCGTACGTGGGTCCAGCTCCACGCCTGCGGCAACCGAAAGCTCGTTCTCGGGAATCAGCCCCACCGAAAGCAGCAGTGTGTCGCACGGAACGATGCGCTCGGTCCCGGGAATGGGTGCAAGATGCTCGTCGACTTGGCTCACCTCGACAGCCTCCACGCGATCGTGTCCAATCACGCGCGTGACCGTGGTCGACAGATGCAGCGGAATGCCAAAGTCGTCCAGGCAGTTCTTGACGTTGCGGCGCAGTCCGTTGGCGTACGGCATGAGCTCGTACACGCCCTCGACCGAAATCCCCTCGAGCGTGCAACGGCGCGCCATGATCAGCCCGATGTCACCCGAGCCCAAAATGACGGCGCGCGAGCCGGGTTTAAGGTTTTCGATATTGATGTATCGCTGCGCCAGGCCCGCCGTAAACACACCGGCGGGACGACTGCCGGGGATCTTGATCTCGCTGCGGGTGCGCTCACGGCAACCCATGGCAAGGACGACCGCGCGCCCGGTGAGCTGCAACATGCCGGCAGGGTTCATGAGCGTGACGGTATGGACCTCGGTGTCTTCTGCAGGCTCGCCTGAATCAATCCCAAGCACCATGCTGCCCAAGAACAGCGCAATGTCGGTTGCGTGCACCTGGTCGATAAAGCGCTGCGCGTACTCGGGACCGGTGAGCTCCTGTTTAAAGTGCGACAGGCCAAAGCCGGGGTGGATGCACTGGCGGAGGATTCCGCCCAGGTGCTGTTCGCGCTCCACGATGGCCACGCGTGCTCCGGCCTTATGCGCGGCCAGCGCTGCAGCCATGCCGGCGGGGCCTCCTCCGATGACGACCACGTCGAAGGCCTGCGTTGCTACCGACGCTATGGTTCCGGCCTCTGCGCGTTTGTTGCGCATATCAAACGTCGCCATTCTAGCGCACCCCCTTCAGTGGTCCCTCGACCAGCCATGATCCAGCATCTTCCAACAGCACTTCGCTGGGGTCGCAGGCCAACTCGCGCGCCAGGATCGCCACCACGCGGCTCTGGCAAAAGCCGCTTTGGCACCGACCCATGCCGGCTCGGCAGCGGCGCTTGACGCCCTCGACCGAAACCGCGCCCGGGTGGCGTCGGATCGCGGCCACTATCTCGGCCTCGGGCACCGTCTCGCAGCGGCAGACGATCTGCCCCCACGCGGGGTCGGACTCGATCAGCTCCTCCTTGCGCGCCAGCGGTGCGCGGTCAAAGTCGTCCGGGTCGCGGCGAATTGGATTCCAGTCCGCCCGCTCGCGCAGCTCCACGCCCGACTCACGCATCACAAGTTCTATACGCTCGGCAATGGCAGGCGCGCTCGCCACGCCTGGGGACTGAATGCCCGCCGCTTGGAAGAGCCCCGGCACCACGGCCGACTGTCCAATAAAGAAGTCGTTCGTTCCCCGAATGACCGGACGCCCGCCGGCAAACGCACGCACCACGCGGTGCGTCTCCAGGTCGGGCACCAGCTTGCGCGCGCCGTTCAGGAGCGCGTTTACATCGCTCGCATAGGTCTGCGTGTCGCCCGGCTCGCGCACGGCGGCCGTCGCGGTAATCACGGTGTTGCCGTGCACGGTTCCCGTGACGATAACGCCCTTGGACACCGGCGTGGGAACGGGGTAGAGCGGCATGAGCGCCCGCGGCTCCTTGTCCAGCACCACGATGTTGCCCTGGCGCCAGACCATCTGAAACTCTTCGGCGCCCGCCATATGCGAGATGTCCGCGGCGCCGTTGCCCGCGGCGTTGATCAGGTAGCGGCAGCGCACCTCTCCGGCGGGCGTCGCCAGCGTAAAGCGCACAGCCCCGTCGGTAGCCTCGCCGCCAGCAACCTCAATCGCTTCCACCGGCGCAGACCGCATAAGTGTCACGCCGTTGGCGACGGCGTTCTCCAGCGCGGCAATGGCGACCTCAAAGGGATCGACAAAGCCAGTCGAGGGGCACCACAACGCGCACGTTGCATCGGCACTGGCACGCGGCTCTAATTCGTGGATGCGGTCGGGTCCGACGATCGACAGCTCGGGAACACCGTTGACATGGCCGTTGCACCGCAGCTGCTCCAGATGCGCTCGGTCCTCGTCGTTAAAGCCCAACACCATCGACCCGGTGCGGCAGAACAGAAAGCCCAGCTCCTGCGCCCATGTACCGTATAACTCGCAGCCACGGGCGTTGACCTGTGCCTTTACGGTTTCCGCCGCCGGATCGTAGCCAGCGTGCACCAGGCCGCCGTTGGCCTTCGACGCGCCCAGCGCAATATCGTTAGCCGCCTCGACTACGCAAATGGACAGGTCAAACCGCGCGAGCTGCCTCGCGATGGCGCACCCGGTAATGCCCGCGCCCACAATTGCGATATCAAACGTTTCTGCCACGGTGCCTCCCAGATAAGTTGACAGGCTGTCAATAAAACCATCCTACGGTCTGCGCGCCCCTAGTGCGGCGGCAATGCGGCGAACAGCCCCGCAACACCCGCCAACGGCAGGCGATTGGAGACCCGGCACGGATGTTGGCCTCGTCTGTCGACAACTAAGGCAACCGTTCGTCTCCATCTGTAACAGTTAGCTGAGGATTTGGGTTCTAGATGTTACAGATTGAGACAAACCTTCCGACGGATTTTGAATGTCTCGATCTGTAACAGTAAGAGAGGAAATTCGGCCTCAGTTGTTACAGATCGAGATTGAAGCCAGCGAGGGGATGTTTTGTCTCAATCTGTAACATTTGGACCCGATTTTGCCGAGTAACTGTTACAGGTCGAGATTGAAATCGGGGAGGGACCCCTGTGTCTCGGTCTGTAACATCTAGACCTGAATTCCGCTCCCACCTGTTACAGATTGAGATGTTTGTGTCCGCGCCAGCCCCGTATCCAGCCGTGGTCCCATATAAACAAACCCCGTGGTAAACTTGACTGAACTGTAAATATTCCGAAAGGTACACCTCAATGTCCAAATACATCAACGAGCTCATGTCGCCGCAGCTTATGGGTGTCATCTATGCCTTCGTCGGCTTTATCATCGCCCTGTACGTGCTGTCGGTCGTCTATGTGTTCATCGACGCTCGCCGCCGCGGCGCCAGCGCCTACGTGGCATGGGGCATCATCGCCCTGATCCCGTTGTGGGCCTCATCGCCTACCTGGTCCTGCGCCCGCACTCCTACGCGTCCGACCGCGAGGAGCAGGAGCTGGACATGGCCCTGCGCGAGCGCCAGCTTGCCCAGTACGGCACCTGCCCGCAGTGCGGCGCCCCCATCGAGAAGGACTTTGTCGTCTGTCCCGTGTGCGACACCCAGGTTCGCAACGTGTGCCCCAGCTGCCATCGTCCGCTCGATGCGCACTGGAAGGTCTGCCCCTACTGCCGAACTCGCATTCAGTAGCGCATCCATCGCCGGGCCGGCCGCAAGCCACGGGCACCGCGCGCCATGCGAAAGCCGCACGCGCACCCCGTAACCCCGCCCCCACACGATGAAGCATGCGTAGAAAATCGCCCGCCGTGCCATTAAGGTGCGGCGGGCGCTTGTATACCAAGGCAACCTGCCTATAATGATGCAAGTCAAAAACGCCGAGCGCATCGCACGCACTTGCATCAGGCATCCGAGAGGAGAAAACATACCCATGAAGGCACTCTACAATGACGGTTCGGTGGCCGAGCTCCCGCAGGACGAGGTCACGCACGTCATCCGCCACTCCGCCGCGCACATCATGGCGCAGGCCATCAAGCGCCTGTACCCCGAGGCCGACTTTGCCTACGGCCCCGCGACCGACAACGGCTTCTATTACGACGTCGACCTGCCCGAGGGCGTCAAGATCAGCGAGGACGACTTCCCCGCGATCGAGGCCGAGATGAAGAAGATCGTCAAGGAGAACCTCAAGTTCTCCGTGTACGAGAAGCCCCGCGCCGAGGCCATCGCCCTTATGGAGGAGCGCGGCGAGAAGTACAAGGTCGAGCACATCGGCGACCTGGACGACGACGCCCGCATTACCTTCTACCAGCAGGGCGACTACATCGACATGTGCGTCGGCCCCCACATCTGCTACACCAAGGCCCTCAAGGCCTTTAAGCTCACCGGCGTCTCGGGCGCCTACTGGAAGGGCGACAAGGACAACAAGATGCTCACCCGCATCAACGGCGTCGCCTTTGCCACCAAGGAAGAGCTCGACGAGCACATGCACATGCTGGAGGAGGCCAAGAAGCGCGACCACCGCAAGATCGGTCGCGAGATGGACCTCTTTATGATGCGCGACGAGGCCCCCGGCTTCCCGTTCTTCCTGCCCAACGGCATGATCCTTAAGAACGCGCTGCTGGACTACTGGCGCGAGATCCACCACAAGGCCGGCTACGTGGAGATCTCCACGCCGCTCATCATGAACAAGCAGCTGTGGAAGACCTCGGGTCACTGGGACCACTACAAGGACAACATGTACTCCACCGTCATCGACGACGAAGAGTACTGCATTAAGCCCATGAACTGCCCGGGCGGCGTGCTGGTGTACGCCTCCAAGCCGCATTCCTATCGCGAGCTGCCCATTCGCGCCGGCGAGATTGGCCTGGTGCACCGCCACGAGCTGCGCGGCGCCCTGCACGGCCTGTTCCGCGTGCGCTGCTTTAACCAGGACGACGCTCACCTGTTTGTGCGTCCCGACCAGCTGACCGACGAGATCGTGGGCGTGGTCAACCTCATCGACTCCGTGTACCAAAAGTTTGGCTTTAAGTACCACGTTGAGCTTTCTACCCGCCCCGAGGACTCCATGGGTTCCGACGAGGACTGGGCGCGCGCCGAGGAGGGCCTGCGCACCGCTCTGGAGCAGCTGCATATGGACTATGAGGTCAACGAGGGCGACGGCGCCTTCTACGGCCCCAAGATCGACTTCCACCTGGAGGACTCGCTCGGCCGCACTTGGCAGTGCGGTACCGTCCAGCTCGACTTCCAGATGCCGCTCAACTTTGACCTGGAGTACGTAGACGCCGACGGCACCAAGAAGCGCCCCATCATGCTGCACCGCGTGTGCTTTGGCTCCATCGAGCGCTTCATCGGTATTCTGATTGAGCACTTTGCTGGCAAGTTCCCCACCTGGCTGGCCCCCGTGCAGGTCAAGGCGCTTCCGGTTTCCGAGAAGAGCCGCGACTACGCCCACGAGGTGTGCGCCAAACTGGAGGAAGCCGGCATTCGCGTGGTCTGCGACGACCGCGACGAGAAGATTGGCTACAAGATCCGCGAGGCCCGCAGCATCGACCGCGTGCCCTACATGCTCATCCTGGGTGAGAAGGAGGTCGAGGCCGGCAACATCTCCGTCCGCGATCGCTCCAACGAGACCGTTCAGATGAGCGTTGACGAGTTTGTTGCCAAGGTTCTCGAGGAGATCAAGACTCGCGCCTAAGGCAAACTTCACAACAATTAACAAAGGCGACCGTCCACACAGGGCGGTCGCCTTTTTTCTTACCAAAATTAGAAAAGCCGCTGGTTGAGCGGCTTTTTTTGTTGCACAAAAAGGTACAGGTTTTTATAGAGGGGTATGGAGATGTACCTACTAGCAGTACATTTTGCGTAATCTGGGCAAACGCTGATTAATTGCTCGTATAATGTCGTCTGTCGAAAGATACAAAAACCTGTACTTTTGCGACTGCGCCTAGCTGCGAGCGAGAAGCCTGTTCTAAACGCCCCTGCATTTGCGTGCATCGCAAAGCCAAAAAGAGGGGGCGAGAACATGGAACAGACGGCACGGCGCCAAGAGCAGCTGCCGGGCGCATTTAACGGCGCCACCACCAACAGCCAGCACGGCCGCGTTCGCTGGTATCTGGTCCACACCCCTCATGGAAAAGAGCGCGAGACCTGCGAAAAGGTCCGCCGGATTATCCCGCACGAGCTGATGCAGGACGCTTTTGTGATGCAAAAGGAGTTCTGGTTTAAGCGGGACGGTGCATGGTCGCTCCAAACCAAACCCATGTACAAGGAATATTTCTTCGTCGCCACGCACGATGCCGCTGCGCTCGATAGGGCTTTGGCCCAGTTGAGCTTTGGCTGTCGCATCGCCGGCAGTAGGGAGCGGGCATACATGCCCATGCCGGACGATGCGCAGGATTGGTACCGCAGTGTGCTGGACAACGACGGCGTGGTGCGCAACAGCGTCGCACGCATAGAAGACGGCGTGTTGCACATAGAACAGGGTCCCTTGGTGGGGCAAGAGGCCCGAGTTAAAAAGATCGACCGTCATAAGCGCTGGTGCCTGGTGGACGTAGGCGAAGGCGACTCCGCATTTAGGGAGCTGCTTGCGCTCGACGTGCCCAGCAAAACGTAAGGGAGACGTTGCACCGGCAAATCATTCGTTTTTTGAATTCACGGACGGGGGGGGGGGTTCCTGGGGACAGGGACGTAAGTTTTATCGTGACTGCTAATAAAGAAGTGACAGAGAGCAATGCGCCCGTAGGGGCGGCGCTGATTGCTCAGGCCATGGACCGGCGTGAAGGCGCCGGTCGATATAAGGCCATGCAATCCATCATGGACTGGGACAACTCGCGCCTGGCCTACCGCGCCGTCAAGCGCGCGTTCGACATCGTTTTCAGCGGCTGCGCGCTGGCCGTCATCGCCATACCCAGCCTGGTGCTGGCCACGGCCATCCGCCTGGAGAGCGAGGGCAACCCCTTCTACAGCCAGATCCGCGTGGGCCAGACCCACCGCGACGGCAGCCTGTCAACCTTTCGCATGTGGAAGTTCCGATCAATGTACAGGGACGCCGACGAGCGCCTCGCCGAGCTCAGGGAGCAGAACGAGATCGCCGGCGCCATGTTTAAGATGAGGGAGGACCCCCGCGTCACCAAGATCGGCAGGTTCATCCGCAAGCACTCCATCGACGAGTTCCCACAGTTCCTCAACGTGTTCCTGGGTCAGATGTCCGTCGTCGGCCCGCGCCCGCCGCTGCCGAACGAAGTCGCGGAGTACACCGAGTACGACCTGCAGAGGCTAGCGGTGAAGCCAGGTATTACGGGGCTCTGGCAGGTTACGGAGCGAAACTCCACCGGGTTCGACGGCATGGTCCGCCGTGATCTCGAGTACATAGCCAAGCGCGGAATCGTCATGGATCTCAAGATCGTCCTCCTCACGGTTCTGGAGGTCTTCAACGGAAGCGATGCGTACTAATGCCTAACTCTAATGCTCGATTCGAATCGGAGAAGAAAATGAAGATCGCTGTCGCCGGTACCGGCTACGTCGGCCTGTCCCTCGCCGTCCTGCTCTCGCAGCACAACGAGGTCCATGCGCTGGACATCGTTCCCGAGAAGGTCGAGAAGATCAACAACTTCGTGTCGCCCATCCAGGACGACGAGATCGAGCGCTTCCTGGCGGAGGCGAAGGCGGGGGAGCGCGAACTCGACCTGCACGCCACCGTCGACGTGGCGGAGGCCTACGCGGACGCCGACTACGCCGTCATCGCCACGCCGACGAACTATGACTCGGACAGGAACTTCTTCGACACGAGCTCCGTCGAGGCCGCCATCGCCGCCGTGCGCTCGGTGAACCCGGACGCCTGGATCGTCATCAAGTCGACCATCCCCGTCGGCTACACCGCGGGCCTTCGCGAGAGGCTGGGCGACAGCAAGATCTTCTTCAGCCCCGAGTTCCTGCGCGAGAGCAAGGCGCTATACGACAACCTGCACCCCAGCCGCATCGTGGTGGGCGCGCCTAAAGAAGACGCTAACGCCGTGGCGGCTGCCGAGCGCTTCGCACGCCTGCTTGCCCAAGGGGCGGACCCTGCCGAGCTCAAGCGCGTGAACGCCGACGGAACTATCGGCATCCCGGAGCTTGTGCTGGGCACCACCGAGGCCGAGGCCGTCAAGCTCTTCGCCAACACCTACCTGGCGCTGCGCGTGGCCTACTTCAACGAGCTCGACACCTACTGCGAAGTCCGCGGCCTCAACACCCGCGACGTCATCGACGGCGTCTGCCTGGAGCCCCGCATCGGGTCGCACTACAACAACCCCAGCTTCGGCTACGGCGGCTACTGCCTGCCCAAGGACACCAAGCAGCTGCTGGCCAACTACAGGGACGTGCCCCAGAACCTGATCGAGGCCATCGTGGACGCCAACCGCACCCGCAAGGACTTCGTCGCCGACGAGGTGCTGCAGATGGTGTGGGACCGCGTCTACGAGGGCAAGCCGAAGCCGGTCGTGGGCGTCTACCGCCTGACGATGAAGTCCAACTCCGACAACTTCCGCGCGAGCTCCATCCAGGGCGTCATGAAGCGCGTGAAGGCCAAGGGCGTGCCCGTGGTGGTCTACGAGCCCACGCTGGACGCGCCGGAGTTCTTCGGCTCCGAGGTGACCCACGACCTGGAGGCCTTCAAGGCCGGCTGCGACGTGATCGTCGCCAACCGCTGGAGCGACGAGCTCGCGGACGTGGCGGACAAGGTCTATACACGCGACCTGTTTAAACGAGACTAGGTGGTATGAATGGCAAATAGAAAAGTCCTCGTCACCGGAGCCGCCGGCTTTATTGGTGCGTTCCTCGTCAAGAAGCTGCTCGAGGAAACCGATGACGTGATCGTCGGCCTCGACAACCTCAACAGCTACTACGACCCCGGCATCAAGGAAGCGCGCCTGCGCATGCTGGCCGAGGTAGACACCGACGGCCACTTCGCCTTCGTTCGCGGCGACCTGTGCGACGCCGCCCTCATCGAGCGCCTGTTCGCGGAGAACGGCTTCGACGTCGTGGTGAACCTCGCCGCCCAGGCGGGCGTCCGCTACTCCATCGAGAACCCGCGCGCCTACCTTGAGAGCAACCTCGTGGGCTTCTTCAACGTGCTCGAGGCCTGCCGCCACCACCCGGTGAAGCACCTGGTCTACGCCAGCTCCAGTTCGGTCTACGGCGGCAACAAGAAGGTTCCGTTCTCCGAGGAGGACCGCGTCGACTCGCCGGTCTCGCTCTACGCCGCCACCAAGAAGTCCAACGAGCTCATGGCCGCCGCCTACTCCAAGCTCTTCTCCATCCCGGCGACCGGCCTGCGCTTCTTCACCGTGTACGGTCCCATGGGCAGGCCCGACATGGCCTACTTCGGCTTCACCGAGAAGCTGCGCCGAGGCGACACCATCAAGATCTTCAACATGGGCGACTGCCGCCGCGACTTTACCTACGTCGACGACATCGTCGAGGGCGTCAGGCGCGTCATGGACGCCGCCCCCGAGGTGAAGATGGGCGAGGACGGGCTGCCGCTCGCCGCGCACCGCGTCTACAACATTGGCAACTCGCACCCCGAGAACCTTCTCGACTTCGTCGACACGCTGCAGCGCGTGCTGGTGGAGGAGGGTGTGCTCCCGGCCGACTACGACTTCGAGTCGCATAAGCAACTCGTGCCGATGCAGCCCGGCGACGTGCCCGTCACCTACGCCGACACCACAGCACTCCAGCGGGACCTGGGCTACAAGCCCGCGACCCCGCTCGAGGACGGCCTGAGGGTTTTCGCCAAGTGGTATCGCGAGTACTACGGAATCGGAGAGTAGCTCATCGTGGACCTTTCTAAGGCAAAGATCTGCATTCCCAGCTCAAGTGGTGGGCATCTTACGCATATGTGGCTCCTGAGACCTGTATGGGAACGTGCGGCTGATCGATTCTGGGTGACCTTCGACAAGGAGGACGCGAACTCTCTTCTGGAAGGGGAGCGTGTCTACCATTGCCACTATCCGACGAACCGCAACATACCGAACCTGCTGAAGAACACGGTTCTCGCCTGGAAGGTGCTCCGCAAGGAGCGTCCCGATCTGATCATCAGCTCCGGTGCCGCGGTTGCTGTGCCGTTCTTCCTGATCGGAAAGATGCTCGGGTCCAAATGCGTCTACGTGGAGGTCTTCGACCGCGTGGACAAGTCCACGATGACCGGTCGCATACTCAACGGAGTGGCCGACCTCTTTGTGGTTCAGTGGCCCGAGCAACTCGGGGTCTACAAGAACGCCGTTGACCTCGGCTCTATCTTCTAGGAGGGACGCGCATGGTATTCGTGACCGTGGGCACCCACGAGCAGCAGTTCGACCGCCTGGTTAAGGCGGTTGACGATCTCAAGGAGGACGGCACGCTCGATGAGCCCGTCTATATCCAGACGGGTTACTCGACGTACGAGCCCGTCCACTGCGACCACTCGCAGTTCGTGCCGTTCCAACAGATGAAGAGCTACATGGAGGGTGCCGATGTGGTGATCACGCACGGCGGCCCCTCAAGCTTCATCGAGGCCATGGCTGCAGGCAAGGTACCCGTCGTTGTGCCTCGCAGGGGCGACCTTGACGAGCACGTGAACAACCATCAGGCCGACTTCGTGCGCATCGTCGCCGAGCGCCAAGGCGGGATCGTGCCCGTCTACGACGTGATGGACCTTTCCGCCGCCATCGAGCGCGCCCGCGAGCTCTCGCGCGGCGTCACTTTTAAGAGCCACAACGCCGAGTTCTGCCGAGAGCTCGAGAGACTAATAGAAGGAATTTAATCGCATGACTAAACCCCGCGCCGGCATACTCAGTATGCAGAGGATCTACAACTACGGGTCCTTCCTGCAGGCTTTCGGCCTGAAGTCCATCCTGGAGTCCCTTGGCTGCGATGTGCAGTTCGTTGACTACGAGCCTGGCAAGTGCCTGGTCACGTCCCCGTCATCGAAGAAGGGCGTCGCCCGCAAGGCGGAGAAGGTCCTTGAGGTATTCCGCTACGACGCTCCGCTCAGGGACAAGCTCGCCTTCATCCGCTACAAGCGCACATACGCTCAGCGCTTCTACCCGATACTCGGCCTCACCGAGGAGCCCAATCTTGACCCCGACATCGACCTCCTGGTCATCGGCAGCGACGAGGTGTTCAACTGCGTTCAGGATAACGCTAATGTCGGCTTCACGCCCGCGCTTTTCGGTACCGGGTTGCGCGCCGGACGCAAGGTGACCTACGCCGCTTCCTTCGGTAACACCACGCTCGACAAGCTTGACCGTTACGGCAAGCGCGAAGAGGTCGCGGGCTACTTAAAGCGTCTCGACGCCGTCTCGGCTCGCGATGCCAACACGGGCGCCATTGTCGAGTCACTTACGGGGGAAGTACCGACCTTCAGCTTGGACCCGGTGCTCGCCTACGACTATTTTGGCGAGTGCGGGCTGATTCCCACCGAGGTCGACGAGGACCGCTACATGATCGCATACGGATACTCGGGTCGCCTCACGGCCGAGGAGTGCGTCGCCGTGCGCGCCTACGCCGATCAGCGCGGTCTCAAGGTGCTCAACATCGGCGGGGTTCAGGGCGTCTGTGATCGCTTCGTGGATTGCTCGCCCTTTGAGGTGCTTTCCTATTTCAAGCATGCTGAGGCCGTGGTGACCGACACCTTCCACGGCACCATCTTCTCGACCATCGCACACACGCCCTTCGTCTCCTTCGTGAGGAGCTCGGGCTACGGTAACTCCGAGAAGCTCACCGATCTGTTGAGCCGTCTGGGCCTGACTTCCCGTGCTGCAGCTGGGTCGGGCGAGCTCGCCGCCGCCCTTGATGCGCCCGTAGACTGGGCCGCCACCGACGCCGTCATTCACACGAGCCGCGAGGCTGCACGCGCCTATCTTAAGAAGGAGGTCTCCGCATGTATACGGAGCTAAAGTCCTACCAGATCATCATCGCCCTGCTCAAGGAGTACGGTATCCGCCATCTAGTGCTCTCTGCCGGCAGCCGCAACGTCCCCTTCGTGCACTCCGTCGAGGAGGACCCGTATTTCACCTGCTATTCCGTCGTCGATGAACGTAGTGCCGGCTACTTCGCGCTTGGGCTTGCTCAGGAGCTCGGCGAGCCCGTCGTGATTTCATGCACCTCCTCCACGGCGACCTGCAACTACTGGCCGCCCGTCGCGGAGGCCTTCTACCAGGACGTGCCCCTCGTCGTGCTCACGTCCGACCGCAATCCCGCGATGCTCGGGCAGTGGGAGGACCAGATGATCGACCAGGTGGGCATGTACGACCGTCACGTGCGCAAGTCCGTCAACCTGCCCATCATCAACGACGCCGAAGACGCGCACTTTTGCGAGCGTCTCGTCAACGAGGCCCTGCTCGAGCTCGATCACCACGGCACGGGCCCCGTCCACATCAACGTGCCGATGAAGGCGTACAACAACTCGTTCAACGTCAAGGAGCTACCGAAGGTCACTAGGATCCGCAGGGTCGAAGCCGACCAGGCCGTTGAGTGGGCCGCATGCGCGGATCGACTCTCTCGAGCCAAGCGCGTGCTCGTGGTCGCCGGCCAGCAGTCTTCCTGCGCCGCCGAGCTCGCGTGCGCCCTTGAGAGCTTTGCAGCCAGCTACGAGGTGGCCATTGCGGCCGAGTACATGGCGAACATCCCTCGCGAACACGCCTTCAACCCGACGCTGTGCATGGAGTACCGCTACATCACGCCCAAGAAGTTCTCCGAGTTCATGCCCGACGTGGTCATCACCTTCGGTGGCAACATGACTGCGGGCCTCAAGGATATGCTGCGTAAATTCGCAGGGTCCTATGAGCACTGGTCTATCAGCGAGGACGGTTCTGTCTGCGATATGTTCAGGAGCCTAACGAGGGTGTTCGAGTGCACACCTGCTGAGTTCTTCTCGCGCATGGCCGATGCCTCCTCGTGCAAGCCCGGCGGGAGCTACCTCGCCGCCCTTAAGGCCTATGAGGCCTCCGCGACGGTGCCGGAGCTTCCCTACTCGAACATGGCCGCCATCCGCAAGGTTGTCGAGCGCGTGCCAACGGGCTCCATCCTGCACCTCGCGATCAACAACGCAATCCGTCTCACAAATTTCTTCAAGCTTCAGTCGGGTGTCAAGGTCTACGCGAACATCGGCACGCACGGCATCGACGGCTGTCTCTCGTCCCTCCTGGGCCAGGCCGCGGCGAGCGGCAGGCCCAGCTATCTCGTGATCGGCGACCTTGCTTTCTTCTATGACATGAACGCGCTTCGCATTCGCCACGTCACCGACAAGGTGCGCATCCTCCTCCTCAACAACGAGGGGGGCGAGGAGTTCTACTTCAACCAGGTGTGGAAGGACGAGGCCTCGGACCTCCACACCTGCGCTCGTCACCACACCAAGGCTGAGGGCTGGGTGCGCGAATGCGGATTCCGTTACCTGAGCGCGCATAACCCCGAGGAGCTCGACGCGGCAGTCGAGGAGTTCTTCGATGACGACGCTGAGGGCCCCGTCCTGCTCGAGGTTTTTTCCGAGATGAGCGCGGATTCCAAGCTTGTCTACGACGTTTTCGACATGACCCGTCCCCGCGACGCGCAGTCGGAAGCGATCCGCAAGTCCAAGGAGCTCATCAAGGCGACCATCGGGCAGGAGAAGGCCCAGAAAATCGCCGGGATTTTCAAGAGGTAGTCGCATGGGATTCAAAAGAGTTATTCGTAAAGCTGCAAAGCTTGTCCTGGCGTCGTCTCCAGAGAAGTTCGTGAATGTCGAAGTCGCGCAGGTGAGCGCGGGCAACGTGCTTAAGGGAAAGACTGTCGTCATCACTGGCGGCGGGCGCGGGCTCGGGCTCGCCATGGCAGAAAAGTTCATTTCGGAGGGTGCCAAGGTCGTCATCTCTGGCCGCAAGGAAGCCACTCTCAAAGCTGCCTGCGAGAAACTTGGCTCCTGTGTTACCTATGTGGTCGCCGATGTCTCCGAGGCGGAGCGCGCCGGCGAGTTTCTGGACGCATGCGAGGCCAAACTCGGCGGGCGCATCGACTGCCTGGTGAGCAACGCCGGCGTGAGTCTTCACGAGAATCGTTTCGACAACGTGACCATCGAAGGTTTCGATAAGCAGTTCGCCATTAACATGCGCGGGGCGTATTTCCTTTGTCGCGAGTTTCTTTGCCGTAAAGGGCGTGAGAAGGAGCCCTCGGGTGAGCTCCTCGTTATCACGAGCGAGACGGGCGAGCAGGCCTATGATATCCCCTACGGCATGACCAAGGCCGCCATGGACAGCTTCGTGCGTGCTGCTTCTAGGCGTATGTATCCGCTTGGGGTTCGCGTGAACGCCGTGGCACCTGGCGTTACACTTTCGGACATGACGCGCGACTACGCTGAGGCTTCCGACGGCAATATGTACCGCGAGTGTGCCTCGGGCCGTATATTCAGGCCCGAGGAGGTCGCCGAGGTCGCGTGCTTCCTTTTAAGTGATGCCTCTAAGTGTGTGTCCGGCGAGGTCATCCATACCAATGGGGGAAACCACATCAAAGCTTTTTGGGACGTGAGCTGCGATGGATAGGAGGGTTCTCGTGGTCCCGACTGGCGGGCTGCGCCGCGAGGGAATTACGTCCTCCATACTGAGCTTCATGCGCTCCATGGATCGCGACGGACTTGATGTCCGCGTGGCGGCCGTATATAACAATGAGTCAGACGTTCTTGACGAGTTGAGATTGCTCCGATGCGATGTCGTGGAGACGCCCGACAGACGCTCCGACACTTTTGGGTATGTGCGCTTTCTCATCTCGTATATGAGGCGAGAGCGTATCGACGTGGTGCACGTTCACGGGAGCAGCTCGGTTATGGCCATCGAGCTTCGGTGTGCGCAGCTCGCGGGAGTGCGCGAGCGGATTGCGCACTCGCACAACACCAGGAGCGATGATCCTCGACGGGACAAGATGCTTCGCCCCTTCTTCCGTGGTAGTTGGACGCGGGCACTCGCGTGCGGCGAGGACGCTGGCAGGTGGCTCTTTGAAGATAGCCCCTTCGAGGTCCTCCACAACGGATTTGCCCTTGAGAAGTATGCCTTCGATGCCGTGCGGCGCGACGAGGTGCGCTTACGCCTCGGATTCGGGGATGAACCTGCCGTCGCTTTCGTCGGCAACATCAACTACGTGAAGAATCAATCGTTCCTCATCGATGTGTTCGAGCTACTGTCTCGCGATGTTCCGGGTGCTAGGCTCTTCATCGTTGGCGAGGGCCCCGACCGCTCGAAGATTGAGGGATTAATTGCCGAGAAGGGACTCGCGGACTGCGTGACGATTACCGGGCGCGTTTCAAATGTTGATGAGTTCCTCCAGGCATTCGATCTTATGGTGCTCCCCTCGCTCTTCGAGGGGTTGCCCAGCGTTGTACTCGAATGGCAGGCGGCTGGACTTCCCTGTCTGGTCTCCGATGTCGTGACGGGGGAGTGCGCCGTTACCCCTCTCGTTCGATTCCTCTCACTTAGGGATGGTGCCGCCGCGTGGGCCGCTTGCGCGCGGGATGCCCTTGCGGCGGCTGGCGGCGCCGACGCGCGCCTCGATGCGAGCCGGCGCGCGCTTCCCGCGCTGCGCGAGCACGGTTTTGATATAGGCGAGGCCTCCAAGAGACTGAAGACGATTTATCTAGGCGGTGAATGATGGGGAAGTGCCTCAAATGGTGCGCGAGCGCGGCCCGCGTCGCGTGCGCGAAGATTCGGCTCGGGTCTAGGCTTTTCCTGCCCCGCGGCGGCAAGCCTGTATATCTTGGCCGCGCGGCGAGGCTCGATGTCGCGCCCGATGGTGTCATGGTGCTCGGGAGCGGCGTTTATATCGACGATCTCTGCCGTCTTCAGGTATTGCCCGGAGCGCGCATGGAGCTCTCCGGGGGCTGCTACTTCAATACCAACTGTCGCGTTGTCGCCGCCGATTCCGTATGCGTGGGTGGGCATACCATGTTCGGACCCAACGCCTGTGTGTTCGACCATGATCACGTCTTTGACTCTAAGGGCGTTCACGGGGGACTCGTGAGCTCGCCTATCGAGATTGGCGATTGCTGCTGGCTTGGTGCCAACGTTCTCGTGACCAAGGGCGTCCATATTGCCGATCGAATCTGCATCGGGGGGGGGTCTGCCGTCACGAGGGACCTGGAGGAGCCTGGCATCTATGTCGGGGCTCCAGCCTGTCTGGTGCGGCGGACCTTCCCAGAGGGCGGTGGCGTAGATGGCGCTCCCGGGACCCCTCAAGAAGCTCAAGCGCGAGACGGTTCGGCTCAAGCTGCGCAACGGGCTGTGGCTGCCCCTCACCTGCAAGGCCAGGGCGAAGGGGCTTGACGTGGACGGCTTCACCATCATTTCCAACAACTGCTGGGGCGGCACGATCTACGAGAGCTACGGCATGCGCAAGGCCTCGCCGACCGTGGGCATGTTCATCATGCCGAGTGACTTCGTGCGCTTCTGTGCTGACCTTGACCGTCATCTCTCCGAGCCGCTCGAGTTCATATCGCCCGAGGAGTCGAAATGGAGGGAAGTCCTCAGCTCCAACGGGAACTGGGGGACGTACCTCATCGGGCGGCTGGGGGACGTCGAGCTCCAAATGCTCCACCACCACGACGAGGCGACCGCCCGCCGCAAGTGGGAGAGCCGCGTGGGCCGCGTCGACCGCAACCGTCTGATTTTCAAGCTGAACGACCAGAACGGTGCCACCGAGGAAGACCTGCTTGCTTTTGACGCCCTGCCGCTCGAGCACAAGCTCGTCTTTGCGGCGAAGGATCATCCGGACATTAAGTGCTGCAGACGTATTCATTGTCCGCGGAGCTGCGGGTTCATACCCGCTTCGTGGGAGCCCTTCGGGGCGAACCGTTCGTTCAACGTTACTGAGTACATTAACGGCTGCTTTGGCAGCTGTTAGGACCTCAAGGGGAATCGTGATATTAGAGAATCGAGACATTATCTTCGTGAGCAACGCCCTCGCAAACGGGGGCGCTGCTCGTGTCATCTGCGTCCTAGCGGCAGAGTTCACCCGTCGCGGTAAGCGTGTTGGCATCGCCGTGTACAACAATTATGAGGGTGAATATCCGGTCGTAGATGGGGTCCAAAAGGAGTATGGGCCTCAGGGTTCCGGCGGGCATTCCAAGGTGAATCGCATCTCCTGGCTGCGTGGTATTGCCAAACATAACCCCTATGCATGTTTCGTGGCGTTCGAGTACTTCGTGAACATGCAGACCATCATTGCACTCGCTGGGCTGCCCAATCGCTTAGTAATCTCAGAGCGCAACGATCCGGCGCGTGTAGGCAGTGGTAAAAAGACCAATTGGCTTCGCGAGAGGCTCTACCGCTATGCGGATATGTTGGTCTGCCAAACCGACGATGCGGCGGCGTATTTCTCGGATAAGGTTGCGAAGACCGTGATCCTCAATCCAGTAAAGGACAATTTGCCTGAACCTTTTTGCGGAGAGCGCCGGCATTTGGTCGCCTGCTTCTGCCGTTTGGAGAAGCAGAAGAATCTAGGTATGCTGCTTCGCGCCTTCGCGGAGTTCTTTGCTTCTCATGATGATTGGACACTCGAGGTCTATGGCGACGGCACGGAGCGCGATTCGCTCGTCGCACTCGCGGAAGAACTGGACATTGCGAATGTCGTCTCCATCAACCCCGGGCGTCAGGACGTGCACGATGTGGTGCGCGATGCCGGGTTGTTTGTCCTGCCCAGCGATTATGAGGGACTCTCCAACTCCATGCTTGAGGCCATGGCAATTGGCCTTCCGTGTATTTGTACCGACTGCCCCTGCGGCGGTGCGCGCATGGTGATTCATGACGGCGAAAACGGAATACTGGTTCCTGTTGGCGACGAACATGAGCTTGCTGTAACGATGACACGCGTAGCGGATGATAATGACCTCGCTTATCGCCTAGGGGCAAACGCTGCTGGTGTGAGGGAGTTACTTTCTGCTAATGCTATTGCCGATATGTGGAGTGAGGTGATTGTGGGTGAATGTAGATAACCTCGTTTTTTCAAGAAATAATCGACGCCCTATTGAACAGGACGAGGCGGTCGGCAGAAGGGCTGGCATATTCATTGCTCTTGGTTTGTTTGCCACTCCTTATGTTTTGAGGCATAGAATTATCCCTGGTAGCGAGGCGGTCTGGGCCCTTAATCCTCTTGTGTTGCTGTCTGTCGCTTGGCTTCTTCTATACATGCTTGGTCATAAGTACTCAATGTCTCGAAGCGTTAGCGTGGTCCGTTTCGTATTGTTTGCTGGTCTGGTCTTTCTTGCTTTCTCAACCGGGATGTCTATCTCTTATCTCATCTCTTGTCTCTTTCCTCTGGTTCTTCTATTGATTGTTATTCCGGAGACCATCTTCCCGTCTTTTTTTGAGGGGTTTATGAGGGTCTTAAATGTCGTTATGGTTATTATCGTCGCATGCGCTGCGTGCGATGTTGTGAGCGGTTCTGCTGTATCGAAAACCTTCACTGCATTTTATGGCTCAGCCAGTCTTGTTAGCATGAGTTCTTCAGGTCGCCTTGTCTCAATCATGGGTCACAGTCTCCTAACTGCTGAAGTCGCACTGTTATATTTTGCCTTGAGCCATATTGCTAACAGAGCAATGGGAATCAGGGTCAATCAGGTTCTCGTTACTCTTATCACGGCCGCCGTTGTCCTTCTTACCGGAAGTCGCTCGGCGATGGTTTGTCTGCTTTGCATGTTTATCCTTGCGTATTCAAATGCGGACAACATTAAATACTGCATTGTTATTATTTTTGGTTTGTTTGCGTTTTACTTAGCTGGCTTATTCGACACTATGATTGATCGAATAATGATCGGTATCAAAACAGGAGACATGACTTCATCGCGCAATATTCAACTTGACCAGTTGATTGCTGCGGGCATTATTCGTTATGAATGGTTTGCTGGTCATGAGTTTGACTATTCTAATGGCTTATTAGTTATTGCACTGGAATACCCTCTTCTCAGATTTGCTTTCAGTTATGGGATTGCTTTTGCCGTTTTGCTGGGGATCTACTTATTTTTGTTGCCACTTATGCAGACGTTTAGAAGCCTCGGTGCCGTTCCTTGTGGTCTTCTTGCTTTGTATTTTGTTCATGTCAATACCTATTCATCAATTTGTTCGACCCAGGACGGAATGTTGCAATGTGTAATTGTCGCTTGGCTTTTTATCGGGGCAGCTCGATATTTGGCATATCTTCAGGTTTCGCGAAGCACTGAACCGGGTGAGTAATTTGCGCATTTGCTTTGTCTGCCAATCGCTCGCCGGTCTTGGTGGGCTTCAGAGGGCTGTCGCGCTGTTGGCCAACGAGCTCGTTTCGCGCGGTGTGGATGTCTCTGTTCTCATGGATACCCCCGAGCTGGGCGAGAATCCCTATGGCTTGAGCTCTGATGTTTCGATCCTGCCCGTCGGCATCAAAGGGGCTTCCAAGCCGCTTGGCAAGCTCGTTTCTAAGGTCAGGCGACATTCCGGTTTATTGAAGCCAATTTGTCACGAGCACAGTCTCGGTGGCTCAGTAATTGATAAAAAGTCCCTTGCGGCTGTGCACGAGGCTCTAAAAGAGGGCCGTTTCGACGTGGTTGTCGGTTGTGATCCGCTTCATACTATCGTTGCGGTGTATGCCTGCGACGGCTTGAGCATCGATGTCTGCGGCTGGCAGCACAGCACCTATGACGGCTATTTCAATCAGAGCGGCAGGGGCTTTTACGGTCAAGACTGCCTCTATGCATTTGCGCTCAGGCGCTGCAAGGTGAATTTCGTACTTACCGAGCAGAGCAAGGAAGTCTATGAGCTACACACCGGGCATTCGGCGATTGTCCTCCCCAATTCCATCGTGAATATGGGCACGAGAGGCTACGCGGAGAACTGCGTGCTTTACTGCGGTCGTCTTGATCCCGGCTCCAAAGGCGCCGACTACATCCCGCGCATCGCGGAGGCGCTCGCGGTGAGAGGTTTTGCCGGAGAATTCCTCGTTGTGGGAGACGGCCCTTACCTCCCGAGCCTTGAGGAATGGTTAGAGGACGCTAGGCTACCGTTCAAAATGGAGCTCAAGGGCTTCGTCACCGACGCTGAGCGTTATTACGAACAGGCGACCGTCCTCATCTCCCCGTCTCGCTGGGAGGGGTTTGGGCTGTCCATCCTGGAGGCGATGTCGCACGGCGTTCCCTGCGTTGCCTTTGAGAACGACGGCCCCTGCTCGCTCATTGATGACCCGGTGGACGGCCTCATCGTTCCCAACGGGGACGTGGAGTCCCTTGCCGAGCGCACTATGGAGATTCTCGGCGACGAGAGGCTTAGAAGGTCGATGGGGGACGCCGCCGTCGAGGCTGCACGGGGATACCTGGTCGGCGCGCAGGCGGACCGGTTCCTCGAGTCGTTGAAAGGATAGGAAATGGCTAAGAAGCTGCTCATAACCATAGACACTGAGGCGGACAACCAGTGGGATGTCTCGAACGGCATCTCGACCGAGAACACTCTGTTCCTACCGAGATTCCAAGAGCTTGCCGAGAATTACGGTTTTGTGCCCACCTGGCTTACCAACTGGGAGATGTGCCAAGACGATCGCTTCGTGAGGTACATGAAGCCTAAGAACGACTCAGGTAAATGCGAGATCGGCATGCATTTGCATGCCTGGAACAACCCGCCGGAGTTTCCACTCGAGGAAAAGACCGATCAGCGCGCCTACCTCATCGAGTATCCCGAGGAGCAGATGGAGGCCAAGTTCGACACTCTGCTCGAGTCGCTCCGCAATCGTTTCGAAGCTCCCGTGACCTCCCATAGGAGCGGGCGCTGGGCGCTCGATGAAAGGTACGCGGCCCTCCTCGCGAAGAAGGGTTTCATTGTCGACTGTTCCGTGACCCCGCATATGGACTGGACTATGGCGCCGGGGCAGACGGGCCTCCCTGGTAGCGATTACTCGCAGTCACCCGAGCATCCTTTCGAGCTGTATTCCGGGCTTCTTGAGGTGCCAATGACGATCAGGAGGACTCACCGGTTCGCCTTCGATGCCCTTCATGAGCCGAAGGATGTGCTTCGCCAAGGTAAACGGCTTGTTAAGGGTCAGTGGCAGTGGTTGAGACCACCCAAGAATCCTTCGGCGAGCGCTCTGCGCGGTCTTCTAGACGATGTCGACTCGTCAGCCGACACGTATGCGATGTTCATGATCCACTCCTCGGAGCTCATGCCCGGGGGGAGCCCAAATTTCCCGGACGAGAATTCTGTCGACGACCTGTTTGGTGTCATCGAGAAGGCTTTCTCTCATGCCGCAGAGCTAGGCTTCAAGGGTCAGGGATTGACTGCGTTTGCTAAGGATTACTACATATGTAGGAGAACGGATTGAAGAAGTTGGACCTTAGAGGGATCAAGCGAAAGGTGCGGGGCGAGGGCTTCTGGGCTCGCCTGTTCAGGAACGCTGCAACAGCGCTACTAGGAACTAGTGGGGCACAAGCGATAGGGATTATTACCCTTTCGATTCTCGTGCAATCGCTTGGCGTCACTCAATATGCGTTTTTCGTTCTTGGACAACAGTATATGACCGTCGTTGATGCACTCGTGAACTTCCAGTCATGGCAAGCAATAATTAAGTTTGGTGCCGACGCAAAGTCAAAGAAGGAGGACGAGCGACTGTTCGCTGACCTGAAGCTTGGCATTTTGATGGACGTTGCTACTGCAGTGGCTGGAACGGTTCTTGGTCTTCTTGTCCTTACATTCGTCTGCGACCTGATGGGCTGGGGCTCCGAGGTCAGACTGGCTGCCTATATATTCTCCCTTGAGATCGTTTTTCATATTGAGGGCTCTTCGATTGGCATTCTTCGCCTATTTGACAAGTTCCAATGGACGGCAATTAACAGCATTGCTCTTGCTGTGTTAAAGCTTCTAGTGGTTGGCGGTTACTGCTTTTTGCCAATAGAGCACACGATGATTGGGTATGTGGTTGTTTACGTTGCGACGGATATTGCCAACCATGTTTCTTTGCTTTTCTTGGCATTATTTTTCTTGCACCGTAGGTTTGGGCTTAGAAGAATTTTGCTTGCACCACTCTCCTGTCGCGATCGCGAATTTGTTTCATTTTGCCTCTGGTCAAACCTGGGTACAACTGTCGATGTTCCTGTAAAGTACCTCGATGTATTCATTATTTCTGCGGTTTCTGTTGAGATGGTCGCAGTCTATAAGGTTTTTAAGCAGGCGTTACAAGTTTTTTCGCTGTTAACTAACCCCATCTCGACCGCTATCATGCCTCAAATGTCTGAACTTGTCTCGGAGGGAGAACAAAGGAAGGCGTTTGATGTTGTCCTCAAGATTAGAAATGCCATTTGCATGGTTATGGTTGCTTGCTTGATCGGAGCATCATTGCTAGGCTACCCGCTATTCAATGTTCTCTTTGGGCACGTTTATGCTGCAAATCTTCCGCTGTTTCTTATATTGCTCGCGGTACATTTCTATGCGCTGATGTATGTTGCCCTTCATCCGTATTTCTTCTCTCTTGGACTTGCCAAAGAGGACAGCATGGTCAGTCTTGTCTCCAATGCTGTCTATCTTGGTGTTGCTTTTGCGCTGGTTCGCTATCTCGGTGTTTATGCAATTGTTCTCGCTTCAGCGCTCCAGTATTTGTCCACCAATTTAACCAAGGTACGGATCGTGAAGATGAGGCTGGTAGACCTCGGATAGGGTGAATTTATGTCTATCGTGTCGAATATTGCTTGGAAGTTAATGCCCAGCAAGAAGAAACTTGAAAAACTAAAAAAGCGTGGCCTTGTTATCGGTGAAGGATGTGAAATTCTCAACGGATATGAATTTGGGTCAGAGCCTTATCTGGTCGAGATCGGTAACAACGTTCGTATTACGCGCGGCGTGAATATCACGACGCATGATGGTGGTGTATGGGTTCTTCGCCACCTATATCCGGAGTTATCCGACATCGATTGCTTTTCTAGGGTGAAGATTGGCGATAACTGCCATATAGGTCTCAATGCGACAATCATGCCGGGCGTCACTATCGGTAAAAACTGCATTGTCGGTGCTGGTGCAGTTGTTACCCATGACATCCCTGACAATTCTGTGGCGGTGGGTGTGCCTGCGAGAGTTATTGAGAGCGTGGAGGAGTATCGAAGAAAGAGTGAAGGGTCTTTTTTGCATACCAAGATGATGGCCTGGTCGGAGAAACGCGCTGCCGTTGAACGAGAGATTCGCGAGTCTGGTGAAAAATGATTACATCTAAACAAGAACTCAATGAGTTTCTCGAGTGCGATAGGCTTGCTTTACATCAGACGAGGTCTCGCCCAAGATTCTTCGGTGACGATGTGTGGAAATATCAGATTCGTTTGCGAAAGACTGAATGGTATTGGTACTCGGGGAAGTGTCTGAGAAATCCTTTTAACGCTGTGAAATTTCTGATCAGTAGGCACCTTCTTGCTAAGCGCGCTATAAGGCTTGGATTCTCTATTCCAATTAATGTTTTCGATAAAGGACTATCGATTGCTCATTACGGAACAATTGTCGTTAACGCTCATTCAAAGGTTGGTCGAAACTGTCGTATACAGGAGTGTGTGAATCTTGGGGCGACCGGGGGCAACAGTCTTTCGCCAATGGTTGGCAATAACGTGTTCATTGGAACTGGAGCAAAGCTAATTGGCGGTATTACCGTTGCCGACGGTGTTTCAATTGCTGCGAATGCTGTCGTAGTGAAGGATATTTTGGAGCCAAATACAACTTGGGGTGGAGTTCCCGCAAAGAAACTCTCTAATAACGGATCGAGGGAGTTTATCGATTCGCGTGTTTACAGTACTGTCAGTTAGGACTTCTATATGAATATTGAAAAGCTACGCCAGCATCCCTTTGTTGTGTTCGGCCAAGAACACTATAACCCTTTGGGGATTGTGAGAACGCTCGGTGAAAATGGCATCCATCCGACTGCCTTTGTATATGGAGGCGGGTTGAGGCTGACTTCAAAAAGTAAGTATTTGAAGAAGGTCTATGAGTTCGAGTCGCTCGATGAAGCCTACTATAAGCTACTTAAGTTTATAGAAAATTGTGAGGGTCCCAGGCCGTTTATCTTGACTTCTGACGATACGACTGAGAGCTACCTTGATCAGCGCTATGACGAGCTTGTTGATAAGGCTTATTTTTTTAACGCTGGAAAAGCGGGCCGTGTAACAGCATTTATGGATAAGAAAGCGATTCTCGCTGCAGCTCAGAAGCACGGTCTTAATGTTTTGGATGCGGTTGTTACCGAACGCGGCGTTGTGCCAGAGGGTCTAGATTACCCTGTGATTACCAAAGCGATAACTCCGACTATGGGCGCTTGGAAAAACGATATGCACATTTGTAATAACGAAGATGAGCTTCGCGCGGCTTTCGATTCCATTCGAAGCGATGAAGTGCTTGTTCAGAAATATATCGTTAAAAAGAATGAGCTATGCATGGAAGGCATTTCCTCTCCCGAGGGGTGCGACATGTTGATTACCATTGCGTCTACATACAATTATTATCTTCCGATGAGCTATAGCCCTTATATGACGGTGGGCAATCTCAAAAATCCTGAGCTTGAGGCGAAGCTGAGCGAGCTCATGGCCGACATTGGTTTCACTGGAGTTTTTGAAATAGAGTTTTTGGAGGGCCAAGAGGGCAACCTTTGGTTTGGCGAGATCAACTTTAGGAACTCCACCTGGAGTTATGCTTCCACATGTGCTGGCATGCCGCTTGCACTGATATGGGCTAATTCTCAACTCACGGGCATAGTTGATCGGTCACTTCTGCGTAAAGTGCCTGATGGTTTTACTGCAATGGTGGAGATTACTGACTACCGCGAGCGCGTAAAGAAAGGCAAAGTTTCCTTGGGGGCATGGCTTTCTGATTTTAAGAATGCAGATTGCAGGTATTATCTAGGCCGTCATGGCGATATTGCACCTGTGGTTTCTTTGCTCGGGACGAGTGTTCGTCGCAAGCTGCATTTGGATCGCTAAGCTGGTGTGCGATTTGAGTAATTTCAAAAAAGTACTTGCAGTTTGTGGCGCTTGTATAGGGTTGTACATCGGTTCGGGTTTCGCTAGCATGCAGGAAGTCTTGCAATACGAGGCCTCCTACGGCAGTATGTTTTGGGTTGTTATTGCTGTTACTGCTATTGTTTATCTTTATACCAATTTGTCCTTTTCTATTAATGGTGCAAAGAATGAGATTAAGCGCGGCGGCGATATTTATGGTGTATATTGCGGCAAAATCATCGGTGGTTTCTATGACTGGTTTGCGGCGCTGTTTTGCTACATGAGCTTTGTAGTAATGCTCGGCGGTGCGAATTCGACCGCTATGCAACAGTGGGGTTTGCCCAATGGGGTCGGTGCTGTGATTCTTGCTTTTGCGGCCGTTGTAACGGTGGTTTACGGACTAGAGAATATCGTTAAAGTTTTAAGCTTTCTCGGTCCGCTAATTATTGTTTTTTTACTTGCCATAGTTGGGTACTCGTCGATCTTTGGCTCAATGGGATTCGTCGACGGCTCATCTGCCATCGACTCTAATGTATTTGATGTCGTTCAGATTGGCGGCGGTAATCCTCTGGCGTCAGGCGCATCATATGCTGGCTTTGTAATTCTGTGGTTTGCTGCTTTTCTTGGCGAGCTTGGCGCAAGGGAACAATTAAAAGATGTCAAGCGCGGAATGTTGCTTTCGAGTTTGTTTATATTTGGCACGGCGGCACTGTGCTGCGTTGCTTTGATTTCAAATATCGATTTAGTGTGGGATGCGCCAATCCCAACACTTGTGCTCGCTAACAGAATGAGCCCTTTTCTTGGACTTATATTTGCTGTTGTCATATTTGTCGGTATCTATACGAGTGCTGTGCCGTTGCTATGGACCGGAGTTAAGCGTATGGCCGTTGAGGGGACTTCACGTTATAAGTGTGTCGTCATTCTCGGAGGAGTTATTGGATGCATTATCGCTTGTCTGGTTCCTTACGCTCCGCTTCTGAATGTTCTTTACGGGCTTAATGGGTACCTTGGCTTTGCTCTCATGGCATTTATGGTTATCCATGATGTTAGGTCTTTGGTTCAAAAGTGATGTATTGATCTAACTTACCAATATTGAAATAAGGGGTGTCAGCTTAAGTTGACACCCCTTATTAATATGTTATGACCTTCGTTCGTTTTATATGTTCCAATAGATGGATGGCAGATTGCATTGAATGCCATATTGTTAGGGTGGCGCCCAGTATCCGTTTTACGATAAACAATAAAGCACCGGGGTTCATATCATCTCTGCTATATCTAAGTACAATAACGGCAATTTAGCACTTGGGCAACGGGATTAGCTTGGGTTTCGGTGCCCATTTATGGCAACCGCCTGCTTCGCGTCGCAGTCAAATATTGGCATTGGCTGCGGCGCACTTCTCTGTCCATTCATCTGCTTTGCCGTTTCGCACAAAGTAATTGTTGGACAGATCAGTTGAACGGTAGGCGTAGTCGTCCTTTTGATAGTTAGCCGTGTGGTCGGAGTGGGCGATAGCCATGAGTTCGTCGGTCAGGCCAAAGTACAGATGTCGCTGGTCCAGGCCTCCGTACCAGTTGTCGCTGGTGTCGTCCCAAGTTAGGTCCATCTGGCACCATTTGTCGTCGATCTTTACGGCGTTCCAGGTGTGGCCGTTGCCGGTGATGCGCCCGTTGGCGATGCCCGCAGCGTCAAGGAGCTTGGAGTAGATGCGCTGGTAGCTCTCGCAGGTGCCCTGGTGGCGCGTGAGGCCGCTTTCGGCCGAGCACCAGTTGAGGCTGTGGTCGTACTCCAGCTGGTCGAGCGTCCAGTCGTGGAGCCACAGCGCCATGTCGTATTCCGAGCCGTTTGTCTGTTGCCTGCACAGGTCCACGGCGTTGTTGACGATCTGCGTGACGCTCGGACGGGCGGCGTCGTTTACGGTCACCTCCGCCGTGGTGCGCAGGTAGTAGATCCCCTTGTCGTTTTGGGGGTCGTTTCTGTCGTTGTCCATAAAGTAGAAGCAGATGCGGTACGTGCCCGATGCCGTGAAGTCAAAGGTAAAGTCGTGGCCCGCCGTGCCCAGGCTGCAGTAGCTGGACCATGCCGGGCGCGACGGGTCGCAGACGCTTTCCTGGCTGCCGCCGTCCCAATAGGTGGGCACGTCCATGCGCGCCTTGGCCTGGGACGAGCCATTGGTCTGGGTTACATGGAAGGTCGTCGCGGTGCCCGCGGGGGCGTCGTTCCACGAGACGGTGAAGGTGACGCCGTTTTGGGTTGCAGCGACGGAGTGGGCGTAGATGGTTTGTGCCGTGGTGGAGATTGCGGCGGGCGTGGGGTTGGTCTGGGTGCGGAGGGATGGAGTGGGGGTTGTGGTGGCCGCGTCGGTTGCGGCGGCGGTGCCGGGGGTGGCGGGGATGCCGTCGGCGCTTTCCGTGTTGACTGCGCTGGTGCCGGTGGATGTTGCGGTGCCGTCCTCTACGGTATCTGCTGTCGCGTTTGTGCTGGTGCCATCTTCGGCCTTGCCTGTGTCGCTGCTCGTGGCGTCGGCTTGTGCCTGCTGCTCGGCTGTTGCTTGAGGCTGAATCGCCTCCGCAATGGCCGCCATAGGCATCGTCGCGCCGACCATGGACGTGCACGCGATCGCGCAGAGCAGGTAGTAAAGGGGTCGTTTCATAGCGGAGCCTCTCGGTGAGCAGCCAATAGGGTCCGAAGGCAGCTCCAGGCCAGCACTCCGCACATATTTTGTTGCGGTTTATTTTACGGGAACCCCAGTCAACATCAGCGAACTTTCTGGGGAATGTTGGGGAGGGGTTGGAGCGCCATAGAGGACGGAGCCGTGTAGGGAAATGTCGTCTCCAGAATCGATATCCCAATTTAGCAGCCGCTCAAAGCGGTCGTACCGCACGATGCCGATCCAGCCGTCGGAACACCTGAACTCCTCGACCATTCGCTTGGTAATCACGACAGCGTTGTCAACGATGTCGCTCTCCCGCACCGTGAACATGCAGTAGATCGGTAAGGGCCAATGGGCGTAGACGCCCACGCCGTACGCCAGAGACGCTTCTAGCGGATCGCCCTGCTCTCCAGGCAAACCGTGGTAGTAGTCGGCGGCGTTCATATAGAGGCGCCCATCAGGTCGTCGATGTACTCCTCTTGGGGAGCGAACTTCAGTAGGTAGATGATGTCGTCTATTGGCATGGCGAGTCCTCTCGTTGCTTGACGTGCGCCAGGCCGCGTCGTATGCTCCGGGGTGTTGGCTGTCAAGATAAGGGCGGCTTCTCAAACCTGCGTGCCGGATTGGGTGATGTCGTGATAGTTGCCGTAGTGCCCAATCCGAAGTGGATCGTCTTGACGTTGAAGAACCTGGAATGCGGCTGATTCGACTATCCTCTCGCTTGTGGGCGAGGATGCGTGCGACCACCCTGTCATAAGCGAGTCGATATTTCGTGAACGCGGTTCGTAAAGTAAAATAACTCAGAAGTGGTCTAGTGGTCGATGACGTTTGGGGCATTATGAAACCCACGTTTCAAGACATGCGTTCTGCTTTACAAGCGCAGCGCATGAAAGTTAGTTTTGATACTTACGATCTTACATGCGATGAGCTAACAAGAAGGATTTTGAAAAAGAGAATCGATATTGCTCCTGAGTACCAGAGGCAGTTTCGGTGGGACGATGAGAGACAGTCTGGCCTTATAGAGTCGGTTCTGCTGGGAATTCCGGTTCCAAATTTATTTATGGCAACTTCTTCTACTCCAGATGAGGCTGTTGTTTGGGAAGTTGTGGACGGACTTCAGCGTAGCCTCTCGATTGTCAATTTTATTCTTGAAGGGGAACAGCGCGAGGAGTTGGGCTTGAAGGCTCCTCTATGTCTTAAGGGATTAAGCAAGCTGCCCGAGCTTAATGGATGCTGCTTTTCGGATTTGCCAGAAGACATGCGCTCGATTTTTCTCGATCGCCCAATAAAGGTAACGGTTCTGAATGACAAAAGCGATCGTCAGGTCCGTTTCGACCTCTTTGAGCGCCTGAATACGGGAGGCATATCATTGACATCTCAAGAGGTGCGATCCTGTATCTATCGCGGAGTTTTTCTCGATTTAATTAATGAACTGTCATCCAATGCTGATTTTCGAACTGTTGTTGTTGTCCCCAAAAACCGCCAGTCGGATGGTAGTCTTCAGGAATATGTCCTCAGGTTTTTTGCTTATTTAAACGGTGTAGAGGGTTTTAAACACTCGGTTAAAGAGTTCCTTAACTCCTTTATCGAGAAGGGCAATCAATACGATGAGGAGCTGCTTGATGAATATAGAGATGAATTCAATCGGGTTATGAATTATCTTGCTCGGTGTTTTCCGAATGGGTTGAAGCGGGGCGGAAAGGGATCAACTCCTGCTAACGTGTTTGAGGGAGTCTCTGTTGGGGCTGCGCAGGCTCTCAGAGTATGTCCCCAGCTTGAGGTGTGCAGTAAAAACAACTGGATCGATTCTAAGGCTTTTCGTGGGTATACGACGTCTGCAACTAATTCGCTTCCTAAGGTAAAGGGGCGGATTGCTTATGCAAAAGAGGCTTTTTTGAATCATGGATACATTGAGCCTTAAACCTCAGATCGATCTATTTGAACAGTCCATGTCGGAACTTGAGCTGCTTTTGAGGTCCGCTAATATTTTCGAACAGATCGGCGATAGAGAATCGAATCCCTCTCCTGATGATATTCTGGTAAAGACGGCTAAAGGTATTTCCTTTGTATTTCTTTTTTCGGCCTATGAGCAGCTACTCAAAGGGACTGTTCGAGCTGTTCTTGAGACGGCCAATTCTTATAGGGGAAAATTGAAAAACATGCAGGATGGGTTTATAGCAGCAGCCTTAAATTCATCCTTTCGGTCATATGCTGATGCGTCTAATGTAAAAACCAAAATTGGTAACGCCAGGGACGTTCGGTCTTTACTCGACTCTTGTGTTCGCGATTTGAAGTTCACTGATTATTTTCCAGATGACGGGAGCTATATGAAGTCGACCCAGGTTAGGACTATCTGTTATTTATTTGATTTGGGGGACCCCGCGCCAATTTTGGGAAGAGCTTGGAGTCATATCGATGACTTCCAATACAAAAGAAATGAAATCGCCCATGGCTCAGTCTTGCCTTCGAAAATTGGCGAAAACTATTCTGCTTTAGAGATTGAGTCGTTTTACTCGGAATGGAGATGCAGCTGGGTCGCCTTTGCCGAGCATATTGAAAAGGAGAGTTTAAATCCGAGATTCTGGACCAGGCGATAGCCGGTGTCGTATGGGTAAGCGGATTTGGCGGAGCCTGCGATGGGTGTTTCGGGCTTAGATATAGTAAACGGGGTATTCATAAACAATGCTAGATATCCACCTTGACTCCAGAGATTTGTTTAGCTGGCGGCTTATCATCGACGAGGGCCTATTCATTGGTCGTATGGTGAGACATGCAGAACAATTTCCCAATGAGGCAATCGCTCTTGATATCACGGCGCTTCCGTTCGTAGCGGTTGCTGTGCACGATGCGATTCCTTTCATTAATAAGAAGCTCGGTTTTCATATTCCCGTAGAAGATCTACGCGTAACTCGTATTCGGCATATGACAAAGTCTCTCAGCTCGAACAAAATGAGCTTCTATGATTATCTTTCGGAAACCCGAGCCGTAATAGATCAACTCAATAAGCAATTCTCTGGTGGTCCCTTTCCAAAGCTTCTCAATAGGTTTCGAAACAATATCGGAATCACCTATTACGGTGAACTTCCCTGTTATGCAACCTTTTCTTCCATTCATCTCTTTACCAAGGACTCATCGGAGCTTCTCGGTTCAAGCGCCACTAGCTTTCCGTATGAAATCGGATACCATTCGGCGTTTTCTGGTAGCTTTTTATATCGTTTTTCTCAATCGTATTATGCAGATCGGTCTGTTTTTGATGTTTCAGCCTTTGAAACTCGTTCGAATGATCGCCGATTCGAAGATTTGGTCAAAAAGGTAAAAATCATTGGATGCAAGGACGACGTGATTTTCTTTTTTCTTTCTGAGCTCCTTATGCTGCTTGTATCAGTTGATGTTTTGTTTGAAGCAGGATTCTTTACTGACGCGGTTTTTATTAAGTATTCCTGTTTGAGTTTGGACCATGTCGCAAGGGCTCTTCAGATATTTACTACCTTTGCAAGGACCCATGCGGAGCTTGATCTTTGTACGAACAGGTTTCTGTCTGAAGTCGAGAGGCTTATTTCGAGAGAAGATAAGAGATGGATTAAGCGCGCTCATCCTTTGCGAAACGCATTCATGCACTACGACTTTTCGGAGAAGCTTGTGTCTGATCCTTCCGGTTGCTCCTCCTCGTGGTCAATACTCGATATAGCCTGTAATAACCAGATGGGATTGGATTTGCAAGGGTTTAAAACCGAACTTATGGCTGTTCGCTCCAAGCTGGAACGCTCGCTTTGTGAGTTAATCGCCTTTCCAAGATTTGATCCGTTAAAGGTGCCTTGGGGTATGTAAGGCGCGGATGCCATTGCTAACAGCGTTGTCTGTATCGATGGTTTTCCCGTCGACGCCGTGTGCGCCGTCTCGCAATAAACAGCGGTGTTCAAGCGGACAAATATTCTTTTTAGTGTTGTTGCTATCTCGCCTTGAGCAATTCTACTCGTGTGATGGCGTTAAAGAAGGGCTTGAAATATGTACGATCTCGATAACCGTATCGATTTAATGCGATTGCATTCTGACTATCGAAAGCTGTGCGGTTCTGATGGAAGGGGTCGAGCCGCACTCATAGAGCTTTTCAATAGGGAAAAAATTACGGGGTGGCACGCGACTAGGGTGCTCTCGGAAGAAGAAATAAGGCACGGGGGACTCAAAGGGTTGATTTTCAATCTCAACGCAACAGCCTGAACGGACCCCGCGTTTCCGCAGCT
>ERZ840407.60-NODE-60-length-107820-cov-11.332204_pt1 | contig 107820 bp, 92 predicted proteins | sample MGYA00519877_ERZ840407 | MGnify/ENA primary metagenome ERZ840407 (study PRJEB31850, sample SAMEA3708875) | human gut metagenome | biome: human gut; feature: human-associated habitat; material: faeces | place: China | collected 2014 ...
GGGTAGGCAACCCCAGAGGGGCCGGAATCCCCCGGCCCGCGATGGAGGGAGGCCGGCATGTCCAGACCCAAGCCAGGACGACCCCGACCTCGCGCGCTGCGTGTGGGCCGAGGCGGCGCCCTGGGTGGCGTCGGTGTCCGCCAGGGCCGGCGAGGTCTTCGAGCAGGCCGAGGACTCCGCGCTGGCGTTCACGGCCTTCCCCAGGGCGCACTGGGCCAAGCTCCGCACCAACAACGTCCAGGAGCGCGCCAACCGCGAGATCAAGCGCCGCTACAGGGTCGTGCAGTCCTTCCCCTCGAGGGAGTCGATGCTGCGCCTGACGTGCGCGAGCCTCATGGAGACCGAGGGACAGTGGTCCCAGCAGCGCGTGTTCTCCGAGGCCTCGGCCGCCGAGGGCTTCGCCGAGCCCGCGGACAGGCCGGCCCCGACAGAGGGGAGGCGCCGCGCGCTCGGGCGGCGCGCCAGGGAGATAGTGGACGAGATAGTCGAGAGGCGCGGTCTCAAGAAGGAGTAACATCGGGACTTGCAGCGACGGACCTCGGGACGCTCTTACACCACGTCTGCGCGCGCCACCATCGCTGCGGCCTGTTCGGAAGCAAAAGTGGGCGTTAAGCGCTGTAGCCCATCGCCTGCAGCACAAACATGACGACCGTCAACACCGTAATCACGGCGATAGTCGCCCAAGTGAGCACATTCCACACGCGGCCATTGCGGTTGGCGCCCATAATGTGACGGTCGGCAGCGATAACCACCTGGAACACCAGAACCACGGGCAGCAGCACGCCATTGATGACCTGCGAGGTCATCATAATCTGGAACAGATCGACGCCGGGCATAAGCACCAGCACGGCAGAGATGCCGATGATGGCCGTAATGATGCCGCGATAGACCGGGGCCTCGTCCCAGCTGCGATCGGCACCGCGCTCCCAGCCAAATGCCTCGCAGATAGCGCTCGACGTAACGCCCGGCAGCACGCAGGCAGCCAAGAAACTCGCCGCGACCAGGCCCGAGGCAAACAGTACCGTAGACCACTGACCCGCAATAGGCTCCAGCGCGCGGGCAGCATCGGCAGCATCGCTAATCTGAATACCCGCCGGGAACAACACCGTGCCGGTCGTGATGATAATAAAGCCGGCAATGATATCGGCAGCGATCGAGCCGCTCACGGTATCAATACGCTGCAGCACAATGTCGTCCTCGCCCGCATTCTTATCGACCACGTTGTTCTGAGCCAAAAAGATCATCCACGGTGCGATGGTGGTACCGATCGTTGCGACCACGAGCGACACGTAGCTGGGGTCATTTTGAATGTTGGGCACGACCAGGTCGACCGCGACCTCACCCCAGTTGGGGCCAGCCATAAACGCGGCGACGATATAGGTCACGAACACGCAGCTCACCAGCAGCAGAATCTTCTCGATGCGCTGGAAACTACCCGACATGGTAAGCATCCATACCAGCAGCGCCACCAACGGCACCGAGATGCTCGCCGGCACGCCAAAGAGAGCAAGGCCGCTGGCGATGCCCGCAAACTCCGAAATGGTCACAGCCGTGTTGGCGATCAACAGCGCCGCCATAGCAAGTACACTCTTGCGCACGCCAAAGCGCTCGCGAATGAGCGATGCCAGGCCCTTACCCGTGACGCAGCCGCAGCGCGCCGCGGTCTCCTGCGTCACGATGAGCAGCACAGTCATGACGGGAAGCATCCAGAGCATCTTGTAGCCATAGCTGGCGCCCGCACTGGAATACGTTGCAATGCCGCCGGCGTCATTGCCCGAAAGCGCCGCCAGCAGACCGGGACCCATAGCGCCAAAGATGGCGGCGATGGTCAGCTTTTGCTTGGCGCTCGCCTTTTGCTTCGTGTTTTGCACGCGACCACCTAACCCATGACTGACATGGTGAGCAGCACCGCGGCGATGCAGTACGCCACACACGAGATCATGACGGCAATGACGTTCATGGCGGTGCCCGACGTGTTGAGATCGTGCTCGTCGCGCCAAAACAGCACCATCAGATAAATCACGGCGCTCATGTTGCCAACCAGGCAAATGACGGCAGCGATATTAAAGCAGCCGGTAAAGAGCTGTTCCTCAAACATGGACGCATCGGGGAACGCAGCGGTGCGCACCAGCTGGGCACACAGGTAGGTCACGAGCGACAGGATCAGGCCCATACCGGTGCTCTGGAAGAAGAATCCCAGGTAGGGCTTAGGCTCGTCGTCGTGGCCGTCGTATTCCAGGAAGTAGTTCTTGACGAACGACACCATGCGCGAGGCCGCCAGCAGCACGAGCGGCATGGCGCACATGGGGAACACCACCAGATGCGCGGAGCCGAGCGCCGTTCCCAGCACGGTCGCCATGATGCACGATGCGATGCCCCATACAACAACCCAGTACTGACGATGCACGAACCAGCTGAGCACGTTCGTCGAGTCGTCCGACGCGCTATCGCCCGAGCCGACACCGGCGATCTGCAGGTCCTCCTGATGCTCCTCGGCGATAACGTCCATGGCGTCGTCGAAGGTCACGATACCAAGGATATGACGATTCTCGTCGCAGACGGGGATGGCGACCAGGTCGTACTTGGTCATCTCGTCCGTTACGTCTTCCTGGTCGTCGTCGGGCGACACATAAACCAGGTCGCGATAGGCCAGCTGGCCCAGCGTGGCGTCGCGATCGGCCACGATCAGCGTGCGCAGCGAAAGCACGCCAGTCAGCATGCCGCTCGGATCCTCGGTATAGACGTAGTAGACGCTCTCGAAGTCCTCGTCGAGCTCGCGAATCGCCTCGATGGCATCACCGACCGTTGCCGTTGCGGGCAGGGAGACAAACTCCGAGGTCATGATGCGGCCGGCGGTGTTGTCCTCATACCCCAGCAGGTTACGAATCGCCTTCTCCTCCTTGACGCCCATCAGGCGCAGGAGCTTCTCGGCCTTCTCGTAATCGAGCTCGTCGATCAGGTCGGCTGCATCGTCCGGGTCCATCATGGCCAGCATCGACGATGCGTCGGTGTCGGACAGGCCCTCGAGCATCTCGGTCATAAGCTCGTCGTCATCGAACTCCGAGATGGCCTCGGCGGCCTGGGCAGTATCGAGCTGCGCAAACACCTGCGCACGTAGGCGCGGGTCGAGCTGCTCGATAATGTCGGCGATGTCGGCAGGGTGCAGCTCGCCGAGCGTCTTGTGCGACACCGAGAGTTGAATGTTCTTGGTCGAGCGGTCGAGCAGGTCCATGTAGGACCAAGCGATGATATCCTCACTGAGCGGCTTGCCCAGGTGCTTCATAAAGCCTTCGACGATATGCTCGAGCGCGGGGCTGATGGCGCGTAGCAGACCGCGGGCACCGACCTCGGCGCCCAGCAGGCGCAGCTGGTTTTCGCCCGACATGGAAAACTTGATGTCGTTTACGCGCACGACCTTCATGCCCTGCGTGTCGACAATCTGCTTGTTGAGCACGTCGCGGGCAAGCAAGAGTTCGGTCGGCTGCAGGTACGAAAAACGGATTTCGGTGGCCGACGTCTTAAGGTGTACACCCGTCTCGTCGATACGGTCGACCCATTTGCGCCAGCTGATCATAAACGGCGTCTTGCCGGGGCCGCGGAACGCGAGCGACGTCACGTGCGGAAAAACTTCGCCGGTAGCAATGCCAAAATCGTTGACCACGCCGAGCTTTTCGCCGTCGACGTCCAAGACCGGCAATTTGAGCATCTCACTCAGATAATTCAATGGTGCTCCCCATCATTATTCCTCCGGACGCGGCCGCGCGTGCGGCGTCCGGGGGCTTCTGGATATGTATACGCATGCGCGGGCGGCACGCCGCTCGACGCTTACACCCCGTGCATGCGCAAAAAGCACCTGCATGGGGTCATCGACTGTATGGTCGAGGTTTGGATTTCACCTGTAACCTTTCTCTTGACCCTCATTAACCGCAGTAACTATAGCATCAGCATCGCCCTGCGGCATCGAATTTATGCGCTGCACATTGCAGGCATACCAAACGCTGACGTATCCGTGACATAGCCCTTGGGGACGTTCTTAAACGACTACCCAATGACTACTCTGTGGTGTCATCGTCCTCGGCAAGTTGGGGGAACACGGCGTTTTTGGGCATGGAAACCTTGGTGAGCGAGGTGAGCTTTTTGCTCAGCGACGTGTCCGTCTTGACCAGGTCGCTGAGCGTCACGATCTTGTAGCCGTCGGCGACAAGGCCGTCGATAATCTGCGGCAGCGCCTCGAGCGTCTGCTCGGCGCATTCGTCTCTATCGGTGAGCAACACAATATTGCCCGGCGTCACCGAATCGAGCACCGTCGAGACCTGCTCGTCGGCACCGTTGAGCAGCCAGTCGCCCGAGTCAATATTCCACGAGACCACGGCGGAAACCAGGTCCATCGCATCAATCCAGTTTTGCTCGTCAAAGGCAGCGTAGGGGGCGCGCAGCAGCATCGTCTTCACGCCGGTCGCCGACTTAATCGCATCGGTGCCTTTCGTGATTTGCTCGCGTACCGCCTCACGGTCCTGACCTTTGAGCGAATCGTCGCTGTAGCTGTTGGATCCGATTTCGCACCCGGCATCGACAATCGCCTTGGCCGTGGCGGACGAGGCCTCGACCGCATCGCCCGAAAGGAAGAACGTCGCGGTGACGCCCTTTTCCTTGAGCACCTGCAAGATCTGCTTGGTCGCTCCGCTCGGGCCCTCATCAAACGTCAGCGCCACGTACTTTTTGTTGCCCTTGGGCGCCACGCTGGCGCACGCAACGACGCAATCGGTGGCGGGCACGACCTCGCCGCGGTCCTGCGTCTTGCCCGACTGCTCACCAACCCACACCTCGGAGCGGCCCTGGACACCCCACGTCTGCACATACTCGATAGCGCCCGTGCCCTCGACCTTGAGCTTGGGCTCGATAACCGTAGCCTGAACCTCGTGCTTCTCGTAGGTGTTACGGCCATCCTTGACCGTCACCTTCTCGCCGCCCTCAAGTTCGCGGCTTTTCCACTTACCCTGTTTTATGCGCTTGCCGTCCACCTTAACCGACAGCTTTTCGCCGCCATAGCGGGTCAGCACGCTGTCATCGACGGCTAGCAGGTCGCCTGCGTCGTAGGCGTCAGTCAACTCCTGGTCGTCGATGAGATTCTGCAGCGTAGAGCCCACGCGCACCGCGGTCTTCTGGCCGTTGAGCTCCACGTCCACGCTGCGGTTGACGTAGCCCACGACGGCAGCGATAAACAGCACGAGCGCACAGCCCACGGCGATAAGCGCATAGGGCAGACGGGACGGTCGGCGCGGCGAGCGCCCGTTGCCGATGCGCGCACTGCGATCGCTAAACCCGCGGCTATGGTTGAGGTACATCGCGCCGGGCTTACGGTGACGCTTGCGCTGACCGCTGGGCAGCTGCCCCAGATCGCGACGCGCCGTCGGACGCGTACCCGAACGCCCGTTTAAGTTGGATCCGTTTTGGCGCATGTGCCCTCCCCCATAAACACAGCAAGCCGGAGCAACAGGTCTCCGGCTTGCCTCCCATCATTTGGTACGTCGCTATTTTGTAGCTTTTGACGAGCCTCCGCTCGCCTTTTGGTATTCGTCCTTAAAGGCCTTGAACATGCCGCGCGTCTTACCGAGCTGCTTGCCCAGTGCGCGACTGCCCTTGTCCACGGCAACCGATCCCTTGTCATCGAGCACCTTGGCGCCCTTCTTGACCTTATCGCCCACCACGACACTGGCCTCGGCAGCCTTGGCGGCCGCGCCGCCCGAATACCCGAGCGCCTTGACCTCGTCCGAGACAATCATCGCGCCGTTCTCGTAGCCACGCAGCATCGTCGGCGGCACCTGCGTGTCACCAACCAAAACACTCGAAGCAGCACCGGCGGTCACATAGAATGCCTGCACGATGCCCGAGCGCGGCTTGAACTCGACGTCCGAGCAATAGCCCACGACGTCGCCCGATTCCGTGCGCACGTCCATACCGACCCAGATGATGCAATCGTCCAGGTTGATGTCGAGGCGCTTGGCGGCGGCGGCATCGTACGTGTCCTTGACGTCATCGACCGCAATGGCGCCCTCGTAGACACCAATGGCGTCGAGCGCTACGAATCGGTCGGGACGCTCGATCATGCCCGCGATATCGGGCTGGCGGACCATAAAGCCGACCACGCGCGTACCGCCCGGGGTAAAGACCGGAAAGTGAATCTTTCCGAGCTTTTTAGGGCTGCGCGGTGTGCCGTCCTTTTTGGTGCGCTTGTCCTCGGTAGGCTTGCGATAGATCTTGGCGCCGACAAAATCCCCAGCGCGCATTATGCCTCGGTCGAGGGCTCCGCAGCCTCGGTATCAGCCTCGACGGCGTTCTCCACCACGACGTCGGCGGCAGGCGTCACGTTGCCGCCCGAAATGGCGTCGTTGAGCTGCTCGCGCAGCTGGTCCATGCGCTCGCGGGCCAGGTCGACCTTGGCGCGCAGGTCGTCGGTCTTGGCGTCGACCATCGGGCCAAAGTCATTCACCGCGGCACGGGCCTCCTCGGCGCTGTGCTCGTAGGTGTCGCGCATATTGTCCCAGGCGTCGTTGGCGATATCGGCAGCCATGGCGCGGGTCTCGGCGCCCGAGCGCGGGGCCAGAGCAACACCGATAATAGCGCCGGCAGCGGCACCAAAAAGTGCGCCGGAGACAAAGCTGAAAGTCTTACCCATGATCATTCCTCTCCTGCGGGCACGTCGGTGCCCACCGTTTGAATGCTGTCCATTATACCCGCAGCGCATCACTTGCCGCTCCGCTCATCTGCGTACGGCAAAGACGCAGGTACGTGATGGTGATAAACGCGTAGGCCTACTCCTGGGGCATAGCCGGCATGGCCACCGTGGCACCCGGGTCCTCGCCGGCGCCGTCCACGAGCGGCAGGCCGCCCTCATGCGCAGGTCCTACCGGAACCGTCGCCGCACCGCCAAAGACGGCAGCGGAGGCCTCGTGGTTCTCGGCAACCGCGCCCTCGGTATCAATCGCCACCTGGGGCTCGTCGTCAAAGTTGGGGACGCCCTGGGGCTCGGTGGGAACGGGCTCGGCGGTCGCATCGGCAACGGGCTCGGCGTCGACCGGCACATCGCCCTCGTCAGCGCCCTCGTCCTCGGCAGCATCTTCGCCGTTCGCAGCGGCGACGGCCTCGTGAGGATCCTTGCCCTCGGCCTCGGCGCGCATGCCCAGCACCAGGTTGCGCAGGCCCGCGACCGTGCCTTCCACGTCGGGGGCAGGCTGGTCGGCGTGCAGGTACGCCCAGTCCATCATAAAGGTGGCCGACGACAGCGCACCGATGGCCAGTGCGTCGTCGGGGCACGAAAGCTCGACCTCAAAGACACGCTCGTCATGCTCGCTTACGCGCGTGCGGCCGCACGAGATGCTACCGGCAAGACCGGTCTCGTTCATGAGCTCGACCGTCACGTGCTCCAGCAGGTGGCAGAGCTCGGTCTGACCCATGCAGTCCTGGAACTCGCGGCCGGAATCGCCCAGGCACAGGTGCTTGGCAATCGCCGGCACCAGGTAGTACACGCGCGCCGTGGCCTCGATATCCTCCGAGGTCATGAGCGGCATGCCGGGGTTCACCAGCACGTGCGCGCAGATCTTGTCCTCGCTGACGGTGACCTTAAGGATGTTGAACAGGCCTGCCATAACTCTCCCCTACTCTTCCTTGTCCTACTCGTCGCCGTCGTGCGGATTCGCGGAACCCGCACCCGACGTCGTCGGCTCGTCTACCGAAGACTCGGAATCCTTCTTATCGGTTTCGGCCGGAGCGATCACGCGAATGAGCGAGATGCGCTGGCCACGCATCGACTGCACTTTAAACTTGTACCCCGCGACCTCAAACACCTCTCCGATGTCGGGCACCGAGTCGCAAAGCTCCAAAATCCAGCCGGCGATGGTCTCATAATCATCGCTTTCCTCAAGCGGCCAACCAAGCTCAATCGCGTCATCGCACGAAAAACGCCCATCAACGAGCCACTCGCGGCGCGAAAGGCGCGTGAGGTACTTGTTGTCGGGGTCGAACTCGTCCTCGATCTCGCCCACGATCTCCTCGACGATGTCCTCGATGGTGATGATGCCGGCCGTGCCGCCGTACTCATCCACGACGACCACGATCTGGTCGTGCGAGGTCTGCATCTCGGACAGCAGCGGCAGGATGTCCTTGGTGTCGGGCACAAAGGTGGCGTCGCGCAAAAAGCCGGCGATGGGCTGGTCGCCCTTGCCATCGAGCGCGGGCTGGATCAGGTCCTTGATGTGCGCGATGCCCGCGACGTTGTCGGGGTCCTCGTGATAGACGGGGATGCGGCTGAAGCCGGTCTGGCGCATGGTGGATAGCACGCTGGCGACCGTCTCGTCGTCCTCGCACATGGTGGTGTCCACGCGCGGCACCATGACCTCGCGGGCAACGGTGTCGCCCAGGTCAAAGATCTCGTGGATCATGCGCTTTTCCTCGTCGAGCAGGTCGTCCTGCTCCGAGACCATGTACTTGATCTCTTCTTCCGAGACGTTCTGACGGTCGTCGGCACTCTTGATACGCAAGATGCGGGCCAGGCCATCGGAGCAAGCGCCAGTCAGCCACACGAGCGGACGGGCGATCTTCTGGAACACGGAAAGCGGGCCCACGACCTGCTTGGACACGCCCTCGGCATTGGCCAGGCCGATGCGCTTGGGGACGAGCTCGCCGATCACGATGGACACGAAGGCGACCGCGACGGTGATGATGACCGGCGCCAGGCCGCGCGCGATGGCGGAGAGCGGCGCGATGCCAAAGCTCATGAGCCACGTGGCAAGCGGGTCGGACAGGCTCGTCGAGGCGACGGCGGACGAGGCGAAGCCCACGAGCGTGATGGCGACCTGGATGGTGGCGAGCAGCTGGTCGGAGTCGGCGGCCAGCTTAATGGCACGCTCGGCGCGCTTGTCGCCTTCCTCGGCCTCATGCTCCAGCACGGCGCGCTTGGCCGTGGTGAGCGCCATCTCGGACATAGAGAAGTAGCCGTTGATGAGGGTCAAAACGAGGGTAGTGATAAGGGAGATGGTTATGTCCATCGGGAGTTTCTCGAACCTCCAAGATTCGGGACGTCAGGTCAAAACGTTGATGACGGATACGGCAATTGCACCGGCGCCCAAACGAGGACGCGGGCGCGCAGGCGCGGTCGCTAGATTACGAAGAGAATCACCGCCATGAACTGGAAGATGCTGCCGGCGAGCACCCACAAGTGGAAAACACTGTGCAGATAGCGCACGTTTTTGGCGATATAGAACGGCACGCCCACGGTGTAGCACACGCCGCCGACGGCGAGCAGGGCAAGCGCCACGGGGTTCAGCAGCGCCACGAGTGCGGGCAGTTTAAAGACAACGAGCCAGCCCATCAGCAGATAGACCAGGCCGCTTACCCAGTGCGGCTGGCGCTCGCGCATAAAGCACTCGAGGGCAATGCCGATAATGGCGATGGCCCATACGGCGAAGAACAGCGCAGCGCCGCCGTCGTTTGCGAGCGTGATGAGGCAAAACGGCGTATAGCTGCCGGCTATGAGCAGGTAGATGCAGCTGTGGTCGATGATGCGGAACACGCGCTTGGCGCGCGCGGGTTGAATCGCATGGTAGAGCGTGGAGGCTAGGTACTCGAGGATGATGCTGACGCCATAGACAATTGCCGCGGCCATGTGGGCCGGGCCACCGCCGCGCAGGGCAGCGAATACGATCAGGAGCACCAGGCCCGCGATACCCAGCAGACAGCCGACACCATGGGTGACGGAGTTCATGATCTCCTCGCCCACCGTGTAGTGCGGAACGGCCGCGGCCTTGGGTCGCGGCTTGGAACTGTCGCTCGAATCGGACATGCCGGTTACATCCTCCAACGTAAAGAGTTCTCAACACTATATCAAAGCGTCTGGGTGCGTGCGAAATTTGCACCATACGTGACCCTTTGTTTACCCATTCTTTGCCTGTTGACGCATCAACGGCGAACGTCCATAATGCGCTTGCATTAAATGTTGATGCATTAACATCTTATAGGAGAATACCGCATGGCTCAAAACGCACATTCCCATCGAAAGCTCAAGATAGCCGGCATCGTTGCACTGGTGGTTGTCATTGCGCTGCTCGGATTTGCCGGCAACTTTCTGTTTGACTTCGCGCTGAATCCCCGCGCGCCATACACCATGAAGATGATGCAGGACGGCAAGGACGACAAAGAAAGTGAGCAGCCGGATGCCGAGGGAACCGAGGCGCGGGCATGGTTTAAAGAGAACCGCGAGAGCAGCAGCCTCACCGCAGATGACGGAACCGAACTTACCGCTTGGTATTTTGCCGCCCCAGAGAGCACGCACAATTACGCTATCTGCCTACACGGATACACCGATGAGCCCATCGGCATGGCCCGATACGTCAAACGATTCCACGACCGCGGCATGAACGTACTCGCACCCGCCGCCCGCGCCCACGAGCGCTCCGGCGGCGACTATATCGGCATGGGTTGGCCCGAGCGGCTCGATGTCGTTGCATGGATTGGGCGGATCGTTCAGGCTGACCCCGAGGCGCGCATCCTGGTCTTTGGCGAGTCGATGGGTGCGGCAACCGCCATGGACGTCGCGGGGGAATCTCTGCCCGCAAACGTGAAATGCATTATCGAGGACTGTGGTTATACGAGTGTTTGGGACGAGTTTTCTCTGCAGCTCAAGGACGTGTTCGGGCTGCCCAGCTTTCCCTTGCTCGATGTAGCAAACTTGGTGTGCAACGTGCGCGCGGGCTACGACTTTCATAAGGCGAGCAGTGTGGAGCAACTCAAACACGCGACGGTTCCCATGCTGTTTATCCACGGCGACCAGGACACCTTTGTGCCGTACGACATGCTCGACCAAAACTACGACGCGTGCGCCAGCAAGGTCAAGCAAAAGCTCACCATCCATGGCGCCACCCACGCCAAGAGTGCGCAAGTTAACCCCGAGCTCTACTGGAACACGGTCGACGACTTCCTCGACGAGTATTTTTAGGCAAATAGTACGGTTTACTGGTCTATCTGACCCCTAGCACTTCCGAAAATCCGCCCGCGAGCTTTGTGCTCGCGGGCGGCTTTTGCTCAACTAACGCTACAAAGGCGCTTGATATGTCCAATAACTAGGTGCTATTTGACCTCGATGAGCTCGTACTTGCTCGTGCCCAGGCCGATCTTCTCGGCATGCGCGATGCACGCGCGCCAGTCGGTGTCGGGATGCGTGATGCAGAAGGGATCCTTGGCCTGCTCGCCCTCCAGATGCTCGTGATTATGCTCCATCTTGGCCGCGCTGTCGGTAAGCTCGGTGTTAGGCAGCGGCTCGGATGCCAGGACGGCATCGGCACAGGCCTGATCGATGGCGACCGGGTCGAAGCTCGCGAACATGCCGATATCGTTGACGATAGGCGTGTCGTTTTCGGGATGGCAGTCGCAGTTGGGGCTGATATCCATGGCAAGCGAGATGTGGAAGCTCGGGCGGCCGTCGACGACGGCTTTGGTGTACTCGGCGATCTTGTAGTTGAGTACGTCGGCCGCGGCATCATAGTCGGGCTTGATGCAGTCCTGGTTGCACGCCGCAATGCAGCGTCCGCAGCCCACGCAGCGATCGTGGTCGATGGCAGCCACGTGAACCGTGCGAGTGCTGCCGTTGGCAAGCTCGCGCTCACGCGTACCGTCAAACGTGATGGCGCTGTGCGCGCATATCTTCTCGCAGGCACGGCAGCCAACGCAGTTGGTGGTATCGACGCTCGGCTTGCCAGCGGCGTGCTGCTCCATCTTGCCGGCACGGCTACCGCCGCCCATACCCAGGTTCTTCATGGCACCGCCAAAGCCGGCCTGCTCATGGCCCTTAAAGTGGGTGAGGCTAATCACGATGTCGGCATCCATGAGTGCCTGGCCGATCTTTGCCTCGCGCACGTACTCGCCGCCCTCGACCGGGACGAGCGCCTCGTCGGTGCCCTTGAGGCCGTCGGCGATGATGATCTGGCAGCCCGTGGCGTACGGGGTAAAGCCGTTCTGGTAGGCGGTGTCGATGTGCTCGAGCGCATTTTTGCGGCTACCCACATAGAGCGTGTTGCAGTCGGTAAGGAAGGGCTTGCCGCCCAGCTCCTTCACGACGTCCGCGACGGCTCGGGCGTAGTTGGGGCGCAAAAAGCTCAGGTTGCCCAGCTCACCAAAGTGAATCTTGATGGCGACAAACTTGTTCTCAAAGTCGATCCGCTCGATACCAGCGCGGCGGATGAGGCGCTTGAGCTTGTCGAGCTGGCTCTCGCGAGCATGCGTGCGCAGGTTGGTGAAGTACACCTTTGCCGGTGCTGCGGGTGCGGTTGCGGTCATAGATCTATCCCCTCGGTCTATATGGCGTTACAGACATAGAGGATGGTACCCGTTGAAGTGGGGTTGAAGTCAAGCGCAACGCCGAGTCGCTAGGCACTCATTGGGGACAGACTTAAATGAGTGCTTGCCGCCCGGCCAGCGAGCCGGCGATCCGGCAAAGACTGTCCCCAACGACTAGTCGTTTAAGAACGTCCATTACAGTCGAAATTGTCAGCCCGGGCCCGTCTCGGGCTACGATTGAGGCGCGCCCAGAACGGGCCGCCGACCGGGCGCCCGCGCACGGCCGAACGTCCCTGCCCCCGAGAGGGCCCGTTGGGTGCTGCCGGCGCGGGACGCGCCGCCCCCGACGGCTGATAGGAAAGTGCCGGGCAGGCGCCGCGGCTGGTAATGTGAGTGCCGAGGGGGAGGCCATCCGGTCGAACGACTACCGGAAGGATACCACCGTGAAAGCGACATCCACCAGGCCCGCGGCCGTGCTCGGCCTGGACGTCGGCAAGTCATCGCACTGGGCCTGCCTGGTCGACCGCGACGGGGAGGTGCTGGCCAGCGCCCCCGTCCGCAACAGGGAGGCCGAGCTCGACGCGCTGTTCGCCTCCGCGCCCGCCGGCACGCTCGTCGTCGTCGACCAGTTCCGCAACATAGGGTCCCTCGCCGTGAGGCGGGCCCGCGCCGCGGGGCTCGGGGTCGCCCACCTGCCCGGGCTCGCCGCCAGCCGCGCCGCGGGCCTGTTCGCCGGCGAGGCCAAGACCGACGAGCGCGACGCCACGGCGCTGCTCGAGGGCGACAGACCTACGCGTGCCTGCTCACCGTGCCCGGCATCGGCCCGAGGACCGCGGCGCAGCTCGCGGTGTCGGTCGACATCGGGAGGTTCCCGGACCACGACCACCTGGCCTCGTACTGCGGCATAGCCCCGAGGGTGAGGAGCTCCGGCACGTCGGTGAGGTCGGTCAGGGCGTCCAGGCGGGGCGACGCGAGGCTCAAGTCTCTTCTGATCTTCTCGTGCAACAGCCTGGTGAGGTCGTCGGGGCGCTACGGCGAGTACTACCGGGCCTGCAGGGCGCGGGGCATGGGGCACGGGCGGGCGCTCAAGGCCGTCGCGAGGAAGCGGCTCAGGGCGATATACGCCGTGATGCGCGACCGGGTGCCCTACCGGGAGTAGCGTCGAAGGTTGACAAAACTATAGGAACACCCAATGACTACTCCTGCACCTTGAGGGCTTCGGCCAGACCGACGCGCTTGATAGAGCGCGTGTGTAGCAGCGCCACGACCAGGTAGGTCGCAAAGCCAATGCCGACGCATGCAGCCATGGACCAAGCGGGCACGTAGATCTCGATATTGCCGTTGTAGGCGAGCAGCATCGAGCGGAAGATGGCCGTGAGCGAGCCAATAATGACCGGCAGGCTCAGCACGAGCGACGCCGCCACGCACAGCGTGATCGAGCGGATGTACAGATGCGAGATCTCGCTATCTCGATAGCCAAAGACTTTCATATAGCTAATCGAACGGGCGCTGTGGTCGATCACCGCCTTGGTCAGCAGGTACATAAACAGCAGGAAGATAAACACCGCGAGCCCGACCATCATGCCGATCATTTTGCTCATCATGCCGATGAACTGGTCGCCCACGGCGCGCATGTCGTCGGGCGTGGTGTCGCCGGCAAAGTAGCGCGCGTCGAGGTCGAGCTTCTCGTCGCTCACATAGCCGTTAAAGTAGGCGGCATCGTTGTCGAACAGCTCGTTAAAGTCATCGATACTCATATAGATATTCATGTCCGACTTGGAGCCCCAGGCACAGTCCTTGCCCGCGTACTTAAGAGAATAATCCCGAGCCTCGTACTTGTCGCGAAGCTCGACCTTCTGGCCCTCGCTCCAGCCAAACTTGTCGAGCAGGCCGCCGCCAAAGACAACGCGGCCGTCGCCGACGTTGAGGTCTTTCCAATAGCGCGAATGAGATGAAATGCCGTAGACGGAAATCGCCTCCTCGCCATTACCGTCGCCACGGTCGTACTGCAGCTGGTAAACGGCATATTTCTCGGCCTGCGCGATTGCGCCCGCGCCGTTGTCGGTCGTATTGACCGGGTGGATATCGTCGTTGTCAGTGTCGATCTTAGAGGCCTTGTCGATCAGATCGATGGCCTCATCGCGGTTGCAGCCGAGGGCATCGGCAAGATCGTCAAGGCGCGCGTAGAGCGCATCCTTCTTGTCCTGGACCTTGGCAAGCGCATCCTGCGCTGCGGTCAGGCTCTCGGCAGACGGAGATGCGGTCGCGGCATCGGCTGCCGTCTGCGCCGCATCGGCCGCGCCGTCAAGCTCGTCATCGGCATCCTGGGCGGCGGAGAGCAGCGCGCCGTCAACCGACTGCAAGCGCTCGAGTGCCGACCACTGCTCGCGCTCCTCGGTAGTGCCCTCGAGCTCCAGCGGCGCCTTAAGTGTGTACTGATGCTCGGCGACCAGGCTCGTCTCCAGGTTGTCCGCATAGTGCGTCATCGTGGGCAGGATCGCCAGGCCAAAGAGCAAAAGCAGCGACCCAAACGCGATGCCCACGAAGAGCGTGGCGAAGTTGCCCAGGTTGCGCAGGAAAACGCGCAGACGGAAGCGGGAGACAAAGCCCATGCGTTCCGGCAGCTGCAGACCGCGCTTGGTACCCGACTTACCGCTCGCCTCGTGACGAAGGAACTGCAACGGCGTCTTGCCCATTTTGCGGAGCAGGCCCACCAGCGTAATGAGGATGAGCGCGGCGGCGGGAACCACAGCGCACTTCACGAAGATCTCCCAGCTCCAGTACACCTGGAAGGGAGGCAGGCTATACGAACCGTAATAGAGGCCGCGCATGGGCTCGGTAAAGAACGCGACGCCGAGCGCGGTGCCCAAAAGCGCCGCGAGCACGCCCACGATGGCGGGAAGCGCGAGGTAGTGCAGCACGATCTCGCGGCGGCGATAGCCGCTGGCGAGCAGCGTGCCGATGATGGCGCTCTCCTCCTCGATGGTGGCGTCGGTGAGCACCACAAAGACAAATGCCATGATCACGATGATGATGTCGAGCAACGTCATCCACATCATGGAGTCGCCGTCGACGTCGTCGCGCGCATAGCCAATGCCCTGATTGGAATCGGCATCGATCAGATCGTCCACGCGCGCATCGGCATCGGTCAGCGCCTCGACCATATCCTGCTCCGCATCGATGCGATCCGCGGTGGGGAGATCGCGATCGGTAAAGGTAAAGGAGTAGGTGTAGGCAGGCGCGCCGCCGGCGTCCTCAAGCGCGGCAAAGCCGGCGTCGGTGACCTCGGCCACGCCGTACGTGATGGTGTTCACCGTAAAGTCCGAATTGTCGAGGAACAGCGCCTGGCTATCGGGCTGGGTCATGATGCCGCAGATGGTGTATGTGCGGCCCTCAAGCTCGACCTTATCGCCCACGGCGAGGTCGTTGTTGGTGGCGAAGACACGGTCGATTGCCACCTCATCGTCCGTCTTGGGCTGCCTGCCTTCGCAGTAGGACGCAATGTCAACCTTGGTGCGATGCGCGTAGGTGCGCAGGGTGCGCTTGGTGCCGTCGTCGCCAGCCGCCTTTTTGATGATGGCGTCGATAGAGAAGTTCTTGTAGAACGTAACGCCGCCGACGTCCTCAGCCGCGTCTTCGGCAGCCTTGAGCTGATCTTTGGTGGCCTCGAAGGAGGTAGTCACGCGGCCGTCCTCGATCGTGTACGCATCGCGCATGTCGTCAATGAGGCAGCCGATGGAATGCGCCGCGAGCAAAAAGCCCGACGTGAGGGCGATGCTTCCGCACATAAGCAAAAAGATGCCCAGGTACTTGCCGATATTGCGGCGCAGCTCGCGCGGGAGTCGTTTTGCGAGAGGTGTCATGGCGCCGCCTACCAATCGAGCTCGGCGGCCGCGACGGGCGACTCGCTGAGCTCGTCCTCGACGATGCGCCCGTCGCGCAGGCGCAGCACGCGATTGGCCATGCGCGCGATGGCGGCGTTGTGGGTGACGATGATGATGGTGCAGCCGTAGGTGCGGTTGACGTCCTCCATGAGCTGCAGGATTTCCTTGGATGTCTTGTAGTCGAGCGCGCCCGTGGGCTCGTCGCACAGCAGCAGGCCCGGATTTTTGACGAGCGCACGGCCGATGGCGCAGCGCTGCTGCTGGCCGCCTGAGACCTGGCGCGGAAACTTGTTGCGGTGCTCGTAGAGGCCCAGCGAGCGCAGCAGATCGTCGACGTCGAGCGGTTTTTTGGACAGGTGCGCCGTGACCTCGATGTTTTCCTTGATAGTAAGGTCGGGCACCAGGTTGTAGAACTGGAAGACAAAGCCCAGCTCGCGGCGTCGGTACTCGCCCAGATCGGCGGGCTTGAGCGCCGTGAGATCGCAGCCGTCCACCATGATGGAGCCGCCGTCGGCATCCTCCAGGCCGCCGATCAGGTTGAGAAAGGTCGACTTGCCCGAGCCCGAGGGCCCCAGCATGACGCAGATCTCGCCGCGGTTGATGGACGTGTCGATGCCGTCGAGCACCGTCAGGCGCGCATCACCGTCGCCATAGTGTTTCTTGAGCCCTTTGACCTGGACATAGGCTTGCTTTGTCGCCATGCTATCCCCCGTTGTTAGCCTTCTGCTACTTTTCTAGGGTAATAGTAAACCCCGGCGAACTATTTTTAAGCGACAGGCGCGATTTTTTCCAAACCAGTCATTGGGTACTCATTGGGGACAGACTTAAATGACTGAAACCACTCATTTAAGTCTGTCCCCAATGAATGCCGGGACTGTCCCCAAGTGCCGGCAGGAAAGGAACGTCCCCAAGTGCCGACATATTGGGACAGTCCTTGCCGGCACGACCGGCGGGCCGGCGAATCGACAAAGACTGTCTCCGATGACTAGCCGTTTAAGAACGTCCCCGATGACCAGGTAGCTAGGCGTGGGATTTGGCGCGGGTGAGGGCCAGGCCTACGGCGGCGATGGCGGCGGCGAAGAGCACCGTGACGCCCAGGTCGCAGGCGATGTCGCCCAACACGGTGGCCGTTAGATCCGAGGCAAGCGCCTTGCCGATCGCGTCGTTCACCCAAAACGTCGGCACAAAGTGCGCCACCGTCTGCACGGCCGAGCCCATGAGCGACAGCGGCATCCAGGCGCCGCCCAAAAACGTCATGAGCATGCCGAGTAAGTTGCCCACGCCGTTGATCAGCTCCTCGCGCGCGCCCAAGCTCGACAGGGTAAAGCCAACGGCCAGCGGCGTGCACGCCAGGGCAAGCGTCGCCGCCAGCGCCAGGCACACGCGACCCACACCGACCTCGGCGACCGCGCCGGCAAAGCCCACGACACCCACCATGCTCGACACGAACCAGATGCAGACGGTAAGCACCGCGGCAGCCGCGAACACAGCAAGCGAACGCTGGCGCTCGGAGACCGGGCCGGCCTCCATGCGGCGCACGCGCTCGGGCTCGTTCATACCCGAAAACACCAGTCCCACCGAAACGATGACCGATGAGATGATCGCGTACGCGCCAAAGTTGAAGTACGACTCGAGCGTGGCTGCGGCAGTCGAGTCAACCTTGACCTGCTCGATCTGGACCTCCGCGCGCTTTGCGGCGGCGTGCTCGGCGGTCTTGGCGACACTGGCCCCGGAGGCAGCAGGCTCAAGCACCGCCGCAGCGCCCGCGAGCGAGATCCACCGCGAAACCTCGGCAGACGAAAGCGCCGCCGCCATGGTGCCGGAACCGTAGGTCACATCGAGCTTGGGCAAGTCCTCCCCCGCACGGGCGGCCGCAACAAGATCGTCCTCAAACCCCTCCGGGATAAAGAACACGCAGTCGGCGCTGCCCTTGGCGCTGTTGCTCTTGGAGAGCGCGTCCGCAAGGTCGTACGTGTCGTCGCCGACGCCCGTGACCAGGTCAAAGCGCGAACCCAGGTGCCTGGTAAGCGCACGCGAAAGATCGCTGCCGTCGCGGTCGACCACAATCACGTTGGCGTCGTAGGGCTTGTACTCGGTCAGCTGCGACGAGTTCCAGCTGACCGAGGCCGCAATGAACACGCCCATGAGTGAAATGAACACCGTGTAGATGAGCAGGTAGAACGGGTGCGCGAGCGCCATGCGAAGCGCGGTCTTAAAGGTGCTCATAGCGGCTCCTTCCAAAGATCAGCGTAGCGGCGGCGACAAACACCAGGGCCATGAGGACAAGCGCACCGGCGCGAACGACAAAGGGACCCAGATCCTCAAAGAAATACAGGCGGTTGAACATATCGCAGATGAGCTTGACGGGGTTGAGCCAGCACTCGGCCGGACAGGCGCGGGCAACATCGTCGGCAAGCGCCATCGCCGGCTCGCCGTAGAGTCCGGCGAACAGGGCGCACGTGGTGGCAAAGCCCGTGAGGATGCCCGATTTGGACGCCTTGCCGCCCTTAACGGGAAGCGTCCCCACAAAAAGCCCCAGGCCCGTGGCAGCAAGCGCGGATGCGGCGCCGCCCGCCAGGCACAGCCCCTCGCGCCCGCCAAAGTCGATGCCGACCACCAGGCGCACGTAGCCGATCGCGATCGCCATCGAGGCAAATGAGACCAGCCACGAGCCGACAAAAATGCCGGCCAGCGACGCCGTCTTGGAGACGCCGCCCACGCAGCGGCGCGCGCCGAGGCCGGACAGATTGGGCTGCAGATCGACGACGGCCAGGGCCGCAAACTCGGAAGACATCATCGCGACCAGGCCAAAGAGCGCGTAATAGTAGATGGTCGTACCGTCGGGCGTGGTGCGCGTAAGGCTCACGCGGCGAGTGCCGCCCTTAAGCGACAGGGCGCGCGCAACCGCCTCCGGGTCGGCGAGCGCCGCCGGGTTGTCCTGGGCAATCTGGCGCATGAGCTCGGCATTTTGCGTATACGAGCTCGCCACCGTCTCCAGGATGCTGCGGTCGGTGAGCACCGTACTGGCGCGCGAGCTATCGTAGCTCGAAAGCAACGTAAGCTTGGGCGCGCCCGCGTCGTCGACCGTGTAGACGCCCGCAACCTCGCCGGACTTGAGCGCATGGTTCGCCTCGGCCGCGTCGTCGCACTCGTGGATCTTAAGCAGCTGGTCGTCGCCCTCCTTGGCAAGCGACGTCGCCACGTCCTTAAAGGTCGAAGCGTCCCAGGCCTCGTCGGCGACAACGGCTACCGGCACCGGATCGACCTTGCCGTCGGAGCTGAGGTTCGCAAACATAAACATGAACATCGTGGAAAGCGCAATGGGAAAGAGCGCGCCCCAGACCCATGTGCTCGGCCGGCGCAGCAGCGTCTTGACCGTGATAATGATGGTGTTGATCATGGCTGCCCCCTAGTCGCGTAGCTCGCGGCCGGTGATCTCGAGGAACACGTCGTTGAGGGTCGGCGGCTCGCTCCACACGCGACCGAGTGCCACGTCGGCGGCGCGCAGCGTGTCAAGGATGTCGACCAGATTATGTGGGCTCGCCTCGCAGGTGCAGATGAGCTCGCCGCCGGACAGCTCAACCGAAAGCACGTGCTCCAGAGCGCGCAGCCGCTCGACCGTGGCGGGCTCGACGGCGCCGACCTCGACGGTCACGCGCTCGCCCATCTGAATCATGCGCTTGAGCTCGTCGTTGGTGCCCTGCGCCAGCACGCGGCCGCCGTCCATGATCATGATGCGGCTGCAGATCTGCTCGACCTCCTCCATGTAATGGCTGGTATACACCACCGTGGCGCCCTCGTCGCGCAGGCGGCAGATGCCCTCCAGAATGGCGTTGCGGCTCTGCGGATCGACTGCCACTGTGGGCTCGTCAAAGAAGATGAGCTCGGGCTTGTGCGCGATGCCGCAGGCAATGTTGAGACGGCGTGCCAAGCCGCCCGAGAGCTTTCCGGGGCGAAACTTGGTAAAGTCGCCCAAGCCGACAAAGTCGATCGCCTCGTCCACCAGCGCGCGGCGGCGCTTGCGGTCGTTGACGTAGAGGCTGCAGAAATAGTCGATGTTTTCGCGCACGGTGAGCTCGTCAAACACCGCCACCTGCTGTGGCACCACGCCGACGCGACGCTTAAGGTCGTAGCGGGTGGGCGTCATGGGCTCGCCGAACAGCTCGATGGTGCCCTTGTCGTAAGCGAGCAGCTGCAGGATGCAGTTGATGGACGTGGTCTTGCCCGAGCCGTTGGGGCCCAGCAGGCCAAAGATCTCGCCAGGGGCAATACTCAGGTTAAAGTGGTCGAGCGCGATAAGATCGTCGTAGCGCTTGACGAGGTTTTCGACGTGGACGATATCTGTCATGAGGCGGCCCTTCTGTTGGTCGTGGCCCGGTACGATTGCATCATCGCAGGAGAGGACGGCGCGCACCAGTGAGCTTTGTCACGAGTGCGAGGGGGCAGAGGCGAAACCCCCGCTCGCGCGAGCGATCGACGCCGCTTTGCCGCGCGGGAGGAATGTCACGGTTGCCCCGGGCGGCGCCTCCCCCGCGCGCAGCATCGCGTACAATACCCGTATGAACAGGCTTTTCGACAAATCGATTGTGCTGGCGTGCTGTATTGCGGCCGCCATGGGTCTTGCCGTGGACGCTCGTCTGGTTGTGGCGTTTTGCCTTGGCGTTATGGCCACCTCGGCGTCGGAAGTCGCACGAGAAGAACACGCCCATCGCGCGAGCGAGGCCGCGAGCTACGCTTACATCATCGCTGCCGTCTTCGTGCCGCCATTTATGCCGTTCGCACCCCTTGCCTTCTATGACATCGCGCGACGCGTGCGCCGTGAACGCATCTGGCCCGCGCTGGCGTTTGGCGCCGTGTTTGTCTGCGCGCTTGTCGCGGACCTTCGTGGCGGCGTGCTCACCACCCGAACGCTGTTGCTAACCGCCATCCTTTCGATCGCTGCCACGTTGCTGTCGCTGCGCACCGCGCAGCTGGAGCACGAACAGGATCGCATGCGTCGCACCCGCGACAAGCTGCAAGAACGCGCCCTGGTACTCGAGGCACGCAACCGCGACCTCGCCGACCGCCAGGACTACGAAGTCGAGCTCGCAACGCTCGCCGAACGCGCCCGCATCGCGCGCGAGATCCACGATAACGTGGGCCACCAGCTCACGCGCGCTTCGCTCCAAACCGAAGCCTTGCGCGTGGTCCACGCCAACGAGCCCGGCGTCGCCGCCGATTTCGCCGATGTCAAACGCACGGTTGACGAGGCGCTCCAGCTCGTGCGCGCCAGCGTCCACGCGCTCAACGACAATGCAACCAACCTCTCCGTGCAGCTCGAGCGCATCGTTGAAGGCGTACGCTCGGACAGCGGCCCACAGATTGAGCTTGAAGTTTTGGCCGAGCATGCGCCCGCCAACGTCGCCAACTGCTTTGCGGCGGTCCTGCGCGAGGCGCTCTCCAACACCATGCGCCACGCTTGCGCCCAGACCGTCACCGCACGATGCATGGAGCATCCGTCGTTTTACCAGCTCATCGTTACCGACGATGGCGTGGGCGGGGTCCAAGCAATCGGCCGTGGCGCCGCGGAGGGCATGGGGCTCGTCTCCATGCGCGAGCGCATCGAGGCGCTTGGCGGCACCTTCACCGCCGGTCCGCGCGCCGGCGCCGGCGGCTGGTGCGTGTTTGCCACCGTTCCCAAACAGCAAGGAGATGAGGACCGATGAGGCTCATAGTTGTCGATGACGACCACTTGGTAGTCGATTCACTCAAGATTATCCTAGGCGCCCAGCCGCAGATCGAGGTGGTGGGTACCGGCGCCAATGGCGACGACGCGGTCGCGCTCTACGCTGAGCACACGCCCGACATCGCGCTGCTCGACATTCAGATGCCGGGGCGCGACGGACTTTCGGCGGCACGCGAGATCCTTGAGCGCGACCCTGCGGCGCGCGTGGTGTTTCTGACGACATTCTCGGATGACGAGTACATTGTGTCGGCGCTCAAACTGGGCGCCCGCGGCTACTTGATTAAAACCGATGTCGCCGTCATTCCTCCGGCGTTGGCGCAAGTCATGGACGGCAAACGCGTGCTCGAGGGTAAGGCGATCGAAGATGTTGACTTTGACGGGATGGGCGACAAGACGGGCACGCCCCGCCGGCCCGCAGCCTTTGCCAGCCTGACCGACCGCGAGTTCGAAGTCGCCGAGCTCATCGCCCGCGGCCTCGACAACAAGGAGATTGCCGCCACGGCTTATATGGGCGAAGGCACCGTACGCAACCACATCAGCTCAATCCTAGCCAAAATGGGCCTACGCAACCGCACGCAGATCGCCATCGCCTACCTGCGAGGGTAGTTGCCCAACGAACGACCCGGCATAACAAAACGGCTGCTACCGATTTAATGCTATTTCAATACTATGCCGGTTTACTACGACGAATCGCCCACCTTCGACCATGGTAAATTGCGCGCTTGCAAAACCGCAGGTAGAACGCTTGCAATATTTAGAAAAATGCAGTCATGGTCGGGAATGCCGAATTCATCGTAGTAAACCGACATAGTTTTGTTCGCGACGGCCCTGCACGAGTGCCTCCGCAAGCCTCGCGGGACCAAAATGATCCTTTTCCTTCCGCCCGCGGAGATCGGCAGACGGCGCCCGCCACGAAATGGGCCCATCTACTACGTTTGACTCGATACCCCCGCCCATAACCGCTTTTCATGCAAAATCGCAGGCGTTCTACCTGCGGTTTTCATTTCACATTACTTGCCGTGGTCGAGGGTAGCGGCTTAAACGTAGTAGATGGGCCCATTTCGTGGCAGACGGGTCACGCGGCGGTACTCGCGAGGCCAAAAAGGTCCGTTTTCCTCCGTCCCCGAGGGATCAGGGGCTGGTACTGATATGGTGTCATTTCAAAACTGTGTCGGATTACGGGGCTAAAGTCGGAACCCTCATCCATACCTTCATTTTTTGAAAAACGGCAGGCTATCTACCTGCGGTTTTGTTTTTGCGATTTTCTATATGGTCGGAGGTTCGCCATCCAGCCCCGTAATCCGGCATGGTTTTGTTAGCGGCGGCCCAACCGCGCGTTCACGCGCGGGGCCGGTGGGGCAATTTTGCCCCACCGGCCCCGTTTTCGCGCTATTCCGGCTTGGTTTCTACCGTGGGAGTCTTATCCGCCGCAACCGGAGTACGGGCGGTGTCCATAGTCAGGCAGTGCTTGGGGCAGCTCTCGATGCACTCACCGCACACCACGCAGGCATACGGGTCGATCGACCACGTTCCACCCTTGCGATCGACTGCGAGCGCGCCCGCCGGACAGCGACGCGCACACATGCCGCAGCAGATGCACGCGTCCATGTCGTTGACGATATGCCCGCGCAAGCGCTCGGGTGCCGCGAGCTTCTCCTGCGGATAGCACACCGTTACCGGCTGCTTGACCATAGAGCCCAAGGCCGTCTTGGCAAATGTCAGCAAACTCATGCCGCGCCTACCTTTCCGTGCAGCTAATGCAGGGGTCGATGGTCAGGATAATCATGGGCACGTTGGCAAGGAGCACGCCCTGCAGCGCATGTGTCAGACCCGCCAGGTTCTGCGACGTCGGCGTGCGCACGCGGAAGCGGTCCAGGTTCTTGGTGCCGTTACCGCGCACATAGTAATACGCCTCGCCGCGCGGCTGCTCAATCACAACCTCGCCGCGTGCGCCGTCGGCCGGCGTAAGCTTGGTGCGCCCGCCGATCCCGTCGTGCGGAATCTTGCCCACAAGCTCCTTAATGATGTCCATGGCCTGCGTGACCTCGGCACAGCGCACCTGGCAGCGGGCATAGCAATCGCCATCGGTGGCGACAACCGGCTCAAACGCAGCCAGGTCCGCATAGGCACCGTCGCTAAACATGCGCACGTCGTAGTCCACGCCCGAGGCGCGCCCAAACGGGCCGACCATCGACAGATCCAGCGCGTCCTTCTTGCTGATCACGCCCACGCCATGCAGGCGCTCGCCACAGCTGACGTCGTCCAAAAACGTATGCACCAGGGCCTCGTAGTCGGGACGCATGGCATCGAGCGTCTGGACAATGCCAGCCAGCTCGGAGTCCTCAATGTCGTGCTTTAGGCCGCCGATCTCGTTAATCGAAAGGATCACGCGGCCACCGCACGTGCTCTCGAAGATCTTGAGAATCTGCTCGCGCAGGGTCCACGACCGATAGAACAGCGCCTCGAAGCCAAAGGCATCGGCGAGCAGGCCCAGCCACAGCAGGTGCGAGTGGATGCGCGAAAGCTCGTGCAAAATAGTGCGGATATACTGCACGCGGCCGGGCACCTCGATGTCGAGCATGCGCTCGCAGGCGCTGGCATAGCCGTAGCTGTGGCCCACGGCGCAAATGCCGCAGATGCGCTCGGCGATGTAGCCAAACTGGTGCATGTCGCGCTTTTCGGTGAGCTTCTCGAGTCCGCGGTGCACAAAGCCGATCTGCGGAATTGCCTCGATGACGCGGTCGTCCTCGATCACCAGGTCCAGATGAAGCGGCTCGGGCAGCACCGGGTGCTGCGGGCCAAACGGAATTACGGAGCGATGAGCCATGGACCTTACGCCTCCTTTTTCTGCTTGTCGCGGGCGGCCTTGGCGGCAAGCGCCGCACGGACCTTGGCCGCTTTCTCGGGATCCATGGCGGCGAGCTTTGCCTCCATCTCGGCGGCCTTGAGCGCGGCCTTCGCAGCGGCATCGTCATGCTGGGCATCGGAGCCGGCAGCAGCAGCGGGCTGAGCAGCGGCAGTGCCCGCAGCATCGCCGGCACCCGCGGCACCCTCCCCCGCAGCAGCCGCAGCCGCGGCGGCCTTCTCGGCCGCGGCCTTGCGCGCCTTGGCCTCGGCGGCCGCGCGGACTTTCATGGCCTTCTCGCGCGCAGCCTTCACCTCGGGCGTGATGACGCTCATGGGTTCGGCAGTCGAGACCTGGTAGAAAAAGCCCTTAAAGTCGATCTGCATGTCGGTGATGGCAAGACCAAACAGGTCGTGGGCCTCATTTTCAAACGGGAACACCGCGGGGTAATACGAGCTGATGGACGGAATCTCCTGGTACTGGTCGATGCCCTCGACCACCAGGTTCTCGATCGCATAGCTGCCGTCCTGCGCAATATGCTCCTGAGCAGCACGGACGTTGATAAACGTATAGACCAAGCGATACGAGCCGTCGTCGACGTTGCGCTCGGCATGCATTTGCACAAAGCGCGCGCCGACGCCCTTGAGCGCCTGGACATGCGACAGGAGCTTGTCGATCCCGACGGTGGTATAGATAGCCTTTTGCATTACTCGGCCTCCTTTGCAGCGGCGGGCGTCTCAGCAGGTGCGTCGCCAGCGGCGGGCGCAGCAGGCTTCCCGGCAGGCGCGTCACCGGCACCGTCAGTCCCGGCCCCCGCAGCCACAAACCCGTCCTCGCCCAGCTCAACGCCACCGTCCCAGGTAGCGGCACCGCCCACGGTGAGCGGATCGCCACCGGCGCGCATCACGGTCTCCTTCTGGTCCAAGATGCCGCACGCCTCCACGATGGCATCGATCACCGTCTCGGGGCGAATGGCGCACCCGGGCGCGTACACGTCCACGGGAATCGCGCGATCCACGCCGCCGATCACGTTGTAGGCATCGCGGAACACGCCGCCCGAGCACGCGCAGATGCCGCAGGCCACCACGCACTTGGGCTCGAGCATCTGGTTGTAGATCTGGCGCACGACGGGCAGGTTCTGGGCATTGACCGAGCCCGTCACCAAAAAGATGTCCGCATGCTTGGGGTTGCCGGTGTTGACCACGCCAAAGCGCTCCGCATCGAACAGCGGCGTGAGCGAGGCCAGCACCTCGATATCGCATCCGTTGCAGCTCGAGCCGTCGTAATGAATAACCCACGGCGAGCGCGACATTTTATGATCCATGGATGCCGCCTCCTAAATAAACACGTCGACGAGGATGGGCATAAGGTTGAGCAGGCCAAACACCAGCGCCACGCCCCAGCCGAGCTTAAAGCAGCTGCGCCAGGTGCTGCGGGCGAAGGTGTTGTCGATCAGCACCTCGACAAAATACGTCGCGACCATCACGACCAGGGCTACGACCCAGCTCACCGGGTTGTCCCAAACAAAGAACATGCCCACCCACATCAAAAACAGCACGGTCTCGCACCAGTGCATAAGGGTCATCTTGGCCAGCGTGCCGCCGCTCATCTCGGTGGCGACGCCCTGGACAATCTCCTGATGCGCGTGATGCGAGTACGAAAGGTCAAACGGCGACTTGCGCAGCTTGATGGTAAGCACCGCGAGCAGCGCGAGGAAAATGGGCGCGCTGTACACGATGATGGGGGCCGACTGCCCCGTCACGGCGATGGAATCGAAGCTGTCGGTGGCAAGGTACAGGCCCACGCTCATCAGCAGAACGGCGGGCTCGTAGCTCATAACCTGCAGCAACTCGCGATCGGCGCCGACCTGCGCAAACGGGCTTTGCGTCGAGGCGGACGCCAGCACCACAAAGATCGCGGCGAGCGTCACCATAAAAGCGCACAGTAGCGTGTTAGAACCCGACACAAAGATGCCGCCGCCCACGACGGTGAAGATGAGTGCACATGCCATATAGGTATCGTCCATGGTGTTTACGCTGGCAGGGGCCTTGCGCAGCAGTTTGGCAACGTCGTAGAAGGGCTGCAGCAGGCGCGGACCCACGCGGCCCTGCATACGGGCCGAAAGTTTGCGATCAAGACCGTCGATCAGGCCGCCCACAAGCGGCGCCAGCAAGGCAAACGCCACGGTGCCAATAAAAATACCCACGACGCCCGAACCTTCAAAATACTTACCGCGCAGCACCGAGGGCGCGCTCATGGCAAGCCGCTCGGGCCCAATCCACGCGCAACACAGCAGCGCAAACAAGATAATGCTGCAGCATACGACGCTACCCGCGGGGCCAATACGCTTCTCGCCAAGGGCGTCCTCCGAGTACCAATTGCGCTTTTCGGCCTTCACCTCGCGTCCCATCGAGCCGCGGAAATGGCGGTAATTGTCGGTTCCCACACCCGAAAGATATACGTTTACGTGCGGTTTGTTGCTCACGCGGAATGAAGTCAGCAGCACCACGGCGATAAACGCCACGATAACCACCATCAGATACATGGAGTCCTTGCCAATAACGTACGGCACGCGGCCAAACACCATGGCCAAGTAAGGCGACACCAGGCCGCTCGAGATGAGCGGGAACGCCACGCAGCAAAGAATCAGCAGCGCGGCGATGGTGTTGAGGGCCATCCATTCGGTCTTATGGACATTGACCTCAACGTTTTGAGCCGTGGGGTCGACGCCCGAAAGCTTGGCAAGCCACTTGCCCCAGAAGAAGAACGTCGCGGCCGAGCCAAAGGCAAGCACCATGATCATGAGCACGTTGCCGGTCTGCGCGAACGCCACCAGGGCGCCCCACTTGGACACGAGCATGCCAAACGGTGCCACGAACATGCCCATGATGCCCAGCATCATCAGACGCGTCAGGTGTGGCATGCGGCTGAACATGCCATCCATGTCCTCGATATTGCGGCTGCCGATATGATGCTCGGCGGTGCCCACGCACAGGAACAGCAGCGACTTGGCCACCGTGTGGAACAGGATCAGGAAGATGGCGGCCCATACGGCCTCGGGCGCGCCGACACCCAAGCAAGCACTGATGAGGCCCAAGTTGGAAATGGTGGAGTACGCGAGGACGCGTTTGGCGTTGCTCTGCGAGATGGCCATGAGGGCAGCGAGCAAAAACGTGATGGCACCCACGCTCGTGACCATAAAGCCGGTCACGGGATAGATGGCATAGAGCGGGCTGAGCTTGACCATCAGGAACACGCCGGCTTTGACCATGGTTGACGAGTGCAGCAGGGCACTCGTGGGCGTGGGGGCAACCATGGCACCCAATAGCCAAGTGTGGAACGGCATCTGTGCGGCCTTGGTGAGCGCGGCAAGCGACAGCAACAGGACCGGCATCACCAGCAGCGCGGATTGCGCGGTTCCGGCGCCGGAAAGCTCGATCATGCCCGAGATGGTCAGCGGCATGCCGTTAACGTGCAGGTACATGAGTCCGGCCAAAAACGCGATGCCGCCCAGCATGTTGAGGATGATCTGGGTGAAAGCGTTTTTTATGGCCTCGGGCGTGCGCGTGTAGCCAATCATGAGGAACGAGCACACGGTGGTGATTTCCCAGCCACAGAACAGCCACTCAAGGTTGTCGCTTGTCACGATGACGAACATGGCCGAGAGGAACAGGAACATAAGCGCCAGGAACTGCGGGCGTCGGTCGGGCGCCGCCTGCCCGCGCAGCGCTGCCTCGTGCTCGTCGTGGGCCTGGAAGTCCTTCATGTAGCCCAGGGCGTACACGCAGATAAGGCTGCCGACAATGCCGACGGCAAGCACCATGATCACACTCATGTAATCCAGGTAGAGCGGCGTGGCGGTGACAACCTCGGCCGCGGGCAGCGTCATGGCAGCGAAGGCAACCGAACCCACCAGCTGCACCACGCCGAGCACCGTGGTGAGCGTGCTCTTATATTTACGCGCGTTGTACAGGATGACGGCGCACAGGATCACGTCGATGACGGAGCTGATGATCGAGAGCACATGCGAGGTGCCGGGGGCAACCTCGAAGCTCTGCGGGCCCGTGCCAAAAAACATGACGGCGACTACAACCGTCACCGCCATAATGATGCCAGAGCCTACAAGCCCTACCGCATCGCGGGCGCGGTCACCGCGCGCGAGCAGCATGCCCAGCGCCGGTACCAGCGGAAACAGGGTAAGGAAATACAGTAGCGTCATACCATCACTCCCCCATGCAAAAACGCTGCAATTGTTTAACGTTATAGCTCAGTTGAGGAGTAGCGGCGGCGGGTTTTCGGTCAACTGGGGAGTTTTAGGCGTACGGGGTAACGAGTCTGTCCGCTTTGGAGCAGAGAGGCGACGCTCCCCCTATCGCGGCGGCGGGCGCACGGGCCACTGCGCGCGGTTTATTAACCACTTTGGAGGATGTTCCAGTAGGCTCACGACGGTCCAAAAAGTTGGCGCGGCAAGAAAAATGCGCCCCTGTGGGCGCACCATCCCGTTCGCTATTCCGCCTTTTTAACGCGCGGCTTGCGACCGCGCGGCTTATCAACCAGCGCGGACTCACCGCTCTCGCGATACTGGCGGCACCAAGCCTTGACCGAAGACTCGCTGGGAATCTTGTGCTTGATCATGGCCTCGCGAACCGTTAAGCCGTTTTCCAAGCGGTCCTTGACCACGGCGAGCTTAACTTCGTACGAATAGGTGTGATGATGCGAACCGGCGTTGAGAACGGCGTCGGCACCGCCTACGGCATACGCGCGGGCCCACTGACGAGCCGTGGCCTGGGGAATGCCAAGCTCCGCGGCGAGGGCGCGATGACCGACCCCCTCTTGGAGGATCTCGACGGCGCGCTGCCTAACCTCGGGCGCATGCGTGCGAGTCCTAGTTGCTTCCGACATACCTGCCACTTCTTAGCCTTAACCGTTAATCTGCTTTCTTACGTGCAAGTTAGATAGTAGCATTTTACTGTTTGCTCAAAGCAGTTAATTAAAATAGACGCGGCGTTATCTGGGCATTTGGCACCAATTTACGACATTTCTTTATCGATTATTTACGCTGGTAGCTGACTCGCAGCCAATCGTCATTCGCCTGTCAACAAAATTGACACCTCTTTATGTCCTTTGGCATAGAGGATATAGTTATTAACCCCTCCCCCAATAATTTTGAGTAATCGGCAAGGCAGTAGACGTCCTTACTCCTCATGATTACCGCGCATTGCCATCCACCGAAGCAAAACAAAAAGGGCGGGGCCTGCTGCGCTTGCAGGCCCCGCACCGGTTGACACCCGACGGGACACAGCCGGGCGAGGCGGATCCGTGCTACCGCCCCGCCTGGCCGCGATGTTCAACTACAGCTCGTTGGCCGCGTGATACGCCGTGCGAATGGCGCTCGCGATGTCGGCGGTGCGCTCGCCCGAGCAGTCGCCCACGCAGGTCACGGGTACCGTCACGCCCTCCAGGTCAAACGCGTTGGCCTTGGAGCCCACGGCCATCACCACGTAATCGCAGGCGATCTTCACCGGCTCCTCGGCGCCGTCCTCGGTGGTGCGGACGGCCTCCACGCCCTCGTCGGTAATGGCGGTCAGACGGGTCTTAACATGCTGCTCAACACCATGCTCGGCAAAATCGCTCATAATCAGCGGCAGAATGGTCTCGGACTCGCCTGCGGCAATCTTGTCGAGCATCTCGACGATCGCCACCTCGCAGCCGTGCTGCAGCAGGTACTCGGCAGTCTCGGTGCCCACCAGGCCACCGCCAATGACGGCGACGCGCCCGCTGAGCTCCACCTTGCCGGCCAGCACGTCCCAGCTCGAGACGACCTTCTCCGAGTCGGCACCCGGAACGGGAATGACCACGTCGTGCGCGCCCACGGCCACAATCGCGGCGTCGGCGGCGTTGAGGTCCGCGGGGCTAGCGGCGTGGTTGAGCTCAACCTTCACGCCCAGGCCGGGCAGAATCTTCTCGTAGTACTCCACCGAGCGCATGATCTCGTCCTTGCGCGGAGGCGCGGCCGCCAGCACAATCTGGCCGCCCAGATGGTCGCTCGCCTCGTAGACGGTCACGTCGTAGCCGCGCTTGGCCGCTACGCGCGCGGCCTCCAGGCCGGCAATGCCGCCGCCCACCACGGCGATCTTCTTGTCGCCCTCGCCCGGCTTAATGGCGATGGTCGCCTCGTCGCCGTTCTCGGCATTGAGCACGCACGAGATGTACTGGCGGTTTTGGATCGCGTCGACGCAGCCCTTGTTGCAGTTGAGGCACTCGCGGATGGGCTCACCCGTGGCGGCCTTGAGCGCAATGTCGGGGTCGCACATGAGCGAGCGGCCGTATGCGACGATGTCTGCCGAACCATCTTCCAGGATCTTCTCGCCGGCCTCGACCGAGACAACGCGGCCGACGGTTGCCACCGGCACGGAGACCAGGGCCTTGACGCGCTCGGCCACGGGCAGCGTCCAGTTGTAGGGCATGGCGCCCATGGGCGGAATGGTGTCGCCCATGTTGCCGGTATGGTTGGCCTGTGCAACCTGGATCATGTCGATGCCGGCGCCCTCGAGCAGCTTGGCAAACTCGCAGGCCTCATCGGGCTGCAGGCCGCCCTTGCCGCGCGGCGTGCCGTCGGGGTTCTCCATGATCACGGGGAGCTTGTACTCCACCATCAGCTGCGGCGCGGCTTCCTTAATGGCGGCGACAACCTCGAGCGCATAGCGAACGCGGTTCTCGAACGAGCCACCGTACTCGTCGGTGCGCTGGTTGAGGATGGCCGAGCACAGCGAACCCACCAGACGGTCGCCGTGAACCTCGATGGCGTCGATGCCGGCCTGCTGCGCGCGGGCGGCCGAGGCAGCGATGGCCTCCTTGATCTGGGTGAGCTGCTCTACGCTCGCCTCGTTCACAAAGTGCTGCATGTCGTGGTGCAGCTTGGCGTAGGCCTGCTTGCGGATCTCGTTGGACTCGGCCATCTTGGCGGCAAAGGTCTCCTCGTCGCCGGCGGCCTTGGCCTCCTGCGCAGCCTTGGCGGCGGCCATGGAACCCATGACCATGCGGCCGACGCCGGGCACGTCGTACTCGGGGTGGAACAGCTGCAGCGCGACCTTGGCGCCGTGCTTGTGAACGGCGTCGGCCAGCGCCTTAAACGTGGGGATCTGGGCGTCGGTCGCTAACTTGGGCGTGGGGCTTGCGGTCATAACAGGAGCAACGTCGCCGATGACGATGTAGCTCACGCCGCCACGGGCCAGGCGCTCGTAAAAAGCCAGGCTGCGCTCGCCAATGGAACCGTCGCGCTCCTCGTAGCCGGTGGTCAGCGGCGGGAACATAATGCGGTTTTTAAGCTCAAGGGGGCCAACCGTAATGGGCTGGAGCAGTTTGGATGCGGGTGCGGTCATGGACATTCCTCTCTTGTAGGCGCGGCGGCGATGATGCCGCGTAGTTGTCTAGAGGATATGACATGGGAGCACAGTGGCGCAACGGAAATCGGCGGATAGCGGGTAAGGGCTGGTGGATGGGGTGGGCCTGGCCGCGGGTTTGTCTCAATCTGTAACGGTAAGACCCTATTTTGCCGAGCAACTGTTACAGATCGAGACAAACCAAACCCGCCTGCTAGAAAATCTCAATCTGTAACAACAACTCGGCAAAATCCGTCCCTCGTGTTACAGATTTAGACAAACGGGGGCCGGCTGCCGGAAAATCTCGATCTGTAACATCTAGCCGTCCAAATCGGGTCTACGCGTTACAGATCGAGATTTTGTTTGAGAGGTTGAAAACCGTGCCGAAAACATGGTCGTCAGATAAAAAAAAACTCGCCGGCTAGGCCGACGAGCTGCAAGTTCTTGGTCGCGGGGGCAGGATTTGAACCTACGACCTCCGGGTTATGAGAACGGAATATCCATGTTTATCTACACTTATTGAAGCTTTTTGACACCGTTATATACGCAGGTAGATTGGCATATTTTGATAAAATGCTTGAATCAATGCCGTGCCAATTTCGACCAAAATTCGACCAATGGTTGCTTGACTTCAGCAGTTGCATCGCATACGCTCGGAGCAGCGCACACGCGGCGTCCGCCGCAAGCGGTCGCGCGTGCGTGCTGCTCCGAGCGTATGCGATGCAACATCGGAACTCGACACCACCCACTTTGCAGAATCTAGGCATCATGGATAGACCACTTGTCGTCGGAAAAGGCAGCGCCGTCAAAAGCAAAACCCAAAAGGGCGTTTTCTACATTCGCCATAACATGGGCAAAGACCCCGTTACGGGCAAATACGCATACTCCCCGAGGCGCAAGGTCTACGCTAGGAACAAGTCAGAGCTACGCGCTGCCCTCGAGGCGTATAAAGCCGAGCTGAATGAGGGGATTGTTGTCAAAAAATCCTCCCAGACCGTCGGGGAATATGCCCAGCTATTTCACGACACTCGGAAAAACGAGCTGAGCCCCCTCAGCTACGATCGAGAGCAGCTCGAGATCAACGAAATCAAAGAGTTGTTCGGAAACTACCCCATAAGAGACCTTCGCGCACCCGTCATCAAACAGGCATACGTCGACGTCCGCAAGACCGCGCGTTTCTCCGAATCCGAGCTGCACAAAATCCACGTCAAGCTAAAACAAATCATGAAGGCGGCCCTTGTCGACGAGTTGATACTCAAAAACCCATGCGACGCAATATCAGTCCCGCGGCCGCAGGGAGCCGAGAGGCAGTCCCTGCGCCTCGATGAGGCGAAAAAGCTGCTTGAAACCCTGCTGTCACAGGAAATGGACGCGCACAGGATCGGAATGCTCCTCCTGCTCGACACAGGCATGCGACGAGGCGAGCTACTCGGCCTCTCCTGGTCCAACGTTCATCTCGACGACGGCTACATTTTTGTCGGCGAGCAGTTCGCGGCAGACAAGAACCCTCGTGCCCCCAAGAGCGCCAAGGGGCTCAGGTCGATTTCCCTGAGTCCCTTCATGAACGATAGGCTGTCCGCATGGAAGATGCTTCAGGACACATTGCTCTCCGAGGTCGGGCTGGAACAGGACTCGTCCACCCCGGTTGTCCACGCCCTGCGAGACGCGCGCAAAAAAGGAAGGGCGACGATGAAGAACGAGCGCCGGAAATGCAACCCCATCGAAATCGTCCATATGGACCCCAACAACTTCGGCCGCTGGTTCCGCGAATGGTCTTCCGACTACGGCTTCGGCGGGTTTACGGAAATCACCCACTACGTTGAACGAGACGGCGTGCGGTACGCAAGGGGGAAGGGGTACACGGGCCTAACTCCGCACATCCTCCGTCATACCCAGGCAACGCTGCTCATTGGCGAGAACGTCGACATCAAAACCGTCAGCAGTCGTCTCGGACACAGCACCGTAAAGCTCACGCTCGACACTTACTCGCACGCAATTGCCGCCAAGGACAAGGCCGCCGCAAATACCATCGGCAATCTATTGTCCGACCAGTAAACTCTTCCCTACCTCGCGTCCCGGGAGAGCTCCTTGTTTATCGTACGCCTATACTGCCTCGCTGATTTTTCAGCGATTCGACATTTGGCGCTGCAATATGTCTTCGATCTTCCGCACCGCGTAGAGAAAACCCGACCGCAGTGGGGGCACCTTCTTAGAACATCCTCTGGATACCATTCTCCGAGGCAACACCATAGCCGCTCGAATGCACTAGAAAACGTCGGCCTAAAAGACAAGCCAATCCCGTCAGACTTGCGGACCGGAACCCATCCCAGATGAACCTGCCCCGTGAAGAACAGGACCATCGCCTGCAAAAGCTCGGACGCAACCCTCTGATCCATCGACAGTTCATCGGAATGGTCGTCTGCTGTATCACCGTCGATTGGTCCACTCGTCAGCTGGACTACATTGCCGCCCGGCAGCTCAAGGCACGGTAGACCGCACTCATCCTCCTGCGATAGACAGTACTCGACCAATCGTGCCCTGCCTATAACGCATCCCACCAACGGAGGATACGCAGACTCCCCCCGCCGGCCGAAACGATACGAAACCACTTCGGAGTCATCGATACGCCTGGTCTCATCAAGGGGCATCACAGCTGCACCCGATGGGGAAAATGCCAATAAAGGTCCAACCACCGTGGTCAACACATCCCGATCAACGTCTGGCACGCAAAGCGGAACCGCAGCTATCAGGGACTTCTTTTCCGTTCCAGCTCCTCTTATTTCAAACGCCGTGGCAAGTCCAGCTTCAAGACCGATGCCGTAGGCTCGTCCCATCTCGACATCGCGCAGCCGGACCGCATAGCTGAACAGAGTCGCCGCCCAATACCAAAGCGCGATCGGCTCCCGGATTTCACCGCGCATGCGAATCGGCGAACCGAACAATGGGCCAATTGATTTCGCGACCGCCAACAGCTCATCGAGACCTTCTTTTTCAAACCCCTCCGCTTCCACAGTTGACGCCAATATGGACAGCATCTCAGTAGAGTCTCTCAAACCGCGACACGTGAGCTGTGGAGCCGCATCGAATCCGTCGCAGGGATATCTAACCAGGTTGGCGATCTCAACAAAGGACTCGTCATCCCGGCGGCCGACTTCGCCGTCGCCAGGGCGCGCTGACGGGGAGAAAACCAAATCTTCCCCATCCACCCGGACATCGTCGACCCCCGACAGCCTTCCTGACATTAAGTCAAGTCCAGAAACGTCCATCTGTGCTCCAACCACGGCCAATAAATGGCCAATCCACAATCCACACACACAATTGAAGAGGCAATTCTAATCATATAAAGCTATTTACCTGCGTTTTTGATTATACCGTTTCTATACCTTTTTGGGTATAGCCAAATAGACGATAGTCGTTGTTGTCGACACAAATATGCACGATTCGATACTGAATGGAGTCCCATTATGGACGACAACGACGCGCCCGGCATCCAGACGGGCCCGCTTCTCACCCGCGATGAGGTCGCGAACAAGTTGCATCTCACCCCCGATACCGCCGGCCAGCTCATCGCCCGCACCGGCATGGGCATCTACCTTTGCCGCCGCACATATATTTACGAACGCGATCTCAACGCCTATCTCAGCGCCCTCCGCGGTAAGAGCGGTGAGTAGAATGATCGACTACGACGGCCTGCCTGCCCCCAAGAGCTACTACGATGCCATCGGCACCGTCATCACGCCCGAGGCGTGGAAGGCCCTGCGCGGCCCCCGCCGCAACGCCCGTCGCGCTCCCAAACACACCCCCGAGCTCATCGCCGAGCGCGCGTCTGCTGTCTTTGCGGCCAAAGCTCCAGCCGCAAGGGGGGAAGAGTCTGCGCGCCTCTCTGACGGCGCGTGGGTTTGGATCGCCCGAGACGACGACAACACGGCGGCAGCGGAAGCCGTTGCCTTCTCGATGTCATCTTGCGAGTGCGCCACCTTCGCAAGCGCGCCGGAACTCGCCAAGGCCTGGAACAGCGGCGAGCTCTTCGGCCCAAACGCAAAATCGCACGCTGTCGACCCCTATCGCGATTCTCCCGTCCTCATCGTCGCGGACGTCGGGGGCAGCCGTATGCGCGAAGAGACCGACGCGCTCCTCGAGCTACTCGGCGACCGTCACCGCCACAAGCGCGCAACCCTGTTCGCATCCACGCACACGGGAAAAAGCATCGCCCGAGCACTTAAGGCAGCCGGGGGAGACCCCGACCGCGTACGCGAGCTCATCGAGCTGATTAGCGCCGGGGTACGCGAGGGGAGGCAGTCGTGACCGACACGAGGGCGAGGGCTCCGCCTAACAGCGGCATTCATCATCGACAACCAGTTTTATGGATTCCAACATTTAGGAGGTACCTATGCGGCATCAGACTGTCGTAGTCCAGACGGACAGCAGTCCGGCCCTCGCCTTCGACACCGCCAAGAAGCGGTATGTCTACCATGGCAGCCAGGACATCCCCGTCCTCAACCCCGAGCAGGCCGAAAACGCCCAGAGCGTCTGGATCCTGCAGTTCAAGCGCTCGATTCGGAACGTCCCCCGCACTTTCATGGCGTTTAGCCCCACTGACGAGGCCGTCGAGGCGATGGATTGTCTCGCTGCCATCGACGAGTGCTATGGCATCCCCGACCACGAGCTCGTCAAGATCGCAGCTCGCGCCTATGTCGTCAACGGCACCGGCGCAACGCACGACGCGTTTGTCAAACGCTTCTCAGCTCGACTCGAGGGCATCACTCAGGAACTCGGTGTTTTCGGCGCGGTCCCCATTGAACTCGCCGATCGCGCCCCCTCGCCCCTCTTCACTGTCGAGGACATCGACGGCTAGCTCATCGTACGCCGCCGCCCGAGCGGGCGGCGGCCCTCTCACATCGAAAGGAAAACCATGCCCAAGAACAGTGTCTATAAGAACCACAAGCCCCTCACCCTCAACGGCCACTCCTTCCGCATCCCCTCGAACGCCGAATGCCTGCTCGACGGCTGGAGCACCTACGGCGTCCAGCCCATCGTTATCGAGCCCACAGAGAGAATCGAGGGCATCCCCGACGCCTTCGTCATCGCGTCCCACTCCTCCGTCCCCAATATCCCTTACGTCGCACCCGCCATCGTCGCGGAAATCGCCAGGCGCTGGCCCGGTATCGACCCCCGCGAGCTCGCCAGGGTCATCGTCGGGGTCGCCCGCAGCGGCGATCGCTCTTACACCCCGGACAGCGTTCTCCGCGGTATCGACAGCATCCTGGACCTCGATGCGATAGGAGTCGTGAACAAGCTTGTCGCCTATCCTCCCCTCCCGGCAGACCAGGCGCCCGAGGGCTATCCCAACGTCCTACTCGAAGACGAGTAGGCCTCAAGCGGGGCGGATCGACAACGGTCGGTCCGCCCCTGCTTTCGGGCCGATGATCACCGCGCATCGAAGAGAGAATCGAATGACAGCAACAACAAAGAACGTCAGCGTGAAGCTCGACTCAAAGCTCTACACCCCCCTCAAGACGCGGGCAGAGCTCAACGGTTCCAACATCAGCGACGAGATCCGCTCGCTCCTGCGCTCGGCGCTCGCCGCGGAGGGGCTCGACCTCTACGGCAACGAGGTCGCGGGCTTCATACGCGGCGTCGTCGACGCGCGGATGGACGTCGCCGCACTCGACATCGAGCGCAAGCTCGACGCCGCCGAGAACCGCATCGCCGCGGTCCTCTCGCGCCCCATGACCGCCGCCATCATGGCCGGCCTCATGTCGGCCGACGTCCTCAAGGCCTCCTACGCCTCGCTCGACGACGTCCCGGTCGCGGACATCTGGAAGAACTACCTCGCGCAGGCCGGTGAGCTCAGCCGCGCAGGCCTAGGCCACATCGACGAGGTGAAGCTCCACGCGCGTGAGCGCGCCGATGGCTAGCCCGCCCGTCATCGTCAACCACTCCGTCGTCCGCGCGGGGGCGTCCGCGAGGGCGTCCGCCGCGGGACTGGCGGCATACGCCGGCACCCGCCGCGGCGTCGTCATCGAGGTCAGCGAGGCCGACGGTAGGAGGCTCGGCGTCGACGGCCTGGCCGCCTACGCCGCGAACAGGACCGGCTCGACCGGCGGCCTCTGGGGCGCGGACGGCCCGGTCGCCGTCGCCGAGGCGAGGCGCGCCATCGCCCAAAACGGCGGCGCGGTGCTCACCACCGTCGTCACAGTCCCGAATGACATCGCCCCCGGTGCCGGCCTCGACCGCCTGGACGCCTGGCAGGCGCTGGTACGGTCCGAGTGGCCGAGGCTCTTCTCCGCGATGACCGGCGTGCCCGAGAGCCGCGTGGAGTTCTACGCGGCGATGCACGTCAACGGCACGAGCCACCACGTCCACATCCTCACGGTCGACCGCGAGGGCGACTGGGACTCCCTGCTGCCCAAGGGAAAGATGGAGGCGGCGCGGCTCGAGATCTCCTCGAAGGCCATGGCGCCGCTGCTGCGGGAGGCCCACATCGAGCGCGACCTCGCGAGGGAGGCCGCGCTGGACGCCGTCGCCCGCATCGACCGGAACCGTTTCGATATCGAGCTGCCGCCGGACGGGAGGATCGAGGCCGCCCACCTCAGGCGTTTCCACCCGGAGGCCTCCGCCGCGTTGAGGGAGGCCCTCGGCCGGGCGGCGTCCGACTCCCCCGCACTCGCCGGCGCACTGGAGCGCCACAGGAAGGCGGTCGAGAGGTGCGCCGGCCTCAAGTGCCTGACCGGTGAGGCGCGGGATGTCTACACCCGCAAGGCGGCCGCCGACCTCGGCCTCCTGTGCGAGAACGCGGCGCTTCGGGTCATAGTCCCAGACAGAACGCCGGCTCGCGAGGAGGTGCCGACACGACGCGCCGCGCCCCAAACCGGCCCCGCGACGGAGAGACGGCGGGAAGCCGGACTCGCCACCGAGGCCCGGGCCTGCATCCCGAAGACGCGCCTCGAAAGGATCGCGCGAAAGGCCGCGCGCGGCCGGACCCTCGAGCCGGCAGACCTCAGGGGTGCCCCACGGCGGACCGGGCATTCAGGCGCGCCCCGTCGGCAGGCACCGCCCTAGGGCGCGCCGCCGCGATGGCGACCCTGGTCGCCAGGGAAGCCACACGGGACGCCGGCGGGCGCGACATGGGAGACGAGGCCGGCGAGAGGGCGCTGCGGCTCATCGCCGCGACCCTGAGGGTCCTCGCCTCCGGCGGCACCGGGCCGTCGAGCGTCCCCGCAGTGAAGATAGCGAACAGGATAGAGAGGACGATCACGAGATGAAACCGAAATCCTTCAACCGCGACATGAAAAAGGAACTCGCCGGCACGCTCGCGGCCCACGGCGTCGCCGCCGGCGTCGCCTGCGCCGCGGCCGCCAGCGCCTGGGACTACGCCAGGTGGTGGACCCTATCCCTCATCTCGGGCCTCTCCGTCCTGCTGCGGCTGCCCACGGCCGACCCGGGCCCCGAGCCCGCCTACGTCTTCCGCGGCCCCCTCGAGGCGGCCGCCGACACGGCGGCGTCGGGCCAGGCGGGCGAGCTGCTCGCGGCGCCCTCGCCGCGGCCTCCGTCCTCGCGCTCGGATTCGTTTCTTGGGGCCGTTCATGGGCGAGGCTCCACGACGGGACGTTCGCCGGCGACCGCGCGCCCACGCGCACGCACGGGGACGCCTGGCTCGAGTCGAGGCCCTCCAGGGTCGCGAGGCGCTGCCCTCCCTGGGACGGGAAGGCCGCCGCGGAGGGGCTCGTGGCGGCCGGCTGCATCGGCGGCGGGATCGCGATGGTCCCCGCCGTCCACTGCCTCATAAGGGCGGGCAGCGGCGCCGGCAAAAGCAGACGCGCGCTGGCACCGTCCATCGCGGCGGCGATCGACCGCAACGCCCACGGGATCCCGACGTCCGTCATCGTCCACGACCCCAAGTCCGAGATCCGCGCATGGACCGAGCCGCTCGCCAGGAGGGCCGGGATGGAGGTCGTCGCCATCCGGCTCGACGAGCCCGTCAAGTCGGCGAGGTTCAACCCCCTCGACCGCGCCATCGCGGCACTCGGGACCGAGGGCGTCGCCGGCGCCGTGGCCGAGCTCCGCGAGCTGTCGTCCTCCATCGTGCCCGACGCCTTCTCCTCGGGCCAGAGGTTCTTCACGGACGCCAGCCGCAACCTGCTGACCGGCCTCTGCCTGCTCGCGATAGCGGACGGGCGGATCCCCGACGGCGCGCGGAACCTCTCGACCGTGCTCGCGCTCCTGGAGCCCCGCGACGGGAAGAGCGCGGTCAAGTCGCTGGAGGAGCTCGCCGCGGACCTGCCGGCGGGAAACCCGGCGCGCCAGTTCCTCCTCGTCGCCTCGTCGAACGGCGGCGGAGGCGAGGCCCTCGTCTCCACCGCGCGCAACTACCTCATGTCCTTCTGCGACGACGACGTCAGCCGCATGCTCTGGGACGGCGAGGTCGACCTCGCGTCGGTCGGGCGCAAGCCGACCATCCTCTACATCGCCAGCGCGGCGGACCGAGGCGACCGCGGCGCGCTCGTCTCGTGCATCTTCTCGCAGGCGCTGTCGGCGCTGCGCGAGACCGCGCTCCTGTCCGGCGGCAGGCTGCCGGCGGAGACCCTGCTCGCCATCGACGAGGGGTCCGGGATCCCCAAGATCCCCCGCCTCCTCGGCGACCTCGCCGAGGTCCGCAGCATCGGGCTGCACGTCGTCTTCGTGCTCCAGAACACCCATCTGCTCGAGGCGCGGTGCGGCTACTCGAGGGCCGAGTCGGACGCGCTGCTGGCGCTGCTCGGCACCCAGGTCGTCCTCTCGGTGGAGTCCGTCGGCGAGGCGGAGGAGATCAGCAAGCGCCTCGGCGACTACAGCGTGAGGACGACCGGGGAGAGCTCCACCAAGGGGACGCAGAGCTCCTCGTCCGGCAAGTCGTTCTCCGTGGCGCGCCGCCCGCTGATCACCCCGTCGGAGCTCATGGCCTGGAGCGCGCGCGAGAACGGCGCGCTCGTGATCGACGCGGAGGGCCCGATGGCGCTCGCCAGCCGCGACATCACCGAGACGTTCCTGGGGCCGCTGCTGGGCCTGACGTCGCCGGAGGCCGAGGGCGCGCTGCTCGCGCGGGCGCTCGAGGGGGAGGTCCGGAACACCTCCCCGGCACCGGTGTGGCGCATCCCGGAGAAGCCGAAAAAGCCAAAGGGGTCGCCGTCCGGCGGCAGGAAGCGCAAGGTGTCCGTCGCGCCCGACGGGTTCTGATGCGTCATACGGCCCTGCCTGCGAAAACGGCCCGCCGTCATACGGTGCGCGAGGCGCGTATGACGGCGGGCCGTGACCGCCTTCCGGGTTAACCGGCCACGCTACCAGCGGAAACGAACTCGGCACGCCGAGTTGCGCCGCAAAATCCCGGGCGCCCGTAGTGCGCCCTTATCCTGCTCCTCATGATGGCGCACCTCGACCCAAAGGCCCTCCAACACGTCGTCGAACCCGAAATCGAGCTCCGCCTGGACGCTCTCGCCGAGCGCATCGCCCAGGGCGCGCTCCGGCACTTTCGTCACACGGCCGTCCAGCCACTCAATCTCTGTCATCGCGCGCATGGTGCAAGCCCCTTCCGACACGGGATTGTCAGCTCAACCCGACCCTTACCCATACGGACGAACATAACTCGCCAGGGGAAGCCCCTGAAGGCCGTGCGCCACAACATGAGGCCGAATCCGCCCTCGGCTGGACAGGCCAACAACGAAGGCGCACACGGAACCGGTGCGGCGTTACAACCATCCCGGCAGGCCTGTCACTTGGCCAAGTCATGATGCCGACAAACCCGGAAATGCTCCAACGGAGCGCCGAACGAGCGTAACAATATAAAGCCGTGCAACACGCGTTGGACGACCAGAACAACCCAAACAAAGGCCTGTCGGTCCCACCTTCAAGCCCAATAGCAAAATGTGCATCAGCGGATTTGCAGCGATACAAGTCTCAACCGTCACCATCACACCGCAGCGCGCCTAGTCCCACTCATCCTACTGCAAATGTCCCAGAACGAGAAAACGACCAGCTTAACATGCCACCCTTTATATCCGCACGCGCGTAATTCAACTCATAAGGACCGGCTATCCCTTACCTGTGACACAATCTCAAACGCACAGAACAGAATCATCAGTCCAATCATCGCATAAGAGGCAGCCGAACCTTCAAGCACTATTCCACAAAGAACAATCTCCGCGCCGCCAATAAGAACTGTTATCAGGCGCTCTGCCTTTTTGCTCTCGCCGCTCGCATAAAAAGGCGGCAAGGCGCACAAGATCACATATAGCCCGGGAAGGGAATACAGGATCGATAGTCCAAGCCCCCCATCAACCGCAGTGTTTTGCGCAAGAATCAACTGAACCCAAACGGCAATTATCACTGAGCAGGTTGTCGATAAAAGAAGGCTAGAAATATAGCACGCAACAAAGTCCCGTCGCATTCGAGCAGAGAAATCCGCGAACTCTCTTCGCCGCGTGGAAACAATAAGGTACACAGAAATTGCAATAGAACCAATCAGAGAAAACAGCGGAACAACCAGCAATTCAAGCTTATTACCCCATCGATCAACCACACCCCCACTCCAATGAGCGGGAATTGTATCAGGGAGGACTGACCAAGCCGCCCATAGAATCAGAAATGGAAGAATAGAGAGGATGAAGGATGATAACACTGCGGTAATTTTTTTTGAGGCTCTCATCGATTCCGCATCTCCTTGCGCGCTCACATTCCACTCCGCCTTAAATCAAGTATAAATACACAGTCTTTCAAGACAGCTATTCAACATTGGTGGTCACCGCTATGGACAATGTGAACCACCTAAACGAACTCTCAATACAGTCCCAGCTTAGCACCCTTGAAAAACTGGTCGCGGACGCGGAACAATCTACCGACGCAAGACGCGATTTCGAAGCTCAGCCTCGTGCCGTATTCCAGAAATATGGAATTACAGACCTCCAAATCAAAGCGGGAAATCGAAAAGTCTCTGTACGAACTGGTGGAGTCAACCGAAAAGGAGGCGCGTGTCCCCGTTGCACGCGCAGCATATCGTCGTATCCAGCTCCCACCGTCCAAGGCACTTGGACGGTGGGAGTTCCGCATCCCCGGGAAAGGAAAAGCGCGGCCCATCCGGACCGCGCCCGCGCCCTCCTCCCATTTCACCCCGCGACGTAAACCGTCCGGCCCGTCTCGCAGTCGATGGTCTCGGCATCCCCGAACCCAACCCGGACGGCAGCCCATCCGCCGGCGCCCGCCAACTCGTCACGCCTCGGACCTCACGGCGGCGATGAGGCGCTCGAGCGCGGCCGAGCCCGCCGGTGCGGTCCCCACCCCGAACGCGCCGCCGTCGCCGCCCGACTCGTACTCGACGACGACCGTCGAGCCGAGAGCCTCCTCGAGGGTCTCGCTCAGGCCGCCCATGCCGTCGAGGGCGTGCCCGGCGACCGTGGCCAGCGGGTAGCGGGCCATCCCGGACGCCGCCGAGCGGACGGCCATGCGGAGCATGCCGGCGGCCTCGAGCGCCTCGATGAGCGCCGCGGGCGCGTCGGCGTCGATGGCGATGTTGCCGTGCCCGCGGCACCACTCGGCCGCCGACGGCACGTTCGCCGTGAGCACGCCCCACCCGGCCATGTAGCCCTCGGAGCGCGGGTCCGTGGCGTCGAGGAGGAGGACGGCCAGGCCGCCGCCCGCGTACTCCCCGGCCACGAGGGCGAGGCGGACCGCCTCGCCCATGGAGTCGAACTCGACCGTGACCATGCGGCTACCTCCCCCTGACGGCGCTGAGCGGCTTCGGGGAGAAGTGCTCGTCGCGCTCGACGACGGCGAACCCCATCTGGCGGTTCAGCTCGGCCATCTCCTTGATGCTGAAGTAGCCGAGCTCGTCGTCGTAGCCCTCGACGAGGCCGAACGCCTCGTCCGTTCCGTCGAACTCGAGCAGCCACCAGTCCCATCCGTTCACGCACGAGAAGTAGTGGGCGTAGACCGTGGGGTCCTCCGCCCCGTCCTGCCCGTAGAGCCTCGGCACCGTCTTGGCGATTTCCTCGGTCATCAGCTGCTGCATGTCTTCCTCCGTTCCGGGCACGTGGCCCTCAACATCTCGCCCCTGCGGGCAAAGCCGAATGGCGACGCCGCGCGTCGTCGTCGGCTTTGCTCCCTGCAAAGCCGCACCGGAGCGAAGGCGGGTCAAGGGAGGTCCATGACGACCTCCACCAACCGGAGCGGAGCGGAGGTTTGTGCGGGGTCTCATGGGCCCCCTTGACGCGGCGTAGCGGAGGTGCCACCCGGCCGCGGAGCCGTGGCCGATTCACGGCGGACGCCGGCAGCCCGCGTCCAACATCGATACCATCTGAACCGCTATTCACTTTTCGAGAGGAGCCATATGGAACTCGAGAATATCGTCTACGAGCTCGCCTGCCTTCATGAGTCGATGCTCTTTTGCTGCGAGGACCGGTCCGGCAGGGAGGACCCGGTCTTCGCGCATTACTGCATGGCGCTGGGAAGGATTGTCAGGGACCTCGAAGAGGCCGAGCGGCGTATCCGGGCCGAAACGGCCGACGCCGAATCCCGTCAATAGAAAACGCCCGGCATTTACTGCCGGGGCGTTTTCTAGAGCTCGATCTCCGCGATTATTTTTTTCATCTCGAGGGCCCATCCGAGCTGTTCCTCGATGTACCCCGGCCATGCGTCCTGGTGGCCCTTGATGGGGTGGCCCGCCTTGTAGAAGCGCAGTCCCGAGGCCTTTTTCGCATCGAAGGGTGCCGCCGTCAGCCCGAGGTGCTCCTCGAAGATCCCGCTGTTGGCGATGGCGCGATGCCCGATCTCCTTGTCGTCGTCCACGTACAGCTCGATGCCCGTGCGGCCCTTGTGCGTATCGATGAGCAGGGCGAGATGGTATGCCGAGACCCCCAGGCGAAGCGTCGACCAATGGTCCTTGCTGGGCTTCTGCGGGCTGAACTCCTTGAGGAACTCCGGATGGCCGTCCGCCACCTCGCGGTAGGCCGTCCAGTACGCCAGCTTGACCTTTTCGGTCTCGCTGAGCCCCTCGGAGAGCTTCACGGTCTTGGTCCACTCGTTCGGCTGCTCGACCACGCCGAAGCGCGGGGCGGGCAGGGAGTCCCCGATCTTCCAGAGCTCGACCTCGACCAGGAAGAACCCGAAGTCGCTGTCGGTGTGCTGGTTGAGCCACTCGATGGCCTGGCGGTGCTCGTCGCGGGCGCGCGCCACGACCCAGATGACGACCTCGGCGCCCTTGCCGGCGGCGTACGTGATCACCTTGCCGAGGTGGTCGTGGTTGGTGTCCTCGAGCTGGTTCTCGATGATCACCTTGCGGCCCGTACCGGACTCCTGCGCGTAGATGTCCACGTTGAACGATCCGACCGAGGACTCAGTCTCTATGAGCTCGAGCTCGATTCCGACCGCCGTCCCGAGGGTTGCGAGGTTCTGCTCCTCGGCCAGCCACTTGGTGAAGTCGTGGGCCTCATGCGGCCACACCTCGCGCAAGGGGACCTTCTGGATGGTGTCCAGGTTATAGGTCTTCATCCGCCGCCCTCTCGACCGATAATCCAGTGCCGTTGTAGAGCCTCTCGCCGTCAAACGAACGCAGCAGGAGTCCACGACGTTCGTCGACGTCCTTCAGCTCGCACGGATACACGAATAGCAAAATGTTTTGCCGGTACTTGTAGTCAGCGTAGACATCCGGATCGCCCAATCGCGTAGGTATGGACGCGATATCGTCCGCCATACGCTCACTTGACCCCACGTATATTCCGAGATAGTCGCTGAAGTTCTTATCGTGGTCATGCCTGCGGTATGTCGCGATGAGATAGCAGCCGGGCATATCGTAGCCGTTGAACGCAGCTTCGGAGGCTTTGACCTGCTGGCAGATGAACTCGTGCAGGGGCATCACCGTCGACGCGCCTTCAAATATTGATTGCCTGGCGGCATCGATCTTCTTGCGAGCCTCCGCGGCGGCCCTTGAGTCCTGGAACGCCTTCGTGGCATCCCCCAACGCGCCGGCTGCCGCGCCGACGCCTTCCGCCGCCGCACCAAATCCCTTGCCGATGCCGTCGGCAACAGCACGCGCGCCGTTGGTTGCCCCGTCGGCAGCGCTTTTCACGGCTCCATCGACATCGAAACCGAGCTGCTTTGCCCCATCGACAACCCCGGCGGCGGCGGCCAAAACCCCCGCTGCAAGATTCACCGTGTCTTTTACGGTTTTCAAATTGACGGCCATATCGAGCCTTCCCCTCTATTCCGTCTTGCCAAATCGGTTCATAACCTCAAGCAGCTCGCCCGTCGTGACGATTTTCGCCTGCGTGTTGCCGTTGAAAACCGCGTCGAGCTTGCTTCGTCCCGCATTGTCGCCTATCGCAAGGTATTTCGTGCTCTGCGCGGGCTTGCCATCGGTCGCCTTCATCCCGCATTCCTTAAGTGCGGCAAGGATCTCATCGCGATTGTAGCCCGGAGTAACGCCGGATACCTTCACCTTGAGTCCGACCGGATCAGTGATTTCGCCCGGATCGCCCCTGTGGCCCGCCTCCTCGGCTTTCGCCAAAACCTCTTCGATGGTTTCCTGCGACCCGTTCACCAGTCCCAAGCCCGTGAAAACACGCTTGCGGCCATGATCGGAGGAAGCATTCGGAGCCCAAACGGCAGGCTCGAGCGCACCGAACTCGCCGACCAGCCCATGAAAGATCCCAAGGCACGCCTCGACATCGCTCACGGCATCGTGGTGGTTATCAAGACGCACGCCGTAATGCTCGCAGAGGTCGACGAGCGCTCCCGGCAGACCCTTCTGCTTCGCCACCAGCATCGTATCGACCACTTCGATCTCGGGCATTTCGATGTCGTAGACAGCTAGACTCTTCTTGATGTGGTGGATGTCGGCGCCGTTGGCGTTATGCGCGACCAGGATGTAGTCTCGCAGTAAATCCGCCAGACCGGCATCCTCCCAGAAGCGGGCAAAGGTCGGCATGTCGTCCAGTGAGTCCCAATCGATTTCCAGATGGGACCTGCTCCACCAACCAATCTCGCTCTCAGGATTGATCACCCGGCAAACCGGGTCGCCCACGCAGTTTCCCTCAAGATCCGTGAGAATGTAAGCGACCTGGCATATCCTCTGCTGGGGATTCGCCGTCTCGCTGTCCCAGAAGATATATCCCTTTTTCGCCATACGGCTTCCTTTCCCTTAAAACAAACTGTTATCTCATTCGAGCGCCTGGGCTATCATCCCGACGCGGGAAAAGAACAGCGCGTAGAAGGGGTCATTCTTGAGATAGTAAACGCAGGCCGCCTCGTACTTGTCGCCCTTCTCCTCGGTCGTTGCCGACCCGTTGACGATAGGGTCAAGAGCATCGTAGACGGTCTTCATATAGCGACTCCTTTGTTACAGCTCAGATGTCATCATTTTAGATAATGAGCCCGGTGGCCCGATTCTCATTTCGGGCCAATTCGGCCAAGAGCAATCTACGGTCTTGGAATTGCTCCTTCCAAATAAGGCCCCACCTCCCGGAGGGGCCTTTATCACATCCGTGACATAAGCCAACTTGGGCCTGAAGAGCCTCACTTTTCCACTGGATAGTCGAGCAGTTTTTGTTTAATTACGTCTCGACCCCAAAGAACCACCCCATTCGCCCTAGCGAGCTCAGACGCCCCTTTGGTAAAGGTGCTATTTGATACGACCATGGCCTTGTTGCAGCCGTAGTATGCCATGCCAGCGACGGCTTCTTGAACCGCAGAGTTTCCAACGGCAGAGCCGTAGCACTTCGCCTGAATAGCAAGTTTGGCAGTACCCTTCTCCGCAATAACATCGACGCCCTGATCTCCCGAGTGTTGCGTAACGCGCGCGGAATATCCCATTCTCTTGAATAGCCTACAAACGCAATCTTCAAACTCATCGCCACTCATAAGGTCCACATCGTCAATGGAAACGCACTCGGCAGAGTTCTTCTCGGGGTCCTTCCTGAATAGCTGGTTACGGAATAGATTGTGTTTCTTCTTTTCTTCGCCTGCCTGCACAAGCGTATACGTTGAGGAGAAACTCGTAACAAACGGATCATGGCCAAACCAGCCTTTACTCATGAGGTAATACGTGAGAGTGGCCATTGAATCGAGGTCGGAAGTCATGACTTCGCCACTGAGGGCAACTTTTTCCACGAAGCCCTCCATATCATCAGAAGAAGACGCCCTGTCGTGGTCCGCAGTCCACTTCGGGGCTATGCGGTCCATCGCGCCACGACGAATCAATAGATACGCGGTTAGCGTCGAAAGCGATGAGTCTATGTCGAGTTCATCGACTATGACTGTACGAAGGTTTTCGAAAAGCTCTTTCGCGCTATCAAAGACCTCCATGTTGTTGCCATTAAGCAAGAGAGCACGGCAATCCCCAGCCTGCTCATCGTTGAAATGAAAATAAGCGTCTGATGTCAAATCGGCGCGGCTTATATAGAAAAAGAAAGCCCTCTCAACGAGGAAGTCCTCAATCATCTGGCTAGGGAGCATATCGAGAAAATTGCCTATGGCCTCAGACAAGCCCGCGTCGTAAAGAGAGTCGCTCAGTTCAAGGCACTTCTCCACACCAGACTTGGCAAAACTGTCGATTAGCCTATTTCTCGTCTCAAGCAGATCATAAAATCGTGAGGCGTCCTTTTCGTTTGAGAATAAGTACTTGTCGCCATCGACCGTTACAAAGGCTTGCTTCAATGCGATCTCTTCGTAACTGATATCTAAGGTCGCAGGAGAAATCCACTGAGAGTACATCGTGCACCCGGCATTATCCTCGCAGCCGACGAGGACCATCGTCTTGATGGAGCAGCGCATTCTATACGGTTTAAATTGTTTGTCCTCGCTATCGAAAACACGAACCGTGGACAAAGACTCAAACGGAAAAAACCAATCGTCAGGAATGGGATACGAGAACCCTTTGTCGTAGTTACGATAATCAGACTCCGTAAGCACTCCAGGGGCAATAGATTCAAAATCCATAGGGCAACTCCGGTCTCGAAGTTAAACGATGCGAAACGAGGCTAAGTGAAAACAGCTTAATCTTTAAGCCCAGCCCGCTTCGATGGACTTCGGCGAGAAGGCGGGAACGATGCCCAAGCGGCGGCCATCTCGACAAATTTGACCCAGCTAAAGGGACTCCATCCCTATCGTCCGACAACTCTCAAATAAAGCGAAGATAGCGTGGAGGGCCGCCGAACGGTCCTACCGAGCTCATCGCCAACCGGAGTCAACCGGTGTAGAGCTGGTTCAGGCAGTCACCCAGTTCAAAATTAGCTGTTTTAAATTAATTTCGACCAAAATTCGACCAAGATTGAAAGTCAAAAAAGAAAACAGCCCAGAGGAACAACGCCTCTGAGCTGCTAAAAGTCTTGGTCGCGGGGGCAGGATTTGAACCTACGACCTCCGGGTTATGAGCCCGGCGAGCTACCAGACTGCTCCACCCCGCAATGTCTGGGCGCCTCATGTGCGCAAGAAAGAATATTACGCGGGAGTTCGGTAAACGGCAAGGAAAATCTCGTAGAGCATAATTCCTTCATATTTAAACCCCTCAGCCCCTATCACCGTAAACGAATCGCAGCCGAGCGCCGTCGACGGCACGTATACAATGGTGCGCGTCCTTTTATGCCGACACCGGGAGTAGACATGCTGCTCGCTATCGATATGGGAAACACGCAGACGGCCATGGGCCTGTTTGACGGAGACGAGCTGGTGCAGTCGTGGCGCATGCCCACCGACCGCTCCTATACCGCCGACGAGATCCATGTGCGCCTGATGGGCTTCTTTAAGATGCACGACCTCTCGCTCGACGCGGTCGACGCGATCGCCTTCGCCGGCGTGGTGCCGCAGCTCTCGCGCGAGTGGCACACTGTGGCCGACCGCATCGCGGCAGACGCCATCGTTATCGGGCCGCAGACGGCCGCGGTGACCAAACTGCGCGCGGCGCGCCCCCAGGCCGTAGGTGCCGACCGCGTCGCCAACGCCGTTGCGGCCGAGACTTTCTACGGCGCGCCGGCAATCGTGGTGGACTTTGGCACCGCGACCAATATCGACGTCATCGATGAGGACGGCTATTACATTGGCGGAGCGATCGCGCCGGGCATCCGCATCTCCATGGACGCACTTGCCGCCCGTGCCGCCAAGCTCGCCAGCGTGCCGCTCGAGGCGCCCGAGCACGCCATCGGCCGCGACACCGAGGAATGCATCAAGGTCGGCGCCGTGATGGGCGCCGCCTCCATGGCCGAAGGCCTGGTCGCTCGCATGAAGCGCGAGCTGGGCCGCGAGGACGCCACCGTTATCGCCACAGGCGGTCTCGCCGGCATCGTCGCCGATTCGACCGATGCCTTCGACGTGGTCGACGGGCAGCTCACCATCAAAGGCATCTGCGAAATCTACCGCCGCATGCAGAAGCTGGGGTAAGGCGGGGTTTAAGTCGAGCGCGAGCGGCGAACTAGGCAACGCATCGGTCCTATTCCTCAAAAACGAAAATTTTTCGGTTTTGAGGAATAGGGCGCCGGCAACCCATTCCCCAAACAAGCGAAACCCTCCCCGGCACAGCCGAGGAGGGTCTTGTTGTCATCGCTATCTTTGAGCGCGGGCGCCTCGCGTTACAGTCCGCGAATCCGTACGGCCTCGGGCGGAAACTCCTGCTCGCCGGCATCGGTCTTGATGGTCGCGCGGCCCCAGATGTCCAGGCCCGCAAACACACCGACCGCAAGCGGCAAGCCGTTGGGCGACACCGCCGCGACCTGACGACCCAACAGTGGCACCATGTCAAAGTACTCGCCCAGCACCGGAGCCAGCGGGCCGGCAGCGCCCTGTGGTGTGTTGGCGGCAACCGCCCAGGTGTCCACGCGGACCAGCACGGCGGCGGCCAATGCCTCGATCAGCGCCTCATCTGCCATATCCACACCAAGCTCACCCAGCGCCGCACGCTCAATATCAACCGTCACCGCGGCAAACATGCCCGCAGCACCGGCACCGCCGTTCACGGCAACACGCGCGAGTGACGTCTCAAACGCAGGCGCACCGCACACGATGTCACTCGGCCACTGGATACCCACCTTACCGGCAAGGCCCAGGCCCGGCGTCGACGTCGTGCCCACGAGCGCGTCCATCATGCCCATCGCGGCCACAAACGGAAGACCGTGAAAGGCGTGCATATTCACATCGGGGCGCACGACCAGCGAAAACGTCAGCGAAGCATCGCCCGCGCTCCACGCGCACCAGCCCGCGGACACGCCCTCGCGGCCCGCGTCACGCGCCGCGTCGAGCTCGGTGCCAGCGGCAACAGCATTCATCTCGATCATCTACATGCGCCCCAATTCGCCCACGATATGGCCCACGCGGTCCTCGGGCTCCTTGACCTCGACGCCGTTGTAGCGGAAGAACCGCGCCGGATCGTGCATCAGATCCTCGAGCGGCACCAGCACAAAGTCGCGCTCGCCGATCAGCGGATGCGGCAGGCGCAGCTTTTTGCCGCCGTGGGTCTCGCCGTCCATCCACAGCAGGTCCAAGTCGATGGTGCGCGGGCCGTTGGCCTTGGCCTTTTTGGAACGGTCGCGGCCCAGCTCGGCCTCGATCTTCATGAGCTCGTCGAGCAGCACCAATGGCGCCAGCTCGGTCTTGATCTCGATGACGGCGTTGGCAAACGCGTCCTGGCGCGTCTCGTAGGCCGGCTCGCTCTCGTAGATCTTGGAGGAGTTGGACACGCAGGTGAGTGGAATCTCGGCGATCATGTCGCGTGCGGCGCGGATGTTGTCGCAGCGATGCCCCAGGTTAGAGCCCACGGCCACAAACGCGCGGCGCGGCTGCGGCTTGGCAACCGCCCAGTAGCCGTTCAGGAACTGCGCAAAACCCGCGGCGTCGTGCACGCGCACGATGTTGGCACCGGCCTGGATGGCGCCCAGGCACACGCCAAACGTAGCGGCATCGCGCTCGGCGGCCTCGGTCACGCCCGAGACGGCGCCCACAAAGCGCTTGCGCGATACGGCGCACATGAGCGGATAGCCCAGTGACGCCATCTTGGCAGTCTCGCGCTGGATGACAATGTCCTCGTTGGCCGTCTTGCCAAAGCCCGGACCGGGATCGATGCAGATGCGGTCGCGCGACACGCCGGCGTGGATGAGCGCGCGGGCCTGGTCGGACAGAAAGCCCATGACGCGGCGCATGATGGGCGCCGAATCGGGCAGGGTGAAGCGGCGGAGCTGCGAGGTGGGCACGTGGGCTTCCTCGCGGCGGGCGCTGCGGCGCATCATGGCGGCCAGGCGGTCATTGGGCTCCGATGCGGCCTCGGTGGCCTCGGGCGCGGGCGCGACGGTCTCGGCGGCAGCAGCCTGCTCGGCGGCCGGCGTCTCCTGCTCGCTTGCAGGCTCGGTCGCGGGCTCAGGTTCGCCAAACGGCAACGAGGGCTGCACCACGCCACCCGGAAGCTTGGCCTCCGGCTTAGGCTCACCCAGCAACTTGCCGCGACGGCGGCGAGCCGGCTTCTCGGCCTCACGCGCGGCCTCGGCAGCCGCCTCGCGCGCCTTCTCGGCAACAAACGCCGCCGCCGAGGTATCGAGCTGCACCGTTGCGTGCGTGCGGGTAGGCGCGGCGACCTCGCCGGCATGCATCACGATGACACCGCAGGTGCTCGTCTTAACAAACTCGACCATCTTGGGGTCAGTGAAGCCGGTCACGTCGTTGACGATCGAGGCGCCGCAGCGCACGGCCGCCTTGGCAACCGCCACGTGACGCGTGTCGATCGAGACGATGGCGCCCTCTTTGGCCAGCGCGCGCACCACGGGCAGCACGCGGCGAGCCTCCTCATCGGGATTGACCGGGGTAAAGCCGGGACGCGTGGACTCACCGCCCACGTCGATGATGTCGGCGCCGGCGTCGAGCATCGCCAGGCCATACTCGATCGCGGCATCCGGGTCGAAATGCTCCCCGCCATCGCTAAACGAATCGGGCGTCACGTTGAGGACGCCCATGATGCGCGGACGGTCAAAGCTGAGCTCGTACTTTCCGCACCGCCATGTCTTGCTGTCGTTCGCCATGAACATCCTCCTAAAATGCCCACGCCGCCGCGCTCGGGCGCTGGCGGCGGGGTCGCTTTGCACTCAGTCTTTCTATTGTATCCGCGCACGCGGGCTAGAACGCAAACGCGGCCGCGATGTCGCAAGAAATCAGCAGGTCGGCATTTGCATCCTGATCGGTGGGAGCAAGGTTGCATATGGCCAGCGTATCGCCGGTAAAGTATCGCGTAAGGCCTGCCGCCGGATACACTACGAGTGAGGTCCCGCCCACAATGAGGGCATCGGCCGCGGCGATGGCGGCAACGGCACCGGTCAACACATGCTCGTCGAGCGGCTCTTCGTATAGCACCACATCGGGCTTGATGCGACCACCGCACGCGGGGCACACGGGCACGCCCGCGGCGTCCTCGTGCTCGCGCGAGCAAATCCACTCGGCGCTATAGACCGCTCCGCACGACTGGCAAATGTTGCGATGGACCGATCCGTGCAACTCAAACACGCGCTGCGAGCCCGCCATCTGGTGCAAGCCGTCGATGTTTTGCGTCACCACGGCATCAAGCTTGCCGGCGCGCTCCAGCTCGGCAAGCTTGGTGTGACAGCGGTTGGGCTTGGCGCCAAGCGCAATCATCTTGGTGCGGTAGAAGTCGAAAAACTCGGCCGGATGCGCCTCATAAAAGCTATGCGAAAGCATAGTCTCGGGCGGGTAGGCAAACTGCTGGTGATACAGGCCGTCCACGCTGCGGAAATCGGGGATGCCGCTCGCCGTGGAAACACCGGCGCCGCCAAAGAACACCACACGCTTGTGGGTACCGAACAGCTCCGCCAGTGCGGCGGAGGCCTGCTTGGGGTCCGATATTGCCTGCGTCATATGAGTCCTCCGTCCTTGTTGGTCGGGCAGCATCGGGCGACATCCCGGCATGCGGCCTTTGAGTCAGCACGCGCGGAGCCCACCCCGCCCCTGTTGCGCTAATCTTAAGCCTGCAAACCCCGTCGAAAGGACACCATGCCTCAGACTTACACTTTCGCCTCGTGGAACGTCAACGGCCTGCGCGCCGTGCTCAAAAAGGACCCGAGCTTTATCCAGATCGCGCAAGAACTCGACGTCGATATCCTGGCGCTGCAAGAGACCAAGCTGCAAGAAGGCCAGGTTGATATTGACCTGCCCGGCTATCGCCAAACCTGGAGCTACGCCGAGCGTAAAGGCTATTCAGGCACTGCGGTCTTTAGCCGCCAGGAACCGCTGCGCGTGCTGCACGCCGATGCGCTGCTGCCCTACGCCGGCGAAGGCGAGGCTGCCGAGCTCGTTGCCCAAGCCGCGACCGAGGGCCGCGTCTGCGCGCTGGAGTTCGACAAGTTCTGGTTTGTCGACGTCTATACACCCAACGCCCAAAATGAACTCGCCCGCATCGACGTGCGCATGGCCTGGGACGATGCTTACCGCGGCTTTTTGAACGCGCTCGAGCGCGAGACCGGCAAACCCGTCGTGACCTGCGGCGACTTTAACGTGGCGCACGAGGAGATCGACCTTAAGAACCCCAAGTCCAACCGCGGCAACGCCGGCTTTTCGGACGAGGAGCGCGGCAAGTTTACCGAGCTGCTCAACGCCGGCTTTACCGATACCTGGCGCGCGGCAAACCCCGACGTCGAGGGCGTCTACAGCTGGTGGAGCTACCGCTTTAATGCCCGCAAGAACAACGCCGGTTGGCGCATCGACTACTTCCTGGTAAGCGACGCAATCGCCGGCAACGTGCGCGACACGGGCATCCGCGGCGACATCTTTGGCAGCGACCACTGCCCCGTCACCCTCACGCTAGAGCTCTAGCCCCAGCTGATCCCCTGGGGACGGAGGAAAACGAATCATTTTGGGCCTCGTGGGGGTATCCACGTGACCCATCCGCCACGAAACACGCCCATCTACTACGTTTAAGCCACCACCCTCAACCACAGCGAACAACGCAAAAAGAAAACCGCAGGTAGAAAGCCTGCGGTTTTTCATAAAACGCGGTCATGGTCGGGAGTATCAAGCTAAACGTAGTAGATGGGCCAGTTTCGTGGCAAGCGCCGTCAACTGATTCCCTGGGGACATCTGGGGACGGAAGAAAATGGATCAATTTGGATCTCTGAGGGCCACGATGCCCGTCATATCAGCCGGCCATTCCAAAACTATGCCGGTTTACGGGGCTGAATCGCGAACCCCCAACCATATGCAATTCCGAGATAATAAAACCGCAGGTAGACGGTGTGCCCTATTTCGAAAAATGCTGGTATAGTCGGCCCGCGCCAATCTAGCCCCGTAAACCGGCATAGTTTTGGAATGGCACTTCGGCAGTATTGATTCCCGCCCCGGCGCAACCAGCCCTACAGCCCGTATTTCACGACGACACGGTTAATGCGACGGCACCAAGGCTTGTACAAGGCGGCCAAAAACACGCAGGTCGCAAGGCCGTGCGTAATATCGAACGGCACTGCCGTGGCAAGACGCGCCACGGCACCCGCCCAAGTAAGCGGCTGTACAAAACCAATGATGTCATACGCGTTGATCACGACGCCATACAGCAAGCCCGACGCAAAGCCATACGCCAACAGTGCCGGCATTCGCACGGTTCCATCGGCGCGGTCAAACGCGCCCGCATGCGCCAGTGCGCCACCGATATAGCCCACCAGACCCCAGGCATACATCTGCCACGGCGTCCACATGCCCTGCCCAAAAAAGAAATTGCTGGTCAGCGCTGCCAACGCGCCAACCATAAAACCATTGCGGCGACCAAGCGTCGCCCCCGCGATAATGGCGATGGCGCTCACCGGTTTAAAGTCGGGAATGGGACCAAACAAGATGCGCCCCGCCGCGGCCAACGCCGCCAGAACCAGCGTTGGCATAATCTGGCGCAGGCCCGGTCGCGACGCCTCGTAGCCTGCAAAGAACAGCGCAAGCACCAGCGCCACCACGACAAGCATGGCGAGCGCCGCCTGCTCAACGCCCGCCAGCAACGCCGCAGCCATCACGGCTGGCACCGCCAGCAGCAGCGGTATCTCCAGTTTTGCGAGTAGGCGCACGATGCGATAATCCGTCATCCCATCACGCCCTATAAAACACGTTGTCGGCAAAGAAGTCGGCCGGGGGCTCCATGCAGGCAATCTCGCCATCGAACATCATGGCGATGTCGTCGGCGACCTGCTCGGCAAAGTCCAAATCGTGCGTAGCCATGATGACGGTGCCGCCAGCCTTCGCATGGTCACGCAGGGCGCGAGCGATGATGCGGCGGCTCTCCAGGTCCAAGCCCTTCGTGGGCTCGTCAAGCAGCAGCAGCTCGGGGCCAATCAGCAGCAGCTTTGCCAGCGCGAGCAGCTGGCGCTGTCCGCCCGAGAGGTCGTAGGGGTGACGCGTCTCCAGGCCGTCCAATCCCAGTTGCGCCGCACGCTCCCGCGCCAAGTTCTCGTCATATCCGCAGGTCGAGGCCCATTCCATCAGCTCATCGTGAACCGTCTCGGCAACCAGCAATGCTTTGGGGTTCTGAGGCAGCAGCGCCGCCGAGGCCGCTCCGCGCACCATGCGGCCGCGCTGCAGCTTGGCGGTCTTCGCCAGCACCGAGAGCATCGTCGACTTACCGCATCCGTTGCCGCCCACGATCGCATGCACCGCACCGGCCGAAAACGCCACGTCGAGCCCGCGCAGCACCCAGCCGCCCGCGCGATCGTAGCGAAACCAGCTCCCTGCCAGGGTGGTAGCCGACCCGCCGTGCATTTTTTGGAGTATTCTGCTCCCATCCGTGCGCGGGAAGGCTTCCGAGCCGTTCTCGAGCGACGTTTGCGCCACAAATTCGGACGATTTGTCCAATTCCGAACTTTTTTTCGCGCTCGATACGTCCCCGGGCGGCTCCAGAGAGCCCAAATTGTCCTCACGCCCGCTGAATACTCCGTTTTTTGCACATCGGACGGCACCCCACCCCAACATGTCGTCGGAAAACAACGATTCTCGGCGTCCCAAAGAAGCCATATCCGCCACCTCGCGCACGCGATCGTCCTCAATCCGGTACGCACACGTCGCATACTCGAGCATTGGGCGCGGTTGATGCGTAGCCACAACAACCGTGCAGCCCAACTCACGGTTCACACGAAACAGCGCGTGCAGAAAATTCTTCTCGGCAACGGGATCGAGCTGAGACGTGGGCTCGTCGAGTAGCAGCACACGCGGACGCAGCGCCAGGACGGCGGCAAGCGACAGCAGCTGCTTGCGGCCGCCCGAAAGCGTATCGGTATCGCGATGAAGCCAGTCCTCCAGACCAAAGAAATAGCTGGTCTCAGCTACGCGACGGCGCATCTCATCACGTGCTACCCCCAAGTTTTCCAGGCCAAACGCCATCTCGTGCCACACGGTCTCGCACACGATCTGGTTCTCGGGATCCTGAAACACGTAGCCCACGCGCTCCGCGGACGCCCGGACGTCCATATCGGCAACGTTCTCACCCAGCACGCGCGCATCACCAGTGCGCTCGCCCGCCGGAGCGATCTCGGGCTTGAGCAGCGAGAGTAGCGTCGATTTGCCCGACCCAGTACCACCCACCAGAAGTGCAAACGCACCTTGGGGAACACGCCAATCAAGTCCCTCGAGCACCGGTGCCTCGGCCCCGGGATAGGCAAAACTAAGGCCTCGCACCTCAATCGCCGGCGCGGCCGAGCCATATGCCACACCCGCCGCCGAGCTCCTATCAAACCGAGCCATCAGCCAAACCTCTTCTCATCAATCGCATGCAACGCGCAAGGCAGCACCATCCAGGCAGCGTACACGACATAGCCCGGCCACGGCGCCGGCACCGAGAGCTGCGGATAAAACGAATACTGCGTCGTCGCGGTCCACGCCACTGCCGCCGTGGCCACGCCAAACAACGCAAGCCCAGCCAGCGCGGCAACGTCGCTGCGCCCCAGTCGATACCGCGCATACGTCGTACGACGCGTCGCGGCACCCCACCCGCGCGAGCGCATCGCGTCCGCGCGCTCCAGCGAATCTTCCATGCCCCAGCCCATCAACACACTCGATGCCCGCAAACGCGAACGCACGGGGTCGGCCGGCGCGCTGCCCGGCACATCAATCGCATCCTGCACCGCCAGCACCGTACGACCGCGGCGCAAAAACTGCGGGATAAGCCTCATGCACATCGAGATCATGAGCGCAATCACCGGTGCGGCATTGCCCAGCAGCGCGAGCACCTTGTCGTATTCGAGCATCGACGCCGCCGCCTCAAACCACAGCACGCTCGCCACAAACAGCCCGCCCATGCACAGGCCGTATACCATGCTCTCCAGATACACCGCGCGCATGCCAATACGGAACAGCTCCGTCGAGCCCGAGGCGCTAAACAGCGGATTGAGCACCGCGACGATCAAAATCACCGGCAGCTGCCAGCGGAGCGCGCCCAGCGTGCGGGCAGCCCCACGCGTCGCAAATCCATACGCCAGCCCGCCCGCAAGTGACAGCGCAATCAGTACCGGCTGCATCGAGAACATAGTGAGCCCCAGCGTCAGCACTATATAGAGTGCCGGCACAGCCGGATGCGACATCGAGAATGCCGCGACGGGCTCGCCGCCAAACTCCTCTCGTATGTTGTCCACGGGCACCCCCGTCCCCTCGCTCAAACAACAGCTCCGCAGCACCGCCAACGCCGCACGCACGCAGTGCAAACGCCACGCCGGCGGCGCAAGCCTCAACCGCCGCAAACCAATCGTTACGCGCTCGTCATATGCCTGCGGTATCATATTGCGCCGTGTATCGTTTCCAAACACACGTCTCTATAACGTAACAGGAGATCACATGGACGCAACCGCAATTATCCTCGCCGCCGGCGAGGGCACCCGCATGAAGTCGAACCACTGCAAGGTTTCGCACAAAATCCTGGGCAAGCCCATGGTTCAGTGGATCGTCGACGCCACCATCAAGGCCGGCTGCAGCCGCGTCGTGGTCGTCATCGGCAGCCACGCCGACGAGATGCGCGCCCTCATCGATGGCGCCTACGCCAACAGCGCCACCAAGGTCGAGTGCGTCGAGCAGACCGAGCGCCTGGGCACCGGCCATGCCGTCAAGGTCGCGCTCGAGGCCTGCGGCATCACGCAAGGCCCCGTCGTCGTGCTCAACGGCGACCTGCCGCTCATCACCGCCGACACCGTCGCCAAGTTCGCACAGACCGTCGCCACCGGCGAGCTCGCCTGCACCGTCATGACCATGACCCCGCCCGATCCTTTTGGCTACGGCCGCATCAAGCTGGGTGCCGATGGTCAGATCGAGCGCATCATCGAGCAGAAGGACTGCACGCCCGAGCAGGCCGCCACGCTGCTGGAGTGCAACGCCGGCTGCTACGCCTTCGACGGCGCGCAGCTCGCCGCCCACATCAACGAGATCGGCAACGACAACGCGCAGTTCGAGTACTATCTGCCCGACATGCTCGAAATCCTCAAGGGTCACGGCCAGGCAGCCTCCATCTTCCACTGCGACGACTACCGCGACGGCCTGGGCGTCAACAGTCGTATCCAGCTCGCGCAGCTCACCGCCATCGCGCGCGACCGCATCAACGAGCACTGGATGGCAGAGGGCGTCACGTTCATCGACCCCACGCAGGCTTGGATCGGCCCCGACGCCACCATCGGCCGCGACACCGTCGTGTGGCCGCAGACGCACCTGATCGGCCACGTCACCGTGGGCGAGGAATGCCAGCTCGGCCCCAACAGCCGTCTCACCGACACCACCGTCGGCAGCGGCTGCACCATCGATGAGACCATCGCCATCGAGGCCGTCATCGAGAACGGCGTCGACTGCGGCCCGCGCGCCTACCTGCGCCCGGGCACCCACATGCTCGACGGATCCAAGGCCGGCACGCACGTGGAGATCAAGAAGTCCACGATCGGCGAGGGCTCCAAGGTTCCGCACCTGTCCTACATCGGCGACACCACCATGGGCTCCGGCGTCAACGTGGGCGCGGGCTCCATCACCTGCAACTACGACGGCGTGCACAAGCACAAGACCGTCATCGGCAAGGATGCCTTCATCGGTTCCGACACCATGATGGTCGCGCCCGCCCAGATCGGCGACGGCGCGCTCGTGGCCGCCGGCTCCGTCATCACCGAGCCGGTCCCGGCCGACGCACTCGGTCTGGGCCGCGCCCGTCAGGTAAATATTGAGGGCTGGGCCGCCGATTATCGCCGCCGCCTGCACGAGGACGACGAGGTATAACGTTTTACCAAGCATCTAAGGAGCTGTTCCCATGGGGACGGCTCCTTTTTCTATCGTGACCTGCGCGACAGGATGAGTGGTCGGTTCGTGTCCGTTGACGGTAAAGACGTTATCAGGACCCGATAAACCCCGCCGCGCGGTTACAATGCAACAAGGCATCTATATGGCATTCGATATAAAGGAGAAGGGTAATGCCGATTAATGATCCCGAGAAGTCGGAGAATATGCGCAAGTCCATCCGCGTGTATTCCGGTTCCTCCAACCGTCCCCTCGCTCAGAAGATTGCTGAGTACCTTGGGGTCGAGCTTTCGGGCCTTACGCTAAAGCAGTTCGCCAATGGTGAGATTTACGCCCGCTACGACGAGACCGTCCGCGGCGCCGACGTCTTCCTGATTCAGTCCGTGGCCGGCGGCAACGTCAACGACATGCTCATGGAGCTGCTCATCGCCACCGACGCTGCCAAGCGCGCATCCGCCCGCTCCATCACCGCCGTTATCACCCACTACGGCTATGCCCGCCAGGACCGCAAGGCCGGCCCGCGCGAGCCCATCACCGCCCGCCTCGTCGCCAACCTGCTCGAGCGTGCCGGCGTCAACCGCATCATCACCCTCGACCTGCACCAGGGCCAGATCCAGGGCTTCTTCGATATCCCGGTTAACCACCTGTCCGCACTGCCGCTGTTTGGCCAGTACTACAACGACATGCACTTCGACACCGACAACCTGGTTGTCGTCTCCCCCGACGTGGGTCGCGCCAAGGCCGCCAAGAAGCTGTCCGACATGCTCGGCTGCGACCTGGCCATCGCCCACAAGGGCCGTCCGCGCCACAACGCCGCCGAGGTCATGGGCATCATCGGTGACATCAAGGGCAAGACCTGCATCATCAACGACGACATGATCGACACCGCTGGCACCCTGTGCGCCAACGTCAAGGAGCTCAAGGCTATGGGCGCCGGCGACATCTACGTCTGCGCCACCCACGGCATCTTCTCCGGTCCGGCCATCGAGCGCCTGAACGATGCCCCCATCGTCGAGTGCGTCGTCACCGACGCCATCCCCGTCGAGGTCGGCGGCAAGATCAAGACTATCTCGGTCGCCGAGGAGTTCGCTCAGGCCATCTCCGCCGTTTACCACGAGGAGCCCGTCTCCACGCTCGTCGGCGGCGACTTCGCGCTGTAATCGCATCGTCCTTGCAACCCGGCGCATCGCCGTCGGAACAGAAGAAACCCCCGCGCTCCCCCTTGCTTCGCAAAGGTCGCGCGGGGGTTTCTTCTGTTCCGACGGCTCGCTCTGCCGCGGCCGCGCTTTTGTCTGGTGGGATTTCGCTGAAACGAAGTCTCGCCTTCGGCGGGCGTGGTAGCCTTTGTCGTTGATTAAACTTTTATGTGTAACGGAAGGACAAATATGGCAGCTGCACAGCCGCTTAAGATTCGCATGGTTGCCGGACTTGGCAACCCGGGTGAGGAATATGCCGAGACCCGCCACAACGCCGGCTTTAAGGCGATCGATGAGCTGGCCCGTCAGGCCGGTGTCACGTACTGGAAAAACCAGGCCGGCGCCGAGGTCGCACTCATCAACATCAACGATCCCGAGGAAGAGGGTGGCAAGCGCCAGATCGTGCTGGTCAAGCCGCAGTCGTATATGAATACCTCGGGTGGCCCCATCTCCAAGCTCTGCCGCGAGTACAAGATCAAGGCCGAGGAGCTACTCGTGATTCACGACGAGCTCGACATCCCCGCCGGTGACGTGCGCGTCAAGGTGGGCGGTGGCCACGCCGGGCACAACGGCCTGCGCTCCATCATCGACAAGATGGGCAGCCGCGACTTTAGCCGTATCCGCACCGGCATCGGCAACCCTCCCGGCAAGATGGCCGTGGCAGACTATGTGCTCAAACAGCTGCGCGCCCGCGAGGCCGATGACTTCCAGGACACCTGCGCCCGCGCCGCCGACGCCGCGGGTCTCGCCATCGTGCACGGCGTGATCTATGCCCGCGACCACGTCAACGGCGCCGCCTCCGCCAACGGCAAGCACTAAAACCTACCGTTTAGGGACAGGTTTATTTTGGCAGGTTTTATCTGCGGAAACGCCCCGGTGGCCGCATCGCAATAAACCCCGCGCCGCCATACACGCATAACACCCCAAAGGGGGCCGGCCTCATCACAACCCGAGGCCGGCCCCCTTTGCCGTTTTGCCTGATAAAACCGACCAAAATAAACCTATCCCTATTTGGTAGGTCGAAGTGGATAAACCCTTTTCCCAACCGCCGAAGACACACGTAAACAGCATGTCCATGAGGGTATAATTTGCACCGTATGTCTGCACAACGCCTGTGCGCGTACGGTTTTACTCGGGCTACCGTCCATTTCCGTGGAGGCACGGTTCGGCGGCCCTAACAAGAGAGGGGTTCTATGTATAAGATCCTGGAGAAGACGCAGTTCTCGGAGAAGGTGTTCAAGTTCCGCATCGAGGCGCCCGCGATCGCCAAGCATGCGCACGCTGGACAGTTCCTCATGGTTCGCGCCAACGAGACGGGCGAGCGCGTCCCGTTTACCCTAGCTGGTTGGAACGGTGACGAGGGCTGGGTCGAGTTCATCTTCATGGTGATCGGCAAGACCACCGAGATGCTTTCCACCTACGAGGCCGGCGAGTCGCTGCGCGACGTCGTGGGCCCGCTGGGCGTTCCCACCGAGATGGCTGAGGGCCCCTGCGCCGTCATTGGCGGCGGCGTCGGCCTGGCAATTGCCTTCCCGGTCGCCAAGCACCTGGTCGAGACCGGTCACGAGGTGCACGCCATCATGGGCGCCCGCACCAAGGACCTCCTGCTCATGGAGGACCAGTTCCGCGAGCTCCTCGACGAGGACCACATCCACATCACCACTGACGACGGCTCCTACGGCGAGCAGGGCGTTGTCACCGCTCCGCTGGAGCGCCTGCTGCAGGACAAGGCCGTGAGCCAGGTCTTCTGCGTCGGCCCCGTTCCGATGATGAAGTTCTCGACCCTCACCGCCCAGAAGTACGACACCCCCATCACCGCGTCGCTCAACCCCATCATGGTTGACGGCACCGGTATGTGCGGCTGCTGCCGCGTCGAGGTGGGCGGCGTGACCAAGTTCGCTTGCGTCGACGGCCCCGACTTCGATGCCACCCTGGTCGACTGGGATGACCTTCGTGCCCGCCAGGCCGCTTACCGTTCCGAAGAGGGCGAGTCCCTCAAGGCCTATGAGGAAAAGAGCTGCGCATGCCACTAGTTAACGGTCGTTTCGTTGCCGATATGAAGTCGCCCCGCACCCCCGATAACGAGGAGCCGGCTGCCGAGCGCGCCTGCGACTTCCGCCCCGTCGACAAGGGCTTCACCGAGGAGATGGCGCTGGCCGAGGCCGAGCGCTGCCTCAACTGCAAGAAGCCGTTCTGTGTTGAGGGCTGCCCCGTCAACATCAACATCCCCCGCTTTATCGAGCAGATCCGCGCGAAGGACTTCGGCGGCGCTCTCGATACCATCCGCGAGGACTCCATGCTTCCCGCTATCTGCGGCCGCGTCTGCCCGCAGGAGAACCAGTGCGAGGGCAAGTGCATCCGTGGCAAGAAGTCCGAGCCCGTGGCCATCGGCCAGCTCGAGCGCTTCCTGGGTGACCGCCCCGAGCTCGCCTCCACGCCCAAGATGGCTCCCAAGAACGGCAAGAAGGTCGCCGTCGTCGGCTCCGGCCCGTCCGGCATCACCTGCGCCGGCGAGCTCGCCCGCAACGGCTTTGACGTCACCGTCTTCGAGGCATTCTTCACCGGCGGCGGCGTGCTGGTCTACGGCATCCCCGAGTTCCGTCTGCCCAAGGCGGTCGTCAAGCGCGAGATTGACGGCCTGGAGGACATGGGCGTCAAGTTTGAGTACAACTCCGTCGTGGGTAACATGGCCACGGCCGAGGAGCTGTTCGAGCAGGGCTTCGACGCCATCTACGTGGCGACCGGCGCTGGCCTGCCCAAGTTCCTCAACGTTCCCGGCGAGAACCTGCCCAACGTCTTCTTCGCCAACGAGTACCTCACCCGCGTGAACCTGATGAAGGCCAACAAGTTCCCCGAGTACGACACCCCCACCAAGCACGGCAAGAACGTCGTTGTCTTTGGTGGCGGCAACGTGGCTATGGACGCCGTCCGTACCGCCAAGCGTCTGGGCGCCGAGCACGCCATCATCGCCTACCGTCGTACCGAGGACGAGATGCCCTGCCGTCGCGCCGAGCTGCACCATGCTAAGGCCGAGGGCGTCGAGGTTCTGCCGCTCGTCTCCCCGCTCGAGTTTGTCGCTGGCGAGGACGGCTCCGTGTGCGCCGTCAAGGTCCAGAAGATGGAGCTCGGCGAGCCCGACGAGTCCGGCCGTCGTCGCCCGGTGCCCATCGAGGGCGCCATCGAGGAGATTCCCTGCGACGTTGCGATCTCGGCTATCGGCACCAACGCCAACCCCTTTGCTGCCAAGATCGGCGGCAAGATGGAGCTCAACAAGTGGGGCTACATCGTTGCCGACGAGGAGACCGGCCAGACCACCGATCCCCGCATCTGGGCCGGCGGCGACATCGTCACCGGTGCCGCTACGGTCATTCTGGCAATGGGCGCCGGCAAGAAGGCCGCCGCTTCCATCACCAAGAGCCTGCTGGGCGAGTAATCACCTACAGCACTAGCCATCAAACGGCAAAGTCCCCGTCGAGCACACGCCCGGCGGGGACTTTTTCTATACCGGCCGCCCAAACCACCACAAAGGTGCCTGTCCCCTTTGTGGTGGTTTGGGACTTGCCTGGTCGTTTTGTCTCGATCTGTAACAGTTAGAGGCTAAATATCCCGCTTGGTGTTACAGATTGAGATTGTGCTGAAGCCGAGGATGGGCGCCGTCGCCAAAACCTAACGCTTGCGGCGCTTGGTCGCAGCGATGCCTGCCGCGGCAACGGTTGCGCCGGCGATGCCCAGGGCGGCGACCGTCATCGCGGCGCTATCGCCCGTGGCGGCCAGGGCGGTGTCGGCTTTCTCGGCCGGAGCGGCCTTGGCGACCGTTTTGGTCACCGTAATCGTCTTAGCTGACGTTACGGCAGGCTTGACCTCCGGTTTGACCCCCGGCTTCTGCTCGGGCTTCACCTCGGGCTTCACCTCGGGCTTGACCTCGGGCTGCGGCGCCGGCATCTCCGGGTCGACCGGGACCGGCTTAGCCTCGGGCGTAAACGTCAGGTCGGTGATTAGCCATAGCGTACGGAACAAGCCGGGAACAGGCGCATGCTCGCTTGCCTTATCCACCCGATAACTGCACTCCACGCCATTGACCATCAGTTTAATGTTAGACGTAAAGAAGAAATCCCACGCCGGCTTAAAGTACAGGCCATAGCGATAGGTCACACCAGATTTAAAAGCGTCGATGTGGTTGGTGATTTTCCGGTCCCAGAATATATCGGAGTTCACTTCACTGCCATCGCTGCCCGTCCAGAACTCACACTGAAGAATGGAGTTCGAGCCCGCCGGAGTGTCTGCCGTAAAGTCCGGTTTATCGCCCGCCCTAAAGATGGTGGTGGCGTCGTCAATCTCGATAACGTCGATAGTTTGCCAATCATCAACCGGCTGCTCGCACAGCATATTGGCCGCATTGGGCGCAAACACGCCATCGACGGTCTTATCTGTCACGTCGGTCACACCATGCGACGTAATGGCGTCGTTTGCCGGTGCGGCGGCGTTGTCGCTGGGATTGTTTTGTTCAGCGGGTGCCACATTGTTAGACTCATCGGCGGCGTCAGCCGGAGTCGTCTGCTGAGGTTCGGCGACAGTTTGTGCCGCCAGAGCAGCGTCGGTTGCAGGCGTGGTCGCCGGAGCCGCATCCTCCGCAACTGCCGGCGTCACCAGAGCTGCGGCAACCTCGCCCGTCGCGGCGGCGGAATCCGCGCACTCGGTCGCGAGCGCCACGCTCGGCAGCAGTAGCTGGACGATCATGAGTGCGCACGCACCGACGCTGGCAATCTTCACGCCCACGCAACGCCAAGTACCGTGAACGAGCGAGCAAGCGCGCTCGCGCTGGGTTTGCTTATCAAAGTGGCTTCCGTTCATAACGGCCTCCCTAATCGAAGGATTAACGCCACTACAAAGGCGCCTGTCCCTTTGCGGTGGTCCTGTACAACCAAGATGCGCCAAATGGCCCCGTACGCCTAGGTTCGTACATGCGAGCCCAGGCTGTTACCTACGAAAATACAAAAAGCTGCCGCGAAGACACTTATGCCCACACAGCGGATGAAAATGGCTGTGAAAGCTAATGCTAGCTGCTGCGGCGCTTGGACGCGACGAAGCCGGCGCCGATGACGGACGCACCGGCAATGCCGAGGGCTGCCGCCGCCATCGCAGCGTTGTCGCCTGTGGCAGCCAGAACACCGGAAGCGTTTTTGGCGCCGGCGGCAGTCTTGGTCGTAACGGTCTTGGTGACCGCCGTGGTGGTCTTTACGTCCTTGTCTACGGACTTGAGGCCAGGCTTCTGCTCGGGATTGGGTATGGGGTCGGGATCGGGCTCCGGCGTCGGCTCTGGATCGGGCGTCGGCTCCGGCTCCTGTCCGTCTCCAAAATCAATCACTACATCATGGGCGACCTCAGCAGAACCGACGATATCCGTAATGGCAGACGAACCGGCAACACCGACGACCTGCCCGTTCTGGGAGCTCGGCCATTTCCCCGTATCGACAACCTTTTTCACATCGCGCACGGCACCGTCCGTCGGAGTCGTAATCATCGCGTTTCCTCGTAAATCGATCATCGCGGCACGGAACAGCGTCGCAGTCGCGTCGTTGCAGTTGATCGCATAGATTCCCGCAGTCGCGCCCGAGGCCTCAATCTTCGATTTGCGAATCTTGATACGAGGCGTTTCCGACCCGGTGTTTGCCTCTGCCATGATTCCAAAACTTTGATTGCGGACGGCATCGATGCCGTTTGCAGCAGACAGGCTTCGAGACGTAAGATTCGACTCCTCGACAAGCATCCACACCGCACCGCTTTGCGAACGCGCGCTGATGCCCGCCGAGAGCGAAGCCGCACTGCCGGCGGAAAGCGCGACATCGGCTCTGTTGACGATTTTCATGAGGGTATTCTTTTTGATACCGACCGTATTGATGCACACGGAAACCTGCCAGGCATCGGCTGTCTTGATCGACAGGTTGGCGGCATCGATCGTGACGTCGCCCCCGTGCACGGAGACATAATCCGGTTCTTCCTGCTCGCCTTCCTGAGCAGCGTGTCTACTGGGAAGGTTATCGGCAAAGATACCGTAGGTGCCCACCGTTGGACGCCAAGATCCTTCCGCCGATTTTGCCTCGATTTTGACATCGGCGCCCTTATCGATCGTCACGCTGCCGGCCGTCGCGCGAATGCCCGTCGCACTGTTCACTGCGCCCGAAGCCGTCACGTTGACGTTGGCGCCGCTGATGGTCACATCGCCACCCGCATTGCCGTCGCCTTCCGCCGCAATCACATCGGTCTGGGCCGTCGCATTAAGGGTGCCGTCGCCGGTAATGGCAAGGTTGCCGTTCTTGGCAGCAATAGCGCTCTGACCGGCATCGGCCGTGATGGTGTTGGTGCCCGCCACATCGATGGTGAGGTTGCCCTGAGCGCTGATGCCGGTACCGTCGTAGCCGTTGAGCTTCATGTCGTTAGCGCCATCCCAGGACCAGGTTCCCGCATCGTCGCCGGCGGCAGTGCCCGCGTCGTACTGCGTGCCGCCCACGTTGACCCAGTCGGCGGCGAGCGCCACGCTCGGCAGCAGCAGCTGGCCGGCCATGAGCGCGCAAGCCCCCGCGCAGGCAAGCTTGGCGCCCACGCGACGCCACGTTCCATGAGAGAGCGCGCACGAGCAGCCGTGGTCGATTGGGTTGTCATGGATTTGCTTTCGCATGTGAGCCTCCTTGTCGTAAGGGGTGCTTCTATAACACCATGTTACGGGAAGATATCCGGATCCTGGGACACAAATTCTCATGTGGCGCACCTGCCAGCGCAAAAGGCAACGAGCATGCAATTGGCAAGCGCACCCCGCCCCCCACGAAAGGCCTGCCCCCTACCGTCATGGTCTACAATCGAGGGCACGATTGTTCCGTCCACCCAAAGGACCGTCCTTGAACCTGAGTAAGCCTAAAATCAACGCGCTTCTGGCACTTGCGCTCTTTACCTTTGTCTTTCTTGCCGCCGAGTTTCGATTCGACATCAATGTCGGGCTACTCACCGGTGCCGAACGCGTTGTGCTCGCACAGGGCTTTATCCTGGACGCCAGCGTGATCGGCTTTATCGGATATGCGCCGCTGCTCGGGCTCGCACAGCGCAAAGGCCGGCCTCAGGCAGTTGTCAGCGCCGCCGTCCCCATCGCCATCTTGGGGTTGACTCAGATTCAGTCCCCCACGAGCCCGCTTGCGCTCGAGATTCTGGGATGCCTCGCATTCCTCGGACTCGGCCTACTGGGCGGCGCGGCACACCATGCCTTCGCAACGACATTCCAAGACGATCCCAAGCTCGCCACCGGTGCGGGAGCAGCCTATGCCGCGGGCATCCTGATGCAGTTCGCCATCAACCTGCTCAATTGCGGTGGCATCGTCGAGCTCATCATTCTTGGCGCGGCAACGATCGCCATCTCTGCCCTCAGCGTCGTTCCCCAAAAGGCTGCCGAGAGCTCCAGCCCCGCCATCAATCCCTTTGTTGAGCCATCGCACGCCCTTGCCAAGCAGGCGTGTTGGAGCATCGCGCTCGTCCTGATTCTTGCCTGCTTGTTCTCGACCCTCGACAACGTGGTCACGCTCCCCAACGCCCACGGCACCATTGCCGTGCAAACATGGCCGCGCCTCTTTTTGGCGGCGAGCGGCCTTGCCGCCGGCATTATCTTTGATCTTGCCGAGCGCCGATACATGGGACTTGTCATGCTCGGCATCGCCGTGCTCTCGACCATTTCCATCCTGGCCGTGGAAGCCGGCGCCGATCCCAACCTGGGCCTTGTCGTCTTTTACCTGAGCTCGGGCTTTTTCGTCACGTTCTTTACCGCCACGTTTACTCAGCTGGCACCGCGCATGCACGTGCCCGCCTTCTGGGCCGGCATGGGCCGTGCGGCCAATAACGTGTGCGCGTTCACCACGTCGGGCGTCTCGCTTGCGCTTGTGACCTCTGGCAACGTCGCCCTCATCATGATTGGCGCGGTCGTGCTTCTCGTCGCCGCCTGCGCAGCATTCGTGGCAGCCGGCTTGTTCCGCCTGCCCCAAACCGAGCAGGAGCGCGAACATCAACAGCTTGCCGAGGAGGCACTGGCAGCACCGAGTATCGAGGAGCAGCGTCAGGTCTTCATCGTCAACCACGCTCTCACCCCGCGCGAAGTCGACGTGCTCATAGCCGTGACCCAGGATGAACGCCCGCTCAAGCAGATCGCCGAGGAGCTCGGCATCTCGATGCGCATGGTACAGCGCCACCTGAGCTCCATTTATCAAAAGACCGACACGCAGACGCGCGCCGGTCTCACCAAGGCCTTTCCCTCGGCCTAAAACAAAAACCACCACAAAGGTGCCTGTGTCCCCCTTGTGGTGGTTTGGTCGGTTAGTCTTCGAGCTGCGCTACTTTGTAGCGGTAGGCAGCGGCGATAACGTCTTTGCAGCCCTCGCGGCCCAGCTTGGCGCGGTTGACGACGATGTCCTTACCGCTCGTCATCTTCCACTTGCCGGCGCTATAGCGCTTATAGAACGCCTCGCGCGCCTTCTGCTGCTGCTTGACCAGCTTGGCGCCCTTCTTTTTGTTAAGGCCACGCTTCTTGCGCACAATCTCGACGCGATCCTCAAAGGGTGCGGTCACCAACACAGCAATGTGGTTGGGGTTGTTACGCAGCAGATAATCGGACAGACGACCCTCGATAATGCAGCTCTCGGTCTCGCCCAGGTCCAAGATCACCTGGCTCATCTTTTGGAACAACTTATCCGAGTACGAACGCGCATCGTAGCGGTCGGGCAGAAACGCCATGTTCTCCACAGCCAGACGCTCGTCGTAGGCGGCCATCTTATCGAGCGACTCGCCCGCGCGCAGCGACGCACGCACCAGCAGCTCGTTGTCATACAGCGGAATCCCCAACTCGTCGGCAAGCATGCGACCAATCTCGTGGCCCTCGGCGCCAAAGTCGCGCGCGATGGAAATGACCACAGGATTCTTCTTATTCTCCAGATCGCTCATCGCGATTCCTTTCTCTATGTGACAAAGGGGCTGTCCCTTTGCCACATTCTACGCTGCCACCATTCGCCTCTGATATGCCCTCACCAGCAGCGAGATACCAAAGTTGAGCACAAAGTACATCGCAAACACCAGGCCGTAGAGCATAAGCACCTGCGACAGATCGATCGCGTGGGCCATCACAACATTTGCCGTGTACATGAGCTCGGCCACGTTAATGCCCGAAAGATACGAGCTGTCCTTGATGACGGTCGTGCACTGGCTAAACAGCGCCGGGATGATTGTCTTAAACGTCTGCGGCAGAATGATGTAGCGCATGGTGGCAAAGAAGCCAAAGCCCTGGCTCTGCGCTGCCTCAAACTGGCCGCGCGGAATCGAGTTGAGGCCGCCGCGCACAATCTCGGCCATAACAGCGCTGGTAAACAGCGTAAAGGCGATGGTCGAAATCACAATGTCCAAACCCTGCACCGTAAAGTAGATAAACAGGATCCACAGCAGGTTCGGCGTGCAGCGGAACAGCTCGATATAGGCGCTCACCAAAATACGGAACGGACGGGGCGCATAGCTCTTAACGAGCGCCAGCACCGTGCCAAAGATGAGCGAGAAAAAGATCGACAGTACCGAGATCTCAATGGTCTTAACAAAGCCGCCCCAAATGTAGAGCAGGTTGGTCGCGTTGAAGATTTCCATGCGCTAGGCCTCCTCTACGTTGTCGAGCCCCAGCTCGGCCAGGCTCACGCCACGCGGACGCTCCTTGGAGCGGCGCTCGAGCCACTGCACCAGCATGGCGAGCGGAAAGCAGATGATGAAGTACATAAGGCAGCAGACGATGTATCCCTGCAGGTAACCGTACAGACTCACAAAGTTGTCGGAACGGTACATAAGGTCGCCACCGGCCACAAGCGCCAGCACCGACGTGTTCTTGACCAGGTTGAGCGCCTGGTTGCACAGCGGCGGCAGAATGATCTTGAATGTCTGGGGCAGCACGATGTACCAGTACGCCTGCGCACGGGTGAAGCCCTGGCTCTGCGCCGCCTCCATCTGACCGCGCGGAACCGCCTCGATACCGGTGCGGATAACCTCCGAGATGTAGGCCGCGTGATACAGGCCCACGCCCAAGAAGCCCAGCACGAACGGCGCGATGCGCACCGGCTGGTCGGCACCGGTTATGGCCTGCAAAAACTGCGGACCGGCCATGTACATAAAGAGCACCTGCACGGGCAACGGGGTGTTCTGGTAAAACTCCACGTACACGCGGCTTATGGCGCGCAGCACGCGCGAACGGGTGGTAGAGAACACACCCAGCAGCGTGCCCAGCGCCAGCGACAGCAGCAGACCGGCAACGACCACCTGTAGCGTCACGCCAAAGCCCTCCCAGAAGGGCCCCATGTTTTGAAATGTCGTCGACCAACGGTCGGCGTCAAATAATCCTTCGAGCATTCGATTCCTTCCTTGGACGATGCGCCTATACAAGACCCCAGGTCTTGACCTCTTGGTCTAGCCAGCCGTCGGCCAGGCGATCGCAAATCACCTGATCGACCACGGCCGAAAGGTCGCAGCCCTTCTTGGTCGCCACGCCGTAGCCTTGCTCGCCAAACTTGACCTCGGGCTGCAGCAGCTCAACGGTCTCGTTCATGTAACCGGCCAGCGTGGAGCGATCCATGGCAAAGACGTCGATATTGCCGGCGTCGAGCGAACTCTTGATGATGGGATAGCCGCTAAAGGCCCTAAACTCGGGGTTGCAGCTAAAGCCGTTGTCCTTGATCATCTGCTCGATCAGGCTCTGCGTGGTGGCACCCTGGCTCACGCCGATGACCTTGCCGTCCAGGTCCTCAATCGAGGTAAAGCCCGAACGCTTCTTGACCATAAGTCCCACGTAGTCGGTGCGGTACGGCGTCGAGAAATCCCAGGTCTTCTTGCGCTCGTCGGTGATGGTGTAGGTCGCCGCGACCACGTCGAGCTGGCCGTTATCGATCAGCGGGCCGCGCGTCTTGGGCGTTACGTCGGTAAACTCGACAAGCTCCTGGGCACGAGCCTCCTTGTAGCTCACGCCAAAGACGGCAGCGGCGATCTGGTAGCACAAATCGACTTCCATGCCCTCAAAGCGGCCCTTGGCGGTGTCGTAATAACCGTAGCCGGGAACGTCCTTCTTAACGCCGGCATTCAGATGGCCACGCGACTTAATAGCCGCAAGCTTGGACCCCTTGTCGGAGCCCTCGCCGCTGGTGGAGTTGCCGCAACCGGTAAGCACGGTCCCCGTCAGCGCAAGCATGCCGGCGCCAGCCAGCTGCAAAAAGTGACGGCGCGACACGGCCGCCCTCGTCATATCCGTCATGTCCATCACCGCGCCTAGTGCAGAATCTTGGACAGGAACTCGCGGCAACGCGGGTTCTCGGGGTTATCGAAGAAGTGCTCGGGCGTGCCCTCCTCCAGAATGCGGCCGTCCTCCATAAAGATGACGCGGTCGGCCACCTGGCGCGCAAAGCCCATCTCGTGCGTCACGCAGATCATGGTGATGTCCTCCTGCGCGAGCTCAATCATAACGTCCAGGACTTCCTGCACCATCTCGGGGTCAAGCGCCGAGGTCGGCTCGTCAAACAGGATGATGGGCTGCTTAGTGCACAGGGCACGGGCGATAGCGATGCGCTGCTGCTGACCGCCCGAGAGGTTCTGCGGATACTCGCCGGCCTTATGAGCCATGCCAACGCGCTTGAGCGCGGCGATGGCGATCTCGGTCGCCTCCTCCTTGCTCTTCTTTTGCAGCTTGATGGGCGCGAGCGTCAGATTGCCCAGCACCGTCATGTTGGGATACAGGTTGAACTGCTGAAACACCATGGAGCTATACTTGCGAGCCATCTCCAGGTGATTCTTCTTGGTAAGCGGCGTACCGTCGATGACGACCTCGCCCGACGTGGGCTCCTCCAGATAATCGACGCAACGGATGAGCGTCGACTTACCCGAACCAGAGGGCCCGATCATTACGAGCTTCTCGCCGCGCTTGACGGTGAGGTTGATATCTTTGAGCACATGCAGGTCGCCAAAGTACTTGTTGAGATGCTTAATCTCGATCATGTCTGCCATGAATGTCCCTTCCCTGCGTTTACACGAGTTGAACTATTGTACGGAAAGAACCACGTTTCCGCAGCCCACACTACATTCCCGTAAAGAACCCGCAACCTTTAACCCACTCATTGGGGATAACCCACTCATTGGGGACAGACTTAAATGAGTGCCCGCTCATTGGGCATTCATTTAAGTCTGTCCCCAATGAGCGCCGAAAATAGCACAACCGTCCTTGTTGAGCATAAGTCAGCGAAAACCCGTACACGCGAGCAAGGTGACGTGAAATGAAAGGGCGCAGACCTTATGGTCGCGCCCTTGAAATTGAACGTCAGATTGCCGTGTGTACGGGTTTGCAGCGTCGAGCCGTTACGCGGTTTGGTAAAACCGCGTAACAAATTACGCGAGTTTGCCGCCGACGATCTTTGCCGCCGCAGGCTTGTCGAAGTTGCCGCCGGTGGCCTTGCCGAGTGCACCCATGACCTGGCCCATCTGCTTCTTGGAAGTAGCGCCCAGCTCGGCGATGACCTGCTCGATCAGGGCCTCGAGCTCCTCGCCCGAAACCTGCGCGGGCAGCAGGCTCTCCAGAATCTTGACCTGCTCGGTCAGATTGTCGGTACGCTCCTGGTCGGTGCCGGCCTTGATGGACATCTCCAGCGTCTCGCTCGTCTGCTTAATCAGACGCTTGATCATGCTGTTGACGTCTTCCTCGGTCACATCGCGGCGCTCGTTAACCTCGATATTTTTCACCTCGGCCTTAACCTGGCGAATGATGGACAGGCGAACCTTGTCCTTGGCCTTCATGGCCGCGATCATTTCCTTCTGCAGTTCTTCGTTGGTCATCTGCAAATCCTCTCTAATAGCGTGGGCGGCACTCGCGCGAGCACCGCCCCATGATTACTCAGTCGTCGACGAATCGTCGGTCGAACTCTTGGTGACGCCCTTCAGGCTGACGTTGTATGGCACGTCTTTGGGCATGGGATTGACGGTGATGTCGGCATCCTTCTTGTACTGCTCTAGCCACTCGCTGTACGCAGTGCTAGCCGCCTGCGTCTTCACCACATTGGAGACGTACTTCTTGATGTCCTTGGGCACCTGCTTAATGTCATCAACCTGATTATCGACATGGAAGTAGTCGGTGCACTTGATGATGTGGTAACCATAGGTCGACTCGACGACTTCGCTCACGTCGCCCTTGTTGAGCCCCTCGAGTGCCGCCTGGTAGCTGTCGACGAAAGTGGTGAGCTTATCCCAGCCCACATCGCCCTTCTTCTCCTTGGAACCGGTGTCCTCGGAGTACTGCTTCACGGCGTCCTCAAAGCTCAGCTCACCGGAGTTGATCTTGTCCAGGCACTCCTGCGCTTTGGCCTTGGCGGCGGCCTTGTCCTCGTCGGAAGCGTCGGAATCGACCTTGATCAGGATGTTCGACGAGCGGCGGGCATCGTTGTACTTCGACAGGTTCTCGTTGATGTAATCGACGATCTCGCTGTCCTTGGGCTTGCTGGTGGGCGCCACGGCTTCCTTGAGCTTTTGCTGCGCCAGGCTCTCCTTGAGCGAGCTCTTATAGGTGTCTTCGGTGTAGCCGTAGGTCTTGAGGGTCTTCTTAAAGGCCTTGGCACCGCCCGCGCTCTTGCACGCGTCCTTCCAAGCCTTCTCGACCTCCTCGTCCGACACCGTCACGCCGTTCTCCTTCTGTGCCTGTTGAAGCAGAATCTGCTGCGTGTAGGAGTCGATGAGTTGCTTGCGGTACTTCTTGGGCGTGAGGTCGTTGTCGACCAGATACTGCGCCCAGTCCTTGTCCTTGGTGTAGCCGTAAGACGTGCGCATGCTCATGATCTGCTTTGTCACGGTGTCCTCGGTGAGGTTGGTGCCGTTGATAGTGGCAGCCACACCGCCGGTAAGCTTGTAGCCCGAGGTATCCTCTGCCTGCGACATGAGACCGGAGCATGCCATGGCCGAGACGGAAAGCAGCATCGCCAGCACGCCGATGACCACCAGAACGATCTTGACGGTCTTAGACACGTACGTCTTGCGCTGCTTCTTACGAGAGCTCGACGCGGCACGGGCCTGCTGCTCGGGCGTCGGTGCGGCCTCGGAGTTCTTTTTCTTGTTTGCCATAGTTGGCCTTTCGCATCACGAATCGAACAAACGCCATTGTGTCACAACGCAGCCCCCGCGACAAAAGGAACGTCCCCAGGGGCCGGATTTAAAAGTGACGGCGGATGGCGTCGACCATGCCCTGGGACGTGGTCTGGCCGAGCACGTCGGCTGCGGCATCGGCGTCCATAAAGATGTTCATGAGCGCCTGCAGGGCCTCGACCTGGCCGCCCGGCTCGGCAATACCCAAATTGATGACGATCTGCGCCGGCACCGGAGCGCCCATGCCAGCCATAGCGTTAAATGTCACGGGCGCGGCGGGCTTCACCACCGCGATATAGGGCTTGGCCACAAACCCCGGATCGGTATGCGGAATGGCAATGTTTGCCGCCGGCATGGCAAGACCCGTGGGATAGGCATCCTCGCGCGTGCGAACGGCATCGAGCCAACCGTCGGCAATGTAGCCGCGCGGGGCAAGCTCGCCCTCAAGCCGCGCGAACACCTCATCCGGCGTCGCACACTCCCAATCAAAAAACACCAACTCAGGCGTAAACAGCGCTTCGTTATCCGCCATGCGCTCACCTCTCTCACCTAGTCATTCAAGAACGTCCCCGATGACTACCCAAAACAAAAGGTGGCCACGCGCGCCTTGGCACCAATGACCACCTTGACCACTCAACTAAATTGTACTGTGCGCCGCTAGCCGCGGGGCGCATCAATTGCGACCTTGCCGCTCTCCAGCACGTGGACGCGGCCGTCGGCGAGCATTTGCACGACCTCGGGATACAGCACGTGCTCAATCGCGTGGATGTGCTCCTCGAGCGTGTCGACATCCCAGTCCTCCTCAACAGCCAGCGCACGCTGGGCGATGATGGGACCGTTGTCGTAGACCTCGTTGGCAAAATGCACGGTCACGCCAGTTACCTTGACGCCGCGCACAAAGGCATCGTCAATCGCATGCGCACCGGTAAAGCTCGGCAGCAGCGCCGGATGCAAGTTGACCACGCGGTTGGGAAACGCCGCCAGCAGCGGTGTATGCACCATGCGCATGTAGCCGGCCATGACCACATACTCGCAGCCGCGCTCGAGCAGCTCGTGCGCGATGATCTCGTCGGCGGCGATGGGGTCGGCATATACATCCTTGGACAGCGTAAGCGTCTGGATGCCCGCACGCTCTGCACGTTGCAGACCCTTGGCCGAAGGACGGCTCGACACCACAAGCTCAATAGAAGCGTTGAGCTTGCCGGCGGCAATCAGATCGATCAGCGCTTGCAGGTTGGTACCCGAACCGCTGATGAGCACACCGATCTTGAGCGGCTCAGCCGTATCGGTGCCAGTCGGACGGGTATAGGGCACAAAGTCCAGGCCCTCGGCAGCAGCCATCTGCTCGTTAGCGCTCATCGGAGTACACGACCTTACCGGAACCCTCGACGCACTCGCCCACGCGGAACGGCTTCTCGCCCAGCGCGACCAGTGCCTCGGTAACCGCGGCCTCGTCCTCGGGGGCGACGATCAGACACAGGCCGACGCCCATGTTGAAGGTCTTGCATGCCTCGTTGGGCGCAAGCTCGGCCTGGCGCGACACGTAGGTGATGACGGGCGGAACGTCCCAACCCATCTCGGCACCGTTGCGGGTGACCACGGCGTCGACGTCATCGGCGAGCGCACGGTTGAGGTTCTCGGTAATACCGCCGCCGGTGATGTGGGCGATAGCATGCACGTTGGCGCCGCCGCGCAGCAGCTCAAGAATCGGCTTCACATAAATGCGCGTGGGGGCCAGCAGGGCGTCAGCCAGCGAAGCGCCACCGAGCTCCTCGAGCGGACGGCTCAGCTCCTCGGCCTTAGCGGCGGCCTCGGGCGTGCCCGGCTTGATGCCGTCGACGCCGATGACCTTGCGCACGAGCGAGTAGCCGTTGGAGTGCACGCCGGTGGAAGGCAGGCCCAGGATCACGTCGCCGGGGCGGACGTTTGCGGGGTCGAGCATCTTGGGACGGTCGACGACGCCCACGGTAAAGCCGGCGAGGTCGTAGTCGGCCGGAGCCATGACGCCCGGGTGCTCGGCCATCTCGCCGCCCACGAGCGCGCAGCCCGCGAGTTTGCAGCCGTCGGCCACGCCCTTGATGATCTTTGCCATGTGCTCGGCCTCGATATGACCGATGGCAACGTAATCCAAGAAGAACAGCGGCTCGGCGCCCGAAGCCAAAATGTCGTTGACGCACATAGCGACCAGGTCCTGGCCAACCGTCTCGTGACGGTCCATGATCTGGGCGAGCACGAGCTTGGTGCCCACGCCGTCGGTACCGCTAATCAGGATCGGGTCTTCCATATCCTTAAGCGCGGCAGCCGAGAACAGGCCACCGAAGCCGCCGATGCCGCCGATAACCTCGGGGCGATTGGTGTCCTTGACCATCTGCTTAATCGCGTCGACGGCGCGGCCGCCCTCGGCGGTATCGACGCCGGCGTCCTCGTACGTCACATGCTTGCTGTCGCCCATCTGAGCCTTCCTCTCCCACTACCGTGGCGCCGCACGGGCGCCAAACGGTGCTCATAGTTGCGTTCATTTCGGCGCGCGCCATAACAGCACGCGCCGTCATATCAACAAAACAGCAGGTAAAACCTACCAAAATAAACCTGTCCCCATATGGCAGGTTTTATGCCTCGCCGTGCTCCTCTTCCCAGCTGCGGTCGTCGTATTTCTCGATCACGGCGTCGTCGTCAAAGTGCAGCGGCTTGTCCAGGTTGCGGGGCTTAAAGCCCTCCATAAACTTGTCGCGGCCAAAGCTCTCGGGAATCGCCACGGGGTAGCGGCCGGTAAAGCACGCATCGCAGTAACCGCCCTTGGGCATGACCTTAAGCAGGCCCTCGACCGAAAGGAAGGCCAGCGAATCGGCGCCGATATACTCGCAAATCTCGTCGACCGTCTTGTTGGCGCTGACAAGCTGCGACTGCACGTCGGTATCGATACCGTAGAAGCACGGCCAGATGACCTCGGGCGAGTTGATGCGGATATGAATCTCCTTGGCGCCGGCGTTGCGCAGCATCTTGACGAGCTGCACCATGGTGGTGCCGCGCACGATGGAGTCGTCGATGACGACCAGGCGCTTGCCCTCGATGTTGTCGCGCAGCGGGTTGAGTTTCATACGCACGCCCATGGCGCGCAACTCCTGCGTAGGCTCGATAAACGTACGGCCCACGTAGCGGTTCTTGATAAGGCCCTCGCCAAAGGGAATACCGCTCTCGTGCGAATACCCCTCCGCAGGCGGCAGGCCGGAGTCGGGCACGCCGATGACCAGGTCGGCCTCGACAGGCTCCTCATGTGCCAGCTGACGACCCATGTCGTAACGGCAGGCATAGACGCTCTTGCCGTTCATGATGGAGTCGGGGCGGGCAAAGTAGACCTGCTCAAAGATGCAGTTGGCGGGCTCTTCGGCTGCAGGCACGCCCTGCTCGGATACCAGGCCCTCGGCGCTGATGCGCAAGATCTCGCCGGGACGGACGTCACGGACGTACTCGGCACCCACGATGTCGAGTGCGCAGGTCTCGGAAGCAACGACCCAGCCGCCGGCGCGCGTGACACGGACGGCGGAGTCGACCGTCGCGGCGCCGTCCTGCGACGGCAGCTGCGAAACGGCTGCGGCATCGGCCTGGTCCAGACCCTCGTCCACCAGCTTGCCCAGCACGAGCGGGCGAATGCCGTGTGGATCGCGGAATGCGTAGAGCGCCTGCTCGTTGATGAGCGTCATGGCGTAGCCGCCGCGCACGAGCTCCATGGTCTTGCGAATACCCTCGCGCAGGTGGCCCGTACGCTGGGTAAAGTAGCCGATAAGCTTGGTCGCGACCTCGGAATCCGAATTGGAGAGGAACGGCACGCCCAGCTCGATCAGCTGACGGCGCAGCTCGTCGGTGTTGACGAGGGTGCCGTTGTGCGCGAGCGCGATAATGACGCTATTGATGGTAGAGAGGTGCGGCTGAGAGGCTTCCCAGCTCTTGGCACCGGCAGTGCCATAGCGCACGTGGCCCACGGCCAGCTGGCCGGAGAGCGTCGACAGGTCGGCGTTGGAGAACACGCGGTCGAGCAGGCCCAGATCTTTGCGGACCATAACCGTGCCGCCGTCACCCACGGCGATTCCAGCCGATTCCTGGCCACGGTGCTGCAGCGCACGCAGGCCAAAGTACGTCAGTCGAGCCACGTCGCGATCGGGCGCCCATACGCCGAAAATGCCACATTCCTCATGCAGCTGGTCGGAGTCCGGATCATACGTCGACATGGTGTTCACCTGTCCCGCGGCACGCTCGGCCGCGCGGATGGTTTCTTGAGACATGGTATCCCCTCAGAGCCTCGTATTTTTGGCGTTACCCGCCTTATTATACGCACGGCGCGACGTGCTCCCCAGCGCATGAGCAGCGCTTTTTAAAAGCCCACCGAGCTAATAATCAGTTTTGTTGCCAAACATTTTATCGGTCTGTCCAGTGTAAGTGCCCGCGCCCCCAGATGGCCGCCGCGTCCGCCGTTGGGGATTACAAAGTTGCAATTGGGACGTTCGTCCTGTCTTTTGGCAGGTCGGCGGCGTATCCTTATAACCTACAACAAAGCGAGAAAGGTTCTGTATGGATCGAAACGAACTCGACCCCAGCGTCCCCAGCGCCACAGAGGTCAAGAAGATTCCCCTCATCATTAAGGTGTACGCCGTCCTGTGCATCCTTTCCGGCGTGGGCACGCTCCCGTCGGTCGCTGCCTTTATGTGGCAGGTCATCACGGCACTTGTTAACGGCAACGCCACCGAAAAGCTCGGCGACAACACGCTCGTCGCAGTCGGCCTTATCGTCGCCGGCATCATGCTCTCTGCGGCAAGCGCCGTCATCCTAATCATCTTTGGCCTGGACCTTATCAAAAACCAGCGCCGCAACGCCGCCCGCCTGTCCTACATCCTTATTGCATTCACCGTCGTCGAGCTTTTGGTCGACGTGATGCTCCAGGGCATCGGGCCCTTCCTGCTGCGTCCCGCGATCCAGCTCGGCATCCTCGTCGCACTTTCGGCAACCGTCGACCCCACGCTGCGCCAGGAGCGCGAACTGCAGCGCCGCCTGCAGGAGATGCTCGACCGCGACGCCGCCGCCGAGGGCATGCTCGGGCGCGATGAAACCGGCGAAGGCTACATCAAGCTCAACTACTTCAACCTGTTCTGGGTATTCTTTGTCTGCTGCGTGCTCGGCCTGATCGCCGAGGACATCTGGCACATGACGGTCGACGACCCGGGCGTCTACCAGAACCGCGCCGGCATGCTGTTTGGTCCCTTCAGTCCCATCTACGGATTTGGCGCCGTGCTCATGACCATGGTGCTTAACCGCTTCTACAAAAAGAACCCCATCATCATTTTCCTGGTGAGCGCCCTGCTCGGCGCCAGCTTTGAGGTGTTCGTGGGCTGGTTTATGCAGACCGCGTTTGGCGTGGTCTCGTGGAGCTACTCGCACATAACGCTGTTCGGTTTGCCCGATCCGCTCGTGGTCCTCACGGGCGGACGCACCTGCACGGGCTTCGCCTGCCTGTGGGGCCTGGGCGGCCTCATCTGGATCAAGCTGCTGCTGCCGAGGCTGCTTAAGCTTATCAACAAGATCCCCTGGAAGAGCCGCTACTCGGCCACCGTCATCTTTACCGTTATCATGCTGGTCGACGGCGTCATGACGCTGCAGTCGCTCGACTACTGGTACCAGCGCGTTAACGGCACGGAGCCGGACATTCCCGTCGCGCAGTTCTACGGCAAGTATTTCGATAACGACTATATGGAGAACCGCTTCCAGAGCATGACCATGAGTCCCAAGGATGCAACGCGCGTGTAGCGCCAAGCAATGCCGAGATTTTCCAACGCACGGAAAAGCCCGCTGGCAGACTGATTTGAACTGCCAGCGGGCTTTTTGTTGGCGAGTGCTGCTGCCGGCATTACGCCTCGCGCTCGACCTCGCTCACACACTCATTTTTGATGGTACCGACGAGCGCCTGCAGTGCATCGACCACATGCGGGCGAATGTCCCCACCAATGAGCACGAGCATGATGTCGTCGCCCACGGTAAGCTCGCCGCTCGCCAGCCACACGCGCGCATAGCCGATACCCGGCATCGCGCGCGTTGCCTCGATAGCGGCCTGCACCTTCTGGGCATCGAAGCCAAACACCATGCCGCCCACCTTATGTCCAGGCGCCACACCATCTGTCTCGACCCCGCGCACCTCGGACTTAGGCGTCGCACGCACCACACCGTTATGCGTCAGGTACATACCGCACGCAGATGCCGACGAATCGGCCTTGGCCTCGCGCAGCCAAGCATCAATCGAAGGCATCGGTTTGCCACTTTCAAGCATCATTTCTCCTTTTTACCGTCGTCGAGTAGCTCATTTGGGACGGGGCTTTTTAGCTACCCCAGCCACCTCACCCGACAAATGGGCCACTCTCAACAATCTATTCCTCGACCGGCGTGAGCACCATGACGGCGCGCGTATTGCTAAATGACAGCGAACGGCAGGTCACAAGCGTTACGACCTTCGTTGACGAGGCGGCGCGGTCGGTGGCATCGCTCGCCACGGCAGAGGCACCGTTGAGCATCTCGGACAGATAATTCTTCAGTCCGTCATCGCCCTCAAAGTTGGGCGTGCGCGCCTTGGCATACGTGTCCTCGACCACCTTGGTCGCCAGTGGGCGCAACTTATACGTCGCATCGCGCGTAATGTAGTACACGTATTCTATGCTGTCGAACGTCGCCTGATCGGTCGTACCCGAAATCACATTGAACATCGAACCGTCGTTCATGTGATGACCGTAAATCGTGGTCTGCTGATCCACCATGCCCGGCGCGGTGTCGTCGCTATCCAAGAAGATGGCTCCCGAGGCATTGGCGGTGCCGTCGAACAGCGTGTTGAGGTACTTGGAGTTGTTGTTGGTCTGTACCACGGGATAGTTGATGTTGGTTCCCGGCACGTAAATCCAACCCACAATCTCGGGGTTCGTCTGAGCAAGCGCATCAAAGTCGATAATCGGCACGCCGCTGGCATCCTTATCGCTTACATATTGCTTCTCGATTTTCTGATACGAATCGCTCGCCTGCTTATAGCCAATCTGGGCATTAATAAAGATAGCGGCGGCGGCGACAATCAGGCCGATACCGATGATGATGAGCAGAATGGGAATAATGGAGCGGCGCTTTTTGCGCGGCGGCTCGGTGCAATCCGACGGCGCGGCATGCGATGAGGACCGGGGCGGCTTCTTAGCGGAGCTATAAGACGAAGGACGATATGCGGCCGGCGCGTCCTGTCGACGATGCGTCGCCGGTGTCACGGGGCGCGGCGCGCGCGGCTGCTGAGGAGAGGATGTCCGACCCTGCTGTGCCGCACGGGCAGCACCTGGCTTCGACGGATCGGGAATCTGAGAAGCCTTGAATCGTTTTCCCTGATAATCGGACATGGCTCTCCTTATACTGCGGTGAAACGGCGGAACGCTTAGGCGTCAGCCATCTCCTGCTTCATCTTCTCGATAACCTTGCGGTACTCGGGGTCGCAAGCACCCAGAATCTGCGTGGCATAGATGGCGGCGTTCTTGGCGCCGTTGATGGCAACGCAGGCCACGGGCACGCCCGAAGGCATCTGCACCATCGATAGCAGCGAATCCATGCCGCCCAGGTCACTCGTCTTCATAGGCACGCCGATAACCGGCAGCGGCGTAAAGGCAGCCACGACACCACCCAAGTGAGCGGCCTTGCCGGCGGCGGCGATAATCACTTTGATACCGCGATCGGCGGCAGTCGAAGCCCACTCGTGGACCTTCGCCGGCGTGCGGTGCGCGCTCGCAATGACGAGCTCATAGGGCACACCCAGTGCCTCGAGCTCGGCGGTGCAGCCCTCCATAACGCCCAGATCGGACTTGGAGCCCATGATGATCCCGACAACCGGCTTCTGATCTGCCATAAACAAAGACCTCCTGTTGAGAGCGGTGACGCGGCGGATCCGCGACCCTTAACTACTGAGAGTAGTATAGCTGCTCCCGTCCCTGCGGTCTTTGTGGTGGCGGCTGAGCCTTTCCCTCGGGAACTGGGCTTCGCGAAGTTTCCCGAGGGAAAGGCTCAGCCGCCACCCTGCGACCTACCAGGGATTGCCATGACGTACGTTAGCTGAAATATTAACGTGGGCTCTGCCGTTCGAATGAACGGCAGAGCCCACACTCATTTTCTATTTTGCCCTAGTCATCGCGCAAAGCCCCTTCGGCAGCACACGGTGCTACCGAGTCACCGCAGGCCGGGGCGGGAGGCAGTCCTTTCTCTCGGAAAACTTCGCGAAGCCCAGTTTCCGAGAGAAAGTGTCCGCCTCCCGCCCCCGGCCGGACAGCTCAACCTACACCGTGTGCTGCGGCAGGTCCTGCAGGGCGATGACGTCCATGCCCATGTCGTTGGCGCTGCCGTGACCCTGCTGGTCCTCACGCACCGCCTCGATGGCACTCACGTACGTGTTGGCGGCAGACATCGCGGTCACGCAGGTCACACCGCGTCGCACTGCCTCGGTGCGCAGCAGATAGCCGTCGCCGCGCGAGCCCGGACCGTACGGCGTGTTGATGATCACCGCGATCTTGCCATCGGCGATGAGGTCGCCGATGTTGGGGCGCTCGCCGTCGTGCGGGCCGCTAATCTTCTCCACGACCTCGCACGTCACGTTGCCTCCACGCAGCACGCGCGCCGTACCCTCGGTGGAGCAGATGTCAAAGCCCAGGTAGCGCAGGATACGGGCGACCGAAAGGATGTGGCGCTTGTCGCGGTCGCACACGCTGATGAACACCTTGCCGACGCTCGGGTCGGGCAGCTTGTAGTCAATCGCCAGCTGCGTCTTGGCGTATGCCTCGGGATAGCTCTTGGCGATACCCATGACCTCGCCCGTCGACTTCATCTCGGGCCCCAGGATGACGTCGGCGCCCGGGAAACGACCCCAGGGCATGACGGCTTCCTTCATGCAGAACCAGTCCAGCTGACGTTCGTCGCTCGGCAGGCCCAAGCTCGCGATGGAATCGCCTGCCATGATGCGCGCCGCGCATTTGGCCAGCGGCACACCGGTGGCCTTGGAGATAAACGGCACGGTACGGCTGGCGCGCGGGTTGGCCTCGATCACGTAGACGGTCTCGCCCTTGATGGCATATTGCACGTTGACCAGACCGCGGACTCCCAGCGCCATCGCGATGCGGCGCGTGGTCTCGCGGAGCTTCGCCTGCAGGCTCTCGCTAAAGCTGAACGGCGGGATGCAGGTCGCGGAGTCGCCGGAGTGAATACCGGCTTCCTCGATATGCTCCAGGATGCCGCCGATGTATACCTCTTCGCCATCGCACAGGGCGTCGACATCGGACTCGATTGCGCCCTCCAGGAAGCGGTCCAGATACACCGGGTAGTCGGGGCTGATGCGCGCAGCCTCTGCCATGTAATCGCGCAGATGCTCGGCATCGTAGGCGATCATCATGCCGCGACCGCCCAGCACGTAGCTCGGACGCACCAGCAGCGGGTAGCCGATGTGCGCGGCCACGGCCTCGGCCTCCTCAAACGAGGTGGCCTGACCCGCCGGCGGGTACATAATGCCCAGCTTGTCGAGCAGGGCGGCAAAGCGCTCGCGGTCCTCGGCAAAGTCGATGGCATCGGGCTTGGTGCCCATGATGTTGACGCCGCTCTCCTCGAGCATGCGCGCCAGCTTAAGCGGGGTCTGGCCACCGAGCGTCACCACGACGCCGTCGGGACGCTCAACGTCAATGACGTCCATGACGTCCTCATAGGTGAGCGGCTCAAAATACAGGCGGTCGGACGTGTCGTAGTCGGTCGAGACGGTCTCGGGGTTGCAGTTGACCATGATGGTCTCAAAGCCGCGGGCCGCCAGCGCATAGCTCGCATGCACGCAGCAGTAGTCAAACTCGATACCCTGGCCGATACGGTTGGGTCCGGCACCCAGAATCATCGCTTTGGGCTTATCTGCCGGCGTGGTCTCGTCGGGAGCCACGCACTTTTTGGCGACCGGACTCGTGCGGTAGATGTTCTCGTAGGTCTTGTAGTGGTATTCCGTGGCACTCGAGAACTCAGCCGCGCAGGTGTCGACCGTCTTCATGCTGGGAACCACGCCCAGCCCCTTACGGTAAGCGCGCACAAAGCGCTCATCGGAGCCGGTCAGCGCGGCAATCTCGGCGTCGCTCGTGCCGTACTGCTTGAGCAGGCGCATCGCGTCGGCGTCGATATCCTCCACGCGCAGGCCGCGGATGCTCTCCTGGACCTGCACCATGTCGTTGATACGGTTGAGGTACCACGGATCGATACCGCAGATGGCATGGATGCGGGCGATGTCCCAGCCACGGCGCAGGGCCTCGACCACAAAGAAGATGCGGTGCTCGGTCGGGGTTGCCACGGCCTGAGCGAGCTCGTCGTCGCTCAGCTTGTCGGCACCCTCCTTGCCACCGGCGCAAATGCCCTGATGTCCGTCCTCCAGCGAGCGCATGGCCTTGCCAAAGGCCTCCTCAAAGGTGCGGCCGATCGCCATGATCTCGCCCACGGCCTTCATGCGCGTGGTGAGCGTGGGGTCGGTACCCTTGAACTTCTCGAAGGCAAAGCGCGGCACCTTGACCACGCAGTAGTCAATCGTGGGCTCAAAGCAGGCGGGCGTTGCCTTGGTGATGTCGTTGACGATTTCGTCGAGCGTATAGCCAACGGCCAGGCGCGCGGCGGCCTTGGCGATGGGGAAACCCGTGGCCTTGGAGGCCAGTGCGGACGAGCGGCTCACGCGCGGGTTCATCTCGATGACGATCAGACGGCCGGTCTGGGGGTTCACGGCAAACTGCACGTTGGAGCCGCCGGTCTCGACGCCAATCTTCTCCAGAATGGCGAGCGACGCGACACGCATGCGCTGGTACTCAAGGTCGGAGAGGGTCTGCGCTGGCGCCACGGTGATGGAGTCGCCGGTGTGCACGCCCATGGGGTCGAGGTTCTCGATGGAGCACACGATGATGCCGTTGCCGGCGTGGTCGCGCATGACCTCCATCTCATACTCTTTCCAACCCTCGATGGACTCCTCGACCAGCACCTCATGGGCAGGCGAGAGCTCAAGGCCCTGGCTCACGATGGAGACGAGCTCTTCGTGGGTATGCGCGATGCCGCCGCCGGCGCCACCGAGGGTAAAGCTCGGGCGCAGTACGCAGGGATATCCCACGCGCTCGGCGATAGCCTCGGCGTCGGCCACGCTGTAGGCATAGCCCGAGCGCGCGACCTCCAGGCCGATCTCGGCCATGGCCTCGTTAAAGAGTTTGCGGTCCTCGCCGCGCTCGATAGCGGCCAGGTCGCAGCCGATCATCTCGACGCCGTACTTGTCGAGCGTGTCGTCCTTTGCCAGCTCGACGGCGGCGTTCAGACCGGTCTGGCCGCCCAGCGTGGGCAGCAGCGCGTCCGGGCGCTCTTTCTTGATCACGCGCTCGATAAACTCGGCGGTGATAGGCTCAACATAGGTGCGGTCGGCCAAGCCCGGGTCGGTCATGATGGTCGCCGGATTGGAGTTGACCAGGATGACCTCAAAGCCATCCTCCTTGAGCACCTTGCAGGCCTGGGCGCCGGAGTAGTCGAACTCGCAGGCCTGGCCAATAACGATGGGGCCCGAACCAATAACGAGGATGCGCTTGATGTCAGTACGTTTAGGCATGTTAGTTCTCCTCGGTCGCAGCGTTCTCGGACTCGGCGAAATTCCAGCCGGCGAGGCGGTCCTTCGCGGTGTCGATGTCCAGGTAGTTCTCCTCGCCGTCCATGAGTCGCGTAAAGGCGGTAAAGAGATAGTGGGCATCGGTGGGGCCGGGCGAAGCCTCGGGGTGGTACTGGACCGAGAAACACGGGGCGTCGAGCAGCTGGATGCCCTCGGCGGTGCCGTCGTTGAGGTTCACATGTGTCAGGCGAATGCGACCAAAGCGCTCGTTCATCACGACCGGCGCGACGCCGCGACGCACCCAGGCGCGCAGGTCGCCATCGGCCGCATGCTCGGTTTCGCCGCCGGAAAGCGCGGGGATCAGTTCGCCCAAGCTGGGGAACAGCAGGCCAAAGCCATGGTTTTGCGCGGTGATCTCCACGCGGCGGCTTACCAGGTTCATGACCGGCTGGTTGCCACCGCGGTGACCGAACTTAAGCTTTTCCATCTGGGCGCCGCAGGCCAGGCTGATCATCTGGTGACCAAGACAAATACCAAAGACCGGCACCTTGCCGATCAGCTGCTGTACCTGCTCGTAGGTCTCCACCACGGCATCGGGGTCGCCGGGGCCGTTGGACAAAAAGACGCCATCGGGATTCATGTCGAGCACCTGCTGGGCGGGCGTATCCCACGGCACGACGGTAAGGTCGCAGCCGGCGCGGACCAGGCCCTCCAGAATGCCGCGCTTCACACCGCAGTCGTAGGCGACCACTTTGTGACGGGCAGGAGCGGCAACCGCAAGCGCAAAGTCATGCGTGGCAGGCAGGTCGGCGGCCACAAACTTGTGAGGCGCGGGGCAACTTACGGTCTTGACCAGGTTCTCGCCTACCAGCGTGGGCGCTGCGGCCAGACGCTCGGCAAGCTCGTCGACGTCGAAGATCTCGGTCGAGATAATGCCCATCTTGGAACCATTGTCGCGCAGATGGCGCACCAGAGCGCGGGTGTCGACACCCTCGATAGCGACGATGCCGTGAGCGCGCAGGTACTCCGGCACGCTGACGGCCGAGCGCCAGTTAGAAGGCGTGGCGCACATGTCGCGAACGATCATGCCGCGCATAGCCGGAGCGCTCGCAGGGCGCGCGGCGTCGCCGGGGAAGGCCGACTGGACATCGGTCTCGTCGATACCGTAATTGCCGATCTGCGGATAGGTCATGGTTACAATTTGGCCGGCATAACTCGGGTCGGTCATGACCTCAAAGTAGCCCTCAAGCGAGGTGTTGAAGCAGACTTCGCCGGTCGCGGTGCCCTCGGCGCCGCATGCACGTCCATAAAAAATGGTCCCATCCTCAAGATACAGGATACAGGGACCGCAGGTGCCCTTGCTGGTTTTGGCCAGCATACGCTGGCAAAGCTCGCTGGGCGCGAAGGTGCGGGCGGCAGCGCCCGCGGTATGGTTGTTCGCCATAATTCTCCTTCCCGGTCTCACAGGACCGGTTTAAAGGTGTGTAGTTAGGCCTCGCGGTATTGTAACCGCAAGCATGCCTCATGGCGTTAATTTCATCAAATTGTTTACGAAATGATAATTATGACTTTCTATGCATAATGATTTTTCTGGGACGGGGATTAAAAATCATCCCGCGGGGCTTGTGACTCACGCGGGATAATGGCCTCTTACTTTTGCTTGTCCTGTTCCAGCAGATCGGACGGCGTTCGGTCGGGCTTGCCGCCGCGGAAAATCTCGCGGCCATGCAGACGATGCTCCAGGTCACGTTCGGCCTTTTCCTCGTCAATCTTGGTCTGGCTCACCACCGGGTCCTCGATCAGCGACGAAACCGAGTTCACCTGTTTTTGAATGCGCTCGGCAATGGTGTCGTCCATGCTTACGATGCGCATCTTCCAGTCGATACTCGTGGCGTTGGATGAGCTCTTGGTCCACACAAACGTCAAAATGGCGCTCTGATGACCCTGCGCGGGGAACATGCCGAAAAAGGAATCGTGCTGAATGTTGTTATCCTCGTCGATATAGGCGTGAACGTTATACACCACGCGGTCAATCTTATCGTTGAGCAGCGCGTTGGTCGCAAGCGCCGCGGCCTGGATCTGCCCGTTGGACAGCAGCTCGAGCTCGTTGGCAGACGATGTGTCCAACACCGTCACCTCGACCGTGCCCGTACGCTCATCAGCTTCATCGACGGTAAAGTCGAGCGGGAACTGCGTAAAGCCGTTGCCCCACTCAAGGCCGCCTTTCAGCGCCGTCGAAACGGTATCGACCGAAACGCTCTCGGACAGGTTGGCGGTGTTCAGACGACGCATCACGCCGTAGCCGATCTGCATGCCCACGATCAGCACCAAAATACCAATGACCACGGCCATCGCGGTCTTCGTAATGGTATGACTCACCTGCGAACCCGAAGGATCGTCCTCGGACAGCGGGTCGATATGTTTTGCCTGGCTCGCGCGGTCCTCGCTGCGCAGCTGCGCTAGCGCCGCTTTGTCACCGCGCTTGGCCGCAGCCTCCTTCTCACGCATGCGCTCGGTTCGCTTTTTGGCAAGCGTGGGATCCAAGACACCGGATGCATCGATTTCGGAGAATAACTCCGTCACTTCTTCCGGAGTCAAAGGGTTCTTGTCAGCCATAAACTTCCTGTCATATCAATCAGTCGAGCTCGTGCGCACGCACACCTTCGAACTGCATTCGATAGTAACGGGCATAGGTGCCGCCACGGGCGAGAAGCTCCTCGTGCGTGCCACGCTCCACAACGCGACCATGCTCAACGGTCGCAATCTCATCGGCATGCTTAATGGTCGAAAGACGGTGGGCAATGATGATTGTGGTACGGCCGCGTGCCAGCTCCTCGAGTGACTCCTGCACCGCCTCCTCGCTCTCGTTATCCAAAGCACTCGTCGCCTCGTCCAAAATCAGGATCTTGGGGTTCTTGAGAAACACGCGCGCGATGGCAACGCGTTGCTTCTGTCCGCCCGAAAGACGGCTGCCGCGCTCGCCCACCACGGTGTCATAACCCTGTGGAAGCGACTCGATAAAGGCATCGATGTTGGCACGACGGGCGGCTCCGGCGATCTCTTCTGCCGTGGCGCCCGGCTTGCCGTAGGCGATGTTCTCGCCGATTGTTCCGTCAAACAGGTAGACATCCTGCTGTACCAGGCCGATGGCGCGGCGCAGGCTCTGCTGCGTCACATCGCGCACGTCCTGACCGTCGATGCTAATGGATCCGGCAGCAACGTCATAAAAGCGCGGCAGCAGCGAACAGGTCGTGGACTTGCCACCGCCCGAAGGGCCAACCAAAGCGATGGTCTGCCCGGGCTTGATGGACAGGTCCATATGGTCGATAACGGGACGCTCGTCGGCATCGCCCTCGCCCAGCTCAACATCCTCGTAGTTAAAGCACACGTCGTGATAATCCACGGCGCCGGCGGTCACCTGCAGATCCGTGGCGCCCGGCTTGTCCTGGATATCCGGCGCGGTCGAGAGCACCTCGTCCATGCGCTTAAAGCCGGCGATGGCCTTCTGATACGTTTCGGCCGAATTGACGAGTGTCTCGAGCGGCGTGCAGAACAGCGAAATATAGAGTGCAAAGGTCGCCATATCGACCGCCTGCAGCTGTCCCTGGGCGACCAGCCAGCCGCCCAGCAGCACCACGATCACATAGAGCACACCCGAGAGCAGGTCATACGTCGCGGTATAGACGCCCATGGCGTGATACATGTTCTCCTTGGACGAAAGATAGCGATTGTTGGAGGCGCGGAACTTGAAGCGTTCGGTCTCCTCATTGGCAAAACTCTTGACCACGCGCATGCCCGCCAGCGAATCCTGCAGCTGCGCATTGATGCCGCTGATCTTTTTGCGGTTGTCGCTAAAGACCTCGCGCATGCGCATGTTCTGCCAAAACATGATGACCGCAAACGCCGCCGTCACCACGGCCATGGCGAGCGCCAGCACCGGGGCGATGGTAAAGAGGATCACAAACGAGCCGATAATCTCGATGCCGCAGATGATGATCCACTCGGGTACGTGATGCGCCGCCTCGCAGATATCGAACAGGTCGTTGACCACGCGGCTCATCATGTCACCCGAGCTGTTGCGGTCGAAATATGCAAAGCTAAAGCGCTCGTACTGGTCAAACAGGTCCTCGCGCATCTTGGACTCCATGCGCGCGCCCATCACGTGACCCCAATAGCTCACAAAATAGCGACAGGCGCAGCGGATGACATACATCAGCACCAAACCTACCGCGATCATACCGAGTGCCTGCATAATGGCAGCCTGACCCTGAGTAAACAGCCCACCGGTCAAATTGCGCAGAATAATAGGAAACGCAAGGTCAATGGCGGCAAGCACCAGAGCGCAAACAGTATCGGCAACAAAAAGCCCCATCTGGGGCTTGTAGTAAGAAAGAAACCTCTTCAGCATAATCACCTTACGCGGTTTTACCAAACCGCGTTTCGTCTCGACGCTGCAAGCGCCCCATTTGGACAATCTGGCCTTCAATCGTCGGTCGCGTATATCCATACGCTTCCCTCCTCTTTTAGACCACCTTGTCTCAAATGGAGCACTTTCGCTGACTTACACAAACCTGCGGGATCATCCCCGCTCGTTACAGCTCTGCCCCGCCTAGTCGGTGAGCGATACTGTCGCAGGCAAGAGCGCCCACGACGGTCTTGGCGTCTTCGATCTTGCCGTCGAGCACGGCGTCGATCAGCTCGTGCAGCGGCACCAGGTCAACGTTGACAAACTCGTCATCGTCGGGGTTGGGCGCATCAAACTCCAGCTTGGTAGCCAAGTAGATGTGAATGATCTCGTCGCAAAAACCGCAGGACGTGACAATCGACGTCAGAAAGCGAATGCGACCGGCCCTAAAGCCCGTCTCCTCGTGTAGCTCGCGTTTGGCGCAATCGAGCGGGTCCTCGCCTGGATCGAGCTTGCCGGCGGGAATCTCGACCGTCACGCGGTCGATGGCGGTGCGGTACTGACGCACCAGCACAATCTTGCCGCTCTCGGTCAGCGCCACCACGGCCGCCGCACCCGGATGACGAATGATGTCGCGGGCGCTGCGGTGGCCGTTGGGCAGCTCCACCTCAAGACGGTGGACGTCGAGGATCTTGCCCTTCCAGGCGCACTCCTCCGAAAGAATCTTCTCGTGCAGCTCGGCATCGTGCGGGTCGTCATCGCCCAGCACCAGCACCGGCTCGTCAGCGACCTCGCCGCCAGGCTCGCCCTCGGCGTGCCCATACACGCGGCTGTCCTCCTCGACGATCTGCGCATCCACGAGCTCTTCGTTCTTCTCGTCCATCCGTCTCATTCCTCTCGGACTTTAGGCATCCCAGGCGTCGCGGCCGCGCAGCGCGCGCAGGCCGATGTCGTGACGCAGGGTCTTACCCTCAAAATCAATCTTCTCGCAGGCCTCGTAGGCAAGGTTGCGAGCGTTCTCGAACGTGTCGCCCAGGGCGGTCACGGCAAGCACGCGGCCACCATTGGTCACGAGCTGGCCGTCCACCACGGCAGTGCCCGCGTGGTACACGGTCACGTTCTCCATGGCCTCGGCATCGGCGATACCGGTGATGGCCTTGCCCTTCTCGTAGCTGCCGGGATAGCCCGCGCTCGTCAGGACAACGGCCACGGCCCACTCGTCACGCCAGTCGAGCTCAATCTGATCGAGCTCGCAGTTGGCGCAGGCGAGCATGACCTCAACCAGGTCGTTCTTAAGGCGCGGCAGCACGACCTGGGTCTCGGGGTCGCCAAAGCGGGCATTGAACTCCAGCACCTTGGGGCCGGCGGGCGTGAGCATAAAGCCGCCGTACAGGCAGCCGCGGTAGTCGATACCCTCGGCAGCGAGCTCGGCCACGGTCTGCTCCATGACCGCCACCATGGTGGCGTGCTCCTCGTCGGTCACGATGGGCACCGGGCTGTAGACGCCCATGCCGCCGGTGTTGGGGCCCTTGTCGCCCTCGAGCGCGCGCTTGTGGTCCTGCGAGGTGGCCATGGGACGCACGGTCTTGCCGTCGGTAAAGGCCAAAAGCGAGCACTCGGGACCAACGAGCATCTCCTCGATAACCACGGTGTTGCCGGCATCGCCAAAGGTGCCGCCAAAGCACTCGCGCACGGCCTCCTCGGCCTGCTCAAGTTCGGTCGCCACGATAACGCCCTTGCCCGCGGCAAGACCGTCGGCCTTGACGACCAGCGGAGCGCCCTGCTCGCGCACGTAGGCGAGAGCCGAAGCCTCGTCGGTAAACGAACCATAGGCTGCCGTCGGGATACCGGCGCGCTCCATGAGCTGCTTGGAGAACAGCTTGGAACCCTCCATCTGGGCGCCCTCGGCACCCGGGCCAAAGCAAGGAATACCCGCCGCACGCACGGCGTCGGCCACGCCCGCCACGAGCGGAGCCTCGGGACCAATTACCACGAGTCCGCATCCGTGGCTCTGCGCAAACGCCGCCACGGCCGCAGGATCGCAGTCGTCGAGAACAACGTTCTCGCCGCAGCTCGCGGTGCCGCCGTTACCCGGCGCGATGTAGAGCTTGCCGGCGCGCGGTGATGCTGCGAGCTTAGCTGCCAAAGCATGCTCGCGGCCGCCGCTGCCCAACAACAGGATGTCGATGGTTTGAGTGTCCGCCTTCAAGGGTGCCTCCTCTATGGATGAACGGCCCGCTCCGCGCGAGCCCTTTGCAAGCAAATATACCCCTCGGCCGCCCGTCCGGGCTGCAAAGGGGTATATCGCAATAACCGTATAAACCGATTACTTCCAGAATCGGTTGATGATCTGCTCGCGACCGGCGCCGACGCCAATGAACGTCACGCGGGTGTGTGCCAGATCTTCGATAAACGCCACGTAGTCCTGAGCCTCCTGCGGCAGCTCATCAAAGCTGCGGCAGCCGGTGATATCGCACTTCCAGCCAGGAAGCTCCTCGTAGATGGGCTTGGCGTGCTCAAAGCGCACCTGGTGCTCGGGCACGCTCGTGTAGCGCTCGCCATCGACGTCATAGGCAACGCACACCTTAATGGTGTCGAAGGCCGAAAGCACGTCGAGCTTGGTCAGGGCGATATCGGTGAGACCGTTAACGCGCGAGGCATAGTTGGCGATGGGGCCGTCAAACCAACCACAGCGGCGGCGACGACCGGTGGTCACGCCGTACTCGTAGCCCTCCTCGGTCAGCGTGTGGCCGGCCTCGGACTCATAGGAAAGCTCGGTGGGCATGGGGCCCGAACCGACGCGGGTGATATAGGCCTTCATGACGCCCAGCACACGGTCGACGTTCTTCATGCCAATGCCGGAGCCGGTAATGGCACCACCGGCGGTGCAATTGGAAGACGTCACGTACGGATAGGTACCGTGATCGATGTCGAGCAGCGTCGCCTGGGCGCCCTCAAAAAGCAGAGTCTTGCCCTCGTCGATCATATTGTTGAGCAGCAGGCTCGTCTCGGTGATGTACGGGCGCAGGCGCTCCGCCATGGGCAGGTACTCTTCGCAGATCTGGTCCACGGTGTAGGTGGGCAGGCCATAGAGCAGCTCGAGCTCGGGGTTCACGCGGGCAAGAGCGGTCTCCAGCTTGTCGCGGAACAGCTCCTCGTCCAGCATGTCCTGCATACGCAGGCCAATACGGGCCATCTTGTCCTGATAGCACGGACCGATGCCGCGCTTGGTGGTACCGATGCTCTTCTTGCCGAGCTTCTGCTCAAAGGCGCCATCCAGATCGATGTGGTACGGCATGATGACATGCGCGTTGCCGCTGATCTTGAGATTCTTGGTGGTAATGCCGTCGGCCTCGAACATGTCGATCTCCTCAAGGACAACCTTGGGGTTGACGACGCAGCCGTTACCGATCACCGACACGTGGTCGGAATACATGATGCCGGAGGGCACCTGGTGCAGGCCGTACTTCTTGCCGTTGACGACGATGGTGTGACCGGCGTTGTTGCCGCCCGAGTAGCGCACGACGGCATCGAAGTCGCCGGCGACCAGGTCGCAAATCTTACCCTTGCCCTCATCGCCCCACTGGGCACCGACCAAAACGGTTGACGGCATGTTTACTCCTTACATTCATGGACTGTCTACGCGCCACGCCGGCACGCAGAAGCACAAAACATTCCCAGTATACCCGTGCAACGGGTGCCTGTCCTACTCCTCGGTATGTGCCCCATCAAGCTCATAGAACTTCGTGGATGCCGGCAGGAACATCAGGTCGACGTCGCCGATCGGGCCCGAACGGTTCTTGGCCACGACAATACGCGTAACGCCCTCGTCGGGTCGATCGTCGCGCGAGGCTTCGGCCTCGTCGGCGGAGCGGTCCAAGAACATAACGATATCGGCGTCCTGCTCGATGGAGCCCGATTCACGAAGGTCGGAAAGCTGCGGGCGCTTGCCGGTACGGGATTCGACCTGACGCGAGAGCTGCGACAGCGCGATGAGCGGGATCTTGAGTTCCTTGGCCATGATCTTCAGACCACGCGACATCTCGGAGACCTCGACGGTACGGCTCTCGGAGCGGCGTCCCGGCGGAGGACTCACCAGCTGCAGGTAGTCCAGGATGATGATGGCCTTCTCCTTGTTGTGGAGCATGCGGCGGCTCTTGGCGCGAATCTCGGTCACTGTGGTGCCGGGCGTATCGTCAATCAGAATATCGAGCTTGGACAAGGTCTGCGTGGCCTCGTTGATATTGGCCCACTGCTCGGGGCTAATGCGGCCCATGCGGAAGTCACTGATCGAAATCATGGCGTAGGCGCAAATCAGACGCTGGGCAATTTCCTTGCCCGACATCTCCAGCGAGAAGAAGCCGACGGTATAACCGGCCGCGGCAGCGTTGAGCGCCAGATTCAGGGCGAACGACGTCTTACCCACAGCAGGGCGGGCGCCGATAATGATAAGCTGACCCTCGCGGAAACCCATGAGCATGCGGTCGAGCGACGGGAAGCCCGTGGGCACGCCCGCAGCCTGGCCACCGGCCTGGCACACTTCCTCGGCCTCGTTATAGGCCTCGACCATAAACTCGGTCAACGTCTTGTAGCTCGACTTGACCTCGCGTGCCGTGACCTTGAGCAGCTTGCTCTCGGCCAGCTCCACGACCTCTTTGGTGTCGGTAGGGGCGTTATAGGCCAGCGCGTTGATCTCGTTGGTGGCACCGATCAGCTCGCGCAGCATCGAGTCGCGACGGACGATGGCGGCATGGTGCTGCCAGTTCACGAGCGACAGGGTCTGACCCATCAGCTCCAAAATGTAGGCCTCGCCGCCCACGGCATCGAGCTTGTTGATGCTGCGCAGGTAATCGATCAGCGAGATAGAGTCGATGGGAATGCGGCTGTTGTACATATCGACCATCGCGGTGTAGATGGTCTTATGAATAGGCCGGTAGAAGTCATCGGGCTGCAGCTCGACCTGGGCCTCCTCGACCACCTCGGGCGATAGCAGCATAGCGGCCAGTACGTTGGCCTCTGCATCTTGGTTTTGGGGAAGACCCAACTTGGAGCCACGGTCCTCGACCGTCAGCCCCGTCTCCCTATCGTCGTATGCCATGAGCATCCTCATTCATATCGCTTGCGAGCATCCATAGTATCAGCCACGGTCCCAAAACGGGCCGCACGCCGCCAATCATCACCGAACGAAACGGATGAACGGTCCCGTATATAGGACTTCGACGCAACGTTCGCCATGACACTCACTCAGCGCAAAAAAAACAAAAAGGGCGCCCCGGTTTCCCAGAGCGCCCTTCTTAGAACAAGATTGTTGCGTTGCAGCAAATGCTACTCGGCAGCAGCCTCAGTCTCGACCTCGGCGGTCTCGGCCTCGGCGACCTCAGCGGCCTCCTCGACCTCAGCCTCGGCAGCGAGCTCCTCGGCGGTAACGCCGACGAGAACGACAACCTCGGCCTTGATCTCGCGGTACAGCGAGATGGCAACGGTGTGGGCACCGGCAACCTTGATGGGCTTACCGAGCTCGACGCGCTTGCGGTCGATGTCCATACCGAGCTGAGCCTTGATGGCGTCAGCGATCATAGCGGCGGTAACGGAGCCAAAGAGGATGCCCTCGTCGCCGACCTTGACGTCAACGGTGACCGTCTTGCCCTCGAAGGCAGCCTTGGTCTCGTTGGCGGTAGCCAGGCGGACGGCCTCGCGCTTGGCGATGTTGTTGCGACGCTCGTCAAGCTGCTTGAGGTTGCCCTTGGTGGCGGCAACAGCGAGCTTCTTGGGGAACAGGAAGTTCTCAGCGTAACCCTGAGCGACCTCTACGACGTCACCCTCGCCGCCCTTGCCCTTGATCTCATCGAGAAGAATAACCTTCATGATGCGCCTCCCTTCTTAGCCGCGGTCGCGGTTGCCACGAGAGGAAACCACGGGGACGGTGTACGGCAGGAGAGCCATCTCGCGGGCGCGCTTGATGGCGTTGGCGATGTCATGCTGATGCTGCGTGCAAGCGCCAGTGACGCGACGGGGCTTGATCTTGCCACGGTCGGTCATGTACTTACGGAGAAGCTGAGTGTCCTTATAGTCGATGAACTCAGTGTTCTCCTTGCAGAACTGGCAGTACTTACGACGCGGCTGACGTGCAGAAAAATCATTAGCCATGTCAAAATACCTTTCATTTGGCAACTTCGGCGAACCGAAGCCGCCTCTCACTCAAAAATAGGTGAACAACCCTTAGAACGGGATGTCCTCATCGTAGACGTCGACCGCGGGCGGCGTAGCCACCGGTGCGGCAGGACGTGCTGCAGGCGCGGGAGCTGCGGGGGCATAACCGCCCTGATCGTAGCCACCCTGGCCACCACGGGAGCTCATAAACTCGATCTCATCGACGATGACCTCAAGCTTGCTCCGGCGCTGGCCGTCGCGCTCCCAAGAGCTGTAGCGCAGCTTGCCCTCGATCGCGACCTTGTTTCCCTTTGCCAGGAAACGGCTCACGGCCTCGGCGCGGGTGCCGAACATAGTGCAGTCGACAAAGTTGGGATAGTCCTCCCACTCGCCAGTCTGCGCGTTACGGCGACGATCGTTGACGGCGACGCCAAAGGACAGAACCTGGGTTCCGCCGGCGGTGGCGCGCAGCTCGGGATCGCGGGTGAGGTTACCGGTGATGTTCACTCGATTGATGCTCATAACTCACTACTTCCTCTTGGGGCACAAGCCCAGTCCAAAACGACAGTCTTACTCCTGGTCGTCGCGACGGACGATCATGTGGCGGACCACAGCGTCGGTGATGCGCAGGATGCGATCAAGCTCGGCGATCTGGGTAGGATCTGCGTGGAAGTTGATGAGGGTGTAGTCACCATCGGTGAGGTCGTTGATCTCGTAGGCGAGCTTGCGCTTGCCCCAGTCGTCAACGGAGTCGACCTTGCCAGCGCCCTCAGCGATCGTGGTATCGATACGCTTCATAACAGCGAGACGAGTCTCGGGGTCGAGCGACGGGTCAACAAAGAACAGCAGTTCATAAGCCTTCATATTGTCACCTCCTCTGGGCAAATGTGGCTTCAGGTCGTGAAGGTGCGCCTGAAGCAGGAAAAGACTTGGTAATAATATCTTTCAACCTCCTAGGCCGCAAGAATATGCAGCTACAACCTCATGACCTCCACATATGCCCATACTCGCACGACGTTTCATGCGTCTTCCAACCAAATGCTGACCAAGTGCTTGACGGATTTGTGGACAAGATACGACGCCGCGGGGACAAGCTGAGCCAAGCCACAGGTCAACGGGCACAAGGCTGTGGTCGCAAAATGCATACCAGTGGTCCACAGCGCCACCCAAAGATTTTTAAATTCATTGCCAAGTCGCTTATGAATACCCCTTTTGAACAATTGAGTTAATCAACCACGCTGGTCGGAAGCCGTTTTTTGGCACCTCAAACCCCACTGCAACGACAAGCGCGGCCAAGCGTTTTAAAAAATGCCAACTTTTCTGTTTGCACTTTGCGGTTCCTCGTGTATACTGACTTTCGCATTTAACGGAGAGTTGTCCGAGTGGCCGAAGGAGCACGATTGGAAATCGTGTAGGCGTCAAAAGCGTCTCCAGGGTTCAAATCCCTGACTCTCCGCCAGTTAATTCCAAAGCAGGCCTTCGAGCCTGCTTTGTTTTTACCCCACGCGGAGGGGTGGCAGAGTGGTTGAATGCGGCGGTCTCGAAAACCGTTTGGCCTGTATAAGGTCACGAGGGTTCGAATCCCTCCTCCTCCGCCATTTTGGTTGAGAAAGCTCCCGAAAACGGGGGCTTTTTTGTTTAGAGTCCCTTACAAGCAAATACGGCGGAGGAGGAGGGATTCGAACCCGCCCTCCCTCAAAAACATGTACATCACCCTCCAAAAACGACATTTCTCGACATCTTTGGAGGCTGGTGTACACCTTTGCATATTATGCTCGGCGGACGATCGACCGTTTTGCCTGCATCCGGTATATTTCCCCACCTCAACGGACATAAGAGTTGGGTATCGACTCAGAGCGAGAGGTCCCCAATGGATACCCCTGTTCTCATTTCGCATAGAACTGCATGGCTCGTCCATCACGTGCCACAAGGCCTGGTTCAAGCGGTCGCGCAACACGACTACCAGATAGGCGCAAGAGGTCTCTCCACCCAGCAACGCATCGCGCGCATACGACAGGCCCTCACCGACTGCGGCATTCCGCCCGATATGTTCAAGACTATCGATATCTCCGTAGTGTTTGCTTTCGAGCGAATTCGCACCAACGGTGTCACTTGCCATGTTCTCGGCCAAAGCCTACCCTACGGCCATATTGACGAGCTTACGCCCGGCATCTTTATCACCGACGAAGCCTTCACCTTCGTGCTCGCCGCCGAGTGGATGGATAGAATCGAATACCTCGAGTATGGCTACGAAGTTTGCGGCGACTATCGCATGGGCCTTAATCCCTCTGACCCTTATACCGAGCAACCAGCAACCACCTCCAAGGATGTAATTGTCGAGCTGCTCGATCAATACCCCGGCAAACCCGGTGCCACACGCGCGCGACTCGCGCTCAGACATGTCTACGACCACTCGGCCTCGCCTATGGAGACTGCATCGGCAATCGCCCTTTCACTTCCGACAAGCGAAGGCGGCGTTGGCATTCGAGGCATCGAGCTCAACCGACCGCTCGAGATCCCTCAACGTCTTTGGCATTGCACCAAAGCCCAAACACTCAAAATCGATGCCCTCATTACCTATAAGCGCAGAGAGCTCGGCATCGAATATAAGGGTGGCTTTCACGACGCGGTCGAACGTAAGGGAGCAGATGCGGAGCGAGAGGCTGTGCTCGCCCAAATGGGTTATCGCATCGTCACACTCACCTCAGCGCAATTTGCCAGTCAACTCGCTTTTCACCGTGCCATGAACAATATCCGCGAAGCACTCGGTATGCCCCGATGCACCGATGCCGAGTACCAGCGAAAGCAAAACGAACTGCGAAAGGCGCTTATCCGCAACTGGAAGGGCACGAAGGACATAGAGACGCCCTCCGAGTAACGTCACCCGCTCGGCGCGCGCCAAAACATGTACACCATCCTTCAAAAACGACATTTTTCGACATCTTTGGAGGCTGATGTACATGTTTGGGACCTATGGCCGCGCCCAGTCCCTACCGTTTGCCGAGCAATGGGGTCGCAATCGCCGCCAACCATGTACTATGTACGGGCATTGTCTAAACTCGCAATCAGAAGGATTCCATCTTGCCCGTCGTCGCCGCTATGACCGTTACCTCACATGCCTCGGATGCCATGGTCGCTATCCCATTTTGGCTCGAGATGTTCGCCGTTGTCGCGGCATCGATCTCGGGCGTGCTGGTCGCTCGCGAGCACAAGCTCGACCTGGTGGGCGCGGTCGCGCTCGCGGTGGTCTGCGGTCTGGGCGGCGGTCTTTTGCGCGATATGACGCTCCAGGTCGGCAACGTCTACATCCTCAACCAGCCCATGGCACTACCGCTCTCCATCGCCACAGCCGCCATCATCTATATCTTCCCGGCAATCGTCGATAAGCCCGAAAAACTCATTCCCCTGCTCGACATCATCTCGGTCGGCATCTATGCAGCAACCGGCGCGGACAAGGCGTTGGTGTACGGATTTGCGCCCGCCGTATGTATCATGATGGGCTTCTTTACCGCCGTGGGCGGCGGCATGCTGCGCGACGGCTTTATGGGCGTGGTCCCGGGCATTTTCCAACGCACCAACTTCTATGCCATCGCGGCCATCGCCGGATCGGCAAGCTATGTAGCCCTCGTCATGAGCGGCCTCATGAGCAATGTTGCCGCGCTGGTCGTATGCGTTGTGGTGACCATGGGGCTGCGTTGGCTATCACTGCGCTTTGACATTAAAAGCCCTACCGAGGAAGACATCGCGCGCTTTTTGCACCGTAAAAAGTAGGTAGCACAGCACAACCCCTCGAAATGCAACCGAGAGATTCTTTTAGAGCGCCCGCGCGTTGGGTACCCTGTTAGATACCTGTCGAGTATCTAACGAAGGATTCACTATGCCTTGCAACCAAGTACCGTCGATCCGGCGCCACAAAGCGCAGGCCCGCATCACCATCCTATTCGCGCTGATTGCGCTCGCGCTCACCGCACTTCCCACGGTGTCGTTCGCCGGCACCGACACCGCGGGAAACGTGCTCGCAACCGAAGTTGACTCAACTCCGTCCGGTATCGAAGGCGACCTGTACTGGGCCGGCCAAAGTCTCAACCTAGACGACGCCTCCATCGGCCGCGATATTATCGCGGCGGGTGAGAACCTGTCGATTCGCGATTGCACCGTAGGCGGCGCCGTTCGTCTGGCGGCACGCACCATCGATATCGCCAAAACCGCAATCGATGGCAGCGTCACGGTGGCCGGCCAGCACGTCGTGCTCAACACCGGCAGCACCGCCAACTGTTTTTACGCGGCAGGCGAAACGGTCGCCCTGCGCGGCTCCGCCAAATCGGCGGCGCTTGCCGGCGACACCGTAACCATCGACGGCACCGTCGATGGCGATGTTGAGGTCTGGGCCGACAAGCTCATCCTGGGTAAAAACGCCCGCATCACCGGCACGGTGAACGCCCACGTCTCACAGGACCCCGAGCGGGCCGAGGGCGCCCAGGTCGGAGCTCTCAAGATCGACCGGACCGAGAACGAGAACACCTCTACGGCCAACGACATTATCGGCGGCATCGTTGCCGCGGCGCTTTCCACCTGCTTTGTCGCCATCCTGCTTGAGCTTGTCTTTCCACGCGCAACCGCCAGCGCTGCCGGCATGCTCCATCAGCGTCCCATGCCGCTGTGGGTAAGTGGTCTTCTGGGCACGGTCGCCGTCGCTCCCGCCGTGCTGCTGCTCATCATCTCGATTGCAGGCCTGTCGCTCGCCGCCGCCCTCATGTGCGGCGTCATCGGCATCGCTTTGGTCTCGGCGGCATTTACGGGCACCGCGGTCGCGCGCATGGTCGGACACAACCAAAACCGCTACGCCATGGCCGCCGTGGGCGGTATCGTCGCGGGCGCACTCACGGCACTTCCTCTTATGGGCAACTTTGTCAGCGGTGTAGCCTTCGTCTTCACGCTCGGCTACGCCATCCAGATCATCTGGCGCAACGCCCACCTCAAGCCGCAGCAGCCGGCTAACACGCCAGGACTCCCCACCGCCTAGCCGCCAACCACCACAAAAGGGCCAGGCACCTTTGTGGTGGCGCAAAGCAACCTGATCCCATTGCACCAAAAAGGGCGCCGACCATTGCGGTCGACGCCCTTTCTTATTGGCAGTTATAAGCCCCAGCGCTTATTTGTTGACCTGGCCGGCGCGGACGGCTGCCTTCTTACGGTCGGTGGCGTTGAGCAGACGCTTGCGCAGGCGGATGTTCTTGGGAGTAATCTCCACCAGCTCGTCGTCGGCGATGTACTCCAGCGCCTCCTCCAGAGAGAAGGTGCGAGGCGGCACCAGCTGCACGGAGATGTCGGAGGTCGAGGAACGCTGGTTGCCCAGGTTCTTGGTACGGGCGATGTTGACGACCATGTCGCCGGCCTTGCTGCGCTCGCCCACGATCATGCCTTCGTAGCACTCGGTACCCGGCTCAACAAACAGCTGACCGCGCTCCTGCAGCGTACCCAGAGCGTAGGCAACGGCCTTCTCGGTGGTCATGGAGATCATGGCGCCGTTCTGGCGGTTGCCGATCTCGCCGGCGTAGGGGCCATACTCCAGGAAGGTGTGGTAGAACACGCCCTCGCCGTGGGTGACGTTCATGATACGGTTCTTAAGACCCATGATGCCGCGCGTCGGGATCTTGAACTCAAGGTGCGTCACGATGCCCGAGGTATCCATGCTCGTCATGATGCCACCGGAGGTGCCGAAGACCTCGACGACCTTGCCCGAGTACTCGTCCGGGCACTCGACAACAGCCTGCTCGACGGGCTCCATCTTGTTGCCGTTCTCGTCCTTCTTAAACAGAACGCGGGGACGACCGACCTGGAACTCAAAGCCCTCGCGGCGCATGGACTCCATCAGGACGGACAGGTGCAGAATGCCGCGGCCAGAGACCTCGACGCCGCTCTTGTCCTCGAGCTCCTCGATCTTCATGGTCACGTTGTTCTCGGCCTCGTTGAACAGGCGCTCCTTGAGCTGACGGGCGCCCACAATGTCGCCGTCACGGCCGACGAGCGGGGAGGTCGAAGCCTCAAAGACGATGGACAAGGTCGGCGGGTCGATCTCGATGGGCTCGAGCTCAACGGGGTTCTCGGGGTCGGTGTAAACATCGCCGATATCGGTGCGGTCGATGCCCACGACGGCGGCGATGTCGCCAGCGGCGACTTCCTGGCACTCGGTGCGGCCCAGGTAGTCGAAGGTAAAGAGCTGCTTGACGGTAGCGGTAGCGCTGGAGCCGTCGTTCTTGACGACCAGAATCTGGTCGCCCTGGTGAATGGTACCGGAGTACACGCGACCGATACCGATGCGGCCAACGAAGTTGGAGTGGTCGATGGTCACACACTGCATGGCCAGGGGCGCGGTCTCGTCAACCTCGGGCGCGGGCATGTCGTCGATGATCATATCGAGCAGCGGGTACATGTCCATGTTGCCGTCCTCGGGATCATGACGGGCAAAGCCGTTGACGCCGCTGGCGTAGATGACGTGCTCCATGGCAAACTCGAGCTGATCGTCGGTAGCGCCCAGGTCGGCCATAAGGTCGAGGCAGTCGTTGTAGGCCTTCTCGGGGTTAGCACCCGGACGGTCGATCTTGTTGATGACGATCATGATCTTGAGGCCGGTGTCGATAGCGTGACGCAGCACGAAGCGGGTCTGGGGCATGGGACCCTCAAAGGCGTCGACCAGCAGCAGGGCGCCGTCGGCCATACGCAGCACGCGCTCGACCTCGCCGCCAAAGTCGGCGTGGCCCGGGGTGTCGATGACGTTGATCTTGACGTCCTTGTACTCGATAGAGATGTTCTTGGCGAGAATCGTGATGCCGCGCTCGCGCTCCTGGTCGTTAGAGTCCAGGACGCGGTCCTCGACCTGCTGGTTGGCACGGAAGGCGTCCGTGGCACGCAGGAGCTTGTCAACCATCGTCGTCTTGCCGTGGTCGACGTGGGCGATGATGGCGATGTTCCTCAGATTGTCTACGCGCATGTAGTTCCCCTATCTTCTATCCATATACAAACGGCACGCGTATGCGACCCACCCAGCAATGCAACGCTCGGCGGGAATATTGAGCCTTTTACCGAAAACTCGTTTATTTTAGCGATTTTAGATGAGAGGGGTTTCCTCACCTGCAGGTTCAGGGTCGCTCCACATAAAACCATCGCCGGCACCCATGCCCTCATACAGCACATATGCCGAAAAACCGCTCTCGAGCGTCGTCTCAAAGAAACTCACGAGCAGAGCGTCGTGGTAGCCGCCGTCAATCTCGACACAGCCGGTATAGCCGATGGCATAGCGGGCGATACGGCCCAGGCCCTCGTCCTTAAGACCCATCTTGTGCTCGGAGATAAAGTTGGTGGCAGCCTCCAGGCATGCCTCCTCGCCATCCTCGTCGAGCGCGGCCAGATAGCGGTTGGAAGCAGCGTCCTCGATCGCCACAACTACGCCCGGATTCTCACCGGCGGCAAGGTCGTCCAAGAACGCACCAATCAGGTCACACACCATGGCGTCGAGCTCGGCGGAGACGTTACCGGCGTCCTGCATATCCTGTGCCATCTCTAGACCTTCCCATCGAATCCGGCGTCGTTACAGTTCTTGTGCCTCGGCAGCGATCTTGGCGGCAGTGTCGCGGGCGCGCACCATATCCATCGCGCGCTTGTCGAGTACCTTGATCTGGTTGGTCAGCATTACCGCATCGACCACACCCCAGATTACCAAGCCTGTTGAAATCGAAAACCCAAGCGCACCAACTGTACCACGAAGACGAGAACAGATTACCGCGACAAGGACGGAGATGATAACCATCTTGATATAGGAGCCGCGGCGCTCGCGAAGCGTGCGGGCCTGCGTCACATAGGCGATGCGAGCCGCCTCGGATGCCTCCGAGCGCATCTGGGCTTCACGCGCGATGGCGGCCGCTTCAGCCGATACGCGGGTACCCATCAGCGACCTCTCCGCTCGCGTGCCAGACATTTAGAAATCATCGGGGGAGAGCGTATGGACGAACTCGTCGAACTTCTCGAACTCCTGCTCGTCGTCAACTTCCTCGGCATGGGCAGAAACGGTACCCAGGCGATTCATGATGTCGTCCTCCACAAACATGGGGGCATTACTGCGCACGGCAAGGGCGATGGCGTCGCTGGGGCGGGCGTCAATATTGCGCTCGTCACCATCGACCAGCACAACAATCGTCGCATAGAACACCGGCGGCTCGGCACGAACGATCTCGATGCGCTCGAGCTTGGCTCCTAGGGCATCGACGGTGTCAAGCAGCAGGTCATGCGTTATCGGGCGCTCGGCGCGACCGCTATCGATGCCACGGCTAATTGCCGCGGCCTCAAACGAGCCGGTCTGAATGGAAAGCGAACGCAGCGGTGCCGTCGAATCCGACTTGCCGCAGCGCTCGCGAAGCACGATAAGCGATGGCACGGGACCGGCGGCCATGACGATGGTCTCTATGTCGACACGAACCATGGAACACCTCCGGTACGTAGCGGTTAACACGCGGCAGCCCGCCGCATTGAATAGCTATACTACCCAATCTTTCGCACAGCACACAAAATCAAAGTAGTTAATTTGGGACGGGGCTTTTTTGGCTACTTTCAGTAGGTAAGAAAAAAGCCCCGAGGCAACGCCCCAAGGCTCTTCACAGTTTTGATGGTGGACCTGACAAGATTCGAACTTGTGACCTCCCGGTTATCAGCCGGACGCTCTAACCAACTGAGCTACAGGTCCATCATGGTGGAGGTTAGGGGGATCGAACCCCTGACCTCAGGCTTGCAAAGCCCGCGCTCTCCCAGCTGAGCTAATGCCCCAAGTTGCACATTCTTTGGCTAGTCGCGAACTGCATAAAACCGCGTCTAGAAATTAATAAACGCTCCACCGGCTAACTCGGCTCACGGTGGAGCGTTTATTGCAAAAAATGGTGGGCCCGAATGGATTTGAACCAGCGACCTCACGCTTATCAGGCGTGCGCTCTAACCAACTGAGCTACGGGCCCAAAAAAAGTGCCTGATCACTATACGTCGAATCACTAAGTTCGGTCAAGCACTTTTTGAATATTTCTTACCAGTTTTTGAATATCCGGTAACGGCAGCGTTTTTTCCAACTCGAGAGCCGTGCACTCGGGTGCGCATTCCGATGCATGGTACGCTAAGACCAAGCACCGAGCTTGGCATCGGAAGGGGAACGCTTCATTGAACATCAAACAGATCAAGTACTTCGTCAGCGTCGCGAATCGCGGCAGCCTGTCCTCGGCCGCTCGCGAGCACGGCATTTCCGTGCAGGCAGTGTCGAAGTCGATGGCAGACCTCGAATCCGAATTCGGAGAGAACTTGTTCGATCGCAGCCATCAAGGCATCGAACTCACGCCCCTCGGCAAGGCGTTCCTGGAAAAGGCCGCCGAAGTCGATTCGTCGTTTCGAGAGTTGGAGCTGATAAGCGAGTCCTGTGACGAAAAACCCGTCAAACTCCGGCTGTTCCTCGTCGCACCGGCGTTCTGCAACAACGCGAAAGCCCGCGCTAACATGGCTGCGTTCTTCGACAAGCACCTGAACGCCCGAACCGAAACATCCATCGGAACAGGAGAAGCCGGCCTTGACGCCCTTCGCGCGGGGTCATGCGATGCGCTCATCACCATCGGGCCGCTCGACCGCCCCGGCTTCGATTGCTTCCCCATGGGAACAGTTCCCGCAGGAATCTGCATGGCTGCGAATCACCCTCTGGCCCGCCAAAACGCCGTATCCCTCGAACAGCTGGAGCCCTACCGCGTGATATCTTCGCGCACGTTCGACCATTTCAACGAATCCATCTTGGTCATGTACCGCGAAGACGGGCTGAAATCGCCGATTGTCGA